>Ga0187892_10003207_pt1 | contig 30361 bp, 25 predicted proteins | sample MA1701073metaG_FD_139345 | JGI IMG/M metagenome (GOLD analysis project Ga0187892, IMG submission 139345) | Bio-ooze microbial communities from a basaltic lava cave in the Kipuka Kanohina Cave System on the Island of Hawaii, USA - MA170107-3 metaG ...
AAACGTGTCTGACAGCCTGTTTGGAGCAAACCGCGGGCCATTCCGCTCTTTTCGTTCTCACGGCGCGTGAATAGGCCAGGCTACGAGGGGGGCCTCCACTTCGCGAACGTGCGCGGCGAGGCCGGGCGGCCGATCGTGATCGCCGCCGCCGACCCTGAGATCCCGCCGCTCTTCAAGGGCGGCGCCAACGGGATCCAGCTGAGCGACGTCGAGCACGTCGAGCTGCACGACCTGTCGTTCACCGGGTGCACGGCCAACGGCGTGAACGTCGACGACGGAGGCACGTTCGACACTCCCGCGCACCACGTCGTGCTGCGCGGCCTGCGCATCTCGAAGATCGGCGCCGGAGGCAACCAGGACGGGATCAAGCTGTCGGGCGTGGACGACTTCCGCGTCGAGGGATGCTTCTGGTACTGCGTCGACGCGCCGGCGCGCAGCCGGCCGAAGCTGCCGGCGGACGAGAAGGGAGGCGCGTACGGGACCGACCCGGGGTTCCGCGACGCGGGGAAGGGCGACCTGCGGCTGCGCGCGGAGTCGCCCGCGCGCGCGTACGGGGCGGAGGCGTTGAAGTAGCCGTCGGCCGACGGGGTTAAGGGTCTTCGGGCGCCGCCGCCTTCATCGTCCCGATCAGGTCGCGCACGCGCCCGACGCCCGCCTCGGCGAGCTTCCCCGGCAGCTCGTCGACCACGCGCGTCGCGGAGTTCGCGTCGACGAAGTTGGCGGTGCCGAGCTGGACCGCGCTCGCGCCGGCGACGATGAACTCGAGGGCGTCGTCGGCGTTCATGATGCCGCCGATGCCGATGATCGGCGCCTTCGGGAGCGCGCGCGCGGTCTGCCACACCATGCCGAGCGCGACCGGCTTGATCGCGGGCCCGGAGAGCCCGCCCGTCACGTTGCCGAGGCACGGCGCGCGGCGGCGCCAGTCGACCGCCATCCCCTTCAGCGTATTGATGAGCGAGAGGCCGTCGGCGCCCGCCTCCATGGCGGCGCGCGCGGGGACGGTCACGTCGGCGATGTTCGGCGTCATCTTCGCGAAGATGGGCCGCTTCGTCGCCTTCCGACAGGCGCGCACGACGCGCGCGCACGCGGCGGGATCGCACCCGAAGTCCATGCCGTGCGACACGTTCGGGCACGAGATGTTGAGTTCGAACGCGTCCACGCGGGGCAGCTCGTCGATGCGGCGCACGAGCGCCGCGAACTCTTCCTCCGTCCGGCCGGAGACGCTGATGACGAGCTTGCAGCGGTATCCCTTGATCTGCGGCCAGCGCTTCTTGATCCACCCCTCGAGCCCGTAGTTGTCGAGCCCGATCGCGTTGAGCATGCCGCCGGCGGTCTCCCAGACGCGCGGGTGGGGATTCCCCCTGCGCGGCAGCATCGTGACGGTCTTCTCGACGACGGCGCCGATGCGGTCGACGTCGAGCACCGTGTCCATGAGCGCCCCGAACGTGCCGGAGGCGACCATGACGGGGTTGGGGAGCTCGAGCGAGCCGACGCGGACGGCGAGGTCGGCCTTGGGGCGCGCCTTCGTTTTCGGCATCGGCGGCAACATACCATCGGTCCGCCGAGGCCACAACGCGATTGCGGCATCGTGGGTGTACGACGTCCCCGGAGGATTCACCCCGGAAGCACGGAATTGTCACGGAAGGCACGGAAAGGGCTTGAGTATCGGCCGGATGTTCGCGATCCAACCGCTTCTCCGCGAGCTCAGCGGGCTCTGCGCGAACCGTTCCGGAAGATCCGCGGCATTCCGCGGGTTCCGTAGCTTCCGTGAGACCCGGTCGACTCCTACACCGGCGGCGGCTCCAGCGGCGCGTCGAGCTTCGGGATCGGCTCCGTGGGCGCCGGCGGTGAGGCGTCGGCGCGCGGCACCGGCTCGGTCGGCGCGGACGGGGCGGCCGGGGCCGCGGCGGGCGCGGGCTCCGCCCCCTTCTTCTTTTTCTTCTCGTCGAAGAAGAGCATCTCGAGCGACAGCAGCACCACGCCGACGCAGATGCACGAGTCCGCCAGGTTGAAGAGCGGCCACTCCTTCATCATGACCGGGCGGCCGCGGATCCCGTCGATGAGCGTCGGATAGTAGAACTTGATGAAGTCGCGCACGCCCGGCTCCGTGATGCGGTCATACATATTCCCGATCGTGCCCCCCAGGATGAGCCCGAGCGAGGCCGTCATGATCCACCGCGGGTTCTTGAGCGACGCGAAGATCGCCACGATCGCCGGCACGGCGAGGATCGAGACCCACAGGAAGACGGTGCCGGCGCTCTGGAAGAGGCCGAAGACAATGCCCCGATTCCAGGTCTTGCCGATCTCGAAGAAGCCGTCGACCACCACGAGCGTCTCGTTGGGCCTCATGTGGAGGAACGCGTAGTGCTTGCTGACGAGGTCGGCCGCGGCCCCGAGGGCGGCCGTGACGGCGAAGGCGATCCAGTGGCGGCGGCTCATACGGATGTTGGACGGAGGGGGAGGGGCCGGTGCAAGACGGAAACGGCGAACCCCGGAGACACGGAGACACAGGGAGTCCGCCTCCGTGCCTCTGTGCCTCTGTGGTTCATTTCCGGGCGAGGCTCATGGCGGCCGCGGGCAGCCTACTCCCCGTCTTCCTTCTTTTTGCACGGCACGCAGGAGCGCGCGTAGGGGATCGCCTTGAGGCGCGCCTTGGGGACCGGCTTCAGGCAGTTCTCGCACACGCCGAACCGGCCCTCGCCGATGCGGACCAGCGCCTCCTCGATCTCCTTCACCTCGTCGCTCTCGTTCTCCATCAGCCCGAGCGTCATCTCCTGCTCGAAGCTGTCGGTGCCCTGGTCGGCGATGTGCATCGGGAGGCTCGACAGGTCGCCCGAGTCGGAGCCTTTCTTGAGCGCCTCGTCGCCCATGTGGCTGACGTCGCCGAGCAGCTGGCGCTTGCGCAGCGAGAGAAGCGCCTTGAACTGCTTGAGCTCGTGCGCGCTCAGCGGGCACACGATCTTCGGCGGCTCGACCGCCTTCGACTTCTTCGGGTCGGAGGCCTTCTCGGTCTTTTCCGCCTTCTCGCTCTTCTCGGACTTCTTGGGCATCGTGCGCCCTCCTTGCGGCTGCCTACTTCGCCGGCGCGGCCGGCTTCGGGGCCGGGGCCTTCGCCGGCGCGGCCTGGTTCTTCAGCTCGCGCGCGCGCATCTCCGTGCGGATCCGCGCGACCTCGCGCCGGTGCTGCCGGAACGCGGCCGGATTCTCCACGACATCGGTCACCTTGCGGACGCGCAGGTTGAACAGCCCCTTGACGAGGCCGTCCAGCTCCTTGCCGAGCTCCTCGTCGCTCATTTCGCGGTAGTTCTTCTTCTGCTTGCCCATGTCAGCGCTTCCGGGTGATCAGCTTCGTCCGCAGCGACATCTTGTGCGCCAGGGCGTTCAGGCACTGGCGCGCGAAGTCCTCGTTCACGCCCGAGACCTCGAAGAGGATCGTCCCGGGCTTGATGACGGCGGCGTAGAACTCCGGCTCGCCCTTCCCCTTGCCCATGCGCGTCTCCGCGGGCTTCGCGGAGATCGACTTGTGGGGGAAGACGCGGATGTAGAGCCGCCCCTCCGTGCCCATCATGTGCGTGGCGGCGACGCGGCCCGCCTCGATCTCGCGCGCCGACAGCCATCCGCACTCGAGCGCCATGAGGCCGAAGTCGCCGAACGACACGCGGTTGCCGCGCGTCGCCACGCGGTCCACCATGTTGAAGGCGTTGCGCTGCGACTTGCGGTACTTCACCCTCTTGGGCATCAGCATGGGTCAGGCTCCCGGCGCCGCGGGGGCGCCCTCCACCGGCTTCAGCACCTTCTTCTCGACGAACCGCTCCCCCTTGTAGATCCACACCTTGATGCCGATCGTGCCCTTCGTGATGATGGCGGTCGAGATGCCGTAGTTGATCTCGGCCCGCAGGGTCGTGAGCGGCAGGCGGCCGAGCACGAGGTGCTCGCTCCGCGCGATCTCCGCGCCCGCCAGCCGGCCCTTGCACTGGATCTTCACGCCCTTGGCGCCGAGGTCCAGGATCATCTCGGCGTAGCGCCGCATGGTGCGGCGGTACGGCGCGCGCTTGCCGAGCTGCTCCCCGATCGCCTCGCTGACGATCTGCGCGTCGAGCTCCGGCGTCTCGAGGTCCTTCACGTCCACGTCGACGACGCGGCCGACGAGCAGGCCGATGTCCTCGCTGATCTTGTCGACCTTCGCGCCCTTCTTGCCGATGAGCAGGCCCGGGCGCGCGGCGGTGATGATGACGCGCAGCTTCTCGCCGATGCGCTCGATGTCCATCCGCGAGATGCCGGCGAACCCGTACTCGCTCTTCACGAACTTGCGAATCTTCTGGTCCTCGACCAGCCAGTCGCCGAAGTTCTTCTTCGTGGCGTACCAGCGGGAGCGCCACGTCTCCGTGATGCCCACGCGGAAGCCGATCGGGTTGATCTTCTGGCCCATGCGTCTCCTTCGCCCTACTTCCTGTCCTGGGGCTTCTCGGGCGGCGCGGCGCCCTCCTTCTTCTCCGCCGGCTTCCCGCCTCCGCCGTGCTGACCCGGCGCGGTCGCTTGCGGGCTGGGGCGGGCAGGCACCGCCGGCGCGGCGAGCTTCTTCGACTCCTGCCGCTCGCGGCGCGTCCGCTTGGCGCGCTCGCGCTTGGACTCCTTGAGATCCCGCTCCTCCAGGACGAACGTGACGTGGCACGTGCGCTTCTTGATCATGGTCGGGCGCCGGACCGACGACGGGCGCCACCGCTTGATGATCGGGCCGCCGTCCACGCGCGCGTCCACGAGGTGGAGGCGGTTCCCGTCGATGTCGAGATTCCGGTTGCGGGCGATGTCCATCGCGTTCTCGTACGCGCTCTCGAGCAGCTTCTTGCAGAAGGGCGCGCCGCGCTTGGAGCAGACGCGCAGGATGCCGAGCGCCGCGTTGTAGTCCTTGCCGCGCACGAGGTCGACGACGTAGCGCATCTTGCGGGGCGACATGCGGGCGAACCGCAGGCGCGCGCTGAACGTGAGCTTCGGCGCGGGCGGCGGCACCGGCTTGGCGGGCGCGGGTCTGTTCGAGGCGTCGGCCATGGCCTAGGTCTTACCGCCTTCCTTGGCCGCGCCGGCCGCCGCGTCCTTCGTCCCCGGGTGGCCGCGGAAGTGGCGCGTCGGCGAGAACTCGCCGAGCTTGTGCCCGACCATGTCCTCCGTGACGAGCACGTTGGTGAAGAGCTTGCCGTTGTGGACGAGGAACCGGTGGCCCACGAAGTCCGGCGTGACGGTCGTGCGCCGCGACCACGTCTTGATCGGATCGTGCCCGCCGGAGTCCTTCTGCTTCTGGACTTTGAGGGCCAGCTTGGGATCGACGAACGCGCCCTTCTTGAGGCTGCGGCTCATTTCTACTTCCTCGTGTTCTGGTGCTTGCCCGCCTTGCGCATGCGGACGATGAAGACGTCCGACGGCTTCTTCGACCGGCGGGTCTTGCCGCCCTTGGCGAACTTGTTGCCCTTCCAGTTGACCGGGTGCCGGCCCGAGCCGCCGCGCCCGTCGCCGCCGCCCAGCGGGTGGGAGACCGGGTTCATCGCCTTGCCGCGCACCGTGGGGCGGATGCCGAGCCAGCGGCGCCGGCCCGCCTTGCCGTACACGATGTTCGCCGCGTCGATGTTCCCGAGCTGCCCGATCGTCGCGCGGCACCGGACGTGGATCTTGCGCACCTCGCCGCTCGGCAGCAGCACGTCGGCGTAGTTGCCCGCCTTCGACTGCAGCATCGCGAACGTGCCGGCCGACCGCGCCAGCTGCCCGCCCCGGCCGGGCGTCAGCTCGACGCAGTGGATCATCATGCCGGTCGGGATGCTCTTGAGCGGCATGCAGCATCCGGCGCGCGGCTCCACCTTGTCGCCGCTGAGCACCTCGTCCCCCACGTTGAGGGCCTCCGGCGCGAGGATGTAGCGGCGCTCGCCGTCCTTGTACTTCAGCAGCGCGATGCGGGGCGTGCGGTTGGGGTCGTACTCGATCGCCTCGACCACGGCGGGGATGTTGTCCTTGCAGCGCCGGAAGTCGATGATCCGGTAGCGCTTCCGGTTGCCGCCGCCGATGTGGCGTACCGAGAGCCGCCCTGCGTTGTTGCGGCCGCCGGTCTTGCGCAGCGCCTCGGTCAGGCGCTTCTCGGGCGTGCCCTTCGTGATCTCGCGGAAGTCCGACACCGTGGCGCCGCGGCGCCCCGCACTGGTCGGCTTGTACTCGCGATTCGGCATGGGCTAGATGATATCGAGCCGATATCCCTCTTTCAGGGTGACGTACGCCTTCTTCCAGTCCTTGCGCCGCCCCTCGAGGAGCATGTTCTTCATCCGCTTGAGCTTGCCCTTCACGCGGATCGTGCGCACCTGGTCGACCTTCACGTTGTAGACCTTCTCGATGGCGCGGCGGACGTCCGTCTTGTTCGCCTCCATCGCGACGATGAACGTGTAGGTGCTCTGCTGCTGGCGCGCCATCGACTTCTCGGTGACGAGCGGCTTCCTCAGGATCTGGTACGGGCTTTCCATGCTAGCGCGCCTTCCGGGATGCGACGAGCGCGTCGAGAGCGCCCCTCGTCAGGAGTACGTTCTTGTGCTTGAGCACGTCGTACGCGTTGAACTCGCGGACGGGCACGAGCTTGACGCGCGGCAGGTTGCGCGTGGACAGGTAGGCGTTCCGGTCCTCCTTCTCGATGCCGATGAGCACCGACCGGGCGTACCCGATCGCCTTGATCACCCCGGCCATCTGCCGCGTGAGCTTCGGCGGCTTGATCTCGAACCCCTCGATGACCCCGACCTCCTGGTCCCTGATCTTGGCGAGGAGGGCGCTGCCGAGCGCGGCGCGGCGCATGCTGTCGGTCGTGGTCAGGCGGTACTCCCGCGGCCTCGGGCCGAAGACGATGCCGCCGTGCCGCCAGATCGGCGAGCGGATCGTGCCGGCGCGCGCCATGCCGGTGTGCTTCTGCGGCCACGGCTTGCGGGTCGACCCCTCGACCTCGCCGCGCGTGAGCGTGGAGGCGTTGCCCTGCCGCTGGTTGGCCTCGTGGATGATGACGACCTGGTGGAGCAGCTTCTTCTTCACCTTGTCGCCGAAGAGCTTCTCGTCGACGGCCACCGTGCCGGCGGTCTTTCCGGTCTTGTCGAAGAGGGGGAGGTCGGCCATGGCAGCTACTTCTCGTCGAGCATGGCCTTGACGCGGATGTCCACGCCGGCGGGCATGTTGAGGTTGCGGAGCTCGTCGATGGTCTTCGACGAGGGCTCGGTGATGTCGATGACGCGCTTGTGCGTGCGGATCTCGAACTGCTCGCGGGACTTCTTGTCGACGTGCGGGGACCGCAGGACCGTGATCCGCTCGATCTTGGTGGGGAGCGGGATCGGCCCCCGGACCTTGGCGCCGGTGCGCTTGGCCGTGTTCACGATCTCGCCGGCCGACTGGTCGATGATCTCGTGGTCGTAGCCTTCGATGCGGATGCGGATTCTCTGGGCCATAAGGAGTCCCAAGTATAGCGAGGCGACCTCCCAAGTCAACCAGAAACGAGCCCATGGCACCCGGGAGGCGTATCATAAGTGCGACCTACAACGGCTGCCATCGGGGCGAGACGGCGGCCGTCTTTTTGTCGGAGGCCGCGTGATCCTGCTGCTGGCCGCGCTCCTCGCGCAGGCGAAGGAGGAGATAAAGGAGGGCAAGGCGGCCAACGGCGTCGCCACCTGCGTCCGCCTGCCGGGGTCGTACGCGCCGAAGGCCGGCGCGCCCGCGATCGTCTGGCTGCACGGCTCCAACATGAACTCGATCGACTACGTGCGGACGTTCATCGAGATGAAGTGGTTCCCCGACTGGATCCTCATCGGCATCGACGGCGAGACCGGCACGAAGGAGAAGGGGCACAACTACACGTTCGACAGCGCGAAGTTCATCATCGAGGCGTATGACGAGATCGCGAAGGACCTGAAGATCACGAAGGCGTTCATCGGCGGCCACTCGCAGGGCGGCACCGTGACGTACTCCGTCGCCATGGAGTACGCGGGCCGGTTCGCCGGCGCCGTCCCCGTGTCGGGCGGCCTCTGGATGCAGTGCGAGCCGCAGCAGTACCGCGCCGACGCGCTCGAGAAGCAGAAGCGGACCGCCTTCGCGATCGTCCACGGGCGCGCCGACGACGTCGTCGACGTCTCGCTCGCCGACGACGCGCGCTTCTCGTACCTCGACGCCGGCTTCCCGACGGTGCGGCTCTTCGACCCGAAGGACGGCGATCACCGGTTCGCGCTCCTGCCCGTGAAGGAGGCGATCGAGTGGTGCGACGCGATGACGCAGGCCGACCCGAAGAAGCTCGCGACGGCCGCGGACCGCGCGGCGCGCGAGGGGCGCTGGCGCGACGCCTGGTCGGCCGGGACCCGCGCGAAGGCGGCCCCGGTGCTCGCGAAGGCGGAGTCGGCGGCCGCGTCGAAGGCGAAGCCGCTCTCGGCGAAGATGGCGAAGGCGAAGGACGACTCGTGGGTGAAGGACTACTGGGCGTTCCGCGACGAGTTCGAGTTCACCGAGGCCGCGAAGCCTCTGGTGGCGGAGTATGCGAGGCTGCGGGCGCAGCACGACCGGCCGGCGGAGGACCTGTTCTTCCGGGCGCGCGCCGACTTCCAGAAGAACGACGACGCCGCCGCGTACAAGAAGTACGAGGAGATCGTCGCGAAGTACTTCGGGTCGAAGTGGTACTGGTACGCGAAGCGGAGCCTGGCGGCGCGGAAGTAGCGTGACCTCCGGCGGGGTTCGCGCGTAGTCCCTGCGAACCCCGACTGGAGGCCTTATGACCTGGCTTGCGCTTGCGCTGCTTGCCCAGAACGCCACCACGCCCGGCGCCGTCACCACGCCGTACCCGACGATCCAGAACCTCGCGGTCGAGTGGAGCATCATGGGCGACGCCAATCTCAACGGCGTCGTCACCGTGCGCTACCGCGCGCTCGGCGCGGGCGCCTGGAGCATCGGCATGCCCCTGCGGCGCGTGCCCGCGGGAACCAACGTCGGCTTCTCGTGGTCGAACAAGCACTCCGGCAGCGTCCTCGACCTCGCGCCCGCCACGACGTACGAGATCGAGCTCACGCTGAGCGACCCGGACGGCGGGTCGACGATGACCACCGTCAACGCGACGACGCGCGCCGTGCCCGCGGACCCGGTCGCCCCCAACGTGCGCAGCGTTGATTCCTCGACCTTCCCCGGCGCGCTCCCGTCGGCGGTGGCGGGCGACATCTTCGTCCTCGCCGCCGGCACTAGCGCCCGAGCGCCGCCTCGACGAGCGCGCGCGGACGCTCGAAGCGGAACGAGGCGAGCGACGCGCGGATCGCCTCCCGCACCGCGTCCGTCGCGCCGGCGTGCTTCGCGGCGGCGACGAGCACCTCCGCGCGGTCGTCGTCGTAGTCGAGCTGCGTCGCGGCGGCCTTCACGACGTCGAGGAGCGCGGCCGCGGAGCCGGGGGCCGCGAGCACGGCCGCCAGCACCTGACGGCGGTCGGACGAGAACTCGATGCGCTCGACGCCCGCGACGGCGGCGCCCAGGACGGACGCGTCGGCCGACGGGTGGCGCGCGATCCCGATCGCGACCCGCCGGCGCTCGGACGAGGGCGCTGTCGCGCCGAGAATCGACTCGAGAAGCGACGCGAGGTCGGCGGCCGCCAGGTCGGGACGCTTGAGGACCGCCAGGAGCACCAGCTCGCGGTCGCCGCGAACGGCGCCGGAGAGCGCGTCGGCCGCCGCCTTGAGCGCGAGCTCGCGCGTGCAGCCGGGCTCGCGCAGGATCTGCTCGAGGAGCCGCGAGGCGCCGCCCGAGCGGAGCCACCCCCGCAGCGCCGGCCCGGCATCGCGCCGCCGCGCGGCGAGGTCGGTCGCCGCGGCCAGAACGTCGGGAGTCGCCTTCGCGTGGCGGACGGAGCGCGAAAGGAGATCGGCCGCGTCGGAGGGGAAGAGGACGGAGCCGTGCGAGGCGAGCGCGTCGAGCCCCGCGGCCGGGTCGGCGGCGGCCGCCTTCTCCAGCGACTCGCGCCGGGCCGCGTACGCCGGGCCATCCGTCGCGGGTTCGAGCAGCGAGACGTCGACGTCGAGCAGCGGCGCGAGAAAGGAGCGCTGGTCCTGCGACATCCCCTCGGGGCGGCCGTGCGAGAGCACGAGCACCGCGTAGCGGCCGTCCGCGGGCGTGACGATCGCCTCGAACGCGACGCCGCGGTCGAAGTCGGTGCACGAGAGGACGAGGCGCTGTCCGGGCGCGACCTGCGAGAGCCTGGCGACCGGCGGCTCGGGGGAGGGCTCCAGCCAGCCCGACGCGTGGCCGGTGCCGCGGGAGAACGCATAGCGGTCGACGGAGTGGTGGGCGTAGCGGGGGCGCACGCAGCCGGCGAGGGCGCAGACGGAGCAGAGAGCGCAGAGCAGGGGAAGCCGCAGAGACGCAGAGACGCAGAGAAGCGGAGCCGCACGTTCACGGAGTCCTGTCGAATCAACCGCCAAGAACGCCAAGGACGCCAAGCGCGACTGACGTTCGCCTTGGCGCTCCTGGCGAACTTGGCGGTTCATCCCGACTCCGCGTCCTCTCACGACAGGAAGTCCCCGAACCGCTGCTTCAGCTCGTGCTCCGGCACCGCGCGGTACTCGAACGGCTCCAGCACGCAGCCGCCGCGCCCCTGCGTGAGCGACCGCCGCACGGTCTCGTAGCCGAACATCTTGGAGAGCGCCACGTTGCCGCGCAGCCGCTTCACGCCCGGCTCCGGCAGCATCTCGTCGATCACCGCGCCGCGCTTGTTGAGGTCGTTGAGGATCGAGCCCGCGTACTCCTCCGGCACGCTGATGTCGAACCGCATGTGCGGCTCGAGGATCGTCACCGGCGTCCGCTCGAGGGCGCGGCGCATCGCGGCGGCGGTCGCGGCGCTGTAGGCGTTCTCCGCGCTCTCGGGCGTCGCCGACCCGCCGAGGAGCCGGATCTCGAGGTAGATGAGCGGGTTCCCGAGCTTGGGACCCGCCTCCGCCGCGGAGAGCGCGCTCTCCTTGATCGCGGGCACGTAGCGGCGCAGCGCCTTCTCCGTCTCGGCGTCCATCATCTGCACGAACTTCGGCGCGACCGCCTCGCGGTCCGGCGCGATCTCCAGCACGACGTGCCCGAAGAGCGTCTTCTCGCCGGCCTTCACGATCGTGCGCTCCTCGGCGCGCGCGGGCGACTGGATCGCCTCCTTGTACGCGACGCGCGGCTCGCGCAGCGCCGCGGGCACCTTGAACTCGTTCGTGATGCGGAAGAGCAGGATCTCGCTGTGCAGCTCGCCCATGCAGTGGAGCATCGTCTGCCCCGTGCCCACGTCCAGCGTCACCCGGAAGGTCGGGTCGTCCTTCATGAGCCGCTTGAGCACCTCGTCGAGCTTGTCCTTGTCGGCGCTCGACTTCGGCTCGATCGCGACCGACAGCACCGGCTCGGGAAACTGCATGCGGCCGAAGACGACCGGATCCTTGCGGTCGCAGAGCGTGTCGCCGGTGACGGTGTGGCGGAGGCCGACGAGCGCGACGATCTCGCCGGCGCCCGCGCGGTCGGGCTGCTCGGTGCGGTCCTTGGCGAACATGCGGATCATGCGCGTGGCGCGCTCGGGCTGGTTGACGCGCGGATTGTGGAAGGAGTCGCCGGGCCGCAGCGTGCCGGTATAGATGCGCACGTAGGTCAGCTCGCCGTGCTGGTCGGTCGACGTCTTGAACGCGAGCGCGGTGAGGTGCGTGTCCCGGCGGGGGTCGAACTTCACCGGCTGGTTCTTGTCCGGCCGCACGCCCTCGACGGGCGGGCGGTCGAGGGGCGACGGCAGGAAGTCCACGACGGCGTCGAGAACCGGCTGGACGCCGATCTGGTGGAGCGCCGAGCCCGCGAAGGCGGGCGTGAGCTTCCCCGCGAGCGTCGCCTTGCGCAGCGCCGCGCGCACGTCGGCCTCCGACGGCTCCTTCCCGTCGAGCACCTTCGCCATGACTCCGTCGTCGAAGTCGGCGGCCGCCTCGACCGTCTGCTGCCGGTAGATCTGCGCCTCGTCCAGAAGGTCGGCGGGCACGTCGTGCTCGCGCACCTCCTCGCCGAACTCCCCCTCGAACGTCAGCATCTTCATCTTGAGGACGTCGACGACCGCTTTGAAGCGGCTCTCCGCGCCGACCGGCATCGTGACGACGACCGGCGTGGCGTGGAGCTTGCGGCGGATCGACTCGAGGCTCGCGGCGAAGTCGGCGCCGACGCGGTCCATCTTGTTGAGGAAGGCGAGCCGCGGGACGCCGTAGCGCTCGGCCTGGCGCCAGACGGTCTCAGACTGCGCCTCGACGCCGGAGACGGCGTCGAAGACGATGACCGCGCCGTCGAGGACGCGGAGCGACCGCTCGACCTCCGCGGTGAAGTCGACGTGGCCCGGCGTGTCGATGAGGTTGAGCATGTGGCCGCGCCACTCGCAGGTGACGGCGGCGCTGAAGATGGTGATGCCGCGGCGCATCTCCTCGGGGTGCGAGTCGGTGGTCGTGGTGCCTTCGTCGACGTTGCCGATCCGGTGGATGCGGCGCGTGTAGTAGAGGACGCGCTCGGTCGTGGTGGTCTTGCCCGCGTCGATGTGGGCGATGATGCCGAAGTTGCGGATCCGGTCGAGGGTCACCCCATGGGGAGGGGATTGTATCAAGTCTCAGGTGTCAAGTATCACGTCGTCCCAGGCGTCCTGTATGACGTCCTCATCCGTCTTCCGTCCGGAGCGTCCTACGGGCGCAGGCGCCCTCCGGCCAGCGGGCGGGCGCGACATCGAGCGCCCTCTGGAGGTCCGCGGCGGCGGCCTTCATGTCGCCGAGTGCCTGGCGCGCGGCGGCCCGGCTGACGTGGATCTCCGGCACGTCGGGCCGCAGCTCGATGGCGCGCGACAGGTCGTCCAGGGCGGCGCCGGGCTGACGCTCGCCAGGTACGCGACGGCCCGGTTGGCGTACGCGCCGTACGAGTCCGGCTTGTGCGCGAGCGCGTGGGTGCAGTCCTCGATCGCTCCGTCGAAGTCGCCGTCGCCGCCGCGGAGGGAGGCGCGATCGGCGAGCGCGGCCTCCACGTCGGGCGGCATGGTGTCGGCCATCGCGCATATCGTACAATCGGCGCCCGATGGAGGAGCGGCCGACCGAAAAGACGCGCGCGGGCGCTCCCGGGGAGCCGGCGTTCAGGCCGCCGCCGCGCGACCCGGCCGCGCTGCCGGACGACGTGGCGGAGGCGGCCGTCACGCCGAAGAACCACCTCGGCAAGTACGTGCTCGTGCGCGAGCTGGGGAAGGGGGGCATGGGCGTCGTCCACCTCGCGTGGCAGTCCGACCTGCGGCGCTACGTGGCGATCAAGCTGATCCGCGGGGTCGACAGCGAGGAGGACGTCGCGCGCTTCAAGCGCGAGGCGCAGATCGTCGCGCAGCTGCAGCACCCGAACATCATCCCGGTGTACGAGATCGGCGACCACGAGGAGCGGCCGTACATGGTGATGATGTACATCGAGGGGCGGACGCTCGACCGGATGCTCAAGTCGTCCGACCGGCCTCCGGTGCGGCGGCTGCTCGAGTGGCTCGGCGAGGCGGCGCGCGCCGTGGAGCACGCGCACGCGAAGGAGGTCATCCACCGGGACCTCAAGCCGTCGAACCTGATCGTGGACGCGAGCGGCCGCGTGTACGTGATGGACTTCGGGCTGGCGCGGCAGGTGCAGCGCGGATCCGGAACGAGCATGACGCTCTCGGGCGTCGTCGTCGGGACGCCGAGCTATATGTCGCCCGAGCAGGCGGAGGGGCGCACGCGCCGCATCGGAGCGCACTCGGACGTCTACTCGCTCGGCGCGACGATGTACGAGATGCTGACCGGCGAGCCGCCGCACCGGGGCGACAGCGCGATGGAGATCCTGCACAGCGTGGCGCTGAACGAGCCGCGCACGCCGCGGGCGCTCAACCCGAAGATCCACGCGGACCTCGAGACGATCTGCCTGAAGGCGATGGACCGCGACATGGCGCGCCGGTACCGGTCGGCGGGGGCGTTCGCGGACGACCTGCGGCGCTGGCTGGACGGGGAGCCGATCGAGGCGCGCCCGCTGAGCGGGTTCGGGCGGCTGGTGCGCAGCGCGAAGCGGCACCGGCTGGCGGCGGCCAGCCTCGCGGTCGCGGCGATGGCGCTGCTCGCGGCGGCCGTGACGGCGGTCGTGACGACGGGGCGGCTGCAGCGGCGCGCGGCGGCGCAGCGCGAGCTCGACGAGGCCACGAAGCGCCGGTACGAGCTGGAGACGACGGAGGACGAGGGGATCCGCCGCGCGATCGCCGGGGAGTGCGAGGCGGCGGTGCGGCGCGCGCTGGCGATCGACCCGTCTCACGCGGAGGCGCACGCCGAGCTGGGCGCGGCGCTGTCGCACCTGCAGCGCCCGCCCGAGGAGGTGCTGGCGGCGTTCGAGCGCGCGGCGGCGGCCGACCCGTCGTGCGCCCGCGCGTACCTGCTGCGGTCGGGCCACCTGATGGACCGCTACGACGGCGCGCGCCCGCTTCCGCACGTCACGTACCGTCCGGACGGCGAGCCGAGCCTCAGCGGACGCCCGCCGGAGACCGCGCCGCTGAAGGACCTCAGGACGCGCATCGCGTCGGACTACGAGGCGTACGCGCGCCTCGGGAAGGGGGCGGCCGCGACCGAGGAGGCGTTCCAGCTCGCCCGGTGGCGCTCGTTCCTGGCCACGACGTCGGGGGACTATCCGGCCGCCATCCGCGAGCTGCAGGCGGCCCGCAGGATGCGCGTGCCGACGGCGGCGGTCGACTTCGACCTCGCCAACCTCCTCACCCTGTCGGGGGACGTGGCGGGCGCGGTGGCGGCCGCCCACGAGGGGCTGCGCAAGCGGCCGCGGCACGCGAAGCTGCTGGCGCTCGTCGCGATCCTGCGCTACGTCGCCGAGGCCTGGACGGCGGCGCACGAGGACGAGTTCACGTCGCTGCGCGACGCGATGGACCGGGCCCTCGAGGTCGAGCCGGGCGCGATGCACGTGCGGCGGGCGCGCGGGGCGCTGCACGTCAACTGGGCGAGCTGGAGGTCCGACCGCGGGCTCGACCCGACGCCGCTGATGGAGATCGCGGAGCGGGAGCTGCGGCGCGTGATCGAGGCGATTCCGGAGGACGCGAGCGCGCTCGACAAGCTGGGGACGCTGCGCTACTACCAGGCGCGGCGGGCGGTCGACACGGGCGCCGACCCGGCGGGCGCGATCCGCGAGGCGCTGGAGCTCTTCGACCGCTCGCGCGCGGCCGACCCGGCCGGCATCGCGGCGGCGCAGGGCCGCCTCGTCGCCCGGGGGTGGCACCTGGAGCTGCGCGGCGACGCGGGCGAGGACGTGCAGCGCGAGCTCGACCTCGCGCTGGCCGAGGCGCGCGCTCTCGCCGACACGCAGCCGGACGAGCAGTCGGCGCAGGGGATGGTCGGCCGGATCGGAGAGTACGTCGTGCGGGCGGGCCGCCGCGCGGGCCGCGACGTCCTGCCGCTGCTCGAGGAGCTCACCGGCCACACCGCGCGCATGGCGGCGCGCTGGCCGAAGAACGCGGACGCCGCCAGCCAGCACGGGTACCTGCTGCTGCAGAAGGCGGAGGTGCTCACGGCCCGGCGGAGCGACCCGACGGAGACGCTGGCGCTCGCGCGCGACGCCCTGGAGGCGGCGCTGCGGATCCGCCCCGCGAGCATCCTCATCGCGATCCGCCGCGCGACAGCGGACTTCGACGAGGCCACGTGGCTGCACTCGGCGGGACGTCCGGCGCAGGCGCACTTCGACTCGGCGGAGCGGCGCCTTGCGGACGCGGCGAAGCGCGCGCCCGACGACCGGCAGCTGCTGCGGAACCTCGGGCACTGCCGCATGAGCATGGCCATCATCGCGTCCTCCGCCGGCGGGGACATCGAGCCGCACCTGCGGCGGGCCGAGGAGGCGTACGACCGGCTGGTCTCGCTCTTTCCGCTCGACGCGCGCTCGCGGCACGACCGGGGCAAGGCGCGCGCGATGCGGATCCACGACGCGCTCGTGCGCCGGCAGGACCTGCGGGAGGGGATCGACGCGGCGCTCGCCGATCTCCGGCAGGCGGCGCAGCTGGCGCCGAACGACCCGGAGATCCGCGCGACGTGCGGGCAGTGCCTGTACGAGGTGGCGATGCTCGCGGGGCGCCGGGGCGACGACCCGCGGAAGACGCTCGAGGAGGCGCGGACGCACCTGGAGGCGGCGGTCGAGCGCGCGCCGCGGATGTCGACGGCGATCGTCAACCTCGGCTCGGTCTACTACTTCCTGGACGAGCGCGAGAAGTGCGTCCGGGCGTGGGAGCGGGCGATCGAGGTCGACCCGGGGCTGGAGCGGGAGCTGCGCCAGCGGATCCGGCAGGCGCGGGGGGAATAGCACCAATCACGAATCACGGGCAGTCCACGGTCGACGGCACCGCTCCCGTGATTCGCAATTCGTGATTCGTGATTCGCCCCTACGGCCGGCGGCGCAGCTCCTCGAACATCTGCTGGGCGGCCCTGCCGGCGACGCTCTTCGCGGGGATCTGCGCGCAGAGGGTGACGGCGTCGGCGAGCCGGTTCTCGCGCCGCGCCTGCTGGGCGGCGAAGTAGGCCTTCCGGCTGATGTCGTCGCGCGCCTGCGGCCACGCGGGGTCCCCCTCGCACGCGGCGCCGCACGCGTTGAGCGCGCCGAGCGCGGCGAGAAGCTGGTCGCGCTTCATGAGCCGCAGCGCCTCCGCCATTCCGGCGCGCGCGGCGCGGCCCGGCGCGAGATCGGGCGCGCCCCGGAGCGTCCCGACGGGGAGCGCGCGGAGCGGCGCGAGCGCCTCGAGCGTGTCGACGCTCCCGTCCTCGACGAGCCCGCGCGGCGACGAGTACTCGACGTGCGTGTCGTCGTCGGTGATGAGCCGCGCCCCGCCCGCCATCCGCTCGGCGATCGTCGCGTCTCCGATGAGCAGGCGCAGGAGCGCGTCCGGCGCCGGCATGCCGAGCGCCTTCAGGTGCCTCTTCACGTGGGGGATCTCGCAGCGCTTCGCGAGCGTCGCGTAGTCCGCGTCGCCGGTGAGGCCGACGAGCAGGTAGTCGCGCGCGACGAGCACTTCGAAGATGAGGAAGTTCGGGAAGACGGAACGGAACGTCGCGAGCACCGACTCGAAATCGGGGCGGGGCAGGCGGTAGGCGTGGACGAACTGGCAGAAGATGCCGCCCGGCCGGAGGCGCGCCCTGCACCGCGCGAGGTGGTCGCGGGTGTGGAGGAAGGCGGTGCCGCTGAGCCACAGGGTGGAGGGCTCGGAGGAGATCACGTCGTACGTGCGGTCGGTGTGGATCATGTGCGTGCGGGCGTCGCCCACGATGAGGGGCGCGCAGCGCCTGTCGTCGATCGGCCGGCCGACGCGGTCGTGGAAGTGGAGCTTGTAGGCCTCGACCACGGCGGGGGAGATCTCGACGCACTCGACGCGGTCGATGGGGTGGCGCAGCGCGGAGCCGACGGTCGCGCCGCTGGCGAGGCCAATGACGAGGACCTCCCGGGGGTCGGGGTGGAGCAGGAGCGGGAGGTGCGCGGTAAGCGCTTGCGTCATCATGTCGTCGCCGGTCGAGGCGTCGGCCTTGCCGTTGACGCGGAGGGTGAGGACCTGGTGGCGGCCGGAGTTGTCGCGATAGAGGCCGTGGACGCTGACGAGCCCGTAGGAGTCCCAGCGCTCGAACAGGATGTCGCCGTCCTGCCGGATGACGTCCTCGATCTTCATGTCGCGCAGGTCGCTCTGCTCGGAGTGGGTGCGGCCGTAGAAGGCGGGACCGGCGGTGGCGACGATCGGGTCCCAGCGGGGCGTCGCGAAGAGGACGGCGGCGGCGGCGCCGAGGGGGACGGCCGCGTGCCAGCGCAGGCCGGCGGGCAGGGTGCTCCAGGCGGCGGCGCCGGCGGCGAAGAACGCGAGGGCGCCGGCGATGACGACGGCGCCGTGGAGGCCGGCGGCCGGCAGGATGATGAAGGACGCGGCGGCGGCGCCGAGGATGTTGCCCGCGGTGTTCCACGCGTAGAGGCGGCCGACGCCCTCGCCCGCGCCGGACGCGCTCCCGACGGCGAGGCGGCAGAGGACCGGCCAGCACGCGCCCATGAGGGCCGTCGGGGGGACGATGATCGCGGCGGCGAAGGCGAACTGCGTGGCGGCGAGGTCGCCGTAGGTCGTGACGTTGCTGAAGACGCGGGTCATCTCCAGCGGCAGCGAGGAGAGCGGCCAGTTCCATGTCGTGAGCGTCCAGAGGCCGACGCCCGCCTGGAGCGCGGCGAACGCGGCGCCGGGGTGCGCGATGCGCTCGGCGGCGCGCGACATGAGGGTGCTGCCGAGGCCGACGCCGAGGATGAAGCAAGAGAGGACGAGGCTGAACGCGTGCACGGAGGAGCCGAACGAGAGGATGAACGCGCGCGTCCAGGTGATCTCGAGGACGAGCGCGGCGAAGCCGGCGCACGCGTAGGCCGGGAAGATCCAGGTCGGGGGCGGTTCGGGCGGCTTTTCGGGCGCCGGGGCCGGGACGGCGTCGGGCGGCGCGAAGCGGCGCATCGAGAAGGCGGCGGACGCGATGGCGGCGTTGAGGGCGGCGCAGGCGTACGTGGCGGCGGCGGTGCCGGCGGCGGGGATGAGGATCCAGCCGGCGGCGGCGGAGCCCGCGACGGCGCCGAGCGTGTTGAGGCCGTAGAGCAGGCCGATGGCGCGCGTGCCGCCGCCGAAGGCCGCGGTGTACCGCGAGAGGATCGGGAGCGTCGCGCCCATCGCGAGCGTGGGAGGCAGCACGAGCAGCGCGCAGAGGAGGATGCGCGCGAGGTTGAAGGCGACGCCCTGCTCGCCGCCGCCGCGGTAGAGGCCGCCGAGGGCGGGCGTGAGGGCGTCGAGGAGCGGACCGAAGGCGAGGGCGTAGAGGCCGATGCCGATCTCGAGCGCCGCGTAGACGGTCAGGGCGTGGGACGGCGGGCGCGACGCGAGCCGCCGGTCGATCCAGCGTCCGCCGAGCGCGGCGCCCGCGGCGAGGCCGAGGAGGAACGTCGCGACGACGGTGCCGATGGAGGCGATCGACCCGCCGAGGACGAGGCCGGCGTGCCGGGTCCAGACGACCTGGTAGGTCAGGCCGGCGGCGCCGCTGAGGAAGAAGACGGGCCAGAGGGGCCAGGGGATGCGCATGCGGCCAGTGTAGCGAATCTCGAATCTCGAATCTCGAATTGCGGAGATCCGCCGAGATTCGAGATTCGTCCCCCGAGCCCCCTTCGAGATTCGCTATTTCTTCTTGAAGCGCTCGTCGACCGACGGGACCGGCTCGGCGTCGATCTTCACGCGGCGCAGGAAGAGGATCGCGAAGCACGTGTCGGCGGTGGCGAAGCTGCCGTCGGTCCACTGGCCGGAGGCCTGCTGGCGGCCGAGAATCAGGAACGCGCCGTCGGTGTACCAGGGGCGGCCGGAGATGCGTTCCGTCTTCGCGAGGAGGCAGAGACGCGCGAGGCTGTAGAGCCAGTAGTAGACCGACCCGCGCTTCCAGTCGGGGATGCGCGACGGCTTGTCGGTCGTGGCGCCGGCGGCGGCGCCCCAGGGGTGGTGGCCGTTCTCGATGGAGAGGTTCTTGTCGAACCAGGCGAACGCCCTCTTCGCGGCGCCCGCCCACCCGTCGGCGAGCCCCGCGTCGAAGTCCTTCGACTTCGTCGCGCGCATCGAGAGGAGGATGCCGAACGCGCTGGCGGCGGTCATGCTGCCGTACGACTCCGGCACCTCGGCGCGGTTGTAGCCCCAGCCGCCGTCGCCGTTCTGCGTCGAGGTCAGGAAGGCGCGCGCGCGGTCCCAGGTGTGAGGCTTGACGGCGACGCCGGCGGCCTGCGCCTGCGCGAGGCCGAGCATCGCGAGCTGCACGTTCGAGTGGTCCCAGTCGCCGCCCGGCCCGTACGCCCACGTGCCGCCTGACTTCTGCATCGCGACGAGCATCGCGACGGCGTCCTTGAGGCGCGCGGCTACGGCGGCCGGGTTGAAGACGTCCTTCCCCCTGGCGGCGGGCGCGAGCATGACGTACTGCGCGCAGGCCATCGCGACGGCTCCCTCCTGGTAGACGATGTGCGCGGGCGGGGTGGCCGCGAGCGACTGGAAGCCCCGCTTCACGGCGGGGTCGTCGAGCGGAACGCCGGCGTGAAGCAGCGTGAAGAGGCAGAGCCCGGTGGTGCCCTCGCCGCCGGCGCCGACCTGGCCCCAGCGGCCGGTCTTCGCGTCCTGGATCGACTTCAGCCACGCGACGCCGCGCCCGATCGCCTGGTTGACGTGCTTGCCGATGAGCGCGTCGCAGTTCTTCGCGACGTGCGCGCGCCACTCCTTCGCCGTGTCGCCGCGCGTCGTGAAGTCGAAGGAGCGGCCGGTGAGCTTCTCGATCATGGCGTGGGCCCAGCGGGCGACGGGCTCGTCGAGCCCCGGGCGCTCCAGCAGCGCGATCCACGTGGCGAGCCAGAAGCCCGGGCCCTTCGCGCGCTCTTCGGCGAGGGCCTGCGCGCGCCTGCGGACGTCGCCGGTTCCCGCGGCGGCGGCGTCGAGGACGGCGGCGAGCCCGCCGAGCCGTTCGGCGGCGTCGGGCAGGAGCGCGGCGCCGTGGGCGGAGAGGCGCTCCGCCTTCGCGGCGGCGTCCAGGACCTTCGCGAGCATCTGCTGCCGGGCGACGGCCATTCCCATGCCGAGGATCTGGTGGAGCGGCTCCTCGGGCATGAGGGCGGTGAAGAAGACGACGCGCTCGCCGGACGCCTGCGGGACGAGGTGCCAGAGCCGCCAGTCCCGCCGGGCGCAGACGAAGTAGGCGAGCGGCGAGGCGCGGTCGATGTCCTCGGCGCGGCGCAGCCCGCCGGCGCGGCCGCCGGCCCAGTCGGCGAGCTTGCGGAGCTCGTTCTCGTCGAGCAGGCGCTCGAGGGCGCGGGCGGCGGAGAAGCCGGCGCGCGAATCGGCGTCCGTCATCCATTTCTTGAGCTCGTCGATCCACTTGCGCCTGTCGGAGTGGCGGAGGACCCACGCGAGCCAGGCGCGATGGAGCGGGTCCCTGGGAGTCCAGACGGTGTTGAGGGCGTTCGGATCGGCGGCGGCGAGGAAGATGCGCGCGGCGGGGTCTTTCTCGCGCTCGAGGCGGTCCTTCGCCTTCGCGCAGGCTTTGGCGAACGCTTTCCACGCGTCGCCGTCGTCGCGCGCGAACATGCCCTGGTCGGCGGCGCGCTTGAGGGCGTCGAGGTCGGGGTCGTCCTGGGGGAGGGCGAGCGCGGCGGCGAAGAGGCAGGCCGTCCATCGCATGGGGGATCTCCGGTGTCTGCCGCTCCAAGGCATCAGACGCCGCCTCACCGCTCAACCGTTCAACCGTTCGACCGTTCGACCGTTCACCGTTCGGCCGCTTGTCCGCCGCAGCTTCCTCTCCCGTGATTCGCCTGCTCCACGACGGTGAACGCGCCGGAGACGGCGGGCGGGATGCGCTTCGGGGCGCCGGTGGCGAGATCGATGAAGGCCCAGTCGGTGGACGCGCGGGCGAGCAGGGCGCCGTCGGAGGCGCGGAGGATCTCGGTGCGCCGCAGCGACGTGGCGCTCTTCATGTCGGCGACCCAGGTGCGGACGCGGATGGCGTCGCCGGCACGCGCCGGATTCAGGTAGTCGATGTGGTGGGAGCGGACGACCCACGAGACGCCCTCGCGGCGGTAGCGGTCGGCGGTCCAGCCCTGGGCGTCGGAGTGGGCGACGGCGGCCTCGAGCATCCAGGCGATGTAGGCGAGGTTGTTGGCGTGGCCGAGGCCGTCGATCTCGCGGTCTGCGACGACGTGAGGGTGCTCGTAGACGGCGGGCATGGCGAGTGCGCGCACGGTGAAACGGTGGAACGGTCGAACGATCTAGTAGGCCAGGTGGGCGAAGGCCTTGTTGGCCTCGGCCATCTTGTGGACGTCGTCGCGCTTCTTGATCGCCTCGCCTTCGCCCTTGAACGCGGAGAGGATCTCGTCGGCGAGCTTGTTGGCGGTGGGGCGGCCCTTCTTGGAGCGGACGGAATTGAGGATCCAGCGGAAGGCGAGGGAGGTCTGGCGCTTCTGGGGGACCGGCACCGGCACCTGGTAGGTGGCGCCGCCGACGCGCCGCGAGCGGACCTCGACCTGCGGCCGCACGTTGTTGATGGCGGTGGTGAAGATCTCGACGGGGTCCTTGTCCTTGATCTTCTTGCAGATCTGGTCGATGGCGCCGTAGAAGATGCGCTGGGCGACGGCCTTCTTGCCCTCCCACATCAGGCAGTTGATGAACTTTCCGACGAGCTTGCTCTTGAAGCGCGGATCGGGCTTGAGGAGGTGCTCGAAGGACTTGAATTTGGTCGGCATCTACTTGGGCCTCTTCGCGCCGTACTTGGACCGCGACTGCTTCCGTCCGTCGACGCCCGCGCAGTCGAGCTTGCCGCGGATGATGTGGTAGCGGACGCCCGGGAGGTCGCGCACGCGGCCGCCGCGGACGAGGACGATCGAGTGCTCCTGGAGGTTGTGCCCCTCGCCCGGGATGTAGACGGTCGTCTCTCGGCCGTTCGAGAGGCGGACGCGGGCGATCTTGCGAAGCGCGGAGTTGGGCTTCTTGGGGGTCATCGTCTTGACGATGAGGCAGACGCCGCGCCTCTGGGGGTTGTTCTCCAGCACCGGGGACTTGGACTTGTACTTCACCTTGCGCCGCCCGTGGCGCACGAGCTGGTTGATGGTCGGCATAAGAGTCGCGGATTATAGGGGGCGCACCGGAGCAATTCCAGCGTTTTACGAGGCCGCCGGCACCGCCTCGACCTCCGGCTCCGACGGCGGCGGCTCGTCGCGGTACACCTTCATGTTGAGGTACTTCTTGAAGCCGGTGCCCGCGGGCACCATGTGGCCGACGATGACGTTCTCCTTGAGCCCCTGCAGGTCGTCGCGCTTCCCGGAGAGCGCGGCCTCGGTGAGCACCTTGGTGGTCTCCTGGAAGCTGGCGGCGGCGATGAAGCTCTCGCTCTGGATGGCGGCCTTCGTGACGCCGAGGAGCAGCGGCTTGAAGGTCGCGCCCTTCTTGCCCCCCTTCTTCAGCCGCGCGTTCTCCTCGCGCAGCTTGAACTTGTCGACGACGGCGCCCGGCAGCAGGTTCGAGTCGCTCGGCGTCTGGATGCGCACCTTGCGCATCATGGCCCCGATGATGATCTCGACGTGCTTGTCGTTGATCGTCACGTTCTGGGCGCGGTAGACCGACTGGACTTCGCGGAGGATGTACTGCTGGGCCTCCTCCTCGCCGCGGATGCGGAGGATGTCGTGGGGGACGAGCGGGCCCTCGATGAGCGCGTCGCCGGCGCGGACGCGGTCGCCGCCGTGGACGCGCAGGTGGCGTCCCGAGGGGACGACGTGCTTGGACTCCATCGCGGTCTCCTCGTTGCGCACGAGGATCTCGCGCTTGCCGCGCTTCTTCTCGCCGAGCTGGACGATGCCGTCGATCTCGGCGATCACGGCCGGGTCCTTCGGCTTGCGGGCCTCGAAGAGCTCCGTCACGCGGGGCAGGCCGCCGGTGATGTCCTGGGTGCCGCCGAACTCGCGGGGCGTCTTGGCGAGGGTCGTGCCGGCGCGGATCTTCTGCCCCTCGTCGACCTCGATGTAGGCCTTCTCGGGCACCGGGTGGACCTCCTGGATGGCGCCCTTCTCGTCCTCGATGAGGATCTGCGGGTGCAGCTCGCCCTTGTGCTCGATGATGAAGCGCTTGAGGAGGCCGGACTTGGGGTCCTTCTCCTCCTGCATCGTCTCGCCCTTCTTGATGTCCTCGTAGCGGACGCGGCCCTCCTTGCCGGCGATGATCGGAACGCTGTGGGCGTCCCACTGCGCCAGGAGGTCCCCGGGCTTGACCCTGCCGCCGTCCTTGACGCCGAGCCGGGAGCCGATCGGGACGATGTATTTGTCGAGCTCGCGCTCCTTCTCGTCGACGATCATCATCTCGCCGTTGCGGTTGATGACGACGGACGCGCCGTCCTTGTCCTCGGCCACGCGGACGTTGGAGAGGCGCAGGGTGCCCTTGAACTTGGACTTGATCTTCGACTCCTCGATGGTCAGCACGGAGACGCCGCCGATGTGGAACGTGCGCATGGTGAGCTGGGTGCCCGGCTCGCCGATGGACTGGGCGGCGATGATGCCGACGGCGAGGCCCTCCTCGGCGAGGCGGCCGGTGGAGAGGTCCATGCCGTAGCACTTGGCGCAGATGCCGAGGGACGAGTCGCACATGAGCGGGGAGCGCACGCGCACCTTCGGGAACTGGAGGGCGTCGATCTTCTTGGAGACCTCGTCGGTGATCGGGTCGCCCTCCTTGACGACGACCTCGTCGGTCACGATGTTGGTGATCGTGTCGCGGGCCGTGCGGCCGAGGATCGCCTGGCCGAGCGTGACCTCGATCTTCTCGCCCTTGTAGACGACGCTCTTGGTGATGCCGTTGAGCGTGCCGCAGTCGTTGTGGGTGACGACGACGTTCTGGCAGACGTCGACGAGCTTGCGCGTGAGGTAGCCGGCGTCGGCGGTCTTGAGCGCGGTGTCGGCGAGGCCCTTGCGGGCGCCGTGGGTGCTGGAGAAGTACTCGAGGACGGTGAGGCCCTCGCGGAAGTTCGAGAGGATGGGGGTCTCGATGATCTTGCCGGACGGCTTGGCCATGAGGCCGCGCATGCCGGCGAGCTGGCGGACCTGGTCCTGGCTGCCGCGCGCGCCGGAGTCGACCATGAGGCGCACGGGGTTGAGGTACGGCTTGCCGTCGCGCCGGTCGTCGCGCAGGCCGCGGATCATCGCCTCGGTAACCCTTTCGCGCGCGTGGGTCCACGCGTCGATGATGAGGTTGTAGCGCTCGGACGGGGCGAGCGCGCCCTTGAGGTAGTTGTTCTCGATGCGTTCGACGACGTTCTGCGTGTCCTTGATGATCCTCTCCTTCTCGTCCGGGATGCGCATGTCGTCCTTGGCGAAGGAGATGCCCGCGCGGGTGGCGGCCTTGAAGCCGGTCTCCTTGAGCATGTCGAGGAGGCTGAGCGTGAACTCCTTGCCGCAGAGGCGGTGGCAGCGGCTGATGACCTCCTGGACGCCCTTCTTGTCGAGCTCGTAGTTGTAGTAGGGCATCGGCTGGGGGAGGATCTCGTTGAAGAGGATGCGCCCGACGGTCGTCTTGAGGCGGCCGCCCTTGTGCGTCTCGAGCTGGCCGCGGGCGGCGAGGACCGGGCGGCCCTCGGGGAAGCGGAGGTGGATGTGGGCGTGGGCGTGGACCTTGCGCTGGTCGTACGCGAGGATCGCCTCGTTGGGGCTGGCGAAGGACTTCCCCTCGCCGGCCTGCCCGTCGCGGCTGAGCGTCAGGTAGAAGAGCCCGAGCACCATGTCCTGGGTCGGGGAGATGATCGGGTTGCCGTGGGCGGGGCTGAAGATGTTCTGCGTCGACATCATCAGCGTCTTCGTCTCGATCTGGGCCTCGTACGACAGCGGCAGGTGGACGGCCATCTGGTCGCCGTCGAAGTCGGCGTTGAAGCCGGTGCAGACGAGGGGGTGGAGCTCGATGGCGTTGCCCTCGACGAGGATGGGCTCGAAGGCCTGGATGCCCATGCGGTGGAGGGTCGGCGCGCGGTTGAGGAGGACCGGGTGGTCCTTGATGACCTCCTCGAGGATGTCCCATACGCTCTCGTCGCGCCGCTCCAGCATCTTCTTGGCGCTCTTGATGGTGTCGGCCTTGCCGAGCTCCTTGAGGCGGCGGATGATGAACGGCTGGTAGAGCTCCAGGGCGATCTTCTTCGGCAGCCCGCACTGGTGGAGCTTGAGCGTGGGGCCGACGACGATGACGGAGCGCGCGGAGTAGTCGACGCGCTTGCCGAGCAGGTTCTCGCGGAACCGCCCCTGCTTGCCCTTGATGATGTCCGACAGGCTCTTGAGGGGCCGGTTGTTGGAGCCGAGCACGGGCCGGCGGCACCGCGTGTTGTCGAAGAGCGCGTCCACGGACTGCTGGAGCATGCGCTTCTCGTTGCGGATGATGACCTCGGGCGCGTTGAGCTCGAGGAGCTTCTTGAGGCGGTTGTTGCGGTTGATGAGGCGGCGGTACAGGTCGTTGAGATCGCTCGTGGCGAAGTTGCCGCTCTCGAGGAGGACGAGGGGGCGCAGGTCGGGCGGGATGACGGGGATGACGGTGAGGATCATCCACTCCGCCTTGTTGCCGCTCTCGATGAGCATCTCGATCGTGCGGAGGCGCTTCACGAGGTCCTTGAGCTTCTGGGCGCTGGTCGTCGTCTTGAGCTCGACGCGCAGCTGCTCGCTCACGACCTTGAGGTCGACCTTCTGGAGGAGGGTGCGGACGGCGGCGGCGCCCATGTCCGCCTCGAACTCGTCGCGATAGCGCTCGCGCGCCTCGCGGTACTGCTCCTCGGTAAGCAGCTGCTTCTCCTTGAGGGGGCAGCGCTTCGACTTCACCTCGATGACGATGTAGTCCTGGTAGTAGATGACGCGCTCCAGGGCGCTCGTCTTCATGGCCAGGACGGAGCCGATGCGCGACGGGATGGTCTTGAAGAACCAGATGTGGGCGACCGGGGCGGCGAGGTTGATGTGCCCCATGCGCTTGCGGCGGACGCGCGACTGCGTGATCTCGACGCCGCAGCGGTCGCAGACGATCCCCTTGTACTTGATCCCCTTGTACTTGCCGCAGAAGCACTCCCAGTCCTTCTCCGGGCCGAAGATGCGCTCGCAGAAGAGGCCGTCCTTCTCCGGGCGGTACGTGCGGTAGTTGATCGTCTCGGGCTTCTTCACTTCGCCGTAGGACCAGGAACGGATCTCCTCCGGCGACGCCACCTTGATCGTCACGGCGGCGTACTCGTTGATCCGGTCGTACATCAATTCCATGCGACCCCCGTCGTATCTGGCATTTCGTATTCCGCATTTCGCATTCCGCCCCGCGCGCGCGGTCCGGCGTGCGGACGCGCGTCGTGTCGCACTTCGCTTCGGCTCCCGCACGAGCGACGTACCGCGAGAGGCGAAATACGAAATACGAAATGCGAAGTGCGCACTAGATCTCTTTCCCCTTCTCCAGCTTCAGGGAGAGTCCCAGCCCCTTGATCTCGTTCGTCAGCACCTCGAACGACACCGGGGTGCCCGGCTCGAGGATGTTCTCGCCGCGCACCATCGACTCGTAGATCTTGGTGCGGCCGTCCACGTCGTCGCTCTTCACCGTCAGCAGCTCCTGGAGGACGTTGGCGGCACCGTACGCCTCCAGCGCCCAGACCTCCATCTCCCCGAAGCGCTGGCCGCCGGCGCGCGCCTTGCCGCCCAGCGGCTGCTGGGTGATGAGCGAGTACGGGCCGGTCGCGCGCGCGTGGATCTTGTCGTCCACGAGGTGGTGCAGCTTCATGATGTACATCATGCCGACGGTGACCTTCTCGTCGAACGCGTCGCCCGTGCGCCCGTCGAAGAGGACGACCTTGCCGTCCCGGGGGAGCCCCGCCTTCTCGAGCAGCTCCTCGATCTGGCTCTCGCGGGGGCCGTCGAAGGGCGGGCAGATCGCGCGCAGGCCGAGCTTCGTGCACGCCCAGCCGAGGTGCGTCTCGAGGATCTGGCCGACGTTCATGCGGCTGGGCACGCCGAGGGGGTTGAGGATGATGTCGACCGGCGTCCCGTCCTCGAGGAACGGCATGTCCTCCTCGGCGAGGATCCGCGAGATCACGCCCTTGTTGCCGTGGCGGCCGGCGACCTTGTCGCCCACCGAGAGGTTGCGCTTGGTGGCGATGTAGACCTTGACCTTCTCGAGCACGCCGGTCGGCAGCTCCTCGCCGCGCGTCAGCTGGTTGACCTGCTTGTCCTTCTCGTTCTCGAGCTGCTCGATCGTCGCGAAAAGCACGCGCAGCACCTCCGTCACGGAGTCCTGCTGCTTCTTGCCCTTGATGTCCATCTGGGCGACGTCGAACTTCTCCTTGAGGCTCCGGAGGTCCTTCACCGAGCCCTTCGGGCCGTACTCGAACCCCTTCACGGGCGAGCGCCCGAGGATGTCCTTCAGCTCGCCGATCGACCCCTCGATCAGGTCGTTCATCCGCTTGTAGGCCCCGCGCTCGATCTCCTTCGACTCCTCGCGGATCTTCTTCTTCTCCGTCGGCGTCAGGTTCGTCTTGCGCGAGAACTTGCGCGTGTCGATGATGATGCCCTCGACGCCGCTGGGGACCTCGAGCGACTCGTTCTTCACGTCCTCGCCGGCGCGCCCGAAGATCGCGTGGAGCAGCTTCTCCTCGGGCGTCAGCTCGCTCTTCGACTTCGGCGCGACCTTGCCGACGAGGATGTCCCCCGACTTGACGCGCGTGCCCGGCCGGATCGTGCCGTCCTCGGCCAGGTTCTTCAGCATCTTCTCGCTGACGTTCGGGATGTCGCGGGTGAACTCCTCCTTGCCGAGCTTCGTCTCGCGGACCTCCACCTCGAACTCCTCGATGTGGATCGAGGTGTAGTAGTCCTCGCGCACGAGCCGCTCGTTGACGATGATCGCGTCCTCGAAGTTGTACCCGTCCCACGGCATGAACGAGACGAGCACGTTGCGCCCGAGCGACAGCTCGCCGCGGTTGGTCGACGGGCCGTCGGCGATCACGTCCCCCTTCTTCACGGCGTCCCCTTCGCGGACGATGGGCCGCTGGTTGAGGCACGTGCGCTCGTTCAGGCCGTAGAACTTGCGCAGCCGGTAGATGCGGTCGCCGACGATGATCTCGGTCGCGGTCGCGCGCTTGACGACGCCGTCCGCGTCCGCCTTCACGATCATGTCGGAGTTCTCGGCGACCCACTTCTCCATCCCGGTGCCGACGACGGGCGGCTCGGTGCGGACCAGCGGGACCGCCTGGCGCTGCATGTTCGAGCCCATGAGCGCGCGGTTCGCGTCGTCGTGCTCCAGGAACGGGATGAGCGCCGCGGAGACGCCGACGATCTGCGCGGGGGCGACGTCGACGTACTGCAGCTTGTCGCTCTCGACGAACTGGAACTCCCCCTGGACGCGCGCCATGACGCGCTCGGCGAGGATCTTCCCGTGGTCGTTGTCGAGGTCGGCCGGCGCGAGCGTCTTGTCGATCTCCTCGTCGGCGCGGAGGTAGACCACCTTGTCGGTGATCTTGCCCGACTTGACCTCGAAGTACGGGGCGGTCAGGAAGCCGTAGTCGTCGACGCTGGCGTAGATGGCCAGGGACGAGATGAGGCCGATGTTCGTGCCTTCGGGCGTCTCGATCGGGCAGACGCGGCCGTAGTGGGAGATGTGCACGTCGCGCACCTCGAAGCCGGCGCGCTTGCGGTTGAGGCCGCCGGGGCCGAGGGCGGAGAGCCGGCGCTCGTGGGTGAGCTGGGAGAGGGGGTTCGTCTGGTCGATGACCTGCGAGAGCTCGCTGCGGCCGAAGAAGTACTCGATCGCGCTCGAGACGGTCTTCGAGTTGATCAGGTTCTTCGGCGTCAGGTTCTCTTGGAGGGACATGTTGAGGCGCTCGAGGATCGAGCGCTTCAGGCGCAGGAAGCCCTTGCGGATCTCCTCGCCCGCCAGCTCGTCGATCGTCCGGACGCGCCGGTTGCCGAGGTGGTCGATGTCGTCGGCCACGCCCTCGGCGCGGCGCATCTTCATGATGTACTTGATCGAGTTGACGACGTCCTCCTTCTGGACGGTCATCTCGCTCTCGGGGATCGTCATGTTGAACTTCCGGTTCAGGCGGAACCGGCCGACGCGCCCGAGGCGGTAGCGCTGCGGGTCGAAGAAGCGCTCGTAGAAGAGCTGCTTCGCCTTGTCGATGGTCTGCGGCGTGCCGGGGCGCAGGCGCGAGTAGATGCGCAGGAGCGCCTCCTCGTGCGAGTGCGTCTCGTCCTCCTCGATCGTGTTCAGGATGAGGCGGTCGTCGAGCCGGGCCACGATCTCGATCGTCTTCACGCCGAGCTGGTCGAGCGTCTTCATCACCCCCTTGGTGATGGGCTGCCCGCTCTGGATCACCTTCTCGTTGTTCTTCGCCGGGTCGACGACGTCCTTGACGACGACCTTGTCGATGAGCTCGGACTCCTCCGCCGCGGAGAGCTTGACCTCCCTGCACTCGTAGAAGATGCGCAGGATGTCCTCGTTGGTGGAGAACTCCGGGGAGCAGGCGCGCAGGAAGGTGGTCGCGGGGATCTTGCCCCCCTGGTCGATGCGGATGGAGACGCTGTCGCGCTTGGTGACGGCGATCTCGATCCAGCTGCCGCGCTCCGGCACGATCCAGCAGGAGTGCATCTTGCGGTCGCCGACGCGCTCCTCCATGAAGTCGATTCCGGGGGAGCGGTGGAGCTGGTTGACGATGACGCGCTCGGCGCCGTTGACGATGAAGGCGCCGCCGCCGATCATCAGCGGGATCTCGCCGAGGTAGACGTCCTCCTCGATCGGGTTCTCCGGCTTCGCCAG
>Ga0187892_10003209_pt1 | contig 30348 bp, 27 predicted proteins | sample MA1701073metaG_FD_139345 | JGI IMG/M metagenome (GOLD analysis project Ga0187892, IMG submission 139345) | Bio-ooze microbial communities from a basaltic lava cave in the Kipuka Kanohina Cave System on the Island of Hawaii, USA - MA170107-3 metaG ...
ATCGGCCTTGGCCCGGATGAACGCCACCACGCCGCCGGCCGGCGCGAAGTCCTCGCGGAACCACTTGAAGATCGACGACACGCGGGCCGTCCGGGGGTCGGGGCCGAGCCGCACGCCCTTGGTCGGGTTGCCGAGGAAGCGCCGCGCCTGGTCGTCGAGCTGGGCGTCGAGGCGGGCCGGGTCGTAGGGCTCCCGGCGCAGGTCGGGGCACGACAAGGACGCGCACACGATGGCCACGTGCACGCGCGGGTCCTTGAACTCCGGGCGCAGGATGCCGTGCTCGATGTCGTCGAGCGCCAGCTCGCGGCCGCCGGCGACGCCGACCTTCTTCTTCCAGATCGGGCGCAGCAGCGTGCCCCCGTCCCGGATACTCCGCGTGGGGTACTGGTCGATCACGGCCTTGATGGTCAGGAGGTTATAGGCGTTGATCCAGAACGCGAAGCGCTCGGCGCGCGTCGCGAAGGTCTCGGGCCGGGCGGCGGCGAGGTCGGCCAGCGCCCGCTGATAGGCGGGGTCGGCCTTGACGGCCTGGTAGTCGACGAGCGCGAGCTGGATGCCGTCCACCGTGCCCGGTCGGACGTGGGCCGCGAGGAGGCGGGCGTAGGCTGTGTAGTCCATGAGCGCGGCGGCCGGGTGGCCCGGCGCCGCGGTGACCGCGAGGAGCGCCACGACCGCCCACAGCACGGCGCCACAGCCGCGACGACGCGGACGGAGGGGGGCGGCCGGGAGACCTCGAGGTGGGCGTGTGGATCTCCGTCCCCGCGAAACGGCGCCCGGCGCGCGGGGGGCCGGCGTCATCGGCCGGGCTCCCGGCCGGCGCTGGCCCGCGCGCCAGGGCGGCCGGCGGGAGGTCGCGAGCCTGGTCCCCTCGCGCCGTCCTCGCCGGCGAGGCCCGCCACGACCCGGCCCGCGGTCCGGCTGCGGCCGAGGAGCCAGCGGGGCAGGAGCGACACCAGCACGACCAGCACGGCCGCCACGCCGATGTAGGCGAGGGTGCGGCCCACCTCCCCCCGGCCCTCCACGAGGGCGTCGCCGGCCAGGGTGAGGGCGAAGGTGGCGGGCAGGCTGCACGCCCAGGACAGGCCGACGAACGGCCAGAAGCGGATGGCGGTGAGGCCGTAGGCGAAGTTCTGGAGCGCGAAGGGGAAGAGCGGCACCAGCCGCGTGACCATGAGGACCCTCCAGCCGTGCTCGGCCACGCCACGGTCGAGCCGGGCCAGCCGCGGGTGGCGGGCCAGCCCGCGCTCCACCAGGCCGCGCGCGACGTGGCGGGCGGCCAGGAAGGCCAGGGCCGCCCCGAGCGTGGAGCCGAGGGACGCGTAGAGCGTGCCGTGGACGGGGCCGAAGGCGACGCCGCCCAGCACGGTGAGGGGCAGCGCGGGCACCAGGACCAGCTCGGCCAGCCCGTAGCCGACGACGTAGATGGCCGGGGCCAGCGGGCCCTGGCCCGCGATCCACTCCTTCAGCCGGCCCACCTGCTCGAGCGACAGCGCCTCGCCGGCACCGAGCGCCCGCGCCAGCAACACGCCGGTGGCCAGGAGGACGGCGGCGAGGACGAGGCTCGCCCAGCGCGGCCACCGGGCGGCGAGAGCGGGCGGCGTCACGGCCGGCGGCCTACCGCGTCCACGCGAGCCACGCGGCGAACAGCCGCTTGACGAGCGGCGTGAGGCGGGTGCGGTTGTAGGCGTCGCCGAGCTTCCGGATGGCCTCGGCCTGGGTCGGGTAGGTGTGGATCACGCCGGCGATCTTCCCGAGCCCGATGCCGCGGCTGATGGCGAGCGTCAGCTCGGGCAGCATCTCGCCGGCGTGGCGGGCCACGATGGTGGCGCCCAGGATGCGGTCGGTGCCCTCCCGCACGTGCACCTTCACGAAGCCCTCCGTCTCGCCGTCGAGGACGGCGCGGTCCACCTCCTCGAGCTCCTGCACGAAGGTGCGGACGCGGAGCCCACGGGCCTCGGCCTCGCGGGCGTACAGGCCCACGTGGGCGATCTCGGGGTCGGTGTAGGTGCACCACGGGATGGTCAGCGCGCTGGCCCGGGCGCGCCCCAGGAAGAGCGCGTTCTGGATCACGATGCGGGCCTGGAAGTCGGAGTTGTGGGTGAACTTGTAGGCCGTGCATACGTCGCCGGCCGCGAAGATGCGCGGGTTGGTGGTGCGCAGCCGGTCGTCGACGCGGACGCCCTCCTTCGGGTCGAACTGCACGCCCACGCGCTCCAGGCCGAGCCCCTCGACGTTCGGGCTCCGGCCCACGCCGACCAGGATCCGGTCGACCCGGACGGGCTCGGTGACGCCCTCCCGGCTCACGTGCAGGACCGCCTCGCCGCCCGCCGCCGCCACCCGCTCGATGCGCGCTCCCAGCCGGAGCCGCACGCCGTCGCGGACCATGGCGGCCTCGACGCGCCGGGCGGCGTCGCGGTCCTCGCGGGTCAGGATCTGCTCCATGCCCTCGATCAGGGTGACCTCGGCGCCGAAGCGCGCGAAGGCCTGGCTCAGCTCGCAGCCGATGGGCCCGGCGCCGACGACGGCGAGGCGGCGCGGCAGCCTCGTGAGGGAGAAGACGGTCTCGTTGGTGAGGTAGCCCGCCTCGGCGAGCCCCGGGATGGGTGGCGCCGCCGCGCGGGCGCCGGTGGCGATCACGGCCCGGCGGAACGTCAGGCGCCGGCCGTCGACCTCCACGGCGTCGGGGCCGGTGAAGCGGCCGGCGCCCAGGAAGACGTCGACGCCGAGGCTGGCGAACCGCTGGGCGGAGTCGGTCCGGCTGATCCCCGCCCGCAGCCGGCGCAGGCGCTCCATCACGGCCGGGAAGTCGACCTGGGCGCCCGGGGGCACCCGCACGCCGAAGGCCCCCGCGTCCCGCACGTCGGCGGCGGCGCGGGAGGCGCGGATCAAGGCCTTGGACGGGACGCAGCCGATGTTCAGACAGTCCCCGCCCATGAGGTCGCGCTCGACCAGCGCCACCCGGGCGCCGAGCCCGGCCGCGCCGGCGGCGGTGACGAGGCCGGCGGTGCCGGCGCCGATCACGACGAGGTGGTAGCGGCCGCGGGGCTCGGGGTTGGCCCAGGCGGGCGGGTGGACGTTGTCGACGAGCGCCCGGTTGTGCTCGTCCCACGGCTCCACGACGAGCCCGCCCGGGGCCGCGGAGGGGGCGCCGGCGCGCTCGCCGATCACGGCCTCCTCCCGGTCGGGGGCCCCGGCGGGGCGGCCATCCGGGCTCGGGCGGCGGCGGTCATGACAGGTGCGCGCGCTCCTGGAGCGCCCGGCGGGCCACGCGGGTCACGTAGACGGTGACGGCGACGGTGGCGAGGAGCCCCACCGCGTACAGGGCCCACTCGGCCGGCGCGCGCTCGCCGCGGCCGGCGCTCGCCGCGGCGAGCGTGCCCGCGAGCGAGCCGAGGTACACGTACATCGCGGTCCCTGGCAGCATGCCGATCCAGGAGGCGAGGACGTAGTCGCGGATCGACACCCGGGTGAGGCCGAAGGCGTAGTTCAGGAGGTTGAACGGGAACACCGGGGACAGCCGGGTGAGCCCGACGATCTTCCAGCCCTCGCGCGCCACCGCCTGGTCGATGGCCCGGAAGCGCGGGTTGCCCTCGATCTTGCGCGCCACCCACTCGCGCGCCAGGTAGCGCCCCACCAGGAACGCCGCGGTGGCGCCCAGGGTGGCGCTGAGGGACACGATCACGATGCCCCGGCCGAGCCCGAAGACGGCGCCGGCCCCCAGCGTGAGGATCCACCCCGGCAGGAAGAGCACGGTGGCGGCCACGTAGAGCAGCACGAACAGCACGACGCCCCACGCGCCGAGGCCGGCGATGCCGTCCAGCGCCTGGCGCAGGAGCGCTGGGGCGTCCAGGTAGCGGCCGAGGGCCACCACGGCCACGACGCCGAGGGCCCAGAGGACCACCCGGCTCCAGCCGCCACCCGCGCGTGTCCCGATCGGCGTGTCCACCATCGTGCTCATCTCGGAGGCATGCGTGGCCCGCGTCGCGTCCATCCGTTGGACGGGCCCGCGCGCGGGCGAGGTTCGCCGGGGCCGGTCCGGCGTAGCGCCAGGCTCGAGCGGCGGCCCAGGATGCCTCGATTGTGCCAGGGAGCCTGTGACGGCCCTGTCAAATGTCGCCCCGGCTGGCGCGGGGCGAGGCGGCGCGGGGAGGCGGAAGGGGCGGGCGCGTCCGCGGCTCAGCTCCGCGTGATCCTCGAGATCCCGGGCAGCCGGCCCAGGAGGTTGCCGGTGACGCCGCCGTCGACCACCAGGTCGTGGCCGTTGACGTAGCGGGCGTCCGGGCCGAGGAGGAACGCGATGACGTCGGCGATGTCCTCGGGCGCGGCCACGCGCCCCAGCGGCACGAGCGCGCTCCGCTCGGCGGCGATGCGCGGGTCGGCGTAGGCCTGCTCGGTCATGCCGGTGCGCACCATGCCGGGCGAGACGCTGTTGACGCGGACGCCGAGCGGGCCCAGCTCCTGGGCCAGCACGCGGACCAGCATGATGAGGGCGGCCTTGCTCGGGCCGTAGGGGCCGAGGTTGGCGTGCGCGTTGCTGCCGGACATGGACGCCACCGCCACGACGGCGCCGCCCGAGGCCTCGAGCGCGGGCCGGGCCGCCTGGGCCAGGAGCCACGTGGCCCGCGTGTTGACGGCGAACATGCGGTCCCAGTCCTCGACGGCGTAGTCGACGAGGCGGCCGGGGCGGTTGATGCCGGCGTTGCTCACGAGCCCGTCGAGGCCGCCGAAGCGCTCCACGGCCCGGCCGACCGCGCGGGCGGGCGCCCCCGCCTCCCCCATGTCGGCGTGGACGGGCAGCGCCTCGCCGCCCAGCTTGCCGACCGCCTGCACCACGGCGTCGAGACCGGCCGAGGGGCCGAGGTCCACCGCCGCGATCCGCGCCGCGCCGCCCGCCGCCGCCGCGTCCGTGGCCAGCCGGAGACACGTCGCCCGCCCGATCCCGCTCGCCGCTCCCGTCACCAGGACCCGCATGGCTCCCTCCCGTGGCCGGCAGTGTACCCCGAGCCCGCGCGGGACGGCGACCGGCCGGCCCGGCGGTCAGCCCAGGCTTTCGAGGAGCGCCCGCGCCTCGCGGAGGTCGGCGGTGGCGAGGCCCTCGGTGAACGCCGCGTACGGGTCCTCCAGGACCTGCCGGGCCTCGTGGCGCTTGCCGGCGGCGGCCAGGAGCCGCGCCAGGCTCGTCGCCGCGCGCAGCTCCCAGCCCCGCGCCTGCTGCTGGCGGGCCGTCTCCAGCGCCCGGCGGAAGCCGGCCTCGGCCTCGGCCGGGTCGGCCATCGGCGGGCCCAGCAGGAGCTCCCCGCGGCAGCGCCAGAGCTCGGCCCGCCAATCACGCTCGCCGCCCCCCTCGCTCAGCTCCACCGCCTGGGCGAGCGCCGCCAGCCCGAGGTCGACCCGTCCGGTCCGGCGGTGGAGGTCGGCCAGGAGCGCGAGGCCGATGCTCAGGTTGACCGTCGTCCCCATGCCCAGGAGGCGGTCGATGGCCAGGCGCATGCGCTCGATGCCCTCGGCCGTCACGCCGCGCTCGGCCCGGGCCCACTCCCAGAACATCGTGCCCACGCCCTCCCAGTACGGGAACCCGTGCTCCGTCGCCAGCGCCACCAGCGCCGCCGCCTGGGCCTCGACGGCCCGCGCATCGCCCCGGCAGAGATGCACCCGGGCGCTCCCGTGGAGCGCGAAGGCGAGGCTCGGGAAGTCTCCGAGCGAACGCGCCAGGACGAGGGCGTCCTCGCTCGCCGACAGAGCCTGGTCGGGCCGGCCGAGGGTCCAGAGCGCAGCGGCCAGGTGCCCGCGCGCGAAGACGCCGGAGTGGCCGACGGCGTGCCGGGCCAGGAAGGCGGCCGGGCGGTGCCCGAGGCGGTCGTCGAGCTGGATCGCGCGCTCGAGATGCCGCGTGGCCTCGCCGAAGCGCCCGAGGAAGTAGAGGACCTCGCCCATGGCCCGGTGCGCCTCCAGGAGGTGGCCCGGTTCGCGGGTGGTCTCGGCCAGCATCAGGATCTGCTCGGCGTGCTCGAGGGCGACCTGGTGCTGGCCGCGGGCCAGGTTGACGACGCGGAGCCCGACGTGGACCGGGAAGAGGCTCAGGAGGACCGGGAAGACGCCGGGCGCGTCGCCGAGCTGCTCGCAGAGCGCGTGGGCCCGCTGGTAGGCCCGCTCCACCTCGGGGGCCGTGTAGCCGCGGGGCGAGGTGACCATGAGCACCGGGCCCAGCGCCGTCTGGAAGTCCAGCTCGGTCCGCGCCCGCTCCGGGGTGTCCGGCAGGGCCTCGAGCAGCTGGAGGCCGCGGCTGAGGTGGGCGACGGCCTCGGCGCTGGCCGAGCGGTCGATGGCCCGCGTCCCCGCCCGCCACCAGTAGCCGAGCGCCCGCTCGCCCCGGCCGGCCTCGCTGAAATGCCGGGCGAGGCGCTCGGGCTGGGTCTCGACGATGGCGGGGAACTGCCGCTCGATCACCTCGGCGATCCGCTCGTGGTGCTGCTGGCGGGTCGCGTGGAGGAGCGACTGGTAGGCCACCTCGTGGGTCAGGGCGTGCGTGAAGGTGTACGTCAGCTCCGGGAAGAGCTGGGTCTCGTAGACGAACTCGGCCTGGACGAGCCGCCCGAGCCCCTGGCGCAGCCGGTCCTCGGGCGGCTCGCCGAGGGCGTGCAGGAGCGAGAACGGCACCTCGGGACCGACCACGGCCGCCGACTGCAGCAGGCGCTTGTCCTCCGGGGGCAGGCGGTCGATGCGCGCGGCCAGCACCGCCTGCACCGTGGCCGGAACCTGGATGGCCTCGACGGGCCCCTCCAGGCGGTAGGCGCCGCGCTCGCCGACGAGCAGCCGCGCGTCGACCAGCGTGCGCACGCTCTCCTCCAGGAAGAACGGGTTGCCGTCGGTGCGCGCCGCGAGCAGGCGCTTGAGCGGCGAGAGGCCGGGGGCGCCGCCGAGGAGCGCCTCGAGCAGCCGGTCGTTGTCCTCGGGCGGCAGCGGGTCGATCCGGAGCTGGCGATACGAGGCCCGGCCGCCCCAGCCGTGGCGGTACTCGGGCCGATAGTTCACCAGCAGCGCCAGGCGGGCGGCGCCCAGGCTCTCGACGAGGCCGTCCAGCAGCGCCTGCGTCTCGGCGTCGATCCAGTGCAGGTCCTCGACCACCACGATGAGGGGCGTCGCCTGGCTCAGCCGGAGCAGGAGGCGCTTGACGCCGTCCAGCGTCTGGAGCCGGCGCTGGCCCGGATCGAGCCGCTCCCACCCGGGATCGTCGACGGGCACGTCCAGGAGCCAGAGCAGGGCCGGCAGCGCGGACTCGAGCCGGCGATCCAGCCCGAGGAGCGTGTCGGTGACCTTCTGCCTGACCGCCCTCGGCTCGTCGCGGGCGCCGATCTCGAAGGAGGCGCGCAAGAGCTCGACGACGGGCAGGTAGCTGGTGGTCGCGCCGTACGACACCGACCCGCTCTCGACGACCCGCCAGCCCTCGGTCCGGCGCGACTGGACGAGCTCGCGGAAGAGCCGCGACTTGCCCACGCCGGGCTCGCCCACCACCGCCACGACCTGCCCGCGGCCGGCGCGAGCCTGCGTGAGCGCCTGGGCGAGCTGGTCCAGCTCGCCCGCCCGGCCGACGAAGCGGGCGAGGCCGCGCGCGGAGGCGGCCTCGAGCCGCGAGCGCGCGCCGGCCGCGCCCACCAGCTCGTGGACCTCGATCGGCGCCCCGAGCCCCTTCACCGGCCGCGGCCCGAGCGGGCGCGTCACCACGTAGCCCTCGGCCTGGGCCAGCGTCGGCGGCGCCATCAGCACCGAGCCCGGCATGGCCATCTGCTCGAGCCGCGCCGCCACGTGGGTGGTCTGGCCCACCGCGGTGTAGTCCATGCGCAGGTCGCTGCCGATGGACCGCACGACGACCTCGCCGGAGTTGAGGCCGACGCGGATCTGGATGGGGACGCCCTGGCTCCGGTGGACCTCCTCCGCGTACTGCCGGACGCGCGTCTGCATCTGGAGCGCCGCGTAGCAGGCGCGCACGGCGTGGTCCTCGTGGGCCAGCGGCGCCCCGAACAGCGCCATGATGCCGTCGCCCATGACCTGGTTGACCGTGCCCTCGTAACGATGGACGGCCTCCATCATCCGCTCCAGCACGGGGTCGAGGAGCCGGCGCGCCTCCTCGGGATCGCGGTCGGCCAGGAGCTCCATGGAGCCCTTGAGGTCGGCGAAGAGCACCGTCACCTGCTTGCGCTCGCCCTCGAGCGCGGCCCGGCCCGTGAGGATCTTCTCGGCCAGGTGGCGCGGGGTGTAGGCCTCCGGCGTGGGCGCCGGCGCCGCGAGGGGCGCGACGGGCTGGCCGCACCGGATGCAGAAGCGGGCGCCGGCCGGCACCTCGGCCCCGCACGCCCCGCAGACCGGCGTCAGGCGCGTGCCGCAGGCGAGACAGAACCGGGCGTGGGGCGGATTGTCCTGCTGGCACCGGGGGCAGGTCATGCGTTCCCTCGCGAACGGGGTGGGCCGACCTTAGCCCCTGCGGCGGCGAGGGTCAAGGCGGCGGGCCACCCGGCGCCGCGGTGGCGCCGGGCGGCCGCGCCCATCCGGAGTGTCGGGCGAGCGGCCATCCGTGCTATCCCTCTTCGGGTGAGCACCGTCGCTCCGCGGCCGGGCCCCGCCTGCCGCGTCGCCTTCGCCGACGTCCTGGGCGAGGGCGCCTACCGCCGCCTCTGGCTCTCCGGGCTCTGCCTCAACAGCGCGCGCTGGATGGACCTGGTGTCGCTCGGGTGGCTCGCCTTCGAGCTCACGGGGTCCCCGTTCATGGTGGGGCTGGCCGCCTTCGTGCGCTCGGCGCCCATGATGGCGCTCGGCCCCTTCGCGGGCGTGGTGGCCGACCGGGTGCCGCGGGCCCGCGTGCTGCTCCTCACCCACTCCCTCGGCGTCGGGACGGGGCTCGCGCTGGCCGGGCTGTTCGCCGCCGGCTGGGGCCGCTACGGGCCGCTGGTGGGGCTGGCCGCGCTGTTCGGCGTCCTCTGGGCGCTCGACTTCCCGGCCCGGCGCACCGCCCTCTACGCCCTGGTGGGCCCCGGGCGGGTGGCGGCGGCCGTCTCGCTGGAGACGGTGTCCATGCAGATCGCCAAGATGACGGGGCCGGTGCTGGCGGGCGTGGGGCTCGCCAAGCTGGGCCCGGCGCCGGTCTTCGCGGCGGTGGCGTTCCTCTACGCCCTCGGCCTCCTCGCCTCGCGCGGCCTGGCGCCGCGCATCGGCCAGCCGGCCCCGGCCCCCGGGGCGTCGCTCGGGGCGAGCCTCGGCGCCGGCTTCGACGCGGCGTGGCGCGATCCCACCGTGCGCGGCGTGCTGCTGATCACGGTGCTGATGAACGTCCTGTTCTTCCCCTACCAGCACATGCTGCCCGTGTTCGCCCACGAGGTGCTCGCCGCGGGGCCGGAGTGGCTCGGGGCGCTGGTGGCCGCCGACGGGCTCGGGGCGCTGGTGGGGGCGCTCCTCATCGCCTCCCGGGGCGGCTTCATCCCCCACCGGCGCGTGTTCGCCACCGCGGTGCTGGTCGCGCCCGTGCTGCTCGTGCTGCTGGCCGGGGCGCGCTGGCGCTGGGCGTGCCTCTCGCTCCTCGTGCTGATGGGGGCGGCCGAGTCGGGCTTCGCCGCCATGCAGAGCACGCTGGTCCTGCTCGGAGCGCCCGAGGCGCTCCGGGGCGGGGCCATGGGCATCCTGTCCGCCTGCATCGGGACCCAGCCGCTCGGGACGCTGTGGATCGGCTTCCTGGCCGGCGTGGCCGGGGCGCCCGTGGCCATGGCCGTCAACGGGGCCGCGTCGCTGCTCCTGATCGTCCCGGTGGCGGTGCCGCTGGCGCGGCTGCCGATGCGGGCGCCGGGCGGGCCGCCACGATGAGGGGCGCCCGGCCGGCCGTCCCGGCGGGCGCGGGGGCGCTCCGCTAGGGCCGCCGCGGCGCGGGGGGCCGCTCGGGCTGGACGTGGCCGCAGGACCGGCAGGTGCGCAGGGCCACGCTCCGGTCGAAGGCCTCGATGGCCAGGCGCAGGTCGCGCTCGATGTCGGCCGCCCGGAGCGTCACCTCGTGGAGGCGCGCATCGCAGCGCTCGCAGTACCAGAGGAGCGCCTCCGTCTCCTGGGCCCCCCGCTTGATCTCCACGACGAGCCCCCAGGTGTCGGCGGGGCGATGGGGGGAGTGCGGGGTGAGGGCCGGCACCAGGCACAGCTCGCCCTCGCGGATCACGTGCTCGTGGCGCCGGCCGCCCTCCATGACCTCCAGCACCATGTCGCCCCGGAGCATGTAGAAGATCTCGTCCGAGGGGTCCACGTGGAAGTCGCGGCGCGCGTTGGGGCCGCGGATGACCATGGCCGTGAACTGCGAGTCCTCCCAGATCACCTTGTTGCCCACGGGCGGCTCGAAGGCCGCGCGGTGCTCGGCCACCCAGCGCCAGAGGTCGAAGGCGACCAGCGGTTTCACGGCCCGTGCCCGCGTCCCCGCCGCCTCACAGCCCGTAGAGGCGGCGGCAGTTGTCGGCGAGGATCTTCCGCTTCTGCCGCTCCGTGAGGTCGCCGCGCTCCTGGATCTCGCCGATGGAGGCCGGGAACGAGTGGTCCCAGTGGGGGAAGTCAGAGGCGTAGACGATCTGGTCCTCGCCGACCAGCTTGACGGCCTGGGGCAGGAGCCACTCGTCGGCCTCGCAGGAGAAGAAGATGTTGCCGCCCCGCACGTACTCGCTCGGCTTCTTCTTGAGCACGGGCGCCTCCACCGCGCGCTTGGCGTACTCGTCGTCCATCCGCTCCATCCAGTAGGGGGCCCAGCCCGCCCCCGCCTCCAGGAACGCGATGCGCAGGTCCGGGAAGCGCTCGGGGATGCCCTCGAACACGATGGAGGTGATCTGGCGCATCTGGCCGAAGGGGTGGGACACCGTGTGGGTCTGGATGAACGTCGGGAACCGGTCCACCCCCGCGCCGCCGAGGTGCGAGCCCGAGGCGTGCACGCCCAGCATCACGCCGAGCCGGCTCGCCTCCTCCCACACGGGGCCGAAGCGCCCGTCGCCCAGCACGTGGTCGCCGTCGGCGGCCAGCATCCCGCCCACGTGGCCCAGCTCGCGCACGGCGTGGCCGAGCTCGGCGGCGGCCGCCTCGGGGTCCTGCACGGGCAGGAGCGCGACGGCCTTCAGACGCGGGCTCCGGGCGATGAACTCCTCGTGCATGAGCCGGTTGTAGGCGCGGCAGAGCGCCGCCGCCCACTGCCGGTCGCGCAGGAAGGACATGAACAGGCCGAGGGTGGGGTAGAGCACCACCAGCTCCATGCCGCCCCGGTCCAGCGCGCGCAGCCACTGCTCGGCCGTGCCGGCCACGTCCCCCAGGGTGCCGAGCAGACGCCGGTCCCAGCCGTCCCACGCGTAGAGGGGGAAGTTGAGCGGCCGCTGGCGGAAGGGGGCGTCGAGGTAGCGGGCGAGCTGCTCGTAGCTCTCGGTGACGTGGCCGTCGGCGTCCAGCACGGTCATGGGCGTCTCCTCCAGCGGGGGATGGCCTCGGGGTTCAGGGCGTGGGCGGGCGGCTCGCCGCGGCCCACGGCCAGGATCTGGTCCAGCGCGAGGCGCAGGTTGGCCCGGCGGCCGGCCTCGCTGTGGCTCACGTTGTGGGGCGTCAGGATGAGCCGGGTCGGGTCCGCGGCCAGGAGCGGGCTCACCATGGGCAAGGGCTCGCGGGCGAAGGTGTCGAGCGCGGCTCCGGCGAGGCGCCCCTGCGCGAGCGCCCGCGCCAGCGCCGCCTCGTCCACCAGCTCGCCCCGCGCGGTGTTGACCAGCACCGCCGTGGGCTTCATGCGCCCGAGCGCCGCCGCCCCGATCATGCCGCGGTTCTTGTCGGTCAGGGCGGCGTGCAGCGTCACCACGTCGGCCGTGGCCAGGAGCGCGTCGAGGTCCACCAGCGCCACGCCGAGCGCGCGCGCGACGTCGGGGTCCACGAAGGGATCGTGGGCGATCAGCCGGACCTCCCACGGCCCGAGCCGGCGGGCCAGCTCGCGCCCCACCTGGCCGAGCCCGACCAGGCCCACCGTCTTGCCGAAGAGGAAGTCGCCCCGGTCCTGGCGGCGGCTCCACTGCCCCTGGCGCAGGCGCGTCTCGTTGTGCTTGACGCGCTTCAGGAGGACGAGGGCGAGCCCGATGGCCGCCTCGGCCACCGCCGCGTAGTTCTCCCGCGTCGGGCTGTTGGCGACGAGGACGCCGAGGCGGGTGGCGGCGGTCACGTCGACCTTGTCGACGCCGATGAAGGGCACCACCACGAGGGCGAGTCGGGGCGCCGCCTCCATGACGGCGGCCGAGACCGTCTCGAGGTGGGAGGCGAGGAGGACATCGGCGGGGGCGGCGGCGGCGGCCCGCTCGGCCTCGGTCCACGGGCGGCGGCCCGGGTCGTCGAGCGGACGGCCGATCGTCACCGCGTGGCCCGCCTCGCGCAGCGGATCCAGCTCCTCGGGGGGGCCGCTCGGCCCCGTGGCCAGCACGCGGAGGGAGTGCGTCATGGCGTCGCCGCGATCCTCATGGGCTCCGTTGGCCCGCGCGCCATGAGGGCCCGACGCCGCGCCGCCGCCGCGAGGGGAGTCGTCGTGTGCCCATCGCGGCGGGCGCGGATCCGCGGGCCCGATTGACGGCGGCGGGAGGTCAGCATAGCATGCTGCCGACCTCGGCTGGCGGGGCTCGCCGGGGCGGGCCGTTGCGGGGGCCCCTGGCTGTCCGGCGCCGTCACGCGGGAGGGAACCACCGATGCGACATGGATGGATGCGTGCAGTCGCGCTCACCGTCGGGCTCGTCGTCACGCTCGGGCCGTCCGCGGCGCCCCCGGTCGCCGGCCAGACGGGCCCGGGCTGGGTCTCCCTGTTCGACGGCAAGGCCATCGGTCCCGAGTGGGACCGCGTCGGCGAGACCAACTGGCGGGTCGAGGAGGGCGCGATCGTCGCCGACAAGCGGACGAGCCAGACGCCGGCCCACCTGGTCAGCAAGGCCAAGTACAAGGACTTCGAGCTGTACGTCGAGTTCTGGGCCAGCGACGACGCCAACAGCGGCATCTTCCTGCGCTGCCAGGACCCGGCGCGGATCACCGACCGCTCCTGCTACGAGGTGAACATCTTCGACCAGCGCAAGGACCCGACCTACGGCACGGGCGGGATCGTGCACTTCGCCGAGGTGCAGCCGATGCCGAAGGCCGGCGGCAAGTGGAACACCTACGAGATCACCGCCAAGGGGCGGCTCATCACCGTGGTCCTGAACGGCCAGAAGACGGTGGAGCTCCACAACGGCCTGTTCGTGGAGGGGCCCATCACGCTGCAGCACGGCGAGGGCGTGATCAAGTTCCGCAAGGTCGCGATCCGGCCGCTCTAGTCTCGCCCCGCTGATCGGGCGGGGCCGCGCCGGGAGCCGGGACCGGGCCTCGGATCAGGGCACGAGGTCGGCGATGGCGACGGCGGCCCGGGGGGCCGCGAGCGGGACGACCCGTTCCCCGACGGGCAGGCGCCGCACCTCGCGATAGGTGAAGCCGTGGGGCGCGCCCGCCGCCGGGGCCGGGCCGCGGTGCACCTCGAGCACCGACTCGGCCAGGTTCACGATCCAGTAGTCGGCGATGCCCGCCCGCGCGTAGAGGCCAGCCTTGTCCCGACGGTCGGTGGCGAGGCTCCACTCGGCCACCTCCACCACCAGCGCGGGCCGCGCGGGATGGGCCGCCGCGTGGTCCCGGGGTCCGCCCGCCACCACCGCGAGATCGGGCTCGGGCTCGGACTCGTCGTCGAGCGCGATCGGACCCTGCACCCGGACGTACCAGCCGTCCCCGAACGCGCGCCGGAGGGCGTCGGCGGCGAGGTGCACCGCGGCCAGGTGGCGGGCCCCCTGCGGCTCGGCCACCATGAGCTGGCCGGCGAGCAGCTCGACCCGGTCCCCCTCGCGGAAGAACCCGCCCTCGACCAGCCGGTCGTACTCCCGCCGGGTGAAGCGTCGCGAGCGCGCCGGCCCGGGCCTCGCCTCGTCCATCGAGGCTCACCCTACGCGTCGCCCCGGGGGCCGTCAATGTCCCGGCGTCGATACAATGACCGGCGGCGGTCCGCGTGCCCGCGGCGGGCGAGCTAGCGTAGGAGGGCGAACAGCGCGATGGCGGTGAGCGCCAGGAGCGCCACGCGGCGGTAGAGCGCTTCGCTGGCCGCCCGGAACGAGCGCGCGCCGAGCCAGCCGGTCAGGAGGAAGCCCGGCGTCAGCACGGCGCCGGTCACCAGGCCGTCGAGGTCGATCAGCCCCCGGGCGGCCATGATCGCCGCCAGCAGGGCCTCGAGGGCGGTGAAGTAGAGGATGATGTTGGCGCGGTTGACGCGGGCGCTGTCCTGGCCGGCCAGCATGTAGGCGAGCACCGGCGGCCCGCCCATCGAGGTGGCCCCGACCATGGCCCCCGAGACCGTTCCCAGCAGCAGCGTGATGGGCAGCCGCTTCGGCCCGCGGTACCGCCAGCCGCTCCACAGCAGGAGGACGAAGACGAGCACGATGCCGCCGATGCCGCGGATCAGCCAGTCCGGGTCGGCCGCGGTGAGGAGTAGGCTGCCGAACGGCATGGCCAGGGCGGCGGCGGCCGAGAGGGCCCCGACGAACCGCCACTCGGCGTCCCGCACGGCGCCGGCGATCAGCGACAGGCTGATCGCGGACTCCATGACGAGGACGATCACGATCATCCGGAGGGGGCCGTACAGCATGGCCAGCGACGGCGCCGTCAGCATGACCGAGCCGAAGCCGGAGAAGCCGCGGATGAGGCCGGCGCCGATGCTGATGGCGAAGGCGACGCCGAGCCGCCAGTCCAGCAGCTCGGCCGGCAGGGATCCGTCCAGCATCGTCGGGGGCGGCCCTCCTTGGGGCGTCGGCGATCGCTCGGCGGTGGCGCGGGCCCGGCCGTCGGGCTCCGGCCGCGCCGCCCGACGGCCGTGCGCGGTGCGCAACACGAGCCTCCGAGTATAGCCAGGTTCGCTAGACTGGGGGCGATCACGCCGCCGCCGCGCGGCCGGGCGCGAACCCGAAGACCCGAGGATGGGGCCATGAGCGAGACGATTGGCGTGCTGCATCCGGGCGAGATGGGCGCGGCGATGGGCGCGGCGGCGCGGACGGGCGGGGCCCGCGTGCTCTGGGCGTCGGCCGGGCGGGGGGCGGAGACGCGTCGCCGCGCGGCGGCCGCGGGCCTGGCGGACGCCGGGAGCGTGCAGGCCCTGGCGCGGGCGAGCGGCACGATCGTGTCGGTGTGCCCTCCGCACGCGGCGGTGGACGTGGCGCGGGAGGTGGCCGCCGCGGGCTTCGCCGGCGTCTACGTCGACGCCAACGCGGTGTCGCCCGGCACCGTGGAGGAGATCGGCCGGGTCGTGACCAAGGCCGGTGCCACCTTCGTGGACGGGAGCATCATCGGCCGGCCGCCCCGGAAGCCCGGGGAGAGCCGGCTCTACCTCTCGGGGGCGGGCGCCGCGGAGGTCGCCCGCTGGTTCGCGGGCGGCGTCTTCGACGCGGTCGTGCTCCCCGGCGGGCCGGGCGCCGCCTCGGCCCTCAAGATGGCCTACGCCGCCTGGACCAAGGGCACCTCGGCCTTGATCATGACGATCCGGGCCCTGGCCCAGGCCCACGGCGTGGACGAGGCCCTGATCCGGGAGTGGGAGCGGTCGCAGCCGGAGCTGCCCGCGCGCTCGGAGCGGGCCGTGCGGGACACGGCGCGCAAGGCCTGGCGGTTCGTGGGCGAGATGGAGGAGATCGCCGCCTCGCTCGCCGGAGCCGGCCTCCCCGACGGCTTCTACCGCGCGGCCGCCGAGGTCTACCAGCGGCTCGCCGACTACAAGGACGTGGCCGAGCCGCCCGCCGTGGGCGAGGCGCTCGGGCGGATCACGAGCGAGCGGCGCCGGTGAGCGTCCCCGGGGGCGCGCCGCCCGCCGCCGTCGGCTGGAAGCCCGCCCTGCCCGAGCCGCTGCCCGCCGATCCCCTGGCGCTCCTCACGGCCTGGCTCGCCGAGGCCGCCGCGAGCGTCCGGAACGCCACCGCCATGACGCTGGCGACGGTGGACACGGCCGGCCGGCCGACCGCCCGCATGGTGATCTGCCGCGGCGTCGACGCGCGGCAGGGCTGCTTCGTCTTCTACACCGACCGGGAGAGCGCCAAGGGCCGGCACCTCGTCCGCCACCCGTGGGCCGCGCTCGTGTTCCACTGGGACGCGCTCGAGCGGCAGGCGCGCGTCGAGGGGCCCGTCACCGACGCGCCGGAGGCCGACGCCGAGGCGTACTGGCAGACCCGTCCCCGGGAGGCCCGCGTGGCGGCGGCGGCGAGCCGGCAGAGCCAGCCCCTCGCCGCCCGCGCCGACTTCCTGGAGCGCATGGCCCGCGTCTCCCGCGACAACGGCGAGGTCGTCCCGCGCCCCGCCCGGTGGGGAGGCTATCGGGTGTGGGCCGAGCGCCTCGAGCTGTGGGTGGGCCAGCCGGGGCGGGCCCACGACCGCGCGCTCTGGACGCGGGCGCTGACCCCGGCGGCGGGGGGCTTTACCGCCGGCCCCTGGAGCGCCACCCGGCTCGACCCGTAGCGCTCGGACCCGGGGGGGCGCCGGGCCGCGGGGCGGTCTTGTCCCCGCCGGGCGGGGCCGCCTAGAATACGGGACGTGCTCGCCCCTCCGGCCGTCCGCACAAGGCGGTGGTGCGCGACTGGGGACACGGCCACATCGAGATCGACTGGTCGCCCGGGTTCGAGGGGCCGGTCGAGTGGCTCGGCGGCGCCTCCGGCGCCGAGGTCGCCGGGCTCGTGGCCGGCCTCGAGCGTCGCGACGGGCCGGAGCGGGCGCGGGAGCGGGTGCTCCTGGGCCCGGCCCACGCCCTCATCTTCCCCAACCTGTTCCTCGGGGAGACCAACGTCGCCATCGTCGCGGGGAGTGGGTCGCCGGGTCGAACTTCCTGCTGGCCGAGCTGTCGGTCCAGGCCCGGCACGAGATGCACTGGTGGGCGGGGCGCGCCACGCACCGGCTGCGCCGCGTCGACGGGGAGCCGCGCATGAGCCTGAAGAAGGTGGTGCTGGTCAACGCGGCCGAGCCCCTGCCGAACCTCGCGTTCTTCGTATGATCCGCGTGCTGGCGCTGGGCACGGGGGCCATCGAGCTGGACCGGGCCAGCATGCTCTCCGACCTCGCGCCCGGGCAGCCCTGGACCGTGCCCGTCCTGAGCTTCCTCGTCGACCACCCGCGCGGCCGGCTCCTCTTCGACACGGGCATCCATCCCGTGGCCCGGGTCGACCCCGTGGGCCGGCTCGGCGCCGAGCGGGCCCGGCGCCTCCGCGTGACGTCCGCGCCCGGCGACGACGTGGTGTCCCAGCTCGCGCGGCTCGGCCTGACCCCGGACGCGGTGAGCCACGTGGCCAACTCGCACCTGCACTTCGACCACTGCGGCGGCAACGAGTTCTTCCCGCGGGCCGTGTTCCTGGTGCAGCGCCCGGAGCTGGAGGCGGCCCGGCGGCCGGGGTTCGTGCCCGGCTACAGCCCGAGCCCGATCGACTTCGAGCACCGGCTGGACTACCGGCTCGTGGAGGGCGAGCACGACGTCTTCGGGGACGGCAGCGTGCTCCTGTTCCCGACCTACGGGCACACGCCGGGCCACCAGTCGCTGCTCGTGCGCGCGGGGCGGGGGGCGCTGGTCGTCTGCGCGGCGGACGCCTGCTACACGCGAGAGAACATGGACCGCGACGTGCTGCCGAACATCCTCTGGGACCCGGCCGTCATGCGCGAGTCGCTGGCGGCGCTCCGGCGGCTGCGCGACCGGGACGGGGCCACGCTCGTCTACGGCCACGACCCGGCCCAGTGGGCGGCGACCCCGCGCGCGCCCGCCTCGCTCGTCTAGCCCGAGCGCGAGCCGCCCGGCCCCGGCGCCCCGGGGCGGAGCCTCCCGCGTCTGCCCGCGATGGGCGCGGGGTCACCCCGCGAGCAGGACGTAGAGGGCGCCCAGCGTGGCGCTCGCCCCGAGCGTCGGCAGCATCCCGACGCGGAGCCGCAGCACCGCCACCAGCGCGCCGGCGGCCAGGAGCGCCGCGGCCGGGTCGAGGGTGTGCCAGACCGGCACGCGCAGCCGCACCCCGTAGGCCCACACCTCGGTCACCTCCGCGAAGAGCACGTGCAGGCCGAACCACACCGCCAGGTTCAGGACCACGCCCACCACCGCCGCCGTGATGCCGCTCAGCGCGGCGCTGAGAGCCCGGTGGCCCCGGAGCGCCTCCACGTAGGGGGCGCCGAGGAAGATCCACAGGAAGCACGGCACGAAGGTCATCCAGGTGGCGAGCACGGAGGCGAGGACGCCGGCCGCGAACGGGTCGAGCGCCCCCGGGTCCCGGTAGGCGCCCATGAAGGCGACGAACTGCACGACCTTGATGAGGGGCCCCGGGGTCGTCTCGGCCATGCCGAGGCCGTCGAGCATCTCCCCGGGCGCGAGCCACCCGTACCGGTCGACGGCCGCCTGGGCCATGTAGGCGAGGACGGCGTAGGCCCCGCCGAAGGTGACGACGGCGAGCTTCGAGAAGAAGACGCCGATCTGGGTGAACACGTGCCCGGCGCCGAGGCCGGCGGCGAGGGCGCCGAGGGGGATGAGCCAGAGCGCGAGCCAGGTGGCGGCGACCCGGACCGCCCGGCCGAGCGCGGGGCGCGTGTGGGCGGCGCCCCCCGCGGCCAGCATCCGGTCCACCGCCGAGGTCTCGGGCTCGCCGCGGGCCTCGTGACCCTTGATGACGGCGAAGCGCGCCGGGTCCAGCTGGCCGCCGACGAAGCCCACCACCGCCGCCCCCGCCACGATGACCGGGAAGGGCACGTCCAGGAAGAAGATGGCCACGAAGGCGGCGGCGGCGATCACGTACATCGGCGGCGTGCGCAGCGCCCGCTTGCCGATGCGGAGCACCGCCTCGATCACGACGGCGAGGACGGCGGCCTTGACGCCGAAGAAGACCCCGCGCACCAGCGAGAGCCCCTGAAAGCCCGCGTAGAGGACGCTGAGGGCCAGCACGCTCAGGAAGCCGGGCAGCACGAACAGCGTGCCCGCGACCAGGCCGCCGCCGGTGCGGTGGAGGAGCCAGCCGATGTAGGTGGCGAGCTGCTGGGCCTCGGGGCCCGGCAGGAGCATGCAGTAGTTCAGCGCGTGGAGGAAGCGGTGCTCGCTGATCCAGCGCTTCTCCTCCACCAGGATCTGGTGCATGACGGCGATCTGCCCGGCGGGGCCGCCGAAGCCGAGGAGGGCGACCCGGCACCAGACGCGGAACGCCTCGGCGAAGGACACGCCGTGGCCGGCCGGGTCGGCGCCGGCCTCCGGGGCCGCGCGGTCGCGCGGCGCGGGGCCGCCGGCCGCGAGGACGGGAGGGGAGGGGTCGGGCTCGCGGCTCATGGGGCGGCTCCCCCGCGCGTCACCGGCGCGGCCTGAGCGTGGCGTACAGGCCGTCGAACACGGCCATGCCGCGCCCGAGCAGCTCGTGATCGTCGTGGATGGTGGCGGCCAGGCCCTTGAGGGCCAGGTCGACGCCGGTGGCCTCGGGGCGCGGGAACTTGCCGTCGCCGAGGTCGGCCTCGTGGACGATCTCGGCCAGCGCGCGCAGCCGGCGGTCGGTGAGCTTGAAGCGCTTGAGCAGGGTCTCGAAGGTGCAGTCCGGCCCGTGGTGACCGAACTCCGCGCCCACCATGTCGAACGGGATCCCTTTCTTGGGGGCGTCGACGGGGTCCGCGAACGCGAACCGCGCCTGGTCGTCCACGAACCGCTTGATGAGCCAGGCGGAGGCGATGCGGTCGATGTGGGGGCGGGGCCGCGTGACCCACGTGCTCCCCGCCGGGGGCGGCGCCCCCGGGCGGCGCCGCCGCGGCGCCGGCCGCGCCTCGAGCGCCCGCAGCCGCGCCGCCGCCGCCTCCCAGAGGCCGCGGGCCCGGGCGCCGGCCGGGCTCTGGAGGTGGTCGATGGCCTGCAGGCGGTCCAGGTCCCGCCCGAGCGCCTCGAGCCGGCGCTTGAGCGGCTCGAGGGCGCCCCGGGCCGACCGCTGCCGGTCGATCCGGGCCTGGAGGTCGCGGCAGGCGCGGACGATCGCCTCGTTGTCGGCGGCGCGCGCCTCGTGGAACAAGGCGGCCACCTCGTCCGCGTTCATGGCCTCGACGGCGTCGACGTGGAGCACCATCGCGTGGCCGCGGACGGAGGCGACCTCCTGGGCGAGCCACTGGAACAGCTCGGTGGTCTCCGGCGTCGCGGGGAGCATCCACGCCGACCCCTTGAGGGGCAGGGCGCCCATCCGCTTGAGCTTCCGCCAGATGCCGACCCGGTGGCGGATCGGCGTCGGCGGCACCGTGACCAGGAGCGTCAGCCAGCGCATCGCGTGGACCTTGCGACGGAGAGTAACGTATGATACATACCGGAGTCAAGTGTTACTACCCAACGATCCCTCACCGCCGAGGAGGAGCGAGCCATGAAGTGGGTCACTCGCGAGAAGGCGCGCGTCGATCGCATCGCGTGCCCCTGGCTGATCAGCCGGTTCATCGACCGGGAGCCGACGTTCCTGTTCGTGCCGGCGGGCGAGGTCATGGCGGTGGCCGCCCGGGAGGGCGCCACCCCCTTCGACGTCCCCGACGTCGCGCTCGGGCACCACGGCGACCGGTGCTCGTTCGACGCGTTCCTGGACGCCTACGGCCTCACCGATCCCGCGCTCGCCGCCCTCGCCGAGATCGTGCGGGGGGCCGACACCGACGCCCGGCAGCTCACCCCCGAGTCCAGCGGCCTCCACGCCCTGGCCAGCGGCTTCCGGGAGATCGCCCGGGACGACCACGACAACATGGCGCTCCAGTTCCCCGCCTACGACGCGCTCTACGCCTACTGCCGGGCCCGGGTCGCGGCGGAGCGGGCCCGCCGCGTGCTGTTCGTGTGCCTGCACGGGGCGGCCAAGAGCGTGCTCGCCGCCAAGGGCTTCGAGCGCGTCGCGGCGGAGCGGGGGCTCGCCGTCACCGCCGCCTTCAGGGGGACGGAGCCCGATCCCGCCATCGCCCCCCGCGTCGTCGCCGCGCTCCTGGCCGAGGGCATCGACGTCCGGAGCGAGCGTCCGCGGCTGGTGACGGCGGCCGACCTGGCCGCGGCGGGCCACGTGGTCACCTTCGGCTGCGACCTCCCCGTCCCCGCCGACGGGCCGCGGCGCCATCGCTGGGACGAGGTGCCGGCGGTCAGCGACGGCTACGAGGCGGCCCGCGCCGCCATCGACGCGCGGCTTCGCGCCCTCGTCGACGAGCTGGCGGCAGCGCCGGGCGCGTGACCGCGGCCGCCGTCCGCCACCTGAAGGGCGCCGACCCCGTCCTCGCCCGGGTGATCGAGCGCGTGGGCCCGTGCCGGTTCACCCGGCGCGCCGAGGGGGAGCACTTCGATCACCTCGTGCGGGCCATCGTGTACCAGCAGCTCGCGGGCAAGGCCGCCGCGGCCATCCACGGGCGGATCCTCGGGCTCTACGGCGGCCGGCCGCCCACGCCCGCCGAGCTCCTGGCCACCCGCGCGGCGGCGCTGCGGCGCGCCGGCCTGTCGCGCCAGAAGCTCGGCTACCTCCGCGACCTCGCCGGGAGGGCCCACGCGGGGGTGGTGCCCCTCGGCGCCCTGGCCGATCTGGACGACGCGGGGGTGACGGCGGCGCTGACCGCCGTCAAGGGGGTGGGCCCGTGGACGGCCCAGATGTTCCTGATCTTCCGGCTGGGCCGCCCCGACGTGTTGCCCGTGCTGGACCTCGGCATCCAGAAGGCCATCCGCGTGGCCTACGGGCTCCGCCGGATGCCCACCCCGGCCCGGATGGAGCAGATCGCGCGGCCGTGGCGCCCCTACCGGACGGTGGCCTGCTGGTATCTCTGGCGGAGCCTCGACGCGGCCACGCCCTGAGCGACCCGGCTCAGGGGAACGCGCGGAACGTCCGGAGCAGCGACGCCCGCGCCCCGTCCCCCGGCGCGGCGAAGGGCAGCACCACCGGCGTCGCCCCCGCGCGGGCGAAGGCCTCGATCTGCGCCCGGCAGGCCGCGGCGTCCCCCACCGCGCCGAGCCCGTCGAGCACCCGCCGCGAGATGCCCTGGACCGCTGCCGGCCGGTCGCCGGCCTTCCAGGCGGCGTTGACCGCCTCCACCTCACGGGCGTAGCCGACGGCGGCGAAGAAGCGGGCGTAGGCGTCGACGATGGCGTACCCGGTGATGTCGCGCGCCAGCGCCTGGCGCACCGGCTCCGGGTCGTCGGTGACCGAGGTCCGCACGTAGACGGCCACCTCCACGTCCTCGGGACGGCGGCCGGCCCGCCGCGCGCCCGCCTCGACGTGGCGGATCGACGCCGGCACGGCCGCGGGCGGGATCCAGTTCAGCAGGACGCCGTCGGCCACCTCGCCGGCCAGCTCGCACATCCGCGGCCCGAGGGCGGCCAGGTAGATCCGGGGCGGCGGGCTCGGGGCGGGGATCGCCAGCCGGAAGTTGCGGAGCTTGTAGAACCGGCCATCGAAGCTCACGCGCTCGCCCGCCGCCACCATCCGGATGATCTGGACGGCCTCGCGCATCTGCTGGACCGACGGCGCGAAGGGCAGCCCGTGCCACTGGCCCACGATGATCTCGCTCGACAGCCCGAGGCCGAGGGCGAACCGGCCCGGGGCCACGTGGGCGAGGGTGGCCGCCGCCTGGCCGTAGACGATCGGCGTGCGCGTCTGGACCGGGATGACCCCGTTGGCGATCCGGAGGGTCCGCGTGTGAGTCGCGATCAGGGTCGAGAGCACGATGGCCTCGGCGCCCGCGGCCTCCCCGACCCAGGCGGTGCGGTAGCCGCGGGTCTCCGCCTCGCGGGCGATGTCCGGGAACTCCGCAAGGGGCAGGGCGAGACCGGTGAGGGTGACGTCGATGGGCATGGGGCTCGTCCTCGGGCCGAGAGGGTGACCGCCGGCGCCCCAGTATGGCAACCCGGGTGGCCGGGCGCCAGGAGGGCGCGGCCGGCCGCTCGGGCTCCCGGGGCCCGCCGCCCCCGGCTCCCCGCCCGATCCGTGCGGTAATATAGGGGTTCCCATGGCCCCGAGCGAGCCCACCCCCAACTTCGTCCGGAAGCTCGTCGACGAGCACCTGGCCGCGGGCCGCTTCGGCGGCGTGGTCACCCGCTTCCCGCCCGAGCCCAACGGGTATCTGCACATCGGCCACGCCAAGTCCATCTGCCTCAACTTCGGGCTGGCCCAGGAGTACGGGGGCCGGTGCCACCTCCGGTTCGACGACACCAACCCCACCAAGGAGACCGAGGAGTACGTGGAGGCTATCAAGCGCGACGTGCGCTGGCTCGGCTTCGAGTGGGGGGAGCACCTGTACCACGCCTCGGACTACTTCGAGCAGCTCTACGCCTGGGCGGAGACGCTGATCCAGGCGGGCCGGGCCTACGTCGACGACCTCTCCGCCGACGAGATCCGCGAGCACCGCGGCACGCTCACCGAGCCGGGCCGGCCGAGCCCGTGGCGCGACCGGCCGCCCGCGGAGAGCCTGGACCTCCTCCGCCGCATGCGGGCGGGCGAGTTCCCCGACGGCGCCCGGGTGCTCCGGGCCCGCATCGACATGGCCTCGCCCAACGTGAACCTGCGCGACCCCGTCATGTACCGGATCCGCAAGGTCCCCCACCAGCAGACGGGGGAGGTCTGGTGCATCTACCCGATGTACGACTGGGCCCACGGCCAGTCCGACTCCCTCGAGGGGGTGACGCACTCCATCTGCACGATGGAGTACGAGGACCACCGGCCGCTCTACGACTGGTACCTCGACCAGCTCGGCATCTATCACCCCCAGCAGATCGAGTTCGCGCGGCTCAACCTGTCGCACACCGTGCTCTCCAAGCGGCGGCTCCTGACCCTCGTGGAAGGGCGGCACGTGGCGGGGTGGGACGACCCGCGGATGCCGACCATCGCCGGGCTCCGCCGGCGCGGCTACACGCCGGAGGCCATCCGCGACTTCTGCGAGCGGATCGGGGTGGCCAAGAACGACGCCCTGGTGGACGCGACGCACCTCGAGCACTGCCTGCGCGACGACCTGAACCGCCGGGCGCCGCGCGCCATGGCCGTGCTGCGCCCCCTGCGCCTCGTCATCGAGAACTACCCCGAGGGCCAGGTGGAGACGCTGGAGGCGGTGAACAACCCCGAGGACCCCGCCATGGGGACGCGCCCGGTCCCGTTCTCGCGCGTCCTCTACATCGAGCGCGACGACTTCCGCGAGACGCCGCCCAAGAAGTACTTCCGGCTCTACCCGAACAACGAGGTGCGGCTGCGCTGGGCCTACCTCGTCCGGTGCACCGACTTCGTGACCGACGCGCGCGGGGAGGTGGTGGAGGTGCGGTGCACCTACGACCCGGCCACCCGCGGCGGAGAGGCCCCCGACGGCCGGCGGCCGAAGGCCACCATCCACTGGGTGTCGGCGCCCCACGCGGTGGACGCGCCCGTGCGCCTGTACGACCACCTCTTCCGGGCCCCCGTGCCGGGCGCCGGCCGCGCCGACGACGACTGGCTGGCCGACCTGAACCCGGCCTCGCTCGAGGCGCTCGACGGCTGCAAGCTCGAGCCGGGCCTGGCCGCGGCGGCCCCGGGGGCGCGCTACCAGTTCGAGCGCAACGGCTACTTCTGCGCCGACCCCGTGGCGTCGGCCCCCGGCCGGCCCGTCTGGAACCGCACCGCGACGCTCCGGGACACCTGGGCCAGGATCGAGAGGAGCGGATGAAGTTCGGGATCTTCTACGAGCACCAGCTGCCGCGGCCGTGGGCGGCCGACAGCGAGTACCGCCTCTTCCAGGACTCGCTCGAGCAGATCGAGCTGGCCGACCGCGTGGGCTACGACTACGCCTGGGAGGTGGAGCACCACTTCCTCGAGGAGTACTCGCACTCCTCGGCGCCCGAGGTCTTCCTGGGCGCGGCCACCCAGCGCACGCGCCGGATCCGCCTCGGCCACGGCATCGTGCAGCTCCCGACCAACCACCCGATCCGGGTGGCCGAGCGCGTGGCCACCCTCGACCTGCTCTCGGAGGGGCGGGTGGAGCTCGGCATCGGCGAGGGGCAGGGGCCGGTGGAGCTGCATCCTTTCGGGGCCCGGGTGCGCGAGAAGCGGGAGATGTGGGAGGAGGCGGTGGCGGCCCTGGTGGCGTGCTTCACCCGCACGTCGGTGGAGTGGCAGGGGCGCTACTGGCAGTTCCCCGCCCGCAACGTGATCCCCAAGCCCTACCAGAAGCCGCATCCCCCGCTCTGGGTGGCCTGCTCCAACATCAACACGATCGGCGAGGCGGGGCGCTGGGGCATGGGCGCCCTCGGCTTTCAGTTCCTCTCCCCGGAGGGGGCGCGGGCCTGGGTGCACCGCTACTACCTCAACCTGACCGGGCAGCCGGCCCCCCTCGCCGAGTACCCGGCGAACCCGAACGTGGCCATGGTGTCGGGCTTCATGTGCGCGCCGACGGACGAGGAGGCCCGGGAGCGGGCGTCCGGCTGGACGTTCTTCGTGTTCTGCCTGTCGCACTACGGCCGTCACGGCATCCCGCAGCCCGGCGAGGGCCGCATGTGGGACCTCTACGAGGAGTGGCGGCGGACGCCCAAGGCCCAGGAGACGCTGGAGGCCGGGCTCATCGGCTCGCCGGAGACGATCCGCCGGCGCCTGCGCCAGTACGAGGCCGCCCACGTGGACCAGGTCATCCTGCTGAACCAGGCCGGCCGCGCCACCCACGCCGACATCACGGAGAGCCTCGACCTCTTCGCGCGGGAGGTCATGCCGGAGTTCCACGACCGCCAGCCCGAGCACGAGGCGTGGAAGCGCGACGTGCTGGAGGGCCGCCTCGCGCTGGCCGAGCTGGACACCGCCCAGCACACGGTCTACTCGCACCAGAACGCGGACATCGTCCGGCTCACGCCCGAGGAGCTGAAGCGGAAGATGGCGGAGAAGGAGGCGGCCCGCGCCGCCTCCGCGCCGGGGGAGGCGCGGCCGTGAGGCCGGGGCCCGCCGCCGGCCGCCCGTCCCGCTCGCCCCGGCGCGCGTGAGCCCCCACGGGAGCCCGACCATGGCCAAGCCGATCATCTCCGCCGACTCCCACGTCACCGAGCCGGCGGGCACCTACGTCGACCGCATCGACCGCCGCTTCAAGGACCGGGCCCCACACGTGGTGCGCGATCCCGAGCGCGGCGATCTCTTCGTGATCGAGGGCATGGACAAGCCCATTCCCATGGGCCTCGTGGCGGCGGCGGGCAAGCCCGCCGAGGCCCTGACGATCTTCGGGGCGCGCTTCGAGGACATGCACGCGGGCGGGTGGGATCCCGACGCGCGCCTCGCCGACCAGAACCGGGACGGGGTCGCGGCCGAGGTGCTGTACCCGACGGTGGGCATGATGCTCTGCAACCACCCGGACTTCGAGTACAAGCACGCGTGCTTCGAGGCCTACAACCTGTGGATCGCCGAGTACTGCAGCGCCCACCCCGAGCGTCTCCTCGGCGTGGGCCAGACCGCCATGCGCTCGGTGGAGGACGGCATCCGGGACCTCGAGTCGATCAAGGCGCTCGGCCTCCGGGGCGTGATGATGCCCGGCGCCCCGGCCGTGGCCGACTACGACGACCCCGCCTACGACCCGTTCTGGACGGCGGCGGCGGATCTCGGCCTGCCGCTGTCCTTCCACATCCTGACGAGCCCGCAGGACAGCCTCCGCGCGCGGGGGCCGAAGCTCAACGCCTTCATGTCCATCATCCGCGGCTGCCAGGACATCATGGGCCTGTTCGTGTTCTCGGGCGTGTTCGCCCGCCACCCGCGGCTCAAGCTGGTCTGCGTGGAGGCCGACGCCGGCTGGGTGCCCCACTTCATGTACCGCATGGACCACGCCTGGGAGCGGCACCGGTACTGGCTGACCGGCTCGCCGCTCACCCAGAAGCCGAGCGCCTACTTCCGCGAGCACGTGTACACGACGTTCCAGGACGACTGGGTGGCCTTCCAGGTGAAGGACCTGTGCAACATCCGCCGGCTCCTGTGGGCCAACGACTTCCCCCACAGCGACTCGACGTGGCCCGACTCCCAGGCCGTGCTGGCCCGCCAGGCCGCGCACCTGACGGAGGCGGAGCGGGACCTGGTGCTGCACGACAACGTCGCGGAGCTCTACGGCCTGGACCGGCCCTGAGCCGGCCGGCCCGGCCTCTTCATCGGAGGAGACGACATGGCCTACGACCTGGTGATCCGCGGCGGCGAGGTGATCGATGGCTCCGGGCTCCCGGGGTTCCGGGCCGACGTGGGCGTGCGCGGCGGCCGCATCGCCCGCATCGGGCGCATCCACGACCGCGGGCGCGAGGAGGTCGACGCGCGCGGGCAGGTGGTGACGCCCGGCTTCGTGGACGGCCACACCCACATGGACGCCCAGGTGGCGTGGGACCCGCTCGGCACCTGCTCCTGCTGGCACGGCGTCACCACGGTGGTGATGGGCAACTGCGGCTTCACCCTCGCCCCCTGCCGGCCGGAGGAGAAGGCCCTCGTCCTCCGCAACCTGGAGCGCGCGGAGGACATCCCGGCCGAGGCCATGCAGGCCGGCATCGACTGGAGCTGGGAGACCTTCGCCCAGTACCTCGACGCGGTGGAGCGCTGGCCCAAGGGCATCAACTACGCGGGCTACGTCGGCCACTCCGCGCTCCGGACCTACGCCATGGGCGAGCGGGCGTTCGCCGAGCCCGCGACGGCGGACGACCTCGCCGCGATGAAGCGGGAGCTGGCCGACGCCCTCCGGGCCGGCGCGATGGGCTTCACCACCTCGCGCACGAAGAACCACGAGACGGCCGACCGGAAGCCCGTGGCCAGCCGCGTGGCGAGCTGGGCCGAGGTGCGGGAGCTGGTGGCGGTGCTGGGCGCCTGCGGCGCCGGCATCTTCGAGATCGCCGGGGAGGACACCGGCCGCGACCCCGACCGGGTCGCCGACTACCTCGGGCGGCTCCGGGACCTGGCCGTGGAGACCGGCGTGCCGGTGACGTGGGGCATGTTCAGCATGCGCGCGGCGCCCGACCACTGGCGGCTGTACATGGCCCTCCTGGACGAGACGGCGCGGGCGGGGGGGCGCATGTTCGCCCAGGTCCACAGCCGGGCGCTGTCCGTGCTGCTGTCCTTCGAGACCCGGCTGCCCTTCGACCGGCTGCCGGAGTGGCGGGAGCTGCGGCGCCGGCCGCTCGGCGAGCAGCGGGCCGCGCTCGCCGACCCGGACCTCCGCACGCGGCTGGCCGCCGCCGTCCACGGCGCCGAGCCCGGCCCCCGCACGGTGGGGGCGGAGGCGCGCCGGGCGGACTTCGACTGGCTGTTCCTCATGGAGCGTCCCACCGGCCCTCATCGCTCCCTGGCCGCCATCGCCAAGGAGCGGGGGCAGGACCCGGTGGAGGCCATGATCGGGCTGGCGCTGGAGCGCGACCTCAAGTGTTTCTTCGTCCAGCCGCTCGCCAACGAGGACCAGGACCACGTGCTGGAGATGATGCGCCACCCGCGCTCGGTGGTGACCTTCTCCGACTCCGGGGCCCACGTGTCCCAGATCATGGACTCGTCGCTCCAGACCCACGTCCTCGCCCACTGGGTGCGCGAGCGGCGGGCCTTCACGCTGGAGGAAGGCGTGCGCATGCTGACGCTGGAGCCGGCCACCGCCTGGGGGCTCCACGAGCGGGGCCTGCTCCGCGAGGGGCTGGCCGCCGACCTGCTCGTCTTCGACCCCGACCGCGTCGCCCCCCTCATGCCCGAGGTGGTGGACGACCTGCCGGCCGGGGCGCGCCGGCTCCGCCAGAAGGCGGCCGGGTTCGCCGCCTCCATCGTCAACGGCGAGGTCGTGCTGCGCGACGGCGAGCCCACCGGGGCCCGGCCCGGGCGCCTGCTCCGGGGCCCGCTGGCCGTCGCGCCGCGCGCCTGACATCCACACCGAAGCCAGGAGACCACGCGATGCCGGTGGACAAGAGCCACGTGGGGAAGACGGGCGAGCCCGTCGTCATGCACGTCGAGCGGGGCAAGATCCGCGAGTTCGCGGCGGCCATCAAGGACGACGACCCGCTGTACCGCGACGAGGCGCACGCCTCGCGCGAGGCCGGCGGCATCCTGGCCCCGGTGACGTTCCTGCAGACCGTCAGCCACTGGGACGACGGCCGCGGCCGCCCGCGGGTGCCGATGGACCTCAAGCGGGTGCTGCACGGCGAGCAGGAGTACGAGTTCCTCGAGCCCATCCGGGCCGGCGACACGCTCACCGCCGAGAGCCGCATCGTGGACGTCTACGAGAAGCCGGGCAAGCGCGGCGGCACCATGAGCTTCGTGGTGACCGAGACCACCTACACGAACCAGCACGGCCGCGTCGCCGCCCGGGCCCGGGCCGTCGCCATCGAGACCGGCCAGGTCGTCAAGGACTGAGGGAGACACGCCAATGGCGCCCATCGCACGCTACTGGGACGACGTGAAGGAAGGGGAGGCGCTGCCCGAGGTGCGGGTCGAGGGGCTCACGCGCACGGACTTCGTCCGCTTCGCGGGGGCCTCGGGGGACTTCAACCCGATCCACCACGACCAGACCTTCGCCGAGGCCTCGGGCAACCCCACCGTGTTCGCCATGGGCATGCTGAACGCCGGGATCCTGTCCCGCGTCGTCACCCGCTACGTGGGCCGCCCCGCCGTGCGGCGCTACAAGGTGCGCTTCGCCACCCGGGCGTGGCCCGGCGACCACGTGATCTGCGGGGGCCGCGTGACGCGCAAGTTCGAGGAGGCCGGGGAGAAGCGCATCGAGGGCGAGGTGCAGGCGGTCAACCAGAAGGGCGAGACGCTGATCTCCGGCTCCTTCGTCGCGGCGCTGCCGTCGCGCCCGTGACCCGCCGGGCTCCCGCGACGGGCCGGCCGGGCGACGGCCGGCCGCCACGCCGGAGGCCGCGGTGACGGGCCGCCCCCATCCCCTGCCATGGCGGTGACGGGGCTCGAGGTCCGGCTCCGCCGGCCGCTGGCCGGGGGCCGGGCCTTCGGCGACGCCGGGCCCTACGAGGAGCTGAAGGGGCGCCTCACGCTGGGGCTCGATCCGCTGAACCCGGCCAACAAGCCCGTCACCGACCTCGAGCTGGCGCCCCGCGACCCGCACGGGCGCGTGGCGTGCATCGCCGACGTCTCGCTGCTGCTGCCCGTCGACCGGAGCCGGCTCGCCGGGCGCGCGATGCTGGACGTCGTCAACCGCGGCAACACGGTGACCGTGCCCAACTTCAACCACGCGACGCGCCCGGTGTTCGGGCCCGACTCGGACGCCGACCCGCCGGTGGACGCGGGCGACGGCTTCCTCATGCGACGGGGCTACGCCGTGCTCTCCTGCGGCTGGCAGCTCGACGGGCCGGCCTTCCCCGGCCTCCTCCGGCTGCAGGGGCCCGAGGCGCTCGACG
>Ga0187892_10003210_pt1 | contig 30347 bp, 28 predicted proteins | sample MA1701073metaG_FD_139345 | JGI IMG/M metagenome (GOLD analysis project Ga0187892, IMG submission 139345) | Bio-ooze microbial communities from a basaltic lava cave in the Kipuka Kanohina Cave System on the Island of Hawaii, USA - MA170107-3 metaG ...
CGGGGTCGGGGCTACCGGGATCACGAGTATCTCCTGCTCAAAGTCCGGAAGGCCACCGCGACGCGCCGTCTCCGTCGGACCGCATGAATACAGGGCCCGCTACAGATTCTGGTGAAGAGCGCCTTTTTGGCTGTTGCAGTCATGCTGGTCCTCGGGTCGATCGCCGAGGCCCAGCTTGCCAAGAGTGGCAAGTACACCGGGAAGGCCCCTGGAACAGGCATCCCATTCAAGAGCATCGAAATAGAGAAGGATCACTTCTTCTACCAAGCGCTGGCGCAGGGCGTCTTCCTCAACGACGCGGGCGACGGATTCCTTCATGGAAGCTCGGTCGTCTGCCCATATGTTGGTGAGATCACGAAGGCGGGATTCACCGGCAACGGCTACTGTGTGATGACCGATGCGAGCGGAGACAAGGCTCTGGCGGTCTTCAAGTGTGGTCCGCGGGAAGGGGGCGGCTGCGAAGGAGATTTCCAGTGGACCGGTGGCACGGGGAAATACGTTGGCCTCAAAGGGGCGAACTGGTTCTCGTCGCAACCCATCGCAACCACCAGCGAATTTACCGCTCAGTGGAAGGGGGAGTGGCAGTTGCCCTGAAGCCGGTTGAGCCTTCGAGATACCCGTTGAGCCAGCTTCGGCCCTGCTGGCCCTGGCCGGGCTGGCAGGGCCCACGGGACGGAGGGGCGTCGCTCAGGTCGGCCCGGCCCGGTTGACTCCCGCGCGGGTACACGCAGGAGTGCGCCGAGCGCTACCGCCAGGGTCGCCACGTGGACGAGATGCACCGGACCGTTCATCCGGACGAAGCGGGCGGCGACCGCCGGGGGCACCGCCGTCATGCTCCGCAGCACCTCGGCCTCGAGGGTCGCGAAGCCGGACGCGTAGTGCGCCACGAGCCACGCGACGCCGGCGATGGCGGCCAGCACGGCAGAGCCGCGCCGGCGTCGCGTGGCCAGTGCGAGCGCGAGGAAGGTGATGACCGAGAGCACCTGGAGGCCGCAGACCACGTAGAACGCGCTGAGCCCGGCGCGGCCGGCAGTGCCCCGGAACGCCGCATAGGCGGCGGCGAGGTCGACGTTCCCCGAGGTGAGGAGCCAGTCGAGGAACCGGCCGAGCAGGAGCGCGTAGCCGAGCATCAACCCGACTGCCACCCCGGTGAACAGGGTCGCCACCGCCCAGCAGGGCCAGTAGAGACGGTCAGCGATCGTGATCCTCCTCAGGACGGTCGGTATCGGCACCATCTACGAGGGTCATGAAAGCGGCAGCGGTCAGGTCAGCTGATCCACTCGATCGGCCACCGGCCTCGCCGCCGATCGACTGGTCACCGCGCGATCAGGACGCGCGGGGGATGATCAAGACGGCTGCGCCTGCTTTCTGAAGAACTCCTCGAGCTGCCTCTGAACGTCCCGCAGAACCTCGGTGACGAGCTTCATCTGTGACACGCGGAAGGCAGCGTGCTCCGCGTACCCTCGCTCCGGGTCCTGCGCCGTCCACAGGGCGCTGAACTGGTACGCTGCTAGCGCGTCCACGGCCGCGGTCTCACTGGCGCCGGTGCCCACGCGCATCAGGAACCGATCGAGGACAATGTCTCGCTTGGCGTCCACGTTCGCCACCACCGACGGATGCCAGGTGCGGGCGTTGGTGAGCGACCAGTGCGTATCGAAGCTGACGGTGATCGGCTCGCCGCCGGGCACGGAGACCTGATACTTGCCCTCTTCGTCCGTGTAGACGCGGGCCACGAATTGTCGGTCACGATAGACCGTCACCTTGATCATCGGGATGGGCGTTCGATCGTAGGCCACCACTCGCCCGGACAGGGACACCTCCTCGGCCAGAGCCGTTCCCGTGCTGCTCAGGGACATAAGGGCCGCCAGCACCACCAGCAGGTGCGTGCGCCTCCGGGAAAGGCCGGCTCGAGTCACACGCGCGCGGTTGTTCGTATGGGTCACTGGTTTCCTCCTTGCCGACCTCGTCGACGCATCGGACCAGCTCTGAGACGGCGCCCGCAGTGGCGCCTCGGGTGATTTGCGCGCGGAGTGTAGGTCCGACCCGGTCGGAAGTCAAGCACCCGTACCACCGAAAGGGCCGTCGTCGAGGACCCTCCACTCTGCTGCTCGCGCGTCCTGGCCGAGATGTCGCCCTTGATCGAGGGCGTCGACGGCTCCTCGCAGGGCCGCTGGTGTATGCTCGCTCGTGTCGACGGAGGAACAATGCCGATGGCCGTCACCAGGCCGCTGCTCCGCGCCCAGGATCTGGAACGGACGTCCAGTGATGACGTCGCCAGTCTCAGCCGCCGGGCTCGCCGAGCACTACCGCCGCGCCCTGAGCCAGGAGCGAGTCGGCCAGCCACTCCCCGATCTGCTCGGCATCGTCGGGGGCGCCCGTCACTCCGTCGCGGAGCACCTGCATGCCGTCCTCGCTCAGCGCCACCGCCGTCATCCTGAGCGTGGCCGACTCGATCGTCGCGTGCCCACCGATCGGGGTATTGCACGACGCGCCGAGCCGGCGAAGGTATGCCCGCTCGGCGAGGGCGCACGCGTGGGTGGCCTCGTCGTCGAGAGTGGCGACCGCGGCGGTCACGGCGCGGTCGTCGGCCCGGACCTCGAGCGCGAGAATGCCCTGCCCCACAGCGGGGACGAACTCGTCGGCCCCAAGCGCGTGGACGTTGGTCGGCGCACACCCGAGGCGCGCGAGCCCGGCCGCGGCCAGCACGAGTGCGTAGAAATCACCGCCGGCCAGCCGGCGAAGGCGCGTGTCGACGTTGCCCCGGATCGGCTCGACCGTGAGGTCCGGCCGCGCCGCGCGGAGCAGCGCTCGCCGTCGCAGGCTCCCCGTCGCCACGGTGGCGCCCGCCGGGAGCGAGTCGAGCCCCGCACCCGGCTCGCGCGTCACGAGCACGTCGCGCGCGTCTTCGCGGGGCGGAAACGCCGCCAGGACCAGCCCGCCAGGGAGTACGGCGGGCAGGTCCTTCAGGCTGTGGACGGCGAGGTCGATGCGGCCGTCGAGCAACGCCTCCTCGATTTCCCGGACGAACAGACCCTTGCCGCCAACCCCGGCGAGCGCCAGGTCGAGGCGATCTCCCTCGGTCTTGATGGGCACGAGCTCGGCGTCGGCCCCCCGCTCTCGGAGTGCAGTCAGGATGGAGCCGGCCTGAACCAGCGCCAGGGGGCTCCCGCGCGTACCGATCCGGAGGCGGGTCATCCATCCCGCCGGAGACCGAACAGCTCGTGCACGAACGCCGTCCAGCTGCCTCCGTGCCCGGATCGCGACGACTCCCGCAGCTTCGCGATGGGCGCGTGCAGGATCTTGTTGATGATCCCGTGGGAGAGCGCCTCGAGCGTCTGCCGCGTCTCGGCCGATGCGTCCGGAAGCCTCGCCAGCGCCTTGGCGACCTCGTGGTGCCGGATCGCCTCGAGGCGCTCCCGCAGCGACACGATGGTCGGGACGATCTCCTGGTCCTTCCAGGTGGCGACGAACCGCTCGACGTCGGCCCTGATCATCGCCTCGGCCCGGTGCGCCTCGCGCTCGCGCTCCCGGAGGTTGGCGTCGACGACGTGCTGCAGGTGGTCGATGTCGTAGTAGAAGACGTTGCCGAGCTGGTTGACGCCCGCGTCCACGTTCCGCGGCACCGCGATGTCCACGAAGAAGAGCGGGCGGGAGCGGCGGACGTGCATCACCCGCTGCACGGCATCGGCGCCGATGATCGGCGTGGGGGCATCGGTCGAGGTCAGCACGATGTCGACGGCGGCCATGGTGGTCTCGATGTCCTCGAATGGCACCGCCGTCCCCGCCAGCGCGCGCGCGAGCTCCTGGGCGCGTGGCCAGGTCCGATTCGCGACATAGATCGGGAACGCCCCCTGCTCCACCAGGTGCCGGGCCGCCAGCTCGCCCATCTCTCCAGCGCCGATCAGCAGCACCGAGTGGCCGTCGAGCCCGTCGAAGATCTTCCGGGCCAGCTCGACCGCGGCCGACGGCACCGATACCGCGAGGCGACCCAGGCCCGTCTCGGTTCGCACCTTCTTCGCGGCGGCGAAGGCGCGGCTCCAGAGCTGGTGCAGTGTCGGGCCGAGCGTCTGGCAAGCCTGGGCCATGGTGAAGGCATCCTTCACCTGGCCGAGGATCTGGGACTCGCCGAGCACCATCGAGTCGAGGCTGGCCGCCACCCGGAAGGCGTGGGCGACCGCGTCAGTGTCGGTCTTGGCGTAGAGGGTTTCCCCCACGGCGGTGAAGTCCACGCCGCGCTGCCGGCACAGGTGCTGGAACACGCGTGTCCCGGCCTCGGCGGGTGTCTCCGCGACGCCGTACACCTCCACGCGATTGCAGGTCGAGATGAGCATGATCTCGGTCAGCACGCCCGACCCGAGGACGTCCGCGAGCACCTCGCGGACCTTGTCACCATCGAGGGCCAGCTGCTCGCGAAGCGCAATCGGCGCCTTCCAGTGGCTCAGCCCGGACACGAACAGGGTGCCCACGATCAGCCCGCCCGGTATCCGGCGTGCGGCTGCGCACGTGAGGCGGAACCGCGCATCACCCCTCCTACAAGCCGTGGGGGCCGGGCATCAGGAATCCGGCCCCGAGGGTGAGCACCAGTGCGGCGAATCCGATGATGGCGCAGTACGCCGCGCGCCGACCCCGCCAGCCGGCCACGGCTCGCCCCGCCAGCGTCAGCGCGTAGATCACCCAGGCGAGGGCGGACGAGACGATGAGCGGATCGAGGCGACCCGCCCAGAAGACCCCCAGGATCAACCCGACGGTCAGGAACGGGAAACCCAGGGTGAGGGCCCTGAACGTGAGACGGTCCAGGGTCTCCAGCGATGGGAGCCGGTAGTAGAACGTACCGGGTCGGCGACCCTTGAGCTGTCGCTCCTGGAGCAGGTACATGATGCCGCCGGCGAAGTTCAGGACGAATGCGGCGATGCCCAGGAGCGCAAGCACCACGTGCACCGTGATCCATACGCTGTGCAGGGTCGGTCGCATCGCCTCGAATCCGGGCATGGCGACCGTCTTCGAGATGCCGAACAAGACGACGACCGGAAGCACGAACGCGCCGAGGACCTTGATCTCGTACTGACGCTCGGCCCACAGCTCGAGCAGCACGACCACCCATACCGCCACCGAGATGGCCTCCGGAAAGGACCAGAACGGCGGCCGTCCGGTCTCGACGGTTCGCACGATCAGCCCGATCGTCTGGACCGCCCAGCCGGCGAGGGTGGCCCCGGTCGAGAGCCTGTACACCAGGTCTCCCCGCTGGATGAGATACGCCAGCGCAAGCCCGGTTGCCACCAGATAGCAAACCAGGGAGAGCGTGAAGAACATTCGCGTACAAAGTAGCACGTTTCCGCTAAGATATGGCGCCATGAGCCTCGATCAGTTCCGCCTCGACAACCGGGTCGCCGTGGTGACGGGCGCCTCTCGCGGGATCGGCAAGAGTGTCGCGCTCGGCCTCGCCGAGGCCGGCGCGGACGTCGTCGTCTCGAGCCGCAAGCAGGCCGACCTCGACACAGTGGCCCAGGAGATCCGGGCGAAGACCGGCCGGCGCGGCCTTGCCGTCGCCGCCCACGCCGGCAAGCCGGACGACCTGGAGCGACTCGTCACGAGCACCACCGACACCTTCGGCCGGCTCGATATCCTCGTGAACAACGCCGGGACCAACCCCGTCTTTGGCCCCCTGATCGACGTCACACCGGAGGCATGGGACAAGATCATGCAGGTGAACGTCAGGGGCTACCTCCTGCTCGCTCAGCGGGCGGCGCGGGTGATGATCGAGCAGAAGCGCGGGTCCATCATCAACGTCTCGTCCACGGGCGGCCTCCGCGTCCCCGCGATGATCGGCGCGTACGGGATCTCGAAGGCGGCGGTGATCATGCTGACCCGCGTGCTGGCCCGCGAGCTGGGCGGCTTCAACATCCGGGTCAATGCGATCGCGCCCGGACTGGTCGAGACGAAGTTCAGCGAAGCCCTGTGGAAGAGCGAGACCATCCTCGGGTCGTACCTCAAGGGGACGCCCCTCGGTCGCACGGGACAGCCGGACGAGATGGTCGGCGCGGTGCTGTACCTCGCTTCCGATGCCTCGTCGTTCGTCACCGGGCACACCCTGGTCCTCGACGGCGGCAACACGACGTAGGTGAGTCGGCGGGGGCCTCGACGGCCCCCTCCGATGCCTCCCCCACCCGAATCGGATTTCGTCGGCGAAGCCGGCGCTCGACACGTCGACGGCGTTCGGCGCTCCGATTCGTGTTCACCGGTCATCGCCCTTCAGAAGACACTGCGCCACCAGGGATGTCTCGGAAGTCGGCCTCGTTGCCGTGTTGTCGACGGTGTCGACGGTGTCGACGACTGCTGGTCTGGGTCGAGACGGGAGACGCAGGCTTCAGCCGGCTTCCGGTGATGAGAGCCCTTGCGTGAAGAGTCGCTTCGCGATGTAGTACTTCTTCGGGCGCCGGCGCCGTTCGATCCGGCGCTGGCGGTGCTTGGCGAGCCGCCGCTCGAGTGCGGCGACCCCGCCGTCGAATGCACGCCGTCGCGTGCTGGCCGTGTGCTCGACATGAACGTCCGGGCGGTGCGGAAGCCGCACGGTCAGGGCACAGCGGATGGCAATACCGCCCTTGGGGCCGTCGTCATCGAAGAACCCGGCTCTGGCCGAGGTGGGTTCGGTGTGGAGTTGCGCCAGCAGCTTGCCGAGCTGCTTCGTCACGCGCGCGCGGAGCGGGCTCGCGGGGGGGAGCCCCTGGATGTCCACCGTTGCCATCGCGATCCTCCTCCTCGGGCGGCACGCGGGCCTCCTCGCATGCCCGCGATGGCATCGCCCCGGCGATAGGGCGTGCCGGCGACGACTCGACCCCGCGTCCTGCTAGGCCGACGGGGCCAGCCGCGCGACTCTGGAGAACGCGCGCTACAGTCGAGCCTCGAACTCGCTGCTCAGGACTCCGCGGTAGACCTCTTCGACCGGCCCCTCGAGTCGGACCGACCAGTCGTCCCGGACATCGATCGACAGCTCGCCGCCCGGCATCCGGACGGTCACGCGGCGATCGGTCAAGCCGTTTCGGACCGCCGCGCACGCCACGCCGCACGACGACGACCCGGACGCAAGTGTCCACCCGGCGCCGCGCTCCCAGATCAGGATATCAACGGCGGCCCGCGAGCTGACGCGGGCGAACTGAACGTTCGTCCGATTCGGAAACGCGGGGTGCCGCTCGATCAGCGGTCCCAGATGCCGCGCCTCGCTCTCGCTCAGCTCGGGCACAAACACCACGCAGTGCGGGTTGCCAACCGAGACCGCGGTGACCCTCAGCACCCTTCCATCGACCTCGAGCGGGACGCCCACCGCCTCTCGGTCAGGGCCGGTCATGGGGATCTCGGCGGCGCGGAACGTCGCCCGCCCCATCTCCACCGTGACCAAGACGACGCGCCCGCCGATCACGTGACAGACGCACTCGACGACACCCCCCTTCGTCTCGACCGTGAAGGTCGCCGACCGGGCATGCCCATGTTCGTAGAGGAACTTGGCGAAGATCCGGAGCCCGTTGCCGGACTTCTCGGCCTCGCTGCCATCCGGGTTGAAGATGCGCAACCCGAAGTCTGCGCGGGTGCTGGGCACGAGCAGGAGAATGCCGTCCGACCCCACCCCCCAATTCCGGTCGCAGACGCGCTGAATCGCCGGCGCGGACAGCTCGCGGCCGAGATCGGGCTGCCCGAAGACGATGTAGTCGTTACCGAGCCCGTGCCCCTTCACGAACGGAATCACGGCCGCATCCTACCACGCCAGCGCGCGTGCTCCATCCGCGCCCGCCGCCGCCGACGGCGGAGACATGGGCATCCCGAGCGTCTTCGCGAGGGGCGTCCGCGATCCTCCCGGCACGCCCCGATGGTGGTCCTGAGCTCAACGGTGGCGGAGGACGCCAGCGACATAATCGTCACACGGGGCAGGCCCTCGAGGCGAACCTCGCGACTTGTCCGGTCTGTCCCCGAGACGGGTCAATCCTTGACGCCGGCCGGATCGGTCTTTACCATCCCACATGGGTGCGGTTCGTCGACCAGCGGCTGACAGCAATCCGGGACAAGGTCTCCGCGTCCGAGCGCCTCTCGCGCGACGACGGCCTCCTCCTCTTCGACACCCCCGACCTGCTGGGCCTGGGACAGCTCGCCGACCACGTGAAGGCCCGGCAGCACGGCGACCGCGTCCACTTCGTGATCAACCGCTATATCAATCCCACCAACGTCTGCGTGCTCTCCTGCCGCTTCTGCGACTTCGCCCGCAAACCTGGAGGGCCGGGCGCCTTCGAGCACTCGATCGAGGACGTCCTCGGGATGATCCGGGACGGCGTCCGCGAGGTCCACATCGTGGGCGGGCATCACCCCGACTGGCCGTTCGAGTACTACGAGCGGATGATCCAGGCGATCCACGCGGCGCGGCCCGGCGTGCAGATTAAGGCGTTCACGGCGGCCGAGATCGACTACTTCTGGCGACGCTGGAAGATCGAGCCCGCGGACGCGCTGACGCGCCTCCGGGCGGCCGGCCTCGAGACGATGCCGGGGGGCGGCGCCGAAATCTTCTCGGCGCGCCTGGCCAGAGCCCTGAAATACACCGGCAAGGCGGACGCCGAGCGCTGGTGCCAGATCCACGGGATCGCCCACGGGCTCGGGATCAAGACCAATGCCACGATGCTCTACGGTCACATCGAGACGGTGGCCGAGCGCGTCGACCACCTCCTCCGGCTCCGCGCCCAGCAGGATCTGTCCGGCGGCTTCCTGACCTTCATCCCGCTCGTGTACCAGCCCGGCACGACCCGACTCGTACCGCGACAGACGCCGCCGACCGACGCGCTCCGGACCATCGCGGCGTCCCGGCTCCTGCTCGACAACTTCGCGCACGTGGAAGCCTACTGGGTCATGCTCGGCGAGCAGACCGCGTCCATCGGCCTCCACTTCGGCGCGGACGACGTCAACGGCACGCTCGAGGACGAGAAGATCGCGCACATGGCGGGCGCGGCGAGCCCGGCCGGCCTCGCCCGCGAGCAGCTCCTCCGGATGATCCGGGACGCGGGCAAGGTGCCCGTGGAGCGCGACGCGCTCTACAACGTCGTCCAGGTCTGGGGCTGACGTGCGAGTCGGCCGTATCCCCTACCTCAACTCCGAGCCGTTCTACGTGGGGCTCACGGGGCACGAGCTGCTGGCGCTTCCGCCGCGCGCGCTGGGTCAGGCGGTCGCCGACGGTCGGATCGACACGGGTCCCCTGTCGCTGGTGGACTTCTTCCGCCTGGAGGCCGAGCTGACTCCGCTTCCCTTCGGCATTGCGACGCACGGCCCGGCCCGGAGCGTGGTGCTCTTCTCCGAGCGCCCCGTGAAGGACCTGACCGGCGCGGTCATCGGGGTCACCGATGAGACCTCCACGTCCGTCCAGATCCTCCGCCTGCTCCTCGCCGAGCGGTATGGCGTGGCGCCGCGGGCGTGGGTGGCCGCCGGCGAGCCGGCGGATGCGGTGCTGCTCATCGGAGATCGCGCGCTCCGCGCGCTCTCGACGGGAGGGCCCGGGACGCACCGCATCGATCTCGGTCAGGAGTGGGTCGAGTGGACGGGGCTGACGTGTGTCTTCGCGCGCTGGGCCGTCCGGTCGGCGATCGCCTCGTCCGAGCGCGAGGCGCTCGCGCTCGCGCTCGACCGAGCGCTCGAGCAGAGCCTCGCCACGCTGCCGCTGATCGCCGAGCGGCGCCGGGACGTCGCGCTGGATCCGTGCGCTGCCGAGGCCTATCTGCGCGGCTTCACGTACCGGTTCGGTCCCGGCGAGGAGCGCGCAATCGACGAGCTACGGCGCCGTCTGGCGCGACTCGGCCCGCCGTGACGCTCCCGCCGCCTCTCAGCCGCGGGCTCGCCGCGATCGCGGCCAAGCTCGACGCGGGGATCCGGCTCGACCGCGGGGACGGCCTCCATCTCCTCACGGAGGCCCCCCTGCTCGAGCTCGGGACGCTCGCCCAGCAGGTGCGCGTTCGCCGCGTCGGAGAGGGCGCCGTCACGTTCGTGATCGACTCGAATCCAAACTACACGAACGTATGCATCACGGACTGCCAGTTCTGCGCCTTCTACCGGAAGCCCGGAGACCCGGAGGCGTACACCCTCAGCGTCGACCAGGTGCTCGCGAAGATCGAGCGCGCGGCAGCGAAGGGCGCCACCACCGTGCTCCTGCAGGGCGGCCACAACCCGGCCCTGCCGCTCGACTACTACCTGGCGCTGGTTCGGGAGACGCGCCGCCGATTTCCAGGCGTGACGCCGCATTTCTTCACGGCCTCGGAGATCCAGACGATGGCGCAGGTTGCCGAGCGGAGCGTCTCCGACGTGCTGGCCGCCCTCAAGGACGCGGGCCAGTCGACGTTACCTGGGGGCGGCGCCGAGATCCTCTCCGACCGTGTCCGGACTCGGATCGCCCCGAAGAAAGGTGGACCCGGCGCCTGGCTCGCGGTTCACCGGGAGGCGCACCGCCAGGGCTTCAGGAGCACGGCCACCATGATGTACGGCCACGTCGAGACTCCCGAGGATGTCCTCGATCACCTCGAGGCGATCCGGAACCTGCAGGACGAGCACGGCGGGTTTACGGCGTTCGTGCCCTGGTCGTTCAAGCCGGGCAACACGCTGCTCGAGAAATGGATCACGCACCATCGCGGCCCGAACGCGTACCTGCGCATGCTCGCCGCCGCGCGGCTCTACCTGGACAACTTCGCGCATATCCAGGCGTCGTGGTTCTCCGAGGGCAAGGCGACCGGCCAGGTCGCGCTGCACTTCGGGGCCGACGACTGGGGCGGAACGCTCTTCGAGGAGAACGTGCACCGGGCCGCCGACTACGTCAATACGATCAGCGTCGAGGAGATCACCGCGCTGATCCGCGAGGCCGGCTTCACCCCGCTCCAGCGCACCACCACCTACGAGCTCCTCCGCGCCTGGTAGGGAGGCGGCTCGCTTCGTACGATCTCGGAATCCAGGGCTACGGCTCGCCTCACTCGGGTCTCGGCTCGCGCCGCGCTCGCCGGCGGCTCGCGGCCGGCGCTCACCTCGAACTGCGGGCTCGCCTCGCACGATTTCGGAATCCAGGGCTACGGCTCGCCTGCGGCTCGCCTCGCACTACTTTCGGAATCGGGGGCTACGGCTCGACTCGCACTACTTGCGCGGTCGCGAGGCTCTCCGCGGCGCGCCGCCGCTGGTCCGCCTCGCCGACCAGGCGGGTATTGCGGATAGCGATGCCTGCGTGGTCGGCCAGACGCATCAGAATCGCCTCATCCGCGTCGGTGAAGGGACGACGGGAGCGATTGCTGACGTACAAGAGGCCCTCGATGTGCGCGCCGGCACGGATGGGCACGACCAGCTCTGCGACGATGCCCTCGGCCTGGGCGATGGAAACGTCATCGTTCGTGACGCGGGGATCCTCGCGGCAATCGTCCGTTCTGAATGGACGGCCGGTGGCCAGCGCACGCCCCCCCGTCCCTTTCCCGAGCTCGATGGCGGCCGAGCGGAAGGCGCCGGTGCGCGACTCGGACGAGTACCGGACGCCGTGCCCCTGCGACTCGGGGAGCGCGATCCGTGACAGGTCGCTCTGGCACAGCTCCCTGGCGCCCGCGGTCACTTGCCGGAGGATGGTGTCCAGGTCGAGCGATGCGCTGATCGTCCGCGCGAGGTCCGCGAAGACCTCGGCTTCCCGTCGCTGCCGGTCAGCCTGCTCGTACAGGCGTGCGTTGTGGAGCGCGAGCGCGGCCTGGTCGGCGAACGCGGAGACCAGATGTATCTCGTCCTCGGTGAACACGCGGCCGCGGAAATCGCCGAGCGACAGACTCCCCAGCATCGTGCCGCGAGCGTTGAGCGGCACCGCGAGGGCGGAGCCGTGGTCTTCCTGCCGGAACCACTCGCGCGCCCACTCGGGCACCGCCACGCTTGGCTCTGCGAGCAGATCCGGGGTCGTGACCGGCGTCCCCTCGGCGATGGCGCGCCCTGCCAACCCCTGCGACGCCGGCATCCACTGACCAATCCAGTCCTGCGGGCTGCCGACGCCGGCCCCGGCGACGCAGACGAGGCGCTTCAGGCTCGGATCGAGCTGGAACAGCGTGACCCGCCTGACCCGCAGCAATCCGATGAGCCGGGTGACGATGGTCTGGGTGGTCTTCGCGAGATCCAGGCTCTCCGCCAGCTCCCGGCTCACCTCGGCCAGCGCCTGGGTCGCCTCCTCGGCCCGCTTGCGCGCGGTGATGTCCTCGAGCACCCCTTCGAACCATTGAATCCGCCCGTCCCGGTCGTGAATCGCCCGGGCGCGGTTGCGCACCCAGATGACGTTCCCGTCCCGGCGCCGGAGCTGCGTCTCAAGGTCGCTCACCACTCCCTTGGCGTCGAACCGGGCGAGCCACCGGCGCCGCTCCTCCGGATCGAGGTAGTGCTCGACACAGCTGATCCGAGCGCAGCTGTCGCCGCTGTCGTACCCGAGGATGGTGAGGAGCGCCGGGTTCGCCGCGAGCACCTCGCCGGCCGGTGTGGAGCGGTAGAGCCCGATGGGCACGCCCGCCACGAAGCTCTGGAGCCGCTCCTCGACGGAGCGCCGGTCGGTGATGTCTTCGATCATCTCGACGCCGTATTGCACCGCGCCCTCGCTGTCGCGAATCACGACCCACGTTACCTGGGCCCAGAGCACGGCCCGGGACCGGGTCAGGAATCGGCTCTCCTGGGTCGCATGCGGGCGCACGCCCGACACCACTTGTTGAAGCATCGCGCGCGCCGCGCTGGCCTCGGCCGGCGCCGTCCAGTCGAGCACCCCCGCCCCCAGGATCTGATCGGCCCCGTAGTCCAGGAGCTCGGCGAACCGTTCGTTGGCCTCCACCACGCGGAGCGTGTCGGGATCGAAGATCACCATGCCGAGCGGACCGTTCTCGAAGATCCCCCGGAACCGCTCCTCGCTCTTGTGCCACGACCGCACGGTGGCCTGGAGCTCCTCCTCGAGGCGAGACAGCCGCTCCATCAGCAGGCCAACCCGGGCCAAGGGGTGTTCGATCACCTTGCCCCGTTCGGGTCGGCCCCTCTCGCCGTCGACGCCGCGGGGGCTCCGCCCGGCGCCGTCGCCGATCAGATGGCTCGCCGTGGGAACGTGTCCCCGGATCTTGGCCAGGCTGGCCCCCTCCCGTGCCGTCTCGTCGAGGCCGAGCGCCAGCCACTCCACAGTCACCCCGAGATCCGCGGCCAGCCGTTTGGCGTAATCCAGCGTCGGGCGCCGGCCCCGCAGCCACCCATACATGTACTGGCTGGTGTAGCCGTGCTCCTCGCAGAATCGGCGGACATCAGGCCGCTCGTGCTTCCAGTAGCCAAGGGTTCGCATCCGTTCCCGGATGCGCTCGGCTACCCCCAGGTTTTGAGTCATCGGTTTTCCATATGACATCTGGGTAGGGATCAGACTACCTGTAGCTCATCGGGAGCGCTCAGGTCAACAGCCTCCGAAAAGACAGAGACCCCGCTCGCAGCTCGGCGCGCGGGGTCTCCTGCCCGAAACCTTCAGGATGCCTGGCCGAACATCACCTTGAGGACATCGTAGGCCTTCCGCAGATCCTCGCGCCGGCGTTGCCCGGCGATGAGCGCGAAGATCCGTTCCGTCTCCCGGTCGGCAGGGTTCTTGCCGGCCGCCGGCCGGAGATCGGTCAGGTAGGCGAGGGGGACATCGAGTGCAACGGCGATCCGATAGAGGCTATCGACTGAAATCGACTTCTCGCCGCGTTCCACCTCGCCGATGAACTTGCCGCTGAGCCCCGCCTCGTCCCCGAGCCGCTTCTGGCTGAAACCACGCTCTTTCCGGAGCGCCCGGAGCCGTTCGGCCAACACACTTCTGACCTTCTTGCTCGCGCGTCCACTCATACCAGCCTCTTCCTCGTCGAAAACTCGGGCTGAATGGCTGTCCACTCAGCCCGCTACCATTACCCGTGGCCCGGGAAGGTACCACATTTTAGCGTCATGCCAATACCCAAAACGGGTAGGGTCGCGGAAAGTTTCCGGACCGAGACCCATGGGGGCACGCCGCCACCATCTCGTCCCCCGGCGTGCCGTCGCCCCCGGCGTGCCATCCCGGCACTGAGTCTCGGCGGGCCCCCTTCGATACCGCCCCCACCGATAGGATTGCCCGGCAAAGCCGGCGCTCGAACCAGGCGGGGCAAGGGTAAGGAGCTGGAGCCTAGAAGAGGAAGTAGCGCTGAGCCAGGGGCAGGACGCGGGAGGGCTCGCACTGGAGTCGCTCACCGTCAGCGCGCACCTCGTAGGTCTCGGGGTCCACCTCGATACGTGGCAGCGCGTCGTTGTTGATCATGTGGCGCTTGCCGAGCTGCCGGCAGCCGCGAACGGCGACCGCGGGCTTGGCCAGACCCAGGCGCCGCGGCACATCGGTCGCGAGCGCCGCAGCCGACACGAACGTGAGGGACGTCGACGCCCGGGCTCGTCCGAAGGCGGCGAACATCGGCCGGTACAGGACCGGCTGCGGCGTCGGGATCGAGGCGTTGGGATCTCCGATCGCGGCCCACGCGATGAGCCCGCCCTTGACGACCAGCTCGGGCTTGACTCCGAAGAACGCCGGCTTCCACACGACCAGGTCGGCCAGCTTGCCCACCTCGACCGAGCCGACGTGCTCGGCCAGCCCGTGGGCAATGGCGGGATTGATCGTGTACTTCGCGACATACCGCCGCGCGCGTACATTGTCGGCTCCCGACGCCTCGCCCGGCAGCGGCCCGCGCTGCCGCTTCATCTTGTCGGCCGTCTGCCAGGTGCGGATCACCACCTCGCCGATCCGGCCCATCGCCTGCGAATCGGACGACATCATGCTGATAGCGCCGAGATCGTGAAGGATGTCCTCGGCGGCGATCGTCTCGGCGCGGATGCGTGACTCGGCGAACGCCAGGTCCTCCGGGATCGCCGGATTCAGATGATGGCACACCATCAGCATGTCGAGGTGCTCGTCCAGCGTGTTGACGGTGAACGGCATCGTCGGGTTCGTGGACGAGGGCAGGCAGTTCGGCTCGCCGCATACCCGGATGATGTCCGGCGCGTGGCCCCCGCCCGCTCCCTCCGTGTGATAGGTGTGGATCGTCCGTCCCCTGAAGGCCCGGATCGAGTCCTCGACGAAGCCCGCCTCGTTCAGCGTGTCGGTGTGGATCGCGACCTGGACGTCCATCTCGTCGGCGACGCTCAGCGCGCAGTCGATCGCTGCCGGTGTGGTTCCCCAGTCCTCGTGAAGCTTCAGCCCGATCGCGCCGGCGACGACCTGGTCGCGAAGCGGCTCCGGCGCTGAGCCGTTGCCCTTGCCGAGAAGCCCGAGATTGACGGGAAAGCCGTCGGCCGCCTCGAGCATCCGGTGCACGTTCCACGCCCCGGGTGTGCAGGTGGTCGCATTCGTCCCCGTGGCCGGGCCGGTGCCGCCTCCCAGCAGTGTAGTGAGGCCCGCGCTGATCGCCTCGGTCACCAGCTGCGGGCAGATGAGGTGGACGTGACTATCGATCCCGCCGGCAGTGACGATGCGGCCCTCGCCGGCGATGACCTCGGTGCCCGCGCCGACGATCATCCCCTCGCCTACGCCCGCCATGATGTCGGGGTTGCCGGCCTTGCCGATCCCGACGATGCGGCCGTCCCGAATGCCGATGTCGGCCTTCACGATCCCCCAGTGGTCGAGGACGACTGCGTTCGTGATCACCGTGTCGAGGGCACCCGTTGCCCGGGCGGACTGTCCCATGCCGTCCCGCAAGACCTTGCCGCCGCCGAACTTCGCCTCCTCGCCCGGCACGGTCAGGTCCCGCTCGATCGCGATGAACAGATCGGTGTCCGCGAGCCGCACCCGGTCTCCGACCGTCGGGCCGTAGAGATCGGCGTATTGTCGGCGGGGAATCCGGAGCGTCATTCGCCGGCCTGCCACGCGCGCAGGCGGGCGGGGTCGGCGCTCGCGGCGCCGTTGGTCAGCCCGTTCAGCCCGTAGACCCGCTGGGCACCCGCCAGCTCGACCAGCGTCACCGGCTTCTCGTCGCCGGGCTCGAACCGGACCGCGGTGCCGGCCGGGATGGAGAGGCGCATGCCGAACGCCTGGGCCCGGTCGAAACGGAGCGCGCGGTTGACCTCGTAGAAGTGGAAGTGCGAGCCGACCTGGATCGGCCGGTCGCCGGTGTTGGCCACGACGATCTCCACGGTCCGGCGCCCGGCATTCGCGACGATGTCCCCTTCCCCCAGCACGTATTCACCGGGGATCACCGACATCGCCTCGCGCCGCGGCCTCGCCGACCCGTCGCCGGGGAGACTGCGGCGACCTCGGCGTGCGGGCGGGGGCCGCGGGTCGTCTCGCCCGCGAACCGCGGGTGGCGAGGGGCGAAGCCGTCCCGAGATTCCGGGTGCTGGTGCTCTCGCCGGCCTGCGCGCTCCGTCATCGAATCGGGTCGTGGATCGTGACGAGCTTGCTACCGTCCGGGAACGTGCCCTCCACCTGGACCTCGTCGATCATCTCCGGCACCCCTTCCATCACGTCGTCGCGGCTCAGGATCTGCCGGCCGGCTTCCATCAGATCCGCCACGGTCCGTCCATCGCGGATCCCTTCGAGGACCTCCGCCGTGAGGAGCGCGAGCGCCTCCGGGTAGTTCAGCTTGAGCCCGCGGGCGCGCCGTTGCCGCGCGAGCTGAGCCGCGGTGAAAATCAACAGCTTCTCTTGCTCGCGCGGCGTCAGATGCACACCAGCGTCCTCCGTGGTTATCCGAGGGGGCCTCGACGGCCCCCTCCGATGCCTCCCCCACCGATCGGATTGCGCCGGCAAAGCCGGCGCTCGAAACGGCCGCTGCGAGCTCGATACCGACTCACGCGCGCAGCCCGAGTACAGATGTTTCGCTCCTGGCCCGTTGCACCACTCACCGCCGAGGGCGGTTCCGGTCCTCTGGCGCCGGCTGCCCTGATGCCGGACGTGCGTTGCCCGCGTCACCGGCGCGGGCGTGGCGACGCGAGTTGGGCCTGAGGGAGTCGCCCCCTGACTCTTCGTTCCGCGTCCCCGGATGCCCACGCCTGATCAGATCGCAAGAGGCCCGGCCGCGCCTGCGCCTTTGCCCAGTTCGAGCGCGGGCTTCGCCCGCGCAAGGTCCCTGGGGAGGCTTTGGAGGGGCCGTCGACGCCCCCTCCAACCGTCATACAGTGAGGTGCTGCTTCACGATCTCCGGTCTCAGCTCCTCGGTCGCCCCTCGCGAGACGATCACGCCCTTCTGCATGACCGCGTAGGTGTCAGCCAGTCGCCAGGCGAACTCAAGATATTGCTCCACCAGCAGGATGGCAACGGTCTTCTTGATTCGCTCGATCACCGCCTCGATCTGGTCGATCACCGACGGCTGGATGCCCTCGGTCGGCTCGTCGAGCAGGAGGAGCTTCGGCTGACGGCAGAGGACGCGGGCGATCGCCAGCTGCTGCTGCTCGCCGCCGCTCAGGACGCCGCCCTTCCGGCCGAGCACGTCGCGGAGCTGGGGGAACAAGTCGAAGATGTGCTCGGGCACCCCGCGATGCCGCGCCCGCCGTCCCAGCAGCCCCACGCGCAGGTTCTCGGCGACGGTGAGGTGGGGGAAGATCTCCCGCCCCTGGGGGACGTAGCCGATCCCGAGATCGGCCCGGGCCTCAGGCGGCGCGGTCGTGATGTCGCGGCCCTCGAAGGTCACCCGCCCACTGCGCACCCGCAGGACGCCCATGACCGACTTCAGGAGCGTTGTCTTCCCGACGCCGTTGCGCCCCATCAGGCACAGCACGCTGGCCGACGGCACGTGCAGACTCACGCCGCGCAGGATCAGGCTCTCGCCGTACCCGGCCTCGAGCGACTCAATGCGCAGCATCGCCCGCTCGCTGGCGTCCTAGGTAGATCTCCATCACCCGCGGATCATGCTGGATCTGTTCGATCGGCCCCTCGCACAGGACCGTTCCCTCGTGGAGCACCGTCACCGTGTGCGCGATGCTCCGGACGAACGCCATGTCGTGCTCGATGACGAGCACGGCGCGATCGCGGGCGATCGCCTGGAGCAGCTCGGCGGTCCGCTCGGTCTCCTCGTCGGTCATTCCGGCCACCGGCTCGTCCACCAGGAGCAGGTCGCACTCCTGTACCATCACCATACCCAGCTCGAGCCACTGCTTCTCGCCGTGCGACAGTGCCCCCGCGCGATCGGCGTGCCGATCGGCCAGCCCAATCCGGTCGAGCGTGGCGAACACCTTGTCCTCGGCGCTTGTCTCTGCCTCTTGGAAGAGAGTGGCGAACACGCCCTTGCTCGGCCGGCGTATCGACAGCTCGAGGTTGTCGTACACCGTGAGGCTCGGGAAGATCGTCGGCGTCTGGAACTTCCGGCCGACCCCGAGCGCGGCGATCTCATATTCGCTCAAGCCGCGCAGATCGCGGTCCCGGCCGTACACCACCCGCCCCGTTACCGGCTTGACTTTGCCCGAGATGACATCGAGGAGCGTGGTCTTGCCGGCCCCGTTGGGACCGATCACGACGCGGAGCTCGGCGTAGTCCATGAAAAAGTTCAGATCGCGCAGCGCCTTGAAGCCGTCGTAGTCGACGGTGACGTCCTCTAGGTAGATGATCGACCCCGTGGTCACTGGATCCCTCGCGCGGTCATGGGGTCTCTCGCTCGGGGACTGACACTGCCGGCCCCTGAGCCCCGGAGGGGCGAAGGGTCATGTCGGGGATCGGGGCGCCGGTCCGCAGCACTCGCCCGGGTCGTCGCACCCGGCGCAGGGCGTGTGTGGCGGCCCCGACGATCCCGTCGGGAAAGAGCAGCACGACGCCCATGAACAGCCCACCCAGCGCGTAGAGCCAGAGGTCGGGGTACGACGTGGTGAGCACGCTCCGGAGCCAGTTGACGCCGACGGCGCCCAGGACGGCGCCGATCAGCGTCCCGCGCCCTCCGACCGCGACCCACACGACCATCTCGATCGACGGCAGCACGCCCATTCTCGCGGGCGTGATGATGCCGACCTGGGGCACGTACAGCGCGCCGGCGATCCCGGCGAGGATCGCCGAGACCACGAAGGCGAAGAGCTTGAAGTTCGCGGGCGCGTACCCCGAGAAGAGGACCCGGGTCTCGCTGTCGCGGATCGCGACCAGCACGCGACCGACCTTCGACCGGGTGATCCAGCGGCAGGCCACATAGGCCGCGATCAGGGTGAGCGCGGTCACGACGTAGAGGCCCCGCTGGGTCCCGGGCTGGTTCAGCGGGACACCGAAGATCGTCTTGAAGTCCGCGAGCCCGTTGGTGCCGCCGAGGTTGGTCTCGTTCCGGTTGAAGACAAGCCATGCTGTGAGTGCGAGCGCCTGCGTGATGATCGAGAAGTACACGCCCCGGATGCGGCTGCGAAACGCGAGGTAGCCGAAGATGGCCGCGAACGCGGCGGGAATCGCGACGATCGCGGCCACTGTGACGATGGAGCTGTAGAACGGCCGCCAGAAGGGCGGCAGCTCCGTTACCTGGTTCCAGACCATGAAGTCGGGCAGCGTGCTCCCGTAGACCCCCCTCGTCCCGATCTCGAGCATCAGGTGCATGCCCATCGCGTAGGCGCCCAGCCCGAAGAAGACGCCATGCCCCAAGCTCAGCACTCCGGCATACCCCCAGAGCAGATCGAGCCCGAGCGCCAGGATCCCGTACGCCAAGAACTTGCCGAACAGGTTGAGCGTGAAGTCGGACACCGCGAACGGCGACGACGGCGGCAGCAGGTTCAGCACGGGCAGGACGACCACGAGGACGAAGGCCGCCGCCCCCAGCAGCACCCACTCCCCACTCCCCCGACCCACCGGCTGGGCCATCCGCGCACGGTCGCCACCCGTGTCAATCCCCACTGCGCCCTCCCAGAGCGAACAGGCCCGACGGCCGTCGCTGCAGGAACAGGATGACGACGGTGAGGATCGCGACCTTGGCGTACACGGCGCCGAGCGCCGGCTCGATCGCCTTGTTCAGTCCGCCGATCCCGAGCGCCGCGGCGATGCTGCCGGCCAGCTTTCCCACCCCGCCCGTCACGACCACCATGAACGAGTCGACGATATAGTTCTGGCCCAGCTCGGGGCCGACGTTGCCAATCTGGGTGAGCGCGCAGCCGGCGAGGCCGGCGAGCCCGGCTCCGAGCGCGAACGTGAGGGCGTCCACGCGGTGCGTCCGGACCCCCAGGCAGGCGCTCATCGCCCGGTTCTGCATGACCGCGCGGATCTTCACGCCCGCGTCCGTCCGGAAGAGCACGAGGTACGTGGCCAGCACGCACGCCGACGCGAGCGCGATGATGAACAGCCGGTTGTACGGAAGCGTGGACCCGACCAGCAGTTCCACGCCTCCCGACAGGTACCGCGGCGAGCGCACGTCGACGTTGGCGGCGCCGAACCACTGGCGGAGCCCCTGCTGGATGATGAGGCTCGCGCCCCACGTCAGGAGGAGCGTCTCGAGGGGGCGACCGTAGAGAAACCGGATGACGCCGCGCTCGAGAAGCAGCCCGCAGAGCCCCGCCACCATGAACGAGAGGGGCAGGGCCGCGATGAAGTACCAGTCGAAGTGCCGCGGGGCCTGCGCCGCGAACCAGTTCTGGGCGACGAAGGTCGAGTACGCCCCCAGGGCCATGAGCTCGCCGTGGGCCATGTTGATGACCCCCATCAGACCGAAGATGATGGCGAGGCCGAGCGCCATGAGCAGGAGGATCGACGCCAGGGACAGGCCCTGGAAGACCGTCTCGACCGCTCCCTGCAGGAGCCCCCAGCGCTCGATGCGGCGGACCGCTTCGGTTGCGGTGGGCACGTCGCGAGCCGCCCGGAGCGGAGCGAGCGCCCGCGCCGACCGCAGCGCTCCCAGCCGCGTGGCCGCCGCTGTGCGCTCGTCCAGGGTGCCCGCGCCGAGCTCGATGAGGGCGATCGACTCCTCGACGGCGTGGCGGACGCCCCGGTTCGGCTCCTTGGCCAGGGCCTCGCGGAGAAGCGGCAGCAGCACGGGATCGCCCTGGGCCCCCAGCTTGGTCGCAGCGCTCCGGCGCACGGCGGGATCCGGGTCCTCCAGCTCTCGGCTGCTCGACAGGGCATCGATGAAGGGCTTGATCAGCCGCCGCAGCGCCCGGTCCGCCGACACCTCCTCGAGCTGCGACAGCAGGACGCGGGTGGCGAGCGGCGCGCGGCCGTACGGGGCATAGACGTCCATCACCTCGGCGCCGCCCTCGATCGACTTCGCGCCCCCGATCACCGTCCGCGCCGCGGCGCCGGGCTGCTTCCAGACGTAGACACTGCCCTCCCGGAGGGCCTCGAACAGCGGGAGGAGCTTCGGATCGTTGAGGCCGCCGAGCGTGGCCGCGGCCGCCTGGACCGACGCGCTGTCCTTGCTCCCGAGATCAGCGAGGGCTCGGTCGAGGTCGGGGGCCGCGTGGGCGGCCGGCGCCGCCCACGCCCACAGCGCCAGCCACGCGACCGCCAGCCGGAGCCCCACCACGATGGTGTCCTAGCCGGCTGCTGAAAAAGGCCCATCTGCTTCGTTGGCGCCCTCAGCCGCCCGCTCAACGTACAGAGAGTACGCCTCGCGGGCGGCCGTCGGGCGCCGCCTCGCATCTGGACCTTTTTGAGCAGCCTGCGAGTGTTTCCGCACCCTGCTAGGCCTTTTTGAAGGTGCCTTTGTGCTTGACCCAGTCGCATCCCTTGTCCGGGCTCGTGTACTCGCTCCACGGCTCCGCCTTCACCAGCCCCTTCGAGCGCGACACGGTCTTGAACTGGCCGTCCTTCTGGATCTCGCCGATGAGCACCGGCTTGTAGGTGTGATGGTTGGCCTCGTCCATCTTGATCTTCCCGCCGGGGGCCAGGAACTCCTGGCCGTACACGGCCGCGCGCACCGCGTCCACGTCCGTGGTCTTCGCCTTCTCGACCGCCTGCTTCCAGACGTAGACGCCGAAGTACGCGGCCTCCATCGGATCGTCCGTCACCCGTTTGTCCCCGCCGGGCAGGTTGTTCTTCTTGCAGTAGGCCTTGAAGGCCTGGACGAACCGCTTGTTCTGCGGGGCGTCGATGGACTGGTAGTAGTTCCACGCGGCGACGTGGCCGACCAGCGCCGAGGCGTCCATCCCGCGCAGCTCGTCCTCGGCCACGCTGAAGGCCATGATCGGCGCGTTCTCGGACCGGAGGCCCTGGTTCGCGAACTCCTTGTAGAAGGGGACGTTGCTGTCGCCGTTGATGGTCGAGAGCACCGCGGCGTTGCCGCCCGCCGAGAACCGCTTGATCTTGCCGACGATGGTCTGGTAGTCCTGATGGTTGAACGGCGTGTACTCCTCGGCAATGCTGTCCTCCGGGACCCCCTTCGCCAGGAGAAAGGCCCGCAGGATCTTGTTGGCCGTTCGCGGGAACACGTAGTCGGTCCCCAGCAGGTAGAACTTGTTGTACCCGCCCCCTTCCTGACTCATCAGGTACTCGGCGGCGGGAATGAGCTGCTGGTTGGGCGTCGCCCCGGTGTAGAAGACGTTCCGGGAGCACTCCTCGCCCTCGTACTGGACGGGGTAGAACAGCAGCCCGTTGTTGTTCTCGAAGACCGGCAGGACGGACTTCCGGCTGACCGATGTCCAGCAGCCGAAGACGACGCCGACCTTCTCCTGCAGGAGGAGCTGCTTCGCCTTCTCCGCGAAGAGGTCCCAGTTCGAGGCGGGATCGACGACGATCGGCTGGAGCTTGCGGCCCATGACCCCGCCCTTGGCGTTGATCTCCTCGACGGCCATCAGCACGACGTCCCGGAGCGAGACCTCGCTGATGGCCATGGTCCCGCTCAGCGAGTGGAGCACGCCGATCTTGATCGGTCCCCCCTGCGCGCTGACGATTGCGGGGAACCCAAGGCCGGAGGCCACTCCGGCCGCCGCGGCCGCAGTCCCCTTGAGGAAGCTTCGACGCGTCACGTGTGCGGACATCAGCATCTCCTTTCGAGTGAGTTGAGATCGCCTCGACGGACGCCGTTGTCCGTGGCCACGCCGTCAAGAGCAAGATGAATGCCCGGCGCTTCGGGTCGCGAGGTCCCTGTTTGCAGGCGTTTCCGAGGCTGCGGTTCAGTGGCGCCGCAGCCATGATGCGGAAGTCTTGGGCGCCCGCCTAATTCTTAGGCGAGCCGGCAGCCGCCACTCGAGGCTCGAAGAGCCCGAGCGTCCGGAGCCGCTTGCGGAGGGTATTGCGGTTGATGCCGAGGATGCGCGCGGCCTCGAGCTGGTTGCCGCGCGCCCGGGCGAGCACGGCTCCCAGGAGTGGGCGCTCGAGCTGCGCGATGACGACGTGATAGAGCCGGCCGCGCTCGGCGTCGATCATGGACGGCAGGACGGCTTGCAGCGCCTTGCCGAGCGCCTGCTCCAGCTCATCCATCGGCAGCCTTGCCATTCCCCGCCGTCGCGACGCGCGGGCTTCGAGCGACCGGGCCGTCGATGAGCGAGAGCCGGCCGTCGCACGCCGACTCGGCCATGATGACAGCCCGGGCGATGTGGGACATGGGCAGGCGGCGGTTCATGGCGGTCCGTCGGAGCAGCTGGAAGGCCTGATTTTCACTCAGGCCGATCCGCGCCATCAGGAGCCCCTTGGCTCGCTCGATCACCTTTCGATCCGCGAGCTGCTGGTGCAGTCGATGGATGTCCTTGAACCGCGCGATCGCGAGATCGAGCGTCGGCACGATGTCCGCCGGGCGAAGCGGCTTCAACAGGAAGCCCATGGCGCCCGCGGCCGAGGCACGCCGCAGGACGGCGTCACCCAACTGATTGGTGTGGAGGACGATCGGGCACGACACCGCGGCCGTGAGCACCTCGGCCACCCCGACGCCGACGCCGTCCCCCGCGTCCACCGCGAGGACGGCAACATCAGCCTTCACCCGGGATACCACCGCGACCGCATCCTCGATGTGGTCGGCCACCTCCGTCACGACGCCTCCCGCCCGCTCGATCGCCTCGCTCAGGCCCTCGTGCGATCGCGGCTCGTTGCCGAGTACCGCAACACTCCAGCGTGGTCTGTCCATGCAGCCCCGGTGAGCAAGCGCGATGCCACGGCGCTGTCCACCGTCTGGTCGTAACGACAGCCACTTAGCGGCGTCGGCGTTCGCGACGCCAACTCCACCCTGCACAATCGAGTAGCACGTGCCCGCCCAGAGGTCGCGGGGCCTGATGCCGGCCCGGCCTGCTAGCCGAGCCTTCGGCCCACGAGGACGCCAAGACCACAGAGAGCGAGCGCGAACACGGTGGTGACGCCGACGTAGACGATCGCCTGGACCCACGCCCCATCGTGCACCATCCGAACGGCCTCATAGCTGAAGGCCGAGTACGTCGTGAAGCCGCCGAGGATGCCGACCGTGAGGAAGAGGCGGAGGTCGAGCGGCATGACCGCGCTCGAGAGCGCGACGTGCTGGATGAACCCGATGAGGAAGGCGCCGACCAGGTTGACGAGGAGCGTCCCGAACGGGAAGTCCGAGCCGAGCACTCGCGCGGCGAGCACGGATATCAGATAGCGCGCCCCGGTCCCGAAGGCGCCGCCGGCGCAGATGAGGAGCAACCGGACCATGGACCGCAGGTATAGCACGACCCCGGACCAGCGGATCGCCTCACCAGCAGTCCCCGCCGGCGCCGGGTTGTCATCCAGCCCTCGCTGCTCCGTGATAGAGTCGATCGCCTCACGCGAGCCTGCCCTCGACGAGGCTGGCGCGGCCGCGGGAGCATGCGGGCGCTCGGGCTGACGCGCGACGGTCGTATGCCCCTTGGACAGGACAGGTCAGAGGAGACTGTCAGAGGAGACTGCCAGAGGAGAATGAACGATGAGCTCGGTCAACAAGGTTGCGATTGTGACAGGGGCGGGCACGGGCATCGGCAAGGCGGTCACGCTTGCGTTGCTCGGTGATGGGTACCGAGTCGCGCTGGCGGGGCGACGGCGCGAGCCCCTGGAGAAGACGGCCGCCGAGGCGACACCAGGCGCGCAGGCGCTCGTTGTCCCCACCGACGTGGGCGATCCGCAGTCGGTTCAGGCGCTCTTCGCACGGACGAAGAACGCGTTCGGCCGGCTCGACCTGCTGTTCAACAACGCCGGCATTGGCGCGCCCGGCGTCCCACTCGAGGAGCTCACCTTCGACCAATGGAAGGCCGTGGTGGACATCAACCTGACGGGATCCTTCCTGTGCACGCAGGAAGCGATCAAGCTCATGAAGGACCAGGATCCCCGCGGCGGGCGCATCATCAACAACGGCTCCATCTCGGCCCACGCGCCGCGACCCAACTCGGCGCCGTACACCGCCACCAAGCATGCGATTACGGGCCTCACCAAGTCGACATCACTGGACGGACGGAAGTACGACATCGCCTGCAGCCAGATCGACATCGGCAACGCCTTGACCGACCTGGCCGCACGGATGGCCAAGGGTGTCCCTCAGGCCAACGGCTCGATCGCGGTCGAGCCCCTGATGGACGTCGCCCACGTCGCGAGCGCCGTGCTCTACATGGCGAGCCTCCCGCTGGACGCCAACGTCCAGTTCATGACGATCATGGCCACCAAGATGCCTTTCGTCGGCCGCGGCTGATCGCTCGGGCGAGCCGGGGCTCGTCGAGCGAGGCGCCCGCGCGTTACCCGAAGAGGGCCGGGTCGACGCGCATGATCACGTAGCCACCGACCGCGCCGGCCCCGAAGCCGGGTGCGAAAACCCGCAGCGGGCGGTCGATGACGCCCTCCTGGACCGCGTCGTGAAGGGCGAGGGGGATGCTCGCCGCTGACGTGTTCCCGACCCGGGCGATGTTGAAGTACAGCCGCTCCGGATCAATGCCGGCGGCCTTGGCGAGGCTGACGACCATGGTCTTGTTCGCCTGGTGGGGGACGACCAGCTCGACCGCGTTTAGCAGCGAGCCGGGCCCACCGTCGGGGTGCGGGAGCGCCTGGAGCTCGGCGATCATTTGCGTGAGGTAGCGCTTGACGAGGTTCCGCACTTCGGGACCGTAGACCGTGATGTTGTTGTCGAAGTCTCGGTTCGGCCAGATGATCGAGTCCACCTCGGCCATGGGACCGCTGGCATAGGTCTGGAGGATTTCAATGTCAGGCGGCGCCCCCGGCGGGGCCGGGGCCACGACCATGGCGGCGGCGCCGTCGCCGAAGATCATCCGAGACGTCCGCACGGTGCCGATCTTGTCAGAGAACTTCTCGCCGAAGACCACGAGTACTGGACGGTCGACCTCCTGGAGCAGGCGGACCGCCTCGGACAACCCATAGGGCACCCCGGCGCACGCGGCGACGATGTCGCAGGACGCATGGGTCTGAAAGATTCCGAGCTCGCCGGACAGCCAGGTGGCGACGGATGGGATGATCTTGGTCGTCGTGCACGAGCAGAACAGCACCGCCCCGATCTCGCCCGGCCGGCGCCCGGACTTCTCGAGGGCCCGGCGGGAGGCGAGGAGCGCGATGTGCTCCAGGTCCAGCGCGGTGTAGAGTCGCTGCTCGATGCCGGTCTTGTGCTGGATCTCCTCCGCGGTCATGGGTGACCAGCAGTACGCCGCATTCCGGATCAGGTCCGCGTTCGTGCACGGCTGCTCGCCCTTGTACACCGCCACCGCCTCGAGCTTGGGCATGATCGAGAAGCGCCGGCGCACCTCCGTGGGCGGAAACGGTCTCAGCGGGTGCTCAGGCGCGGCGGCCACCGGCCGGGCCGGCCGCCCGCGGTGCTCGTGCGTGGCCCGGCGGATGAACTGAAGCACCTCGTCGTTCCGCGGATGGAACACGACGACGAAATCGTCGTCGCGCAGCTGGCCGACCTCGGTCAGCTGGCTCTTCTCGCGATCCCAGCGGTACTGGTTGTGGAGCACCATCGACTGGCGCATCAGGGCTTCGAGCTCCGGCACCGGATGGCTGCATTCGATGATGTCGTAGTAGCCGTAGCCCGGATAGTCAGGGTCGTACGCCAGCAGATGGTGGACGAGGTTGCCCGGATTGGCGAGGGCCTCCCCCACCATGGGCTTGAGCGCGGGCAGCTCTGCCCCCGCCCACTTCTTGTGGCGGAAGACGTCGAGCAGAATGCGCGAGAGCTTGTCCTCCGTGCCTTCATCCCAGGTCGGGGTGAGCCGCCGGTATTCCGCTTCGATGGCCGCGCTCAGCTGCGCCCCATCCCACGGCTTGAACACCGGAAGGAACACATCGTCGCGCCGCCGCGGCACGTCGCGCCAGCGGGTCGGACGCTTGTCATACATCGTCATGGCATAGCGGTTTACCCAGAACATGTTCAGCGCGAGATCGCGGAGCACGTCGTAGCGCCCCCGGTACTCGCCCGACTCCACCCGCGCGAGAATGTCCTGCTCCGAGGGGGCCTTCTCCTCGAAATCCCGTCTGATCACCGCGGCGAGCTGCTCGAGGTTCTCGAAGACCGAGAAATCGAGCTCGGGAAAGAAGTTGAACGGCAACACGATGTGTCCGTACCGATTCACGACGAATGGCTTCATAGCTTCCTCCGCTCCCCCTGGCGGCTATCATACGTGAACTGTCAGACCGACGACTCTCGCGTCCGGTCGTTGACAATGAGTCCCGCTGCGTCGCGCACGCCTAGCCGGGCTTTCGCGACACGGGCGCTGGCTCGAGCCTTGCAGGTTTCCGCGACGTCGACGAGAATCACCGCGCACCCGTTCGAGGAGGGTCCATGGCCAACCGCATCGCGCTCGGTTTCGTTCTCCTGGCTGCCGTCACGACGGCATCCCCAGCAGCCGCTCGCGTGATCGAGATCTTCCCCTCCAACGCTGATGCCACCTGCAACGAGGAGTTCGAGTCAGTCGCGAACAGCCTCCAGCCCGGTGACGAGCTGGTGCTCCATGGCGGCATCTACACTCAGGGGTGCCGCCGGCTGATCTCGGGGATCCACGGCACCACTGCGCAGCCGATCGTCATCCGGGCCGCCGACGGCGAGACGCCGGTCCTCACCCGACCGGGCAACGTCGATTTCGACTTCAATCAGAACAACATCGAGATCGAGAACGTCTCGTACGTCATCATCCAGGGGCTGACCTTTCGCGGCGGGGACGCCGGCGTCCGGTTCATGGGTACCGGCCATCACGTGACGTTCGAGGACAACGAGGTCGCCGACACCGGGAGCGTCGGGGTCACGCTGAACAGCGGCAACTTCGACGCCATGCTCGTCCGCTTCAACCACATCCACCACACCGGACGCTACACCCTCGGCGCCACCGAGGGGGAGGGCATGTATGTCGGCTGCAACAACGACACGTGTCGCACCACCAACAGCCTGATCGAGAACAACTACATCCACCACCTCCGGTCCACGAGCGGCGGTGGCAACGACGGCATCGAGATAAAGCCCGGCTCGGCGGGCAATGTCATCCGCGACAACGTGATCCACGACACGACCATCGGCACTCGCTTCCCCTGCATCTTCGTGTACGGCGGCGGCGGCGCCGTCAACGTCGTCGAGGGCAACACCCTGTGGAATTGCGGCGAAGCGATCCAGGTGGCCGCCGATGCGCTCATCCGCAACAACCTGATCCTCTACTCCGATGTGGGCATCACGGCCGCGCCCCACTCGCAGGTGCCGCAGCCCCGCAACGTCAGCATCGTGAACAACACGATCTACGGTCACGACGCGTGCCTGTACGTGCGCTGGTCCGGTGCGACCGGCATGGCCCTGGCCAACAACGCGCTCTATTGCCCTGGCGGCACCGCGGTCGATGCCAGCGGCTTGAGCGCCGCATCCGTCGTGTCGAACTTCGTCGAGGGTGGGCTGAGCGGCGCCACGCGCGACGGTGTCCGATTCGTCTCCGGCGGCGCGGCGACGACGGCGTTCGTGAATCCGGCTGGCTTCGACTTCTGGCCGGGCCCGGTATCGCCACTCCGAGGTGCCGCCGACGCCAGCCTCGTCCCGCCCGGTGACTTCAACGGCACCCAGCGCGCACCGCCGGCCGATGTCGGCGCCTACGAGACCAACGATCTGGTCGCCAATCCGGGCTGGCGCGTCACCACCGGGTTCAAGGTCACGGGCGCGGCGCCGCCGCCGAATCCCAACGGTCCGAGCGGTCTCGGCCAGTTCAAGGCGGATGGTGTCACGGCGTTACCCGTCGGGGCCACGACCGACCAGACGAGCGTGGTGGTCAAGCTTACGGTCTCCACTCCGAACAACCCGGACACCCTCACGCCCGAGGTCGAGATCAAGCCGCTCGCCATGGCGTTCAACGGCAGTGGCATCGTCGCCGGCACCGCCGTCACGTACACCGGGACGTCGCGGCAGGCCACCGCGACGGTGACAGGCCTGACCCCTGGAACGCAGTATCACTGGCGTGCTCGGGTGAAGGACGCGGGGGGACGGACCAGCGCGTGGGTCAGCTTCGGGAACAATCTCGAGACCGAGCAAGATGTCAGCGTGACGAATCCAGCGCCGCCGGCCAGCGAGATCATCATCGACAACGCCGCCGCCGCCGTGCAAGACACTGCGGGTGGGCGCACGTTCACTGGCACCTGGGCTGTCTCCAGCGCCGCCAACCCGTTCGGCGCCACCTCCCTGAAGAGCATCGGGACCGGACTCGATACCTACCGATGGACCCCGAACATCCCCACAACCCGCTGGTACCAGGTCTACGTCCGGTGGACGCAGCATGCGGCTCGGTCGGCCAGCGTCCCCTACTCGGTCGTGCATGCCGGCGGCAGCAGCCAGTTCACCAGAGACCAGAAAACCGGCGGGTCCCAGTGGCAGCTGCTTGGCACCTTCACCTTCACCGCCGGTAGCAGCGGCTACGTCCAGGTCTCTGACGCCAACGGTGAAGCGTCGGCCGACGCCGCCCGCTGGGTCCCCGCTGCCCCGGAGATCGTCCTGGACAATGCCGCGGCCGGGGTGCAGGACGCCGCGGGCGGGCGTACCTTCACCGGCACCTGGGCCGTGTCGAGTGCCGCCAACCCCTTCGGCGCTGCTTCGCTGAAGAGTGTCGGGACCGGGCTCGATACCTACCGATGGACCCCGAGCATCCCCGCGACCGGTGTATACCAAGTCCACGTCCGGTGGACCCAGCACGTAGCCCGGTCGGCCAGCGTCCCCTACACCGTCGTCCATGCCGGCGGCAGCAGCCAGTTCACCAGGGACCAGAAAACCGGCGGGTCGCAGTGGCAGCTGCTCGACAGCTTTACCTTCACCGCCGGAACCAGCGGTTACGTCCAGGTCTCTGACGCCAACGGTGAAGCGTCGGCCGACGCCGCCCGCTGGGTTCCCCAGTGATGGGAGCGCGGACACCTCACCCCGCCCTCAAGCTGACATGCGGCCACACTTGACACCGCGGGTCACGTATGCGATTAAAGAGGCGTGTGGCTCTTCGGCCGGTGGTTCGGACCGGACGTGGTGCAACGTGTCGCGGCCACGGTGGCCGAGGAG
>Ga0187892_10003212_pt1 | contig 30336 bp, 30 predicted proteins | sample MA1701073metaG_FD_139345 | JGI IMG/M metagenome (GOLD analysis project Ga0187892, IMG submission 139345) | Bio-ooze microbial communities from a basaltic lava cave in the Kipuka Kanohina Cave System on the Island of Hawaii, USA - MA170107-3 metaG ...
CAGATCGCCCAGACGGCGCAGGACGTCGGTGCCGCGGTCCGCAAGGTGCACGAAGCGAAGCCGCAGGCGCTCGTTCACTGCGGCTTCGGCTTCGGGATCCTCCACGTCAACTCGACGCTCGAGGCGCTCGGCTGGGACCCGCCCCGCTTCACGAGCACCGCGTTCCAGAATGCGTGGATCAATCCCGTGCTCTGGAAGGCGTTCTTGGGATGGACGGGGTTCGACCAGTACGACGAGACCAACCTCGTCGGCCAGCGCTTCCTGGATCAGTACGAGGCAGCCTACGGACGCCGCCCACAGTACTGCGTGCCGGTGGTGAACCGCGACATCGCCACCGTGCTCCTCCGCGCGTTCGCCGACGCGCATCCTCTGAGCCCGCGCGGCGTGAAAGAAGCTCTCGAGCGGGTGAAGATGCTTCGCTCCGCGGCGGGCGCGCCCGGCACTCGGATCTCCTTCGGGAAGTGGACGCGCCGAGCGTGGATGGGCGCCGGCTACCTCGTGGCCCGGAGGCTCGATCCGGACGGCATCAACTCGCGTCTCGTCGCCCGCTTCGGTGAGGAGTGACACGATGGCCAGCGAGCAGACGTTTCCGTCCAGCGTCAACCCTGCCGCCGCACCGAGGCGCTTGCTGACGACCGCGGTGTGGCTGGCCGTCGTCGTCGGCGTGCTCGGAGCGATCGCCTATCACGCGCGGATGGGCGCCGTCTCCCCTCGCATCGCGAACCCCGAGGTGACCGGTGTTCCCCGCCCGGTCGAGTTTCGCTGGGGAAACGACTTCCCCATCCAGGAGATGCAGTGGGGAACGGTCGGCATGATGGCGCTGCTCGTCGCCGTCTGTGCGAGAGCGTGGAGGCGGCACCCCGGCCATCCCAACGTGCTGATGGTGCTCGCGGCGACGGGAATCGTCTGGCAGGACCCGATCATGAACTGGGCGCCGTACGCGGTCTACAACCCGCAGCTCTGGCATTGGCCGGAAGACTGGCCGCTCGTGAAGATCTCGCCCACGGTCGAGCCCTTCGTCGTCGTCGGCTACGCGGCCTTCTACTTCGTCGTCCCCTTCTTCACGTCCAGCTGGATCCTGCGCCGCCTCCAGGCGGGTGCGGCCAGGGACTCGTTCCTCTGGCGCCACCCGCTGCTCAGCCTGGGGCTGCTGCTCTTCGTCGTCGGGTTCCTCTTCGACGCGATGCTGGAGATCTTCTCGATCCAGGCCGGGCTCTACATCTACTCGCAGGTGATGCCGTGGGGCTCGGTCTTCGCCGGAACGACCTTCCAGTTCCCGCTGATCTGGGAGTCGGCGCTCGTCACGGTGGTGATGATTCCCGCCGGGATCCTCTGCCATCGGGACGACACGGGACGCACGCAGGCCGAGAAGCTCGTGCAGAAGTTCCGTTGGCTTCCGAAGCGTCCGGCTCTCGGCACGTTCTTGATGATGTTCGCCATCCTGAACGTCGCGTACTTCATGTACGGTGCGGGGTTCGCGATCATCCGCGCGTCGAAGCTCGCGACCGCCGTCGCGTGCCCGTGGCCGTTCCCGGAGGCCAAGGTCTACGACCCCAACGGCTTCTACGAGAAGGAAGGCCATGCCGGTCCCTTCTTCGAGGGGCTCTGGAACGGCTGGCTGAGCGCGCAGCCGTCGGGTCGGCCGAGCATGGAGCCGCCGGCGGACGGTGGGCGCTGCGGGCCCGGCCGTGCCTGACGCGCGGAGCGTCGTGATCACCGGCGCGTCGCGCGGGCTCGGCCTCGCGTCCGCCACCCGTCTCTACGAGCGCGGCTGGCGCATCGTCGGCGCGATGCGCGCTCCCGACGTGGGACTCGAGCGCCTGCGGGCGGCGACCGGCGCCGCGGCCGGTGATCCCCGCTTGATCGGCGTCCGACTCGACCTCGAAGATCCGGCGACGATCCCCGCCGCCGCCAAGGCCATCGAGGAAGCGGTCGGTGCGCCCGACGCGCTCGTCCACAACGCCGGCGTCGCCGCGGTGGCATGCGTCGAGGAGATGCCGTTCGAGGCGTGGGAGCGACTGTTCCACACCAACCTGTTCGGGCCGGTGCGGCTCACCCAGGCGCTCCTGCCCTCCATGCGGGCCGCCGGGCGTGGGCGGATCGTCGTGGTCTCGAGCCAGGGCGGCATCCGAGGCATGCCCTCGATCAGCGCCTACTCGGCTTCCAAGGGCGCGCTCGAACGATGGGCCGAAGCGTTGGCCCAGGAGGTCGCGCCCTTCGGACTCGGCGTCACGATCCTCGTCTCCGGAACCTTCAAGACCGACATCATCACCGAGCGGACCCCACACTATGGGGACACGAGCGGCCCATACGCCGCACCGTATGCGGAGATCGATCGCAGAGGCCGCTTCCTCGTGGGCCGCCTGGCGAATCCGCCCGAGCGCTTCGCGTCGGCGCTCGCAGGGGCTCTGGACGAGAGAGCTCCGTTCGCACGGCGCGCGGTGGGCATCGACGCCCACCTGCTGCTGCTCGGCAGCCGCCTGTTACCGGGCTGGCTCCTCCATCACGCGGTCCGTCTCGCGATGGGCCTCCCGCGTCACGGCGCACTCCGTCCTTTCGAGGAAGAAAGCGAGCGACATGGCTGACACAGCAGGAGTTCGGTTCGAATCGAGGATGCTGATCGACGGCAAGCTCGTCGACGGCGAGGCCGGCACGTTCACCAACATCGACCCCGCGACCGAGACGGTGTTGGGGGAGGTCGCGAACGCGTCGAAAGCGGACATGCAACGGGCGATCGACGCCGCCCGCCGCGCCTTCGACGGAACGGACTGGTCGGTCGACCGCGCGTTCCGCAAGCGTTGCCTCGAGCAGCTGCAGGAGGCGCTGGAGGCGGACAAGGAGGCGCTGCGCGAGGAGCTCATCCTCGAGGCCGGCTGTCCCCGCATGGTCACGCACGGGCCGCAGCTCGACGCGCCGCTGAAGAGCGCGCTCCAGTACCCCGCCAGGCTGATCGACGAGTATCCCTGGGAGACGAATCTCGGCGACGCGCTCGTCGAGCTCACCGGTCAGCTCACCGTGCGCAGGGTGTGGCGCGAGCCGGTGGGCGTGGTCGGCGCGATCGTGCCGTGGAACTTCCCGTTCGAGGTCACGATCCACAAGCTCGGCCAGGCGCTGGCCACCGGGAACACGGTGGTGCTGAAGCCGGCGCCCGACACACCGTTCAACGCGACGCGCCTCGGGCGACTGATCGCCGAGTCGACCGACATCCCGGCCGGGGTGGTGAACGTTGTCACCGCGTCGGACCACCTCGTCGGGGAGGAGCTCACGCTCTCGCCGAAGGTCGATCTGATCTCCTTCACCGGCTCGACCGCCGTCGGGAAGAGGATCATGGAGAAGGGCGCAGCGACGATGAAGCGCCTGTTCCTCGAGCTCGGCGGCAAGTCGGCCACCATCGTGCTCGAGGACGCCGACCTGCCGCGCTCCTGCGCGATCGGCCTCGCGCCCTGCATGCACGCGGGTCAGGGCTGCGCCATCCCGACCCGGCTGTTGCTGCCGCGCTCGCGCTACGACGAGGGCGTCCAGATCCTGAAGGCGATGTACGGATCCATCGTCGTGGGCGATCCGCAGGAGCCCGGCACGCTGTGCGGTCCGGTAATCTCCGCGAAGCAGCAGAGGCGCGTCCTCGGCTACATCCAGAGAGGCATCGACGAAGGCGCCAAGCTCCTCGTCGGCGGCACCGACGCACCCGCTGGCCGCGACAAGGGGTTCTGGGTGAAGCCGACCCTGTTCGTCGACGTCGACAACGCCATGACGATCGCGCAGGAGGAGATCTTCGGACCGGTTCTCGCCGTCATCCCGTTCGAGAACGAGGAGGACGCGATCCGCATCGCCAACGAGAGCGCGTACGGCCTGGCCGGCAACGTCATGTCCGCGTCGCTGGATCGCGCCCTCGCCGTCGCCCGCCGGCTGCGCGCCGGCTTCATCGGTGTCAATGGAACCGCTCCCTACGGCGCCGACGTGCCGTTCGGCGGGTACAAGGCCAGCGGCGTCGGTCGCCAGAACGGCACTGCCGGGTTCGATCAGTACACCGAGCTCAAATCCGTCGGCTACCCCGCCGCCTGAGGGAGACGCGGCTTGCAGCTATTCGACGATCTCGAGGACTTCGGCAGCTTCGACGACGCCGTCGCCGGGGACGTCCGGGACCCCTACACCGAGCTGGCGCGGATGCGGCGCCAGCAACCCGTGCAGCGCCTCGACATGTCGGGGATGCCGCACGAGGCCTCCAAGCCCGTCTTCATGGTGTACCGCTACGACGAGATCGCGCAGGTGCTGCGGGACCACGAGACGTTCTCCTCCAGCATCATCATCAACGTCTTCGGCGACGTGTTCGGCAAGCAGGTCATGCTCGGCAGGGACGAGCCCGAGCACCGCCGGTACCGCTCCCTGGTCTCCAAGGCGTTCTCGCAGAAGACGCTGGCGCGCCGGCAGGACGAGCTCGTCGAGCGGGTGGCCAACGAGCTGATCGACCGCTTCGCCGAGCGCGGGCGCGCCGAGCTCGTCCGCGAGTTCACCTTCCCGTACCCGACCCAGATCATCGCCGGCCTGCTGGGACTGCCCCGCGCCGACTATCCCCAGTTCCAGCGCTGGTCGATCTCGCTGCTCGGCTTCACCGTCAACCGGGAGCGCGGCATCGCCGCGTCCGAGGCGCTGAAGGCGTACTTCGCCCCGATTCTCGCGGCCCGGCGAGAGGAGCCCCGCGACGATCTCATGAGCACGCTCGCCCACGCCGAGATCGACGGCGAGCAGCTCTCGGACGAGGAGATCTTCTCGTTCCTGCGACTGCTGCTCCCCGCCGGTGTCGAGACCACGTACCGCTCGACCGGGAACCTGCTGTTCGGGCTGCTCTCCAACCCCGAGCAGCTCGACGCCGTCCGCACCGATCGATCGCTCATCCCCCAGGCCATCGAGGAGGCGGTTCGCTGGGAGGCGCCGCTGCTGATCATCACGCGCGTGGCCAGCCGAGACACCGAGCTGGCGGGTGTGCCGATCCCGGCTGGCTCCGCGGTCATGCCGATGCTCGGTGCGGCCAACCGGGACGAGGAACGGTACCCGGATCCCGACCGCTTCGACATCTTCCGTGCGCCGAAGCCCCACATCTCCTTCGGCCTCGGGGTCCACGTCTGCCTCGGGATGCACCTGGCCCGGCTCGAGATGCGCGTCGCGCTCGAGCTCCTGCTCGACCGCCTGCCCGAACTGCGCTTCGATCCCGAGGTCAAGGATCCGCACATCCGCGGGCAGGTATTCCGGTCACCGACGTCGCTGCCGGTGCTGTTCTGAGAGGGAGATCTCCACATGTCGCTCTTCGATGCATTCCGATTCGATGGCAAGCGCGTCCTCGTCGTGGGCGGCGCGACCGGCATGGGCGCCGCCGCCGCCGATCTGGCGCTCGAGGCCGGCGCCGACGTCGTCGTGATGGACTACGCCAAGGTGTCGCGGACCGGGGTCGAGGCGATCCGGCTCGACCTGGCGCAGAAGGCATCCATCGATGCCGCGGTCGACGAGTGCGGCGGGCCGGTGCATGCGCTCCTCGCCTGCGCAGGCGTGGCCGACGGGACGCCGGGCATCGAGCGGATCAACTTCATCGGTCACCGCCACCTGATCGATCGCATGCTCGGCGCGGGCATGCTCCGTCGCGGCGCCGCGATCGGCTTCATCTCGTCCGCGGCAGGCCTCGGCTGGGAGAAGAGCTTCCCCGAGCTGAAGGAGCTGCTCGAGACACGCGACTTCGACGACGCCGTCGCCTGGGTCCAGAAGCACGACAAGGCCAACTACTTCTGGATGAAGCAGGCGGTCTGCGCCTACGTGGCCAGCGAGGCGCTCGCGATGCTGAAGCGGGGCATCCGCATCAACGCGATCTGCCCCGGGCCGACCGACACGCCGCTGGCGCAGGCGAACAAGGACGTATGGCTCGCGTTCGGCGCCGACTACCGCAAGGAGGCCGGGATCGAGACGTCGACGCCGAAGGAGCAGGCCTACCCGCTGCTCTTCCTGTGCAGCGACGCCGCTGCGGGAATCAACGGCATCACGCTGATCACCGACGCCGGCTACATGATGTCGGGAATCACGGGCTCCTTCCCCAACGCGACGATGATGGCCAAGGTGCTGATGGGCAGGACCTGAGCCGTCCTACGCGCGGCGGCGGTAGCGCAGCGGCAGCCGGTTCAGGCCGCGGATGACGAAGGTCGGCGCGTAGGAGAGCGCGCTCGGGTCCACCAGCACGAGGTCGTCGAGCCGTGCGAGCAGCCGATCGAAGCTGATGCGCGCCTCGGCGCGGGCGAGACTCGCGCCGGGACAGAAGTGCTCGGCGTGACCGAAGGCGATGTTGCGCCGGGCATTCGCACGCTTCGCATCGAAGCGGTCGGGATCTTCGAAGACGCGCGCATCGCGGTTGGCGGCGCCGACCATCGCCATGAGCATCGACCCCGCCGGGATCGCGACGCCGCCGACCTGCGTATCCCGCAGCGCCAGGCGGAAGGAGCCCTTGATGGGGCTCTCGAGGCGCAGGCACTCCTCGACGAAGTTCGCGATCGCCTCGGGATTGCTCCGGAGCGCCTCGACGAGAGCGGGCTGCTCGGCGAGGAAGCGCATGCCCGCGGAGATCAGGCGCGCCGTGGTCTCCTGTCCGGCGGCGAAGAGGATGGTGGCGATACGCACGACGTCCATCGCCTCCGGGAGCTCTCCATCGGGAAAGCGCACGTTGGCCAGCCGGCTCATCACGTCGTCCCGCGGCGCGGCGCGACGCTCCTCGATGTAGCGGGCGAAGTAGGGATGCAGGTTCGCGAACACCTGATCTCCGCTCAGTCGGCCTTCGGGATCTCCGACGTTGCCCTCCGCGCCGCCCAGCCAGCCGCGGAACAACTTGTGGTCTTCGCGCGGCACTCCCAGCAGGTCGGCGATCACGAGCAGGGTGAAGGGCCGCGCGTAGGCGGCGGAGAACTCCATCTCGCCGCGCTCGCCGAGCTCGTCGATCAGCCCGTCGGCGAGGGTCCACATGAACTCCTCGTTTTCCTTGAGCCGGTTCGGCGTGAAGAGCTTGCCCATCAGCGCGCGGTGTCGGGTGTGTTTCGGAGGATCGAACGTCATGATCGTGTCGCTGAGGGGGATCTCGGCGCGGCGACGCTCGAGCACCTCGGCCAGGCTCTCCCCGGCGGCGGGCTCCGGCAGCTTCACCAGCGGGCCGACCGGCGCGATGATCGCCGAGAAGCGCTCGTGGTCCGCGTAAACCTCGAGGATCTCTTCGATGCCGGAGATGAGGAAGACGCCCCGGTGCGGCTCGCGCACCACCGGCCCGCGCTCCCGGAGCGCGGCGTAGTAGGGAATGGGATCCTGGAGAAGCTCCGGATCGGTGAAGAAATCTCGCTCCAGAATGCTCACCGGTTGTCTCCTCGTCTGTGGTCGAAGGGAAGGAAGGGGCCAGGTCAGTCCGACCAGGGCTCCTTGTCCCAGGGCCGGTCGAGGGGCGTCATGCCGCCGCCGATCGGGAAGAACTGGCGCTGCGCATACGTCTCGCGGGCGAGGCCGTGGCCCAGCTCGTCGAGGAATGCGCGCTTGAGGTCCTGGGTGAAGAGCATGCGCGTGTAGCGCAGCACGAGCGGAGGCCGCATGGCCAGCTCGCGTGCCAGCTCCCAGGCCCGGTCGAGGAGCTGGTGCTTGGGCAGCACCTCGTTGACCGCGCCCCATTCGAGCGCTTCCTGCGCGCTCAGCTTCTTCCCCGTCAGGAGCATGTACCGCGCCCGGTTGCGTCCGACGAGCCAGGGCCAGATCACGTGTTGGCCGTCGCCCGGCACCAGGCCGCGCGGGAAATGCGCGAGATCCTGGAAGTACGCGTCCTCGGAGGCCAGCACGATGTCGCCCAGCAGGGGAACCTCGGAGTGGATGTTGCACGGGCCGTTGACGGCGCTGATCATCGGCACGTCGACGCCGAGCACGTTCTCGACGAGCATGCGGCCGTACCAGGCCTTCTCGTCGAGCTTGGCGAGCCCCTTCTGGTCGTCCATCACGAGGTATACGGGCTTCGCCGTCTTGCTACCGGGCGGCGCTCCCCAGTCGGCGTTGTAGTTCTCGCCGGTGCCGGTGTGGATCAGGACCTTGATCTCCCGATCGCCCGCGATGTCGGCGAAGGCGTCCGACATCTCGTCGTGCGCCTTCCAGTCCCACACCAGGCTGCCACCGTTGGTGTGGCACTGCATGAGCAGGATGCCCTCTTCACTCAGCTCGAAGCGGTAGTTGGCGTAGCGATCCTTGTACTCCGCAAACCTGGTTCGCTTGGCCACCGTGTTCTCCCTTCCGACAGATGCACTCAGGCCGCCGGTAGACCGAGGATCCGCGTAGCGATGATGTTCTTCTGGATCTGCGAAGTCCCACCCATCACGCTCTGCGCGCGGCTGTACAGGTAGACCTTCAGCGCGACGTCGCCGGCGTCGGTCACCGCGCGCGATCCGGCGACGGCCAGGGCCGCGGCTCCGACCGTCTGCTCGACCCACGTCATCAGGAGCTTGTCGATGGAGCCGCCGGGCCCGTGGTCGAGACCGTCGAGACGCTCGGAAAGCCTGCGGCAGACGTGGAGGCGCAGCATCTCCGCCTCCACGTAGGCCCATGCGACGGCTTCCCGCTGGTCGCTCCGGAACGCACCGGGATTCGCGCGCACCGCCTCCTCGAGCTCCTTGACGGTCTTCGCGTAGCGCGCGACATAGCCGAGCTCGCCGGGCTCGCGTTCGTGGCTGACGATCGTCATCGCGAGGCGCCAGCCTTCCCCCGGCTCGCCGATCATGTTCCCGGCAGGGACGCGCGCGCCGTCGAACAGCACGTGACCGAACTCCGTCGTGATGCCGTTGATCATCCGGAGCGGGCGTTGCTCGATCCCCGGCTGACGCATCGGCACCGCGAAGGCGGAAATGCCCTTGTGCTTCGGCACAGCGGGGTTCGTGCGCGCGAGCAGGAGACACCAATCGGCGACGTCGGAGTAGCTGGTCCAGATCTTGTGCCCGTTGATCACGTACTCGTCGCCGTCGAGCGTCGCGGTCGTACGCAGCGACGCGAGGTCGGATCCGGCGTCGGGCTCGCTGAAGCCCTGGCACCAGCGCTCGCGCCCGCTGATCAAGCCGGGCAGGAAGCGTTGCTGGATCGCGTCGCTGCCGTGCGTCGCGATGCCGTGGACGAGGTAGCCGAGGCTCGGACGGGGCGGCGCGCCCGCGGCGGCGAGCTCGTCGTCGAGGATGACGTCGAAGACCGTGGGTAGATCATGGCCGCCGAAGCGGGAGGGCCAGCTCAGTCCGAAGAAGCCGGCGTCGTAGAGCGCGGTGTGCCACTCCGCCTGCCGGGCCCAGTACTCGTCGTCGGTCGACGAGACCGGCAGGCCGGGGTTGTTCTCGGCGAGCCAGGCGCGGAAGCGCGCCCTGAACTCTGCTTCCGCCGGTGAGTCACGCAGGTCCATCGACTGCTCCCAGGCGTGTGCGCTGCAGTTGGCGGAGCTGCTCGCCGTCGTCACCGAACCACTGCGACGACAGCAACGCGCGGCGCAGGTAGACGTGGACCATGCACTCCCACGTGTTCCCCATGCCGCCGTAGACCTGAACGGCCGTCTCGCAGACCGTGCGCGCAGCGCGCGCACAGTACGCCTTGGCGACACGACCGGCGGTGCGGGCCTCGTCGGGCCCGAGATCGTCGACGGCCCACGACGCTTGCAGAGCGACGCTGAACGCTCCCTCCAGCAGGCAGCGGGCTTCCGCGAGGAGGTGCTGCACGGCCTGGAAGGTTCCGATGGGAACGCCGTACTGACGCCGTTCCTTCGCGTAGGCGACCGTCAGGTCGAGCACGCCGCGCGTGATCCCGATCAGATCTGCGCTCGTGACTGCCAGGCCCAGCGTGACCCAGGAGTCGAGATCGGCGCGCGTGAGGACGCGAGACTGGTCGGGAACGGCGAGCAGGGGCGCGCCGGCGGGGATCGGAAGGATCCGTCGCGTGAGATCGGCGCCGTCGCGCGCGCCGTCGACTCGCACCTGCGCGAGGCGGTAGCCACCGCCCTCGGGAACCAGGACGTACACGGCGCTCCGGCTCTCGCGGGCACAGTCGACGGCGTAGAGCGGTATCTCGGTGGCGGGGCCCGACACCACCGCCGCGTCGATCAGGTCGGGCGCGAAGGCGACCACCGCGCCGTCGGTGGGAGGGGCGCCGGCGCGGCGCGCGAGATCGGCCGCGAGGACCGGGCCCGCGAACGCGACGTCGGCAACGGCTTCCCCCAGCGCGTCTGCGATGATCGCCGCCTCGACCCCGCTGGTGAGCGGAGCGCCGTCTCCCCGGTCGTGGCGCAGCTCGAGCCAGCCGGCGTCGCGCACTGCTCGGGCGAGCTTCTCGATGCGCGAGCCGTCGTCGAGGTCGGCCACGGTCCGCGGCCCGAGCTGTCGCGAGAGCTGGCGGGCGGTGCGCCTCAGCTCGGCCTGTTCGGGCGTGTCGCGCGCGTCCATCGAGGAGAATCATACTAGCAATTTCGGAGAGCGATCTTGCGACGAGGCAGATACAAGCTTATCGTCGGCCGGGTTCCCCCACTCGGCGAGTCCGATGCGGTCCGGCCACGAGTACCATGCCCTGGCGGTCGTCGCCGTCGTCGACGAGGTCGCCGACACGCGGTCGTTCGTCCTCGAGATCCCTCCCCCGCTCGCCGCGACGTTCGCCTACGCCGCCGGACAGTTCTGCTCGTTCCGGGCGACGATCGGCGGCGAGCCCGTCGTCCGCTCCTACTCGATGTCGAGCGCGCCGGACACCGGCGACCCTTTCACCGTCACGGTGAAGCGCGTCCCCGATGGGAAGATGTCGAACTGGATGAACGACGCGCTCGCCCCGGGCGACACGATCGAGGTGACACGCCCGGCGGGACTGTTCGTGCTCCGCGAAGCCGAGGTCCCGATCGTCGCCTTCGCGGGCGGCAGCGGCATCACGCCAGTTCTCTCGATCATCAAGACCGCGCTCGCCACCACGAGGCGCGAGATCGCGCTGGTGTACGCCAACCGCAACGCTGGCAGCGTCATCTTCGCCGCCGAGCTGGAGCGCCTGCGCGCGGCATCCGGCGGGCGACTCTCGGTGCTTCATCACCTCGACTCGGAGCGCGGGTTCCTCGACGCCGCGGCGTGCGCGAGCTTGGTCGGGAACCGAACGGACGCCGACTTCTACGTCTGCGGGCCGGCCCCGTACATGGACGCCGTCGAGGCCGGCCTGGCACGGCGAGGGGTCTCTCGGAGCCGGCTGTTCGTCGAGCGGTTCGAGCTGCCGGGCGACGTGGCCACGCCCGCCGAGCGCTCCTCGGAAGCGGAGTCGATCGTGATCCGGCTCGATCGCCGCAAGCACACCATCGTGTACCAGCCGGGCGACACCATCCTCGATGCGGCCCGCCGCGCGGGTCTGAGCCCGCCGTTCTCGTGCGAGAGGGGAAACTGCGCGACCTGCATGGCGCACCTCGACGAGGGGAGCGTCACGATGCGCGCGAACAACACCTTGTCGGCCGACGAGGTCGAGGCGGGATGGGTGCTGACCTGCCAGGCGGTCCCGACGAGCCGCGAGGTCGTCATCGACTACGATCGGTGACGGTCAGAGCTCGGGACACAGCGAAGCGAGGAACGCTTCGGTCCGCTTGCGCGATTCGACGCGCGCGGCACGGTCGGACCCGACCGAGAGGATCCGGGCCGCGAAGTCCGTGACCCCCGCGTCGCGGAAGGCGCGCAAGCCAGCGACGATGGCCGACTCGTCCCCCGCTACGAGGATGTCGCCCACGTCGGCGGCGTCCCCGTGCTCGAGCAGTCGCTGGTAGTTCGGCGAGTACTCGGCGTGCCCGAGCACGCGGTTCGCCCTCTGACGCGCGGCGTCCACCTCGTCCTTGGCGCAGAGCGTGACGGGAACGCCGGCGACGATCCGCGGAGCCGGTCTCCCGATCGCGGCCTTCGTGATGCGCGGGGCGACGTGCTCTGCGATGGCGCGCTCGTCGGCCATCCAGAGGATCGTCCCCGCCGCCTGCTCGCCGGCGATGCGGAGCATCACGGGGCCGAGGGCCGCGAGGAGGATCGGTGTCGGCGCGTAGTCCGTGACGTCCATCGGGCTGTGCACGCGGAACCCGTCGTTCTCGACGTCCACCCGGCCTGGCCCGGCGAGGGCCGCGCTCAGGACTTCGAGGTAGGCCCGCAGCTCGTGGGCGGGCCGCTCGTATGGAAGGCCGAGCATGCCGTCGACGACCCAGTGGTGCGAGACGCCGAGCCCGAGCGTGAAGCGACCCTCGCACACCGCCTGGTTCGACAGCACCTCCTGCGCCATGGCGATCGGATGACGCGTCTGGATCGGCAGGACCGCCGTGCCCAGCTCGATCCGCGAGGTCGCGCGCCCCATCAGCGTGATCGCGGTGAACGCGTCGAAGTCGCCGGGGATCTGCGGCACCCAGAGCGAGGCGAAGCCGGCGCGCTCGGCCGCTTCGGCATCCGCGACCAGTCCGGCGACCTTGTGCCGATACCGTCCCAGCTCCGGGCCGATCATCAGGCCGATCCGCATCCCGGTGACGCTAGCGGCGGTCGACGTCTCCGGCAATTCGATTCTCTTTTCGGGAGAGCGTCCGTTTCTCGAGGCGCTCGGAATGGCGTCGGCGTCGCATGCGGAGTAGAATGCGATTCTGCCATGGCAAAAGTCCGTCCTTCCAAAAACGTAAACGACTCTGCCTGGCGTCAGCGAGCGGTCTCGCGCAGCCTGAGCGCGGCCCGCGAGCGAGCCGAGCAGCGCGTCCAGCGCTTCCTCGATGCGGCCTTCCATCTGATCGACGCCAAGGGGACGACCGAGTTCACGATCCAGGAGGTCGTCGACCGCTCGAAGCAGTCGCTGCGAGGCTTCTACCACTACTTCGACAGCAAGGACGAGCTGCTGTTCGCGCTCCTCGAGGAAACCATCCGCGAGTCCGTCGAAGACATCCGCGCGGTGGTCGAATCCGAGTCCGACCCGATCGAGCGGCTTCGCCTCTTCACGATCCGTCTCCACGAGTGGTGTGAGCCGGTCGAGGCGCCGCGCAAGCGCAAGGCGCACAACCGCCTCCCGATCTCGGAATTCTCGTTGCAGCTCGCGCTCAAGGATCCCGAGCGTCTGGCGGCGGTGATGGCGCCGATCTCGCGCATCCTGCTCGAGCTGCTCGATGGCGCGGTCGCGGCTGGCGCGCTCAAGGTGACCGACACGCGGCGCACCGCCGTGCTCATTCAGCAGACGGTGATGTACGGCTGGCTCATGAATCGGCTGGTCCAGAACTCCCGGATGCGGGTCACGGCCGAGGACACCTGGCAGTTCTGCCTCCACGGTCTCGGCGGCTGACACAGGCCTGCCGGCCCTCAGGGACGCACGAGCCCTCGCGGGAGGGGCAGCCGGAGATCGGGGTAGCTCACGATGCCCGGAGGCGCGGCCACCACCGCTGGGATGGCGTTGATGGCGGGCATGGCCGTCATGATCTGGCCCAGCACCATGAAGTCCGCGAGCGACTTGGCTTGGAAGTCCGGCGGAGGCAGGAACTGCACCTTCGTCCGCACGGTCGGACGTCCCTGCACCTCGACGGTCCAACCGTCCTCGATCTGCCAGTTCGGCTCGAGGGTCGGAGCCTTCTTCCAGCGGACGTTCAGCTCCACCACGGTTCGGCCGCCCACCCGGCCCTGCCAGCTCGCCGCGACGCCGGCCACGCAGCCGGCTGCGATCTGCCACGAGCCGAGGTCGAGGTCCGTCGGGGTCTTGGCGTACTCCGCCTCGCATACGATGTCGTCGAGCTCGACGCCGAGCGCCTCGGCCACCATCTCGACCGCCTCGCCGAACACCGCGGTGCCCTCGGCCGTCATCGCCGGGAGGCCGGGATCGTCGATCGGGCGGCCGAACCCGGCCGGCTTCTCCGTGTCCGGCGAGTCGTAGCCGGCGGTGTGCGCCGCTTCGCTGACCGTGACCTTGTCGATGCGATCGGAGATGCCGGCGCAGACGATGGCGAGCAGCTCGGCGAAGCCCGGGTTGACCCCCGTGCCGAAGAGCGACGAGCGGCCCCGCTCGCATGCGTCGACCAGTCGCTTGCGATCCGGGCCCAGCCGCCGGCCGTTGATGAACGCCGCCGTGGAGACGACGTTGATGCCGGCTCCGAGGATCCGAACGAGCTCGTCGGTCGACGGCCACATCGGGTTGTAGACGACGCAGTCGGGGCGCAGGGCGAGCAGGGCGTCGACGTCGTCGGTGGCCGTCACGCCCAAGGGTTCCAGGCCGCACAGCTCACCGACGTCACGCCCGACCTTCTCGCGTGACCACGCGTAGCAGCCCACCAGCGTGAGCCCGGGATTCTCGGCGATCGCGATCACCGACTGACGGCCCACGTTTCCCGTGGTCCACTGCACGACTCGAAGCGTCACGAGATCCTCCCTTCCGGTCGATCGGCACCGAATACCTTCCGACTCAAGGCGGCGAAGGCCCGAACCCGCGTGCGGAACCAGCGCGCGCGGAGCCCCGCCAGGGGCCCCCAGCTGTAGACCGGACCGAGCGGCAGCCGCGCCAGAGCGACCTCGGCCACCCGTGCCGCGGAAGCCAGCCCCGACGGCACGGGCTGGTGCTTCTCTGCGAGAAGCCGGCGCAGCGCCGGGGTGTCGGTCGTGACGAGCACGAGCGACAGCACGTCGACGCCGAAGGGGCGTAGCTCGGCCCAGAGCGACTCGCCGAAGCGCAGGTCGAACGCCTTCGCACCCGAGTAGACCGCCATGAACGGCGCACCACCGAAGGCCGCGCCCGAGCCCACGAGAAGCAGCCCACCTCGTCGCCGTTCGCGCATCAGCCCGCCGAAATGATGGCAGGATCGCATGGTGGTCTGCACGTTGCGATCGACCGGCTCGACCCAGGTCTCGATCTTGCGGTCGAGGAAGTGAGACCCGTTGGGATCCGCCCCGGCATTGCTGATGTACAGCCCCACCTCTCGAGACCCCACCGCCGCGAGGATCCTGTCGAACGCATCCGGCGTCGCCAGGTCGATGCTCACGGGAATGCATTCGACGCCACTCTCGGCCCGGATCAGCGCGGCGAGCTCGGCCAGCGGGCCTTCGCGGCGCGCGATGAGAATGGAGTTCACTCCCTTCGCAGCGACTTGTCGCGCCAGCTCGCGACCCACGCCTTCCGAGGCACCGGCGACGATCGCCCAGGGGCCATATCGCTCCGCGAAGGCCGACGATTCGCTCATGGATGGACCACGGCGCGGGGCGGGCCCTCGGCGCGCCGGGTGGCCTCGAGGGCCTCGGGGACGCCGTCGAGGCCGATCACCTTGCCGACGCAGGGGAGCGGATCGAGGCGACCCTCGCAGATCGCGTTCAGGGTGCCGTACCAGTCCTCCGGCCTCGGACCGCCGCCGAAGAGGATGCTCACTCCCTTGTGCGTCGCCCGTGTGCAGTCGATCGAGTCGCCGGTGTACCAACCGCCGGCCGCGTAGATGCGGGTCCCCATCTCGCACTCGTCGATGATGCGCTGGATCAGCCCGGCTGCACCCACACACTCGTAGACCACGGCCGGCTTCGTCACGATGCGCTCCTTGGCAAGCTTGCGCCACACCTCGAACGGAGAACGCTCGGCCGGGTCGACCCCGACGTGCGCCCCGAATCGGGTGGCCAGCTCGCGGCGCTCGGCCTTGTAGTCGGACACGACGATGGGCTCGATTCCGCGTGCGGCGAGCGCGGCCACCGCGCTGAGTCCGATGGCGCCCGCTCCGATGACGATCGGGATCTCGCCGGAGCCGATTCCGGAGCTGCGCACGTAGTACTCGCCGACCGCGAAGGCATCGACGAGGGCCACCGCGTCGGGCGGTACGCCGGCGGGCACGCCCCGGGCCATCACCTCGGAGACCACCAGCAGCTCCCCGAAGCTGCCCTGGGCGGCGGGGTTCTGGCCGATCACGCGGATTCCACCATCCGCCAGAAGGATCGGCATGCTCGTCACCCGGGTACCGACCGGGAACTTGTCGCTGCATCCAGGGCCGTGGTCGACGACATCGCCCACGAACTCGTGGCCGAGCACGAGGTCGCGGCTCTCGTCGTACACCATGCCGACGTTCGCCGTGTCGGGCACGGCGTCGTGGTGATCCATGAAGTGCACGTCCGAGGCACAGATCGCGGTGCTCACGACCCGAAGGAGCAGCTGACCGGGGCCGGGCACCGGATCGGCCGTCTCTCGGACCTCCAGGCGACCCTGTCGTAGGACGACTGCGCGCACGTGTTCTCCGATCCTAACTGGGTGCGATCATCTGCATGCGGACCATCGTGTACCGCCGACGGGCGATCCGCCAACCGTCGTCGGTCTGGAGCACGACGTCGTCGTAGTAGCCGGCGGCCTGTGCGCCGCGGACGTTGTCCGGGCCGAGCACGATGGCGTCGACGTAGCTGCGAGCGGTGACGGCATCCCCGCTCGAGGCCACGGTCTGGTTGGTGATGCGATGCAGGGAATGGCCGAGAGGGTCGTGCGTGGTCCGCATCCACTCGGTGATCTCGTCTCCGCTGGTCCACCTGCCGATGGCGCCGTAGTCGGCCACACAGTCGTCGGTGAAGCACGACCGCAACATCCGCCAGTCGCGCCGGTCGATGGCGGTTGCATAGCGAACGAGCAGGTCGGCGACTTCCTGCCGGACTGCACGGTCGACTCCGCTCGCCTTCATGATCGGCCTCGCTACGCGCGGAGCAGGAGGAGCTTCCGCACCTGCTTCGAGAGCTGGGCGCGGAGGGTCTCGTCGTCGAGATCGAGGACGAGCGGGTGGATGACGGCGCCTGCGATGGCCGCTGCGACCGTCGCCGCCTGGACCCGCGCCCGGGAGTCGGAGACACCTCCCATCAGCACGCGGTTCACGCGCTCCATCACGTGCCGGAAGGGCTCGTTCTCCTCGAGGAAGCGCAGCATGACCGGATCCCGCTGGAGGATGCCTGCCATGCCGCGGGTCTCGACGGCGAGGTCGATCATCTGGGCGATCAACGCCTCGCGCGCTCGCGAGCGGGACCGCTCGGCTTCCGCGGCCGACAACGCCGCCTCCAGCCCGGTCGAGACCACCTCGGCGACGGCGAGGACGATCTCGTCCTTGGTGTTGTACTGGTGGTACACGGCCGCCTTCGTCACGCCGATCGTGTCCGCGATCATCTGGAGGGAAGTCCCGCTGATGCCGTGCTCGGCGAATAGGAGGAGCGCGGCTTCGATGACACGAGTCTGCGCCGGCGTGTATGTGGCGGAGCTCTCCCCCCTGACGTCTCGGCCACGGACGCTGGCAGGGCTTCTGCTCATCATCGCAGACTGAAACCACTCGAGAATGCCATGCCGACGAAGTAGCAGCCGAGGAGGCTCACGCCAGCGACCACGACCCAGAGATCGGTGAGACGACACAGCAAGACGGGAGCGTGCCTGACCTCCATGAACTCGCGAAAGATGATGCGCACCTTGATGAGCGCGATCACGATCGCACCCGATGTGATCGCGGCGTTCGGTCTGAGTCCATCCTGGAGTGAGCCGACTCCGAGCTGGGTGATCGTGATCGCGGACAGGGCCAGCCAGGCAACGATCAGTCTCTTGTCGAATCCGGTGCTCACGGATCACCTCATGACGTAGAGCAACGCAAAGATGAGGACCCAGAGGAAGTCGATCGTGTGCCAGTAGGTGGCACACGTTTCGATCATCTCCTGGGACCGCCGCGCGGGGCTCCAGAGCTGGTAGATGCCGATTGCGAGGACGACGAAGCCGATCAGGAGGTGCAGGAAGTGGATCGCGGTCAGGAAGTAGTAGAAGGAGAAGAACTCGTTGGTTGTGAATCCGAACCCCTCCTCGATCTCCGTGGCCCATTCGAGCACCTTCGAGACGAGAAACAGGAAGCCGAAGAGCATCGTCAGGAACGCATTCGTCAACGCGGCTCGGAACGACCGCTCGCGGGCCGCCTGGACGCAGCGTGCCACGGACCAGGAGCTGGCCAGCAGAACGAGGGTATTGAAGACCCCGACGCGAAGGTCCAGATGCGCCTGAGACTGAAGAAAGAGATCGGGGCTCTGGGTGCGGCGGATGATGTAGACGATGAAATAGCCGGTGAAGACGAGCGCCTCGAAGAGGACGAAGGCCCACATGTCCGGCTGGCCGGGCACGAACCGAGGCCGGGGCTGCGCGTTCGCGACCTTCGTCATCCTGCCGCTCTCACCGAACCGGACGGCTCCGGTGCCTCGTCGGTCGAGAGGTCCGGCAACGGCCCGGTGCCGAAGTCTTCACGCAGGATCATCCGTCTGAGCAGGGTGAGGAAGACGGTCGTGTAGGTGACGAACACGCCCACGTTGAGCCAGTACGAGATTGCGCCGTTCCACGCGAAGACACCGCTCTTGAAGATCCACGCGGGTGCAACGACGACCTCCGTGAGCGCATTGCACAGGCTGAGATAGGCGAACCACTTCGGGAGCACGCGGTTCTCGTCGAGCAGGATCGCGACCATCCACACCAAGGACCCGACCAGGAACACGCCCATGGTTCCATCGAACGTCATGAACGCGAAATCGTAGATCCAGCGGATCAGCTCGGGATCGCGGTCAGGTCGCATGGCTCCGACCGTCAGCGCGATGCCCAGCAGCAGCATGCCGGGAAGCGTGCTGAGCGCGTAGATGACGAGATACGAGTACGCGAAAGCGCGGCTCACCGACATGCGCCGCATCGAATAGGCGATGAGCGCGTTCATGAGCGCCGTCATTCCGGAGATGATGAAGACGAAGGCGAACCCGATGAGCAGGCCGTAGTGGTGGTCGTCGAACCACTGCGCGACCCGCGTCGGCTCCCACCAGGGCTGCGGCGGGGGCTGAGTGCGCGTGACCACGAAGAACAACAGGCCGAACAGCTGGTAGAAAACGAGCATCGTCCACCAGGCGATCCACAGCTCCCGCTTCGGGTCGTAGCGCCAATGCCAGGCGATCCGGTGAAGCAGCGAGCCCGGAGGCTCTTCGGGGAGGGCGCCCGTCGCCGAGGCGCTCACGCGGCCACCCCCTCTGCATCCCGCTGCCGGTAGATCGCCTGGCCGAGGACGACACCCATGACGGCGATCCAGAGGCCGACGGCGATGTTTCGGACCCAGAATGTCAGCAGGCCGTCCCAGGCGATGGGGCCTTCCATCGCCAGCCCGACGAAGGAAGCCGGGACCATCGCGGCGGCGACGAGAAGATTGAAATGCGCCACCCATGGCTCGAACACCGGCCGGGCCTGGCGGTCGAGGTAGATCGCCAGGGCGAGGATCACGCTCTGCGCGATCAGGAATCCGACCTGACTGGCGAAGGTGACCCACGCGAGATCGTTGAGAAGAAGGGTCAGCTCGGGGTCTCGCTCCGGGCGGAAGGCGGCGAGGAGCCAGAACAGGTTGGCGAGGAGAAAGATCGTGGGGCCGCCGGCCGCGCACGCGATGATGCTGTACGAGAAGATCGGGGTGCGATGGGCCATCCTGCGAATCTGCATCACGATCAGCGCCAGAAGCGGGATGAGCCCCACCGAGAACCAATTGAACACGATCATGCTGTATCGGATGCGCGGGAGGTTCTCCGGGTCGCGATAGAAGGCAGCGACCTCCTCCGCCGACATCGTCGGCGACATCGGCTGGACGAAGCCGGGGAACAACAGGAAGACAGCGAGCCAGATGATTGCGAGCGCGGGCAACATCCACAGCAGGATCAACTCGCCATCGGTTCGCCTCATCGTTTCGAATCCCCTCGATTCTCACGCGCCGCACTGACGCCATCCTAGCCGATCGGCTAGTCGGCCACGCAACCGTCAGTGAAGCACGAACGCGGGAGCTTCTAATCGCGCTGGTCGATCCCGGTGGGGTAGTGAACGAGCAGATCGGAACCTGCGTTCGCCTTCACGCCGATCGATCCGTGTCCGCGGCTTCCGCGGCGTCAGCCAGCGGATCGTGCTGTCGCCCCGAATCGAAGCCCCCGTGCTTGCGCATGAACGTGGTCGCCCGTCGCCGGATGCGCCAGCCGTTTGCCGTGCGCACGTACTCGTCGCGATACCAGGCGAGGCGCATGGCGTGCGTCTTCTGCTCGATGAAGACGTAGTGCTGGATCCCCGTGGCCCGGTCTCCGTCGAAGTCGACGACCGGCATGTTCCCGATGAACTGGCCGCGCGGCGCCGCCGCCAGCAGCGCCGGCATCCGTTCGACCGAGTACGCCGTGCCGAACGCGCTGTACTCCGCATCCGGGGTGAACACCTCGAGCCAACGGTCCGGAACGAACTGGCTCGCGAACGCCATGTACCGCGCGCACAGCTCGTGGATCTCGACGAGATCGGCGATGCGCTGCGCGTCCTGGCTCACGGGACCGGCGCGTCCTCGAGCTCGAACGAAGCCGTGCCGGTGTCGGGAATGCGCGGCTGCCGCCAGATCTCGACGGCGAACGACACCAGGATGAGCGAGTACAGGAGCAGGAGCAGCCGGTGCACGTCGTCGGGTAGATCGTGGAGCGGAAACTTGTCGCAGTAGACGATCGCCTCCTCGGCGCGCGGAAAGACGGCGTCGTAGAAGGCCTGCATCTCGTCCATGGTGCTGGCCAGGCGCTTCGCATAGCGCTCGGGCTCGGTGGCCAGGCACCAGTCCTTGGCGAAGCGCTCGAGGTCGGAGAACTCGGCGGGCAGGAGGGCATCGGCCATCAGGGTCGAACCTCCGCGTGCTTGCGCCGGTAGTCGTCGACCCAGTCGTTCACCACCTTGTTCAGATGCCGGCACATGAGCTCCTGGTCGCCGAGCGGGAAGCTCGTGACGGCGCGCGACTCGAGCCCCATCTGCGTCGCCTCGAGCGTGCCGCAGTCCTGCAAGGCGTACTCCTTGATGGTCGCGATGCCCAGCTCGTGCGCGAGGCGTTCGCGCGCGTTCCGTGCGGGCACGAAGTAGGCGGTCGCCTCGAACAGGAGCCGATCGTGCGCCACGGGCCAGTAGTGATAGGTGAGGTACCAGCCCGTCTCCCAGAACACGATCGCGAAGTTCGGGAAGATCTGGAACGAGTCGAGGCCCCATCTCTTCTTGTTGCCGGGGTTGAGGCCGGGCGGGAAGCCCTCGGTTCCGAGGTCCGCGTGATCCCACGGGCCGAAGAGGCCGCTGCGGAACACCCCTTCGATGGGATTGAGAGCTTCCGGCGGCAGCTGCCCTCCCCCGCCGCCGCTCGTCGAGCCCACGCGATGCGGACCGTCGATCTGGAAGTGCATCGTGTAGAACCCCATCCGCTGGTACTCCGCGTTCGACATCACCGGATTCTGCCGGCCGTGGAGGATGGGCGGGTGATAGAACTCCTGGAAGGCGTCGAGGAACACCTTCCAGTTGCTGCGGATGTCACCGCGATAGTAGAAGCGCTCCGTGACGTTGTGGAACGGGTAGTCGATCGCGGTGATCATCGGGCCGAGGAACTCGCGGAGCGACTGCTCCGGCTCCTTGGCGAGGTTCACGAAGATGAACCCCTGCCACACATCGCAGTGTACCGGGACCAGGCCGTAGTCCGCCTTGTCGATGCCGAAGAACTCGCCCTCCTGGAGGATGTACGACAGCTTGCCGTCGAGGTCGTACTTCCAGCCGTGGTACTTGCAGGCGAACTGCCGGCAGTTCCCCCTCGACTCCACGCGCGGGTCGTCGTTCCAGACCAGCCGGTTGCCGCGGTGGCGGCAGGTGTTGTGGAAGGCGCGGATCTTGCCGTCCATGCCCCGGACGATGATCAGCGAGGTCTTCGCGACGGCGAGCTCCTTGGTGAAGTAGCTGCCGTTTCGCCGGAGCTGCTCGACCCTCCCGACGTTCAGCCAGGCCCGCTTGAAGATCGCCTCGCGCTCGAGCTCGTAGAACTCGGGCGAGATCGAGCTCTCGTAGGACACGGGGCCCGTCCCGAGCTCGGGATAGTGCTCCGTCCAGGTTCCCTCCGGAGGCTTCGGGTACTGCTTCGGGGCCGGCTGCTTCATCATGCTCGCTCCTTCGTGCCGTTCACAGGACCATGCCGCCGTTGACACCGACGATCTGACCCGTGATGTAGGCCGCCTCGTCGGAGCACAGGAACCCGCAGATCGCGGCGACGTCGTCGGGAGTCCCGGCTCGGCCGAGGGGGATCCGGCGGGCGAGCTTCTCGAGGCTCATCAGGTCCCCGGCCGCCTCGGCCCGGCGCGCCATCGGCGTGTCGATCATGCCCGGCGGGATGTTGTTGACCGTGATGCCGTACGGCGCGAGCTCGAGCGCGAGCGCCTTGGTGAGTGCGATCACGCCGCCCTTCGAAGCGACGTAGTGCGCCATGCGCATCGCACCCGACTGCGCGCTCGAAGACGAGATCGTGACCATCCGCCCCCACTTCGCCGCGAGCATGTCGGGAACCGCGGCCTGGAGACAGTGAAACGTCCCGGTGAGGTTGATGGCGAGAATGCGCTCCCAGCTCTCGAGCGTGATGTCCGTGAAGGACTCGAAGGCGTCGAGGCCGGCGCTGGTGACCATGATCCCGATGGGTCCGAGCTCGACCCGCACCTTCTCGAGCGCTCCGTCGACCGCAGCGCGGTCGGTGACGTCGACCTCCGCGCCGACCGCGCGGGCTCCTGTCTCGCGGAGGCCCTCGGCGACCCGCGCGACCGCATCGCCCTGCACGTCGAGGAGCGCGACGCGGTCGCCCCGCGCAGCAAGGTGCCGGCTGATCGCCAACCCCATGCCCGATGCCGCTCCGGTGACCACGGCGACTCTGCCCATCGCTTGGCAGCCCTCCGACGCGCACTGCAGGCCGATTATTGCCCATGGCCGGGACGGTCTGCAAGGACACTCTCAGAATGAGAGAATTATGTTTCCGGTGCGTCCGAGCGTCCGTGGGACTGGAAGCGGAGTCGAGGCACGAACCGGGAGAGCGCGCTGGATCGGGAATGGAGATTCTTGAAATGTGATATCTAGGTTCTCGGTGCGTCGCCTAGAAACGATCCCGGCCGCGGTGACGGCGAGCATCGCCGCACGGCCCGAGGCCGAGGCCGTCGTGGAGCCGGGTCGCCGGCTGACGTACCGCGAGCTCGGCGAGCTCGTGAGCGCCTCGACCCGGGCGATGCTGGCCGCCGGTGTGGCGCCGGGCGATCGCGTGGCGATCTGGGCGCCGAACTGCGCGGGCTGGATCGTCGCCGCCCTCGGCGCTCAATCCGCCGGCGCGGCGCTGGTGCCCATCAACACGCGTTGGAAGGGCGCCGAGGCGGCGTACGTCCTGTCTGCCTCGAAGGCGGTGGTGCTCGTCACCACGGTCGGCTTCCTCGACATCGACACCGTCGGCATGCTGCGCGCGGCCGGGACGCCCCTCCCCCACCTGCGCCGGATCGTGCTCCTCGACGGCTCGGCGCGCCCCGAGAGGGGTCCGGAAGGCATCGAGGTGGAGGACTGGCGCACGTTCGCAATCCGGGGCGAAGAGATCGCCGCCGCCGCGGCGTCGGAGCGCCGGCAGGGCGTGCGACCGACGGACACGAGCGACATCCTGTTCACGTCCGGCACGACGGGGCGTCCCAAGGGCGTGATCATGACCCACGGCCAGACCGTGCAGCAGTTCCGCGAGTGGTGTGAGTTCGCGGGGCTCCGGCCCGAAGACCGCTATCTGATCGTCAACCCGTTCTTCCACATGTTCGGATACAAGGCGGGCTGGCTGGCGAGCCTGCTCCAGGGCGCCACGATCGTCCCGGTTCCGGTGTTCGACGTCGCCCAGGTGCTGTCGCTGGTGGAGAGCGAGCGGATCACGGTGTTGCCCGGCGCCCCCACCGTCTACCGCTCGATTCTCGACTACCCCGATCGCGCTGCGTTCGATCTGCATACCCTGCGGGTGGCGGTCACCGGGGCGGCCGACATCCCCGTCGAGCTGATCCGCGAGCTGCGAGCCGAGCTCCCATTCCGCTCGATCCTCACCGGCTACGGACTCACCGAGGCAGGGACGTGCACGGGGTCCCGTCCCGACGACGATGCGGAGACGATCGCCACGACGGCGGGGCGGGCGATGGCCGGTCTCGAGATCATCGTCGCCGACTCGAAGGGACAGGAACTCGAGCGGGGGGCGACGGGCGATCTGCTCGTTCGTGGCTACAGCGTGATGAAGGGCTATCTCGACGACCCGGACGCAACGGCCGCTGCGATCGACGACCGGGGCTTCCTGCACACCGGCGACCTGGCGAGGATGGACGACCGCGGCTACGTGCGGATCGTCGGAAGGTCGAAGGACATGCTCATCGTCGGCGGGTTCAACGTGTACCCGGCCGAGGTCGAGAACACCCTGCTGGCTCACGACGCGATCCGTCAGGTCGCGGTGATCGGTGTGCCCGACGAGCGCATGGGGGAGGTCCCCATGGCGTACGTCGTCGCCGCCCCGGGTCGGTCGCTCGATCCCGACGCGATCATCGGCTGGGCCCGCGAGCGCCTCGCCAACTACAAGGTGCCGCGGTACGTGGTCGCCGTTGCGGAGCTGCCGATCAACGCCACGGGCAAGGTCGTGAAGGACCAGCTCCGCGCCCGTGCGGCGGCAGACCTGAAGGCCACCTGATCGTGCGCCGCGTTCCGCCCGACCTCGAACGAGCGTACATCGACGGCGGCTGGTGGACGGAGGACACCCTCGGCGCGCTGGTGGCTCGGCAGCTCGCCGCGCACCCCGCGTCGACGGTCGCCATCTGGTCCCGGTCGCGCCCTTGGCAGGGCAGCTATGCCGAGATCGACAGCGAGGCGCGCCGGCTCGTCACGCTGCTCCAGGACATGGGCGTGCGGCCCGGGGAGGCCGTCGCCTTCCAGCTCCCCAACTGGCGCGAAGCCGTCGTCTCGTTCGCCGCGCTCGCCCTCGGCGGGTACGTGGTGGTCCCGATCGTCCACATCTACGGCCGCAAGGAGGTCGCCTTCATCCTCGAGCAGAGCGGCGCCGTGGCGTACATCTCGCCGCTCGCATACGGGCACGTCGACTACGGCGCGATCGTCGAGACGGCCGCTCCCGCGGCGCTCCGACTCCACGTCGTCGTCGGCGCGGCCGAGGCTCTGCCGAGCCCGGCCGGCGTCGCCCGCATCGGCTGGGCGGCGTGCGCCGAACGGAAGCCGGCGATCCACCTCCCTGCGGTGCGACCGGAGGACGTCGCCGTGCTCGCCTACACCTCCGGAACCACCAGCGACCCCAAGGGCGTGATCCACGATCACCGCACGATGCTCAGCGAGCTGCGTCACATGAAGGGTTGGGTCACGCCGGGCAAGCCCAACCTGAATGGCTCTCCCGTCACGCACGCGACCGGGATGCTCGGTGTGCTCGGCCCGCTGACGACGGGCGAGAACATCCACCTGATCGACCGCTGGGATCCTGCCCACGCGCTCGAGGTGATGCTGGAGGCGGGCATCGGCGGCGGCACCGGCGCTTCGGTGTTCCTCGGCAGCCTGCTCGATCACCCCGATTTCACCCCGGACCACGCCGCGCTGATGGTGCGGGTCGGCCTCGGCGGCGCGCCCGTGCCCATCGCACTCGCCGAGCGAGCGGCCTCGCACGGCATCACCCTGATTCGCGCCTACGGGTCCACCGAGCACCCGTCGACGACGGGTTGCCGGTTCGACCACCCTGCGGATCGCCGCCACCGGACGGATGGGCCGGCGCTCGCGGGCGTCGAGCTGCGCCTCGTCGACGCCGATGGCGCCGGCGTCCCGGCCGGTACGCCCGGCGAGATCCTGTCCCGCGGCCCCGATCTGTGCCTCGGCTACACCGACCCGGCGCTCACCGCCGCCGCGTTCGACGACGAGGGCTGGTACCACACCGGCGACATCGGCGTGCTCGACGAACAGGGCTTCCTGACCATCACCGATCGGGTGAAGGACATCATCATCCGGGGCGGCGAGAACGTCTCCGCGGCCGAGGTCGAGGAGGCGTTGCAGACGTTGCCCAGCGTCGCGGAGATCGCAGTGGTCGCCGCCCCCGACGCGCGCCTCGGGGAGCACGCGTGCGCGATCCTCCGGCTGCTGCCGGGCGCCGCTCCCGTCACGCTCGCCGACGTGAAGGCGCACCTCTCGCGGGTCGGTCTCGCCCGCCAGAAGTGGCCCGAGGAGCTGCGCCTCGTGGACGACTTCCCGAGGACCGCATCCGGCAAGATCCGCAAGGTCGACCTGCGCGCGCGGCTCCGTTCCGAGCCTCGCGACGCCGCCGGCTGACTTTCAGACCCGAACGGGAAGCCGCTCCCAGCCACGGACCGTGCTGGTGTGCGCCCGCTTCGCGTGGTCGTGATCGATCTGCCAGTCGGGCCAGCGCTTCAGCACTTCATCGAGGGCCACGCAGCCCTCGAGCCGCGCCAGATTCGCACCGATGCAGAAGTGGACCCCCGTGCCGAAACTCAGATGGTGCGTGTCCTTGCGCGCGACGTCGAAGCGATCGGCGTCCGCGTACCTGCGCTCGTCGCGGTTGGCGGAGCCGTTGACGAGCAGCATCACCGACCCCTCGGGCACGCGGGTCCCGTGGTGCTCGACGTCGCGGGTGACGAAGCGGGCCTGTACGGGAGACGGAGCCTCGAAGCGGAGGACCTCCTCGATCGTGTTCGCGATGAGGCTCCGGTCCCGGACAACTCGCGCCCGCTGGTCGGCGTTCTCGCCGAGCAGATATCCGGTCCAGCCGATCAGCCGGGTCGTGGTCTCGTTGCCGGCCCCGGCCAGGAGCCCGATGTAGCCGAGCAGCTCGTCGTCCCGCAGGCGGCGCTCGTTGCCGTCGTCGTCCTCGAAGGTCGCCTCGAGCAGCTCCGTCATCAGATCGTCGGTGGGGTGCTTGCGACGCCAGGCGATGTACTCGGCGAAGGCATCTTGCCCGAAGGACGCCCTCGGTGACGTCGTGGGCATCTCGCCGTCCTTCAGCTTCAAGCTCTCGTCGACACCGTCGCGAATGGCCTCCTGGTCTTCCTCGGGGATCCCGAGCAGCATGCCGATCACGCGCATCGGCATCTGAGAGCCCAGATCGGCGACGAAGTCGAAGCCGCCGCTGCCCACCAACGGATCGAGGCTCCTGGCACAGTAGGAGCGGATCTGGGGCTCGATCGCGGCCATCCGGCGCGGCGTGAAGACGCGGCTCAGCAGCTTCCGATGGACGTCGTGGAGCGGAGGATCCTCGAAAATGAACACTCCGGCGGGCGGCTGCCAGCCGCTCTTGATCAGCTCCAGCAACGTCCCCTTCGCCGAGCTGTAGGTCCGCCAGTCCTGGAGGCCCGCCTCGACGTCCTCGAACCGGCAGAGCGCCCAGAAGTCGTACCGGTCGTTCCGGTAGAGCGGCGCTTCGTCGCGCAGCCGTCGCCAGATGGGATGCGGATCGGCGTCGATCTCGAAGTCGTAGGGGTCGTAGTAGAGCTCGCTCGCCACCGACGATTTGATGACACACTTGTTAGCCCGATTCCAGGAATCCCCTGGGGGCGTCCCTTGCCCCACGGCCTCCCCGTGCGCCCTCGCAGCGGTGAACCTGAATTGACGATAGTGTTAGAAATGGAATAGGATACCTCCATGACTCGCCGCTTCGACTTCCCCGTGTTCGACGCCGACAACCACCTCTACGAGATGCAGGACGCGTTCACGCGTCACCTGCCGCAGCGCTACAAGGGCGCGATCGAATACGTCCAGGTGCGGGGCCGCACCAAGATCGCGATCCGCGGCACGATCAGCGAGTACATCCCGAACCCGACCTTCGACGTCGTGGCGCGCCCGGGCGCACAGGAGGAGTACTTCCGCGTCGGCAACCCGGAAGGCAAGTCGTTCCGCGAGCTGGTCGGCGCGCCGATGAAGTGCATCCCGGCGTTCCGCGAGCCGGGACCTCGCCTCGAGCTGATGGACGAGCTGGGCGTCGACCGCACGCTGATGTTCCCCACGCTCGCGAGCCTGCTCGAGGAGCGGATGCGGGACGACCCCGCGCTGACCCACGCCGCCATCCACGCGCTGAACGAGTGGCTGTACGAGACGTGGTCGTTCGACTACGAGGACCGGATCTTCACGACGCCGATCATCACGCTGCCGATCGTCGAGAAGGCCATCGAAGAGCTGGCGTGGTGCGTCGAGCGCGGCGCCAAGACGGTGCTCATCCGTCCCGCGCCGGTGCCGTGCTACGGCGGCTCGCGGTCGTTCGGGTATCCGGAGTTCGATCCGTTCTGGCAGGCCGTCGTCGACGCCGACATCCTCGTCTCGATGCACTCCTCGGACAGCGGCTACTCCCGCTATCAGAGCGACTGGACCGGCCCGATGGAGATGCTGCCGTTCCAGCCCGACCCGTTCCGCTGGCTGACCATGGGCAAGCGTCCGATCGAGGACGCGATGGCGGCGTTGGTCTGTCACGGCGTCTTCACGCGGTTCCCCGCGCTGCGGGTCGCCGTCATCGAGAACGGCGGCGACTGGGTCGCGACGTTCCTCGAACACCTCGAGGACGTGCACCGCAAGATGCCGGGGGAGTTCGACGAGGATCCGGTCGAGGCGTTCAAGCGCAACGCCTACATCAGCCCGTTTCACGAGGACAGGCTCGACAAGCTCATCGCCGCGATCGGCGCCGATCACGTGCTGTTCGGGTCGGACTACCCGCATCCCGAGGGTCTCGCGGAGCCGTGCAGCTACGTCGACCACCTGCCGCCCGGCCTGCCCAAGGAGAGCGTCGCCGCCATCATGGGTGGCAACCTGGCGCAGCTGATGCGCGTGTGACCCGACGTCCCGCGGCTCAGGCCGACGCCTGGGCGCGAGGCGAGACCGTCACGGACGGCAGCGAGACCGTCGGCCCGGTCCGCAGGATCGCGTCGACCACCTGCACGAGATCGTCGACGTCGATCAGCGCGCCGCTCAGCAGGCCGCGCTGCAACCACATCGGGATCAGCTCGGCCGTCAGCTCACGGTCCCAGCCCTCCATGAACCCGGTCTGCGACTCGCCCGTGCCGCCGGCGCAGTCGCCCACCACCAGGCGTGTGAAGCCGATGGTCGCGTGCTCGACGCGCCACGCCTCGACGAGCTTGTCGAGCGCGGCCTTGCTCACCACGTACGCGCCGAGCCCCGGCCACGGAGGCGTGACCGACGCGCTCACCGACGAGAGGTACACCGCTCGGCCCTTCGCGGCGGAGAGATGAGGGATCGCCGCCGCCGTCACCAGCGCGGCGCCGATGACGTTGGTGTCGAACGCCCGCCGCCACGTTTCGGCGTCGATGTCGACGAGGCGCGCCAGATGACCGATCGCCGGCGTGTAGACGAGGGCGTCGATCCCGCCGAGCTCGGTGGCCGCGGCGGTGATCGCCGCTCGGCACGAATCCGCATCGGTGACGTCGCACTCGATCGCGAGCGCGCCCGCCCCGGCCTCGCGGGCCGCGCGCTCGAGTCGCTCGCGCCGCCGGGCCAGCAGGGCCACCCGCGCCCCGCGCCGGGCGAGCCCGGCTCCGATGCAGCGCCCGAGCCCGCTCGACGCGCCGACGACCACCGCTCGCACGTTCCCCCCTCCAGAGGTGACGCGCACGTTAGAGGAGATCCCGGGCGCCTGCACCGGGCGGCCGTCCCCGGCGAGGTCCGCGACCCGGAGCGCCCCGGGACGCCCGGTCGATGCGCGCGGTAACGCATCTGTTAGAACGAGGGGGATGCCGAAGCTGCCGGACGGCGCGCCCGCGGACGTGGTTCGCCGAGCCCCCTTCGCCGACAACCCCCACGTCGGCGCACGCGGGCAGCGGACGCAGCAGCGGATCCTCGACGCCGCGCTCGCGGCGTTCGGCGAGGGCTACGAGCGCTGCAGCATCGACACGATCACGAAGCGGGCCGGCTGCTCGCGAGCGGCGTTCTACCAGTACTTCTCGAGCAAGGAGGACGTCTTCCGCCAGCTGACGGGCCAGGTGGCGCGTCGGCTCGACGCCTCGACCGAGGCGCTGGAGGCGCTCCTTCCGAGCGAAGCGGGCTGGCGCGCCCTGCGCGCGTGGGTCTCCCGCTATTCGGACAGCTACGAACGCTACGAGCCCGTGTTCCACGCGTTCCAGGCGGCGGCGGAGAGCGACGACGCCGTCGCCACCGGCTCTGCGCGCTGGAGTGTGCGGACGGTCTCGAGGATCCGCTCCAGGATCGCGAGCACCGCGCTCCCGCCCCGCGAGCTCGATCCGGTGATCCTGCAGCTGCTGGAGTGCGTCAGCCGCACCCACGACATGGCGCGGATCCTCCAGTCGGCGGGCGCCGGGCAGTACGGCGAGGACCGCGTCGGCGACGCCCTGGCCGATGTCCTCCACCGTTCCCTGTTCGGGCTCCAGCGAGACGTCAACGTCCACCGTCCGCCTCCAGAGCGGCCCCCGGTCCTTCGCTTCGATCCCGTCATCCGCGGCGCCTTCACGCAGGGCGAACCGCCGCCCGAGCTGACGCGGGCCG
>Ga0187892_10003213_pt1 | contig 30320 bp, 25 predicted proteins | sample MA1701073metaG_FD_139345 | JGI IMG/M metagenome (GOLD analysis project Ga0187892, IMG submission 139345) | Bio-ooze microbial communities from a basaltic lava cave in the Kipuka Kanohina Cave System on the Island of Hawaii, USA - MA170107-3 metaG ...
GTACGCCTTGCAAGCAGGTCGGCGAGAAAACCACCGAACGGAACGAACAGCAGGCCCGCGAGGGCAGGCATCGCGGTGCCATACAGCGCCGCCGTCGCCAGTCCGACCCTGTGTGCGTCGTGTACGAAAGTCGGCGCCCAGACCCAGACGCCGGCGGACGCACCCGTGGCCAGGAAGAACACGGCGCAGAGATAGAGTGCCGGGCGCCGCCGCAGCACGGTGCGGATCGGCTCGCGGACGACAGTCTCCGCGGCGTGCCCGGCGCCGAGACTGCGCACGGGTGCATCGCGCAGTCGGCGTCGGAGAAACATGCAATAGAACAACCCGAGCGAAGCGAGGACGAGGAAAGGCGTGTTCCAGCCGAGCTGGTCGGCCACGAGGCCCGCGCCGAGCGCGCCGATGGCGGCCCCGGCAAAGACAGCGGTCTGGTGTATCGAGAGTGCCCAGCTCCGGGTCCCGCCCCCGTGCCAGTCGCTGATCAGCGCCGTACTCGCCGGGTAGTAGTTGGCTTCTGTGAGAGCGACCATCGCCCGCAGCGCAACCAGACTCGCGAAACCAGTTGCAAGGGAGACGAGACCGGTTGCCACACTCCACAACAGAAGACCGCCGACGATCACCCGCGAGCGACGTGCTCTTTCTCCCAACCGGGCCGCTACGAACGCCGCCGGCGCGTAGACCCAGAAGAAGGCCGAGTTGACGAGCGCGAGCTGCGTCAGACTCAGCTCGAATTGCTCACGCAGCTGCGGCATCACCGCGATCGGAACTGACCGGCCGGCCGAATTGACGAACGCAGCCACCCACAACAGCGCGACGAGGGTCCAGGAGTACGAGCCGTCTACCTCGCGAGCCGCGTGCGCACGCGTTTCAGCCGCGTTCATGAGCGATGGATTAGTTCTCTACGGGGCCCAGGTCTCGCAGCCGCGAAATTCCATGTGACGCCCCGACTCGTAGCGTGGACGCGGACGATACTGGTTGATCCCGGCGACCGGTATTCCACGCAGGAGGAACGCCGAGGGCCAGGGCTCGTCGCTGATGATGCGGGTGCTGGTCGGGATGTAGCGGATGGTGAGGCCACAGCGCCGCCGTGTGGAGCGATTGGCGTTCGAGCCATGAATGACGTTCGGATGATGAACGGAGACGTCACCGGCACGCAGGATCAGATCGACACTGGCGGATTCATCCACGTGCGAGCTATCCATCCCGGACCGCAAGACGTTGGCCACGTCGGTACGCGGTGTCAGTTCCTTGAGGTCCAGGTGTTGGGTGCCCGGTATCACGCGCATGCAGCCGTTATCCGGCGTCGAGTCATCCACGGCGAGCCAGAGCGAGACGACCTCCATGGGCTGGAGCGGCCAGTAGCTTCCGTCCTGGTGCCAGAGCACGGGCATTCCGTCGCCCGGCGGCTTGGAAATATAGTGAGAGGCGAACAGCGCAATGTCCGGCCCGACGAACTCCTCGGCGATATCCAGCAGACGCGCGTCGCTCACCAGCCGTAACCAGAACGGATCCTGCCCGAGCAGGCGATGGCCGAGCTGCTCCGGTCTGAGATCGGGATTGCGTGCGGCCAGCCACTCCACGTGTCGGCTCGACTCGGCCACCAGCTCCGCGTCGAGCACGTTGCGGTAGATCGTGTAGCCGTCGCGCTCGAACTGTTCGCGCGATCCGGATGGTCCTGCGGCGGAAGACATGTCACCAACTCCTAGTATTGAATGTCGATCGCATCATCCGCCGGCGGATCGACGCAGGCGGGCACCCCCGTGTTTCCCGCGATGGCCGGGTTCTCCATCGCGGAAATCTGTGGAAAAGCGCACAAGACACGCGAGGTTTCTACGCCGCGGCCGGGGTCATCCGCGGAGTACTTCGTCGCAACGATCCAATCGGGGGCTGCTCCCTTCTCCACCCACCGTTCGAGCGCCCGACGTATGTCGTGCGTGGAATCGTCGCGCAACCCGGGACTGACTGCGGCCTGCCCGAACGCGTTCGCGCCGGGCCCGCCCTGACAATGGAGCATGCCGGGTACCATGAACAACCTGAAGAACGCCCGCGTCGGCTCGACGCCGCCCATGCGCTTCGTGACGCGCTGGTAGTAGTCGAGTCCCGTTCGAGGTGACAGCAGGGCGTCCGCCCAGCCGAAGTACATCAGCAGACGCCCTCCCTGCCGCGCGAAACTCGCAAGGTCCGTGCTTGCGGCATCGAGCACCTGGGAGAGCGTTTCTGCGCCGATCGGTCGGTCGCGCGCTCGCGTGAAATCATGCGACGGCACGAAACGCTCGACCGTCCAGGTGCGCTCGTCGTGCACCATGAAGCGAAAGAACTGTTCGGCGAACTTGAGTTGCGTGTCACTGTCTCGCCGCGGATCGAGGATCCACCGCGACCAGTTGTCCGGCACGTTCGCTGAGGTGGCCTCGAATCCGAAGGCAAGGTGGATGCCGCTGTTGCGGTCGCTTGGGCCGTCCTGAATGCGGTCGATCATGATGACCTGAGCGACGGTGAGGCAGTCGCTCGTTTCGGGCCCCCTGCAAAGAATGGCGCGTGGCTCGAACGGGCAGAACCGCGGATCTTCGGGAATTCCATCGCGCACCCGGGCCTCAGGACTGCAAGAGGCGAGCGCGGCACGCTCGATTGCGGGCAGCTTCTCGGGCGCAATCCAGCTACCGGAATCGCGACGCAGCGCGTTCTGCAGCCAGGCGAAGGTCGCGAGCTGACGCGACCAGTCGAGCGCGGGCGCTCCAGCGACGATGCCATCCCAGTCCCGCGGATAGCGCTGCGCGGCGATCAACGCTTGTCGTCCACCGCCCGAGCAGCCCACGAAGTATCGGTGCCGCGCGGGCTCGCCATAGAATCGCTTCAGCAGCACTCGTGCAACGTCGCCGGTGACTTTCAGCGAGCGATAGCCATAGTCGATGATGCGCTGCGGATGATTCTCGGCCCAACTCGCGTCGTAGCTGCTGGCTCGATGACCGGTATCCGTCAGCGCGGCAGCGTTGCCACGCCACAGTTCCGCTGCCAGAGAGGGCAAATGCAGGTTGCCGGCGAACCCCCCGTTACCGAGTTGATAGTAGCGTCCGTTCCAGCCCTCGGCGGGCATCCACAGCTCGAAGCTGATGCGCGAGTCCGCAGTCGGCCGTACTTCGCCGCGCACCCGGCAGAAGGCCGGCACTTCGAGCCGCTCTCCTTCCGGAGTCACGAACGTGCCGGCGAGGATGGGCGCGGCGACAACGCGGACGCTGTGAAGCTGTGGTGCTGAGATGGATGCGCAACCACGGCCCGCGTACGTTGCGGAGGCGGCAGCGGCCGCCGCGCCCGGGGGGAACGATGCTGCAAGCGTCGCGACACTCGTCGCCATCCAGAGCGTCAAGCGCCGGCAGCTACTCGCAAGACTTGTCATGTGCATGCTCAGATGACCGGCGCCGCCTGCTCCTGGCGCTTGCGATGCCACACGTGCTCGAAGCTGGAATGACTCGGGTCGATGCCGGCGAGCATCATTCCCTGTCCTCGCGACTGATGGCGGCCGGAGACAGGCGGATCAGTCGGATCCCGCATCTGAACGAGAAGCGTGGTCCGGGGAGCTTTCGAGTGGTTGATGCCAGAACCATGCACGAGCAGGTACGACATGAAAATCGCATCCCCCGCCCTGGCGGGAATCGCGATCGCCCGATCGGCTGGGAAGAGTTCGGAAGGCAGATGGTGGTCCTGGCCGATCGCTTCCAGCGGCCCGAGCTTGTGCGTACCCGGGATGACGGTGAGGCAACCCTTCTCCACCGGAGCGTCGTCGAAATGGATGATCACCGCGATCATCGAATGCTTCTCGTGCGGGAAGTAGTGATAGTCCTGGTGCATCGGGAACGGTGCGCCATGCTCCGGCGGCTTGATGAACATTTTCGTGTGATGCAGTTGCACGTTCGGGCCGATGATCGCCTGCGCAATGCCGGTCAGTCTCGGATCGAGGATCAGTCGGCTGAACGCGGCCGAGTAGAACTGCACGTCATGGCAATGAGTGAGCCGCAGGCGCCCGCCCGGATCGAGGGTACGCACGCTCTTCCAGGTCGCGTCACTGTGGCCGGTGCGTTCGGCGAGCTGGTGCGCCGCCTCCCGATAGGTCGCTGCTTCGTCCGCAGTGAGAAGCTGCTTGACGTGCAGATAGCCGTTCTGCTCGTAGAAGTTCAGCTCGGCGAGCGAGAGTCCGGTCGTCATGTGCCTGCCCCGGATCGTGGAGCATGACCTGCACGCGCGCTCACAGACTGATCTCGCGGTGTCTTTCCGCCGAGCGTCGGGCCGCGAGAGCAATGCGGAGTGTCCTGGCACCGTCCGCCAGGGGCACTGAAGGCGCGCGCCGCTGTTGAATCGCCTCCGCCACGTCGGCAAGCTGTCGGACGAACACGTCCGTCTCGGTATCGATGCGTTCACTGCTCTCCGCTGGCGCGGTACGGGTCAGCAGGGCCGAATTCCATCCGGTGAACCGGGCCGTCATGCGCTCCGCGATCAGTTGCCAGCCCTTGTTCCACTGCCCCGGAACCGCGCCATTCGTGGCGTTGAGCACGCCGAGGCGCCCATCGTCGTAACCGAGCAGCATTGCGCTGACGTCGTCGCTGTCATACGCGGTCACCTCGCGATGGAAAAAATTGCCGGCGCGCGCGTAGACGCACTTCGGCTCACCAAGCTGGTGACGAACGAGGTCGACGATGTGAATCAATTGCTCGACCATCTGACCGCCCGACTTGCCGCGTTCCCGCCACCAGTCGGCATGCAGCGCGTTGCAATGAAAGTGACCCGTGAACAGGCCGATGCGCCCCGCCTCACCCGCCGCCGTGATGTCGTCCCAACGCCTGACGGCATCACCAAAGCGGTACATGAAACCGCACGCGGCCACCACCTTCGAAGCGCCGGCAGCGGCAACCATCGCCTCGGCCCGCTCCATGTCGAGTGCGATCGGTTTTTCGACCAGCAGGTGTACACCCGCCTGCGCTGCGGCCTCGACCTGCCCCGCGTGTGCGAAGGGAGGCAGCGCCACGATGAGAAGGTCCAGTCGTGCCGAGTCCAGCATGTGCTGAAGGCTTGAATATGCCAGCGTGCCGAACCTGTTCGCGAACGTCTCGGTCCTGGTCGTATCGCGTCCACAACAGGCGACCAGTTGCATCTGCTCGGACAGACTTTCGATCGCTCCAGCGTGGCGGGCGGCGATGCCACCACACCCGAGCAAGCCGACCCGCAATCGGTTCACGTGAACCTGCCGAATGTGAGCACAGCCTGTAACAAGCCGGGCCCACCCGCATCGATGCGGGCGAAGAGCGCAGGTGCCTCTTCGAAGGGCGCGGAGTCGGTGATCAGCGGCAGGAGGTTCAGCCGCCGCTCGTGCTGGAGGCGAACAGCGTCTTGCCACAGCCGCAGACGGCTCCAGCGATGGCTCGCGCCCGGAGCAACCCCCGAGATCTGCGAGCTCACCACCTCGACGCGATTGACGTGGAACTCCTCTCCCAGTCGCAAGCCACGCGCCTCACCCTGAAAGAATCCCATGGCGACCACGCGACTCGAGTAGGAAACCGTTCTGATCGCCTCGTGCAGGGCGGACGGATTGCCGGAGACCTCGATGCACACGTCGGCACCGCGCCCGCCGGTTTCCGACTTGATGACCTCGGCGATCGAGCCGGCAGCGGGGTCGAGCACGCGATGTGCCCCGAGCTCGAGCGCAAGCTCGCGTCTTCCCCTGATCGGATCGACGCCGATGACTGTCGCGCCAGAAGCGCGGGCGGCCTGTGCGACGATCTGTCCCGGCGTGCCGAGCCCGAACACCACCACCAGGTCACCCAGACGGATCTGCGCGTCGTGGACACCGTTGAGCGCTACCGCGCCGATGTGCGAAAAGATCCCGATGCGCGGGTCTGCGCCCTCCGGAAGCAGCCGCTCGCGTGCGAAGTCGTCAGTCGCCACGTGATGGGTGCGATGACCCCATGTTCCGAATACTCGCTGCCCGAGGCGTACGCCTTCCGCGGCGTCGCCGACCTCGATGACCTCCCCGACCTCTTCGTATCCCAGATTGCGGACCGGATAGGGCCATGCGGGCTCGTCCGCCGATGTGAACAGGCGGGAAGTCGCGTTCCAGCCGCGATTCATATGAGGGTTGGTGCCACGGTACTGAGTGAGCTCGGTTCCTGCACTGATGCCGGAATACAACGTGCGGATGCGGACCTCATGCGCGGCCAGCGGTGCTGACTCGAGCCGCTCGAACTCCAGCTTGCGGGGTGCTCTGAGGAGAAGAGCTGCAGGAGGAGGTGTGCTCATGTGACCCGCGCCTCCTCCTCCAGTACGCGCGTTTCCAGAACGAATTGCCGCGTGACGCCCCGCGTCGCGATCAGGATTGCGACGGCGATGAAGTACAACGCGGCCAGTGAAGTCATCCCCGCTGCCATCCCCCAGACCCTGGAGGTCAGAGCCACATAGAGCGGTGTCAGACCTGCGCCGATGAATCCGCACATGGTCATCAGTCCGATCGCACTGGCGCGCGCCTGCGGAGGAATCACATCGTGCATCGACGCATAGATGCAGCCGTCGAATAGTCCCTTGCCGATGCTCGAGGCGAGCAGCACCAAGCCGATGCTCAGCGCCGCCTTCGCCAGTACGAGCGGCAACAGAAGCAGACCCGCGAGCGCGAGGCCGATGGCAAGCATCAGGAACCTGCCGATCGGCGTGCGCCTGGCGAGCAAGTCCGCGACGAAGCCGCCGATCGGTACCGCGAAAAGGCTGGCGACGCTGATCGTGACCGCGCCATAGAGCGCCGAATCGGCGAGGTTGAGGCCGAGCGCATCGTGCACATAGGTGGGCGCCCAGACGGTGACGCCCGTCGATGCCCCGGTCGCAAGAAAAAAGACGGCGCAGAGCAACAGCGCCGGCGGTCGGCGCACGACGATTCGCAGTGGACCCAGCAGCGATCGTCGTACCGCCAGCGCTGCCGGCGCGTCGCAGCTCGGCGAATCCCGGAGCCATTTCACGAGAACGGCGCACCACACCAGACCGCACGCGCCGAAGATCACGAAGGGAGCTCGCCAGCCGAGATGGTCCGCGAGCAGTCCTGCCGCGTAGGCGCCGAATGCCGTTCCGGCGAGCACGGCTGTCTGGTGCAGCGACAACGCGCGGCTGCGCATCTGCGGACGGTGCCAGTCGCTGATCAGCGCGGTGCCAGTCGGGTAGTAGGTCGCCTCGCCGAGTGCAACCAGACCACGAAACGCCAGCAACAGCGCGAAGCCGGTCGACAAAGAGACCAGGCCCGTCGCGACGCTCCAGAACGCGAGGCCGCCGATGATGACCCACGAGCGACGCGTGCCGTCGCCCAGGCGTCCCGACAGGAACGCGGCGCCCGCGTAGATCCAGAAGAACACGGAGTTGAGGAGTGCCAGCTGCTCGGGAGTGAGACCGAACTCCTCCCGCAGTTTCGGCATGACGGCGACCAGGATCGAGCGGTCGACCGCATTCAGGAACGCCACCAGCCACAGCAATCCGATCAGCAGCCATGGATACCAAGCCGCCCACCGCTCACCCTTCGGCATGACGCGGCCTTCGCTGATGGTGATGCTCACGACGTCGAACTCAGGGTGGCCGCTCGGTCAGCCGATCGGTTCAGGGGCGCGCGCCCGCGAGATCGCGCTGCGTGGGCGTCGGACGCGAACTTGCTTCACGCGCCCAGTGAAGCCACATTGCGGCGGTCCACGAGAAGTCGCTGCCGCCCATGCCGCGACCGGTCAAGGGGCAGAAGTATTCGTAGAAGCCGGCGTTCTCGATCAGCGCGCGCGTGTCGGAGCGAACGCGATCCGCCTGGCCCCGGTGTCCAGCCTCTTCCAGCCCTTGGCCAACCATGTAGTTGAGGACTGCCCACACGGGTCCGCGCCAGTAGCGCATGGGCTCGAAGCGCTCATTCTCGGGATCGAGACTCGGCACGAGATACTGGACCCGGCGCGCGAAGCGCTCCAGATGCTGCAGCAGCTTGCGGTCGCGCCGTTCGTCGCGCACTCCCGCATAGAACGACAGAAACGACGCGCTGGTGATCAGGCCACAGGATCGTCCCGTGATCATGTCGCGCGAGCTATAGCAGTCGATCTGGTCATCCCACAGGGACCCGATGCCGACTTCGGCCCGGGCGATGGTTGCGCGGATCTCGCGGGCGACGTCCGCAAGGCCGAGCGCTTTCGCCAACTCCAGCAGGTCGCGATTCGCGCGCAGCATGATCATGGTCATGCCGACGTCGGCGACGCGAAACGGGTTCTGTCGGGCGATACGTTCGTGATCCCATCCCGCCAGCCGTCCAAAGTCCACCAGCGCGACATACTCGTCGTATTCCTGTTTGGTCGGCCGCATGCCGGGATCGACATGCGCCGTATCACGGCGCTGGTAGGGCCCCACGTTCGAAATGTCGATGGCTCTCGACGGCACCTCCCACTCGAGCGAGTTGTCCCGCCCGGTCTCCCACGGATGCGTGGCAACGATGAGACCGGTGCCGAGCGGGTCGCGCACACGCGCGAACCACTGGTGCCAGGCGAGCAGCTTCGGGAAGAGCTTTCTCAGGCGCGGTTCGACCGCAGCCTTGTCCGGCGCTCGCAGCCACAAGGCACGCACCGTGCTTGCGGCCACGGGCGCCGCCGTAATCCCTGAAGTCGGGGGCGTTCGGGCGGTGCCCCAGACTTCAGGGCCCGGAAAGTACCCGGAATCATCCTTCCAGAAGACGATGTGGGGAAGGAAGCCATCTTGCCACTGCGCCTCGAAAAGCGTCTCGATCTCCTGCCATGCGCGGTTCGCGTCGAACCTTGCGAAGCCGAGCGAGACGAACGCGGAGTCCCAGTTCCACTGGAATGGGTACACACGCCCGTTCGGCACGGTGTATCCACCCCGGTCATTCTGCTCGAGGACGACGCGCGCACGCTGATCCAGGCCGGCCTCCAATGGCTCCCCTCCAAGTCAGAATGTGAGCGTCATGCGCGCCGTATAGCGGCGCGGCAGTATCGGGCGTCCGACGAAGTAGGCCTCGGTGCCCGTTTGCGCATTGAACGCCCGCGGGTTGCCTTCCGCCAGCCCCTGGCTGTCCAGCAGATTGAACACATCCAGTCCGAACTGAAGCTCGCGCGCGCCTGCCAGCTCCATCGAGTAGCCGAGATTCAGCCGCACCAGGTGATACGCGTCCAGCTTGACCGTGTCGAGCTGAGAATCGTTGGCGAAAGCCGCCCCCTGGTAGTTGTCGAAGATCGAAGCACTGAACGCACCATTGTCATAGGTGAAGCCGGCGTTGGCGAACACCTTCGGCTTGCGCAGCAGCTCGTTGCCGACGAATGCCGGCGTGACGTCATACTCGGTGTACTCGTGATCCTGCAGCATGACGTTGGCGTCGGCCCAGAACGCACCGGCGATCCGGTAGCGGCCATTGATCTCCACGCCGTAGCCCTTCGAAGCGATGATGTTCGCCGTCTCGATGATCGAGCCGCCAGGGCCGTTGATGAAGAGTGCCTGGCGCCGATTGTCGTCGGTCATGTAGAAGCCTGCCACCGACCCCACGAAGGAGCCGGTCGCGAACTTCATGCCCACCTCGGCCAACACGACGTCCTCCGGCTCAATTTCCTGCGCCTGACCCAGCGCGTTGAAGGCAACCGAGTTCAGCCCGGGGAAGAAGAATCCACGCGAGGCGTTGGCATAGACGTTGATGGAATCAGTCACCTTGTAGAGCCCGCCGACTGACAGATCCCACCCGGTGGTGTCGACTTCGGCGTGACGGAAAACTCCGCCGCCGTTCGATACCGTGAGGAGGTTGGGCAGCGGACCTGTCGCGCCCGTCTGTGCGGTGTAGGAAGCGGCGTCCAGCAAGATGTTGCGGCTCGGCTCGCGCCTCAGGTCGCCGTCGAGACGCTCGACTCGCGCTCCCACGTCGAACGCCCAGCGTTCACCTTGCATCTGGTTCGCGGCGTAAAACGCCGTCCTGAGCGCCGCGTTCTTGCTGTTGCCGTAGGCGACCGCGCCCGTGAAGCCGTTGAGCGCGTAGGTTGCGGTCGTGGCGCCTGTGCCATCGACGAATCTCAGATTGACCAGGTCCGGCGAGTTGTTGAAATCCGTGAGATAACGCACCGTGCGAGTGACGTCGCTTGCTTCGGTGCGGGCGATGAACGCGCCGACCGTCAGATCATTGGAGAAGCTGGCGTCGAACCGCCTGGTCATGCTGATCTCGGTGCTGAAGTCGGTAGCCGGGCGATATCGGTCCGTGTGTCGGCTCGCCACGATCAGCGCATCCGCCGGCACCGTCACGCCTGACTCCGCGAACGTAAACACCGGGGTGCCGCGGGCGTCCAGATCGCCATCGGCCGCCGCGGCGCGATTAGCGATGAACTGCGTCAGCGTCTCGGGCACGTTCACCAGTCCGTCCGTCGGGTCGAAGATGCCGAAGCGATGTTCGTAGTCCGCATACTTCGCCTTGACGCTGAGCCGCCAGGCGCTGCCGAGCTCGCGATCGAGCACACCGTACAACGCCGCGCCGCTCGTCGTCACGCCGTCGCTGACGTGATCCAGGGTGATGAAGCCGTCGTTCAGAAGCACGCGCATTCCGTCGATGGCATTGGTGTTGAGCGACAGGACGTCCTCGCCGTCGTTGCCGTTCACGCGTTCCTTGTCGAGCGGGTCGAGCGGAACAGGCAGGAAGAACTGTGTGCGATCGTCGATCACCTGGGCATAGAGCGTGAAGCTGCCATTCTCCAGCTCGCGCCGAAGGTTGCCGCGGACCTGGAATCCATCGCTCACCAGATCCGTGTCCAGTGGACCTTCGTCGTAGCGGTAGAAGCCCGATACGGCGTAGTAGGTGTCGGCATCGGCTCCGCCGACGGGACCGCTCGAGAAGAAGTCGCCGCGAAAACGACCCTCGTCGGAGAACTCGGTCTGAATGATGCCTTCGGGGGTATCGCTGCCCGTCTTGTCGATGTAGTTGATGATTCCGGCCACGGAGCCGGGACCGAACAGGTTGGAAACGCCGCCGGTGACGTACTCCAGGCGCTCCACGCCCAGGTCATCCCGCGCGTACACGTCGAACGCCGAGGAGTTGAGGCCGAACGTGGAAAACACCGGCACGCCGTTGTATTCGAGCGGCGTGTACTGATACTGCCCTGCCGATGGCAGGGCGCGGACCTGAACGTTGGAAGCGAGCTCACCGCCTCCGCCTTCGGCCTTGAGGCCGGGAACCGTGGCGAGAATGTCGGCTTGACTGCTGGACCTCAGCTTCAGGAGCTCGCTTTCGTCGAAGCGCGTCACGGAGAGCGGGGTGTCGAATCCGGTGCGCGCAATGGCCGTGCCGGTGACGACGAGCTCCTGCATGAGTTCGGCGTCCTGGGTATCGGCCTGATCAGCCGTCGACCGGGTTTGCTCCGGCGTCTGCGCGCCTTGCCCCCATGCCAGCGTCGACAACAGGCCAGAAAGGACGGTAGCGAAAACCGCGCGTGTCACACGTGCGCACGGCATTTGGATCGTGTTCGGCGTCATTGGCGTTCCCCCGCGGATTGATCTCCGGTTGCTGATCCCCGACGGCAGCAGGCTCGTCGGGCGAAAAAACTCCCCCTGCAGCGCGCCCCGAGCGAGCGCCGGCCGCGATTCCCGTTGGTTGCAATGATCCGCGCCGCCCGCAGGCGGCATCACCATTTTCGCGAAGATTAGCCGCACAAAAACGTTTTTGTCAACGGGTCAGCAAGCGCACCGCGATGACGGGCGTGTTGGCCCTCACGCGCCGCTGGCCTATTTCATTTCAGGCAGAGCCGGCGGGCGCGGCGCGCCGCCGCGCAGTGCGGCACGCATCTCGACGGGCGCTGCGTCGAAGGCGGCCTTGAAGGCGCGCGAAAAGGCGAACGGATTGTTGTAGCCGCAGGAGTAGCTGATGGCCTTGATCGGCAGGTCCGTGCGGTCCAGCAGCTCCACCGCATAGTTGAGCCGCCCGTTTCGCAGCAGCGCCGATAGCCGAAGGCCGAAGCGCGCCTTGGCGAGGCGATTCAGGTGTGCCTCGCTCAGCCGGACGTGGCGCGCGAGATCCCGCGGCGCGAGGGGCGCCGCGACGCCGCCGCGATTCTGCGACTCGATTCGACGCAGCGCGCGCTGCAACGCCGGGTGCGATGGCCGATCGGCGGCAGACTGCTGACGCTGCCTGCTCGTTTCCACGACGTAGGACTGCAGCACGAATGAGATCCCCGCATGCAGGATGACCTGCGCCGCCACTTCGCCGGCGCCGGCGCGTTTCGCCACGGTCAGAAGGTGCCCCAGCAGCATGCAGAGGCGAGACGCATCCGAACCCTGCAGCAGCGGTGCGGTCGTCAAGGTCGACGGGATCGTCTCGGCGAGAGAAAAGTGAATATAGCCGTGCCTGGTGGCGCCGCGAGGGTTCCAGGCGAACTCGTGCAACACACCCGGCGACACCAGCGCCAGATCGCCCGGACGCAGACGCCAATCGGCACCGCCGTACGTGATGGTTGCCTCACCGTCGATAATCCAGACAAACTCGAAGTCGGGAATCGTCCTCGGTCCGAGACGAGCGCCGCGAGGGTACGTGGCGAGGCCGCTCTGCCGCACGCGGATGACGCGCCAGAAAGCGCGGTTCGCGTTCGTTTCGGCAATGTCGTCGCGTGTTGAAGTCATTGCGGCGTCCCGCCCTTTCCTGTCTTCTCTGCTGTGGGACTTGTGCTCCGTTGGCTACAAGATAGAGAGAGGAAGCGAATGAGCTCGCCAACAATGAATACGATCGTGAATCGCTATCTCACGGACGGCTACGTAGTCGTCTCGGGCCTGCTCACTGCCGCCGAACTTGCCGGTATCAGCACAGTCCTGCTGCGAATTGCGCGTGGTCAGTATCCGTGCCGCGGCTTCGAGCCGGCGGCGCAACAGGCAAGCGACGACGAGGCGCTGGCGCGGGTCACCGCCGTGCATCATCCGCATTTCGCCATACCGCAGCTCATGGAGATTGTCAGACATGAGCGGATCGTCGCCGTTCTATCGCGTATCATCGGCGCACATCTGCCTTCCGGCTGGTGGAACGGGAGCGTCAAGTGCATGCAGTCGATGCTGTTCTGCAAGCCTCCAGGCGCTCTCGGCCAGGCGTGGCATCAGGACGAGGCGTTCATTCCAACGCGCGACCGGAGCCTGTGCGGCGCGTGGGTCGCCCTCGATGACGCAACGGTCGAGAACGGATGCTTGTGGGCGGTGCCCGGAGCGCATCGGGCTGGCGTCATCTACCCGACGCGCGCGCACGACCGGCGCGACGAGTGGGACCACACGCAGGAGATGTTCGGGCATGATGCATCGCGTGCCACGGCGCTGGAAGTCAAGCGCGGTGACGTCGTGTTCTTCAACGGCTACTTGCCCCACACGAGTTACCGCAATCGCAGCAACAGCTATCGGCGTGTGTTCGTGTCGCACTACATGAGCATGCAGTCGCTCCTGCCCTGGTACGTTGACACGAAAGAACTCGAGGGCTGGCGCGTGGCGAGCGCAGATCAGCGCGCGATAGTGCCGGTGGCGGGTAGCGACCCTTATTCCACGCGCGGATATCGGGTGCCAGGGGACGCCATGCACCTGCGCGGCGCCGGGAAGCCTTCGAGCTACTGACCGATCGTGCGCGACCTCAAGATCGGAATCTGCGGCGCGGGTGTGTTGCACACGGACGCCGCGATTCCTGACATCGACAGCTGTTTCCGCTGGGCGAGCGAGGCACGGGTGTTCGACTATCTCGACCGGACGCCGCGCGCCGGTGAAGTCGGTCTCTACAAAGCTGCCAGCCAGAAGTACGCCCTGCCGATCTTCTCCAGCGGCTGGTACTACACGCTCGGCCGGGATGAAGCGCTGCTGGAACGGAACCTGCTCATCGCCCGCGAGTGCGGAGCCGTGAACCATAACGTTCAGATTCTCGAGAAGAATGCTGCGGGTGCTCCGGTGTCGAATGAGGACGTCGTCGAGATCTATCTGAGAGCCGCCGAGTGGGGAGAGCGGCTGGGCGTTGTGCCGTGCTTCGAAGTCCACATCAACATGTGGTCCGAGCATTTCGGACGCGTCGGCGCGGTCGCGACGGCCGTAGAAGCGCGCGCTGTACCTTTCAATATGACGCTCGATCATTCGCACGTCATTTTCAAGATCGGCAACCCGAAAGAGCAGGCGGTTCAGGGGCTCGACGCGGATGTTGCAGCCGGCCGGCTCGTCCTGGATCCGTACGCGCCCGGTAGCGTATGCCAGCAGTGGATCGATGCCGAGTACGTCCGTCAGATGCATGCGCGGCCTGCAGTTCCCAACAATCCCCTCAACATATGGGCACGCCACCCGGATGGCGCCTTTGGGCGCGGAGTGCAGTACCCGTTCATCGAGCCTCGGCCCGGCGAATGGTATGAAGACTGGGACGAGGCACGCCTGGAACCGTGGAAGAAGGTAGTGCGCGACCTGCTCGAGCACCACGCGCGCTCGCCGCACAGCCGCCTCAGCAACATCTCCCTCGAGATGATTCCGTTCGCGGACTACGGCGGGGGCGTCAAGTACTCGATCCTCGAGAACAACATCGCCTGTGCGCAGTGGATCCGGACGGAATGGCACAGAATTTTAGTGGAGCTTGGGGAGCGCGACCCCGTCACATCCTCCGCGTCTTCGCGAGCTCGGACAGCAGAATGCCGGCCGAGCCCAGCCCCGGGCCATCCTCGATGAAACACGGCAGCGCCGCGTCAATGAATGTTGGCTCGCTGCTCAGGCCGTCCCGGTCGTCGTGGGGTTTCCTTCGATCTTCTCCAGGCGAAACAGCTTGCGCCCCCGCTCCGACAGCCGTTGGTACGCGCTTGCAGAAATCTCGATCTGCGGCCGCTTCAGCTTGAGCCACTCGCGCGAATAGACCAGCGCGAGATTCGGGCGCGGGTCATGCGACAGGTTCGGGGTACCTCGATGCCACATGCGCGAATCGCGTAGCAGGATCGAGCCCGCGGGCATCAGGATGCGCTCGAAATGCATCCTGGCCGCGAGCACGGGGATGTCGGCGCCGCGAGCGACATGATGATGCGTGCCGCCCGGCCATACCTCCAAAGGACCGTTGCCCTGGTGAAAGTCGACCAATGGTACATTGAGTACGATGCTGTACGGTGGCAGCACGCTCGGGATTTCCGGAAACAACGGAATGATGTCGGCGTGTACCTGCTGATAGGTGGAATTCGGCATCGCGACGTTCGACGCGAAGTAGTGGCAGACGCATTCCGGACCGAGCAGCGCGTCGAGGATCGGCAAGACCAGGGGATTCGCGACCAGCCTTTCGTCGCTGAACGGCGCTACGAACGGCAAATACATGTTGTAGTGATTGACTGCGCCCAGCCCGCCCTGAAAATTGGGCCCGGTCTTCGCCAGGTGCGCCTCGAACAGGGGCGCAAACGCGGCACGCAAATCAGTCAGAAAATCGGCCGGCAGTTTCTGCTCGAGAAGCACGTAGCCGTTGTTGCGCACTTGCTGGACGGCTGCGTGCAGCCCTGCGGATATCGATGTGTCGCTGGGAGGTTCCTGCTGTTCGGCTTGCATGGCGATCATCTCCGTGTGCGAGCCGTAGCTCGCGACCAGGGCTCTCTATCGTTACGCCGCAGTCAGCCGTCCCGCGAGCGCTGTCATCTCGGCAACGATGCGATCCTCGAGGGTGTCGGCATCTGAGTCGGTGACGCGATGGTGCTGATCCATCCAGGCGAGGGTCGCGGCGATGGCGTCGAGCCGTCCCGTGACCGGGCGCCAGTCGGGCAACAGCTTCGCGAGCTTGGCGCCCGAGATGATCTGCGTGCATCCGAAATTACGCGGCAGATAGGAGTAGCGCTCTGGTGCGATCTTCAGCAGAAGATCCTGGGGAGCGTGAACGATGCGCGCCTCGACGCCCAGCACCTGTGCCGTGGCGCGATACCAGTCGTCCCACGTCAGCGGCTCAGGGTGAACCAGGTTGTAGACCTGTCCAACGCTGGCCGGATCGCCGATTAGTCCGGCGAAAGCCTCGCCGGCATCGGCCGCCGGCATGAACTGGTAGTAGTTCTGGCCGTCCCCGGCGGACAGAATCGGCTTGCCCTTGCGCAACCGGTCGATCCAATCCGTCGTCAGCGAAAGCTGCCGGAACAGGTCGCGGCCGGGACCGTACGTAAACGTCGGCTTGACGATGGTCGCGGGAAACCCCTCGTCGGCGTGCGCGGTGAGCAAGAGCTCATCGGCCGCGACCTTGCCGGCCGCGTAGCTGTTGGCGTTGCGGCCATTGAGCGGCGCGGTTTCGTCCTGGTGCAGGCCGACAAACGGCGGCCCGTACGTCATTACCGTCGAGCAGTGAACGAAGTGCCCGACGCGGCCGCGCAGTGCGCTGACCGCCGACGCGGCATCCTGCGCATCGAACGAAATCATGTCGATCACCGCATCGAAGCGCTCGCGGCGCATCACCGACTCGAACGTGTCGCGATCGCGGCGGTCGCCTCTGATCACCCGCACGCCGTCCGGTGGCGCGTCCACGCTCAGACCGCGGTGAAAAACCGCCACCTCGTGGCCGCGTCGCAGGAGCGAGCGGACGATGGCACGACTGATCGCGCCGGTACCGCCAACTATCAGGACACTGGCGGCGCGTGGAACACCGGGCTGGGCGAAAGAAGCTGGCATGTCACCGGGCGTGGCCGCCGGGTGCTGGCGGCTGCCAGCGCGCCCGGATGAGGATCCAGATTAGTCGGCCAAAAACGTTTTTGTCAAGCCCGCCACCGGCCGACTGCTGCCCGCAGACGCAGCGCATTTGGGCCGCGGCCGGAGCCAAACGTATGATTGGCCATCGCATAATCGCGGCGGGACCGAAACTCCAATGTCGATCGTCCTTCTGGCTCGAGATCTCGGTCTCTCGATCTCCACGGTCTCCAGAGCTCTCAACGGTTACGAAGACGTCTCGCCGGCGACCCGCCAGCGCATCCTGAAGCGCGCCCGCGAGATCGGCTATCGGCCGAACCCGGGTGCAAGACGCCTCAAGTCAGGCAGGAGTCATCTCGTGGGCGTGATTCTGCCGGCCGCCGGCGATGGTGCCCGCTTCGTTGATTCGGTCGCTTCCAGCCTGCTGGGCGGCGTGGAGATGGAACTCGAGAACGCCAGTTACTCGCTGATCGCGACGATGCAGACGCGCAACGATCCGATCCGTGAGGCGGATCTGTACGAGAATTTCATTCGGGGCGGCTGGGTGGACGCGCTGATGATCGTGCGCACTCGCGTCAACGACCCGCGCATCGAGCTGGCTCGCCAGGCCCATCTGCCCTACGTGACGTATGGGCGAACCGAGACCGACGCACCCTACGCGTGGGTCGACACCGACAACGAGGAGGCATTCTTCATCGCCACCATGCGGCAGATCGAATTCGGTCATCGCCGGATCGCGCTGCTCAACGGATCGCTGGAATACATGTTCGCGAGACTGCGCGAGAAGGGATACAAACGCGCGCTGGCCAGGCGCCGCATCCCGCTCGACCAGCTACTCATCCTGCACGGCGACCTGAACGAGGCAAGCGGGCACGCGCTCTGCCGCTCCCTGCTGGTGTCGGCATCCCCTCCGACCGCCATCCTGTGCGCAACGGACGCGATGGCGGTGGGCGCGATCGCGGCCTGTCGTGAGCGTGCAATCGAAGTCGGCAGGCAGATCTCGATCATGGGCTACGGCAACTCCAGTGCTTCAGCTTTCTGCGATCCGCCACTGACGACGATCGACCATGCCGTCTTCGACAATGGCCGGCATATCGGACAGAGCCTGTTGCGGTTGCTGCGTGGCGAGGCAAAACCCTCCGATATCCACTATCTGGAACCGGTCGTCCTGGTGCCGCGCAAGTCCGACGGGAAAAAGGTCAGCTGATGCGCAGAAGCGAGCCGCCCAACGTTGCTCGCGAACAGCCTCAGCCAGCCGTGTGGTCGCTGATTCCCAGCAATCCACACAATCTATCGAGCTCGGCGATGGCGCCAACGATGTGATAGAGCGAGCTCGCCGGCGATGGCTCATGCCGAAATGAGCCGTCGCCGTCCATCAGATCGCGCCACAAGCCGCGAACTGGCGTATCGAGGTACGCGGTGAGCGAGTTGGCGGCATTCGCCACCACTTCCAGAAAGCTCCCATCGCCGGATGCCTCGGCAACTGCGCACGCTGCCCTGAGTCTCTCGGTTTGCGGCCACAGCCGCGCATTCGTGTCCAGGACCCGCAGGTCATGGCGCAGCTGATTCACTGCGACGTCGCGAACCTTGTCAACGCCGTACGTCTCCCCGACTTCGATCAGGCGCAGGGCAGCCGGCGTGATTCGTGCGTCTGCGAAGTATCGGTGCGCGCGCAGCAGCAGCCACGCCCATTCGAACTGATGGCCGGGTTCGACGACTTGACCTGCTTCGGCCGGATAGGGCTGCCAGCTGTAGTCAAAGAGCTCCGGCAGTGCGCCACTGCGATCGTCGATACAGCGAGACAACGCAAGCTCGACCAGCTCTGCAGCGAGTGCGCGCCACGGCCCGGTATCGTCGATCTGTATCCACGCCAGGCTCGCTTCCAGCAGGTGCATGTGTGAGTTGGAGCTGAGTGGTCGGGCGCCGCGCACCGATTCCCTGAATCCGCCGGAGCTATTGGCGAGACGCGAACGAACTCCACTCTGGAGTTCCATTGCGAGCTGGCGATATCCGTCACCGCCAAGCACGCGATGTGCCGCGGCGAAGCCAAGGAGCGCGAACGCCTGGTCGTACAGGACGCAACCGTCATCGACAGACGAGCCGCTGGCGGCTACCGTTGCACGAAAGAATCCATCCGCGCGGCGATAGTGAGACAGAAAAAATGCCATGGCGTGAGCAACCGCCTGCTCCGACGGTCCGCGCCAGCCGAGCTTCGCAGCGAGGCTGTACGCGAAAGCCTGCCGGGGATGCAGACGTGCGCGCCGCGGTTCGGCGGTTGGCGTCGCATCAACATTCAGCCTTTCGTGAAACCCGCCGACGGCATGATCTGCTCCGCGAAGCCACCACAAGTCGAATGCAGCCTCGATCAGCCAGGCGCGCAGCGCCCCGTAAGAGGCGACGAGCAGACTCGCTGAGGCGCTGTTCGGCATGCAGTTTGCCGGATCAGGCAATGAGTCGCTTGCTCATGAACCACCTGCCGTGACGCTCTGGCTGCTCGCCAGGGGCGTTTTCGAGCTTGCCGAAGACCTGATAACCCAGGCGCAGGTAGAAATCTCGTGCTCGCGTGCTCGAGGTGTCGAGCCACGCGGCGTGACAGCATCGCCGCAAGCCTTCTTGCTCTGCCATCTGCATGAGAACCCGCCCGAGGCCCCGGCCGCGGAATTTCTCCGAGACCCATAGCATCTTCACCAATAGCCAACCGTAGGAGATCGAGCCGATCAGGCCACCGACGACTTCACCGCCAGGTTTTCGCGCGATCACGCCGAGCGATCCGTAACCGCTCGCGGCAGAACGCTGCCCGAGCGCTGTCAGGAGAGATTCTTCGATCTTCTCCACCACATCTGCCGCGGGCGATTCGTCGATCCGCAGTTCCAGCTCGCCGAACTTCACCATGGACGCCTACTCGGCGGTTCCGGACGGCAGACAACCAACAGCGCGCAGGTTGGAGCGCCGGCCGAGTCGACGCTCGGATCGGCGATCAGAATGTGCAAGCTCTGCATGGCTGCTCGCCCCTCCTCATCGTGGTCCATTCTGGTCGGCGGTGCTCGTGCGCCGCCGGTACCGATCGCCGGATACTAGACCACGGAGACGGACGGCGGTAGCAGCGTCACCAGCGCGTGGTCAGTGAAGCGTAGACCGAGCGCTCGATCTCCACTCGCAGGCCGTTCAGCAGCGGAGCGGTCCCGTGTTCTGCATGGCGATCGTCCGGAGGATTGCGGCCGACCAGCGCGAGTTCGACGTCGACGTACCCGGGGCAGTCTTCTGTCTTGGCGCGTGTGAAAGTGATCACACTCTGCCACTCGTCAGCCCTTCAGTTCCATCGACTCGTGCCGATGCAACGGCCGGGGTGCACTCCGCATCCGGGACCTCGCCTTGCCAACGCCAGCAGCAGCAACCGGAGAAAAGCCGCGCGATCCGCAGGCAAGTTCACTGCGGCAGTCCCCTGCCGCGCCGCGGCTGCGGAAGGTTCTCAAGTGGTCGGCCGTGCTTGGCTGGGCGTTCGCGGTCGGTGCCGGACTACAGATCATCTGGACCTACGGTGTCACGCCCGGTGAAACATCCCCGGCGCCTGCGCAATGGCCAGGGTCGCCACTGATAGCACCCTCGGGCAAGGATCCTACCCTGCTGATGTTCGTCCACCCGCGGTGTACGTGCACGCGCAGCAGCCTGGCCAATCTGCGCGAGATCGTCCGACGGACGAACGAAACCCCCGCGGTGTGGATTCTCCTGCTCAACTTCGACGCGAGCGATGCCGACTGGCTGCGGACCGATACCGTCGCCAGGGCAAGGCAAATTCCCGGCGCGAGAGTGGTCCACGACGTCGCCGGCCAGGAGGCCGCCAGGTTCGGCGTCGCGACATCCGGGCACGTGGTGCTCTACGACGCCAGCGGCCGGCTGCGATTTTCCGGCGGCATCACCGCCGCGCGCGCGCAAGCCGGTGACAACGATGGCCAGCGCAGCGTGCTGTCGTTCCTCGCAGATGCGCAAGCCGATACGCGCCACGAACACGCTACGTTCGGCTGCTCGTTCCACGACCCCCGGGCAGCCGCGCCATGACAGGCGCAGCGGATGCTACCGTCGTCACCACGGCGCCCCCGATCGAACTGCGCGCGCAAGTTCTCTGTGCACAGCGACTCGATCAGGAACGCCGGGCGATCGACCGCCTGTTCTTCTGGCTGCTGCTGGCCCAATGGGCGTTCGCGATCGTACTCGCGACGGCGCTTTCCCCTTATACCTGGGACGGCAGGACTCAGACCCTGCACATACATGTGCACGTCGCCATATTCCTCGGCGCGCTCATCAACGCCCTCCCGATCGCGCTCATCCTCTATCACCCCGGCAGGCCGGGCACGCGTTATGCCGTTGCGGTGGTGCAGATGCTCTGGTCCGCGTTGCTCATTCACCTCATGGGCGGCCGGATCGAAGCTCACTTTCACGTGTTCGGCTCGCTCGCATTTCTCGCCTGCTACAAGGATTGGCGCGTCCTGGTACCCGCGACGGTCGCCGTCGCCGCCGATCACTTTATTCGTGGCCTGCTGTGGCCCGAATCCGTGTATGGCACGACGTCGCCGGAATGGTGGCGTTTCCTGGAGCACGCCGGCTGGGTGTTGTTCGAAGATGCCGTGCTGGTGCTGATGTGCGTGCGCGGCGTTGCACTGGATCGCATCGTATCGGAACGCGAGGCGCGGCTCGAAGTTGCCGTGGCACAGGGCCAGGAGCGCGAGGATCAGCTGCGCGAGGCGCGGGCGTCCGCCGAGGGCGCAAGTCGCGCCAAGGGACAGTTCCTCGCCAACATGAGCCACGAGATCAGGACACCGATGAACGGCGTTCTGGGCTTCACCAATCTGCTGCTCGACACCCCGCTGAACCGCGAGCAGCGCGCGCATGTTCAGACCATTCGCGCTTCCGGAGAGGCGCTGCTGCAGATCATCAACGACATCCTGGATTTTTCGAAGATCGAATCGGGCCGGCTGTCCATCGAAGACGTGCGCTATGAGGTGCGGCCGGCGATCGAAGAAGTCGTCGAACTGCTGGCACCGATGGCCGAAGAGAAGCAGCTCGGTCTCGCGTTTCGAATCGGTGCCGATGTGCCGGACATGCTTCGGGGTGATCCGGGGCGCGTGCGGCAGATCTTGCTCAATCTGGTCGGCAACGCGATCAAGTTCACGCGCTCGGGACATGTCTACATCGAGGTACGACGAGAAAGTTGCGACGATCGGGCCCCTGAGTCCGAACAGCTGCTCGTCTGCGTGGCCGACACGGGCATCGGCATCGAGGCTGAGAAGCAGTCGCTGCTCTTCAGTGAATTCACGCAGGCCGACGCTTCGACGACGCGTCGATTCGGCGGCACGGGATTGGGGTTGGTCGTCAGCAAGCGCCTGGTGGAACTGATGGGGGGTCACATCGGCTTCACCAGCGATTTCGGACGTGGATCGCTGTTCTGGTTCACGCTGCCCTTGCGAGACGAGCGCACTGCCGGCAAGCCACTCGACGTCGCAGAGCTGAGCGGTCTTCGCGTCCTCGTCGTCGATGCGATGGAGATCAACCGCCGGCTGCTGAGCGAGCAGCTCACCGCCTGGGGCGTCGAGCACGAATGTGCTGACTCGCCTGCGAGGGCAATCGCAGTGCTCCGGGCTCGCAGCTTGGCCGGCCGCGGGCTGCACGTCGCGCTGATCGACAGGTTTGCACCCAACGACGGGAGCGACGGGTACCTCGTGGCAGACCCGGAGTTCGCTGCGCTTTCGTTGATCGCCCTGGTTACGACCAGCAGTCGCTCAAAAGCCGAAGCCGCACTGGGTGAATACTTCGACGATCATCTGTTGAAGCCGCTGCTTCGACCTGCAACACTCTTCGAGAAACTCGCGGCCGCTTGGGCGGTTCGCAACGGCGAACCGCCACGGGTCAGCTCGTTAGCGCACGAACCACCTCCGATCGAGACTAGCGCCGACACAGAGCGGCCAGCGCCGCTGGCGGTCCAGACTGTCCGGGTGCTGATCGCGGAAGACAACCCGGTCAACCAGTTGCTGGCCAAGCGCTTGCTCGAGAAGCTGGGTTGCCGCGTCGATGTCGCTTCGGACGGACGCGAGGCGGTGGACCTCGCGCAGCAACTGGAATTCGACCTCATCTTCATGGATTGTTCGATGCCGGTTCTGGACGGCTATCGGGCTACCGAAGAACTGCGGCGCCGGCAAGGTGCTCAGCGCCGTACCCCGATCGTCGCACTCACCGCCAATGCGATGAGCGACGATCGCGCGCGCTGCCTGGCTGCGGGGATGGATGACTACCTGAGCAAGCCCATTCACCTCGAAGAGCTGCGTGCAGCTCTGCTCCGTTGGTGCCCGGCGCCCGGAGCTATAGTGGAGATTCAGCGGTCCGTCGGTGAGCGTTGAAGCACCGAACCCAGCCCGGCCTGGGTCAGGGCGTGGCCGGCGAAGCGGATGAGTAGTTGTTGGCCAGGTATTCCAAAATAACGCTGGCTTCTTCCTCGGTCACCGGCGCACCGAAGCGATCGATCATCTTGCGGATGCTCTTCTGCCAGCCGGCACGATCCAGCACCGGCGCGTTCATCTCAATGTAATCGACGCTGTGGCACACGATGCAGCGGGCAATGGTGAGATCCCGGCCCGCTGCCTCGATCAATTCGCTGGTTTCCCCGACCGCGGACGCGCCGGCGCCGGCGCTGGCGCCGAGTGCCAGCAGAACAGCGATCGATCGCGCACCGGCAGTCACGCGACCTCCAGTTGCAGCGTCTGAATGGCGTTGTGATGGTAGCCCGCAGGGTTGGGCGTCAACGCGACCGGTTGCACGGCGCCGCCGCGACTCCTTGCCCTCACCGCGACGCGCAGTACGCCCGCGGCCGCAGGCTTCAACGTCCAGGAAAACCGGCGCCAAGCGTAGCGTCCAAGGTCTGAGCCCAGGCTCGCGCGCTGCCACGACCGTCCGTCGTCCGCGGAGATCTCGACCAGGTCGATGCCACTACCGTCATCCCAGGCCCACCCCATGATGTTGGTCGCTTTCGCCCGTGGAATTCGCATGCCGTGTTCGTGGCTGGTGAGGAGGGAATTGACGAGGATCTCGGTGATCGGCGTCGTCTCGGCTGTCTCCTGGCTTCGGAATGAGGCGCCCGGGAATTTCCCGGTCGGTACCCGGTAGCCCGTTTTCATCCAGAAACCATCGAAGCGGGCCGGTTCCACGCGGATCTCCACCAAGTGCTTCATCCAGTACGTCGCCGTCCAGCCTGGAACAACCAGGCGCGCAGGTGCACCGTGCCAGTGCGGCAATGGCTGTCCGTTCATCTCGAACGCGATCAATGTATCCTCGTGCAGTGCCTTGTCTACAGGGAGGCTCTTGACGAAATCCGGCGTGCCCGGCAGCACGGCGCTGTCTGCGCCGTCGAAGACCACTTCCAGCGCGTCGCCGCGCACACCAGCCCGATTCAGCACGTCACGCAGACGAACGCCGGTCCAGGTCGCGTTCCCCATCGCCCCGTAGCCCCACTGCACACCGGCCGCGCGTGGCATGAAGAGGCCACGACGATTGCCGGAGCACTGATTGATAGCGACCACGCTCACTTGCTCGAACCGTCGGCGCAGGTCATCGAGCGACAAGTCGAGTTTGCGGCCCGCACTGGCGTCGTCGACCCTCAGGCGCCATGCGACCGGGTCGACCTCGGGGATGTTCGCCAGGTGGTAGCGCACGAAGAATGCGTCGTTGGCCGTGTAGGGACTGCGCAGGTCCGCGAGCGGCGTCTCGAAGTTGGGAGGCCTGGAGGTCCGCTCGATGAGCGGCTTCTTGCCCGGGAAGCGCGATGAGATCATCGGCCGGCGCGTCGCCGGATGGGAGCGCGGCAGTTTCCGATCCGCCGAATGTCGCGCGCCCGAACAGCAAGGACGCTCCGCAACCCAGAACGAGCCGACGCCGATCGATCATGCGACCTCCGGAGACGGCGTCGCTGATTCCTCAACCAGCCTGCGTCCCGTAACAGCCCCGCCCCAAGGCGATCAGTTTACCCTTGTCGTCCGTCACCTCAACATCAACGACGCCTATGGTCCGGCCGGCGCGCCGCACGCAAGCCGTCGCCGTGAGATGCGCGCCCAGCGCCGGGCGCAGATAGTCGACGCGAAAGTTGATGGTCGGCACGCCGTGTCCGAGTGCGGCGATCAGCGCATAGTCGCCGGCGATGTCGATGAGCGCAGCGATCGCACCGCCGTGATACTGGCCAGTGCCGGCCTTGCGTTCCACGGCCGGTGAAAAACCCAACCGCATCACCAGGGTCTGTCGCTCCGTGTCCACCGCGACGATATTCAGGGAGAACAGGCGATGGAACGGACAATCCCCGAGCTGCGCCTGCAGCTCGGGGATAGAGACGATGCGATCGGCCTGCAACGCTACCACTTCGCGGTGAGCCGTACGCCGTAGGTACGGCGATCTCCCAGCAACGACAGATCTCCAGTGGCGTTCAGGATCTGCACGAAGCTGTAGATGACCTGGTAGTCCTTGTCGAACACGTTGTTGGCATAGGCCTGGATCTCGTACTGATCGGAGATCCGCAGACCCGCCTGGAGATCGACGAGCTCATAGTAGGGCTGCTCGTCGACGCCGTTGTTGAATGAGATCGGACCCGCGCCCGTGTAGGTAAGCCCGCCGAACGCTTCGAGCGAATCCGTCAGGCTGCGCTCGTAGTTGAGGCCCAGCACGCCACGCATGCGCTCGGTCGAGTTCGGACGCGTGCCTACCAGCGCCGGGTTTGGCGAGGCTACGATCTCGGTATCGTTGTAGGAGAACGCGGCGTTGACCGTGAGGCCGCCGAACGGAAGGAACGCGCCTTCCAGCTCGATTCCCTTCGACTCCAGCTCGCCCGCGTTGGTGGTCGCATTGGTGGGCTGGCCCGAGGTTCCGGTCACGATCTGGGCGACCTGCGCGTCGTCCTGCTCGATGAAATACACGGCCAGGCTGAGCGCCGCGCGCCGACCCCAGAACGACGATTTCGTGCCGAGCTCGTAGTTGAGGGTGACTTCGGGATCGAACGTCCGCTGAGATGGGGGGACAAACGCGGAGTTGAACCCGCCGCCACGGTAGCCGCGCGCGGCGCTCGCATAGACCATGAAATCGGTATTGAAGAAATAGGTCGCTGAGAGCTTCGGTTGCAGCTCGCTCTCTGCGCCGTCGGCGCGGAAAGGATTGGTGGCGCTCGGCGGCTGGTTGCGCTGCAGGATTTCCTGCTCGAGCGTCACGTCGTCGTAACGCAGCCCGGCAACGAGCTCCCAGTGCTCGGACGGCCGCAACGACAGGTTCGCGAACGCAGCCCGCGTTTCGATCTCGACCTCCTGCCGCGAGAGCTGCACCAGTGCGCCGTTCAGCACGAAGCTCGCATTGGTGACAGGATTCTCGCGCGACCAGTACAGACCGACCAGCCAGTCGACGATGCTGTCGTCGTCCGAGGCCAGACGCAGCTCCTGCGCGTACGAGCGCGGATTGGGTTCCGTGTCGAAGCGCTGCAGCGGCGCCGGCGAGTAGTCGGTATCGAAGACTGCGGCTTCGGTAATCATGCGGTCGTACGACGAAATCGACGTCAGCTCGAGGTCCGGCGCGAAACTGTAGCTGGCGCGAAGCGCCGCGCCATAGGAGTGGAAGTCGGTCAGCGGTCGTTCGTTGCCGCGGAACTGACGCACGTACTGGTCCGTCTCCTGCACGACCGCGTAGGTGTTCGCGCCGTTGCGCTGATCCGAGTAATAGCCACTGAACGTGGCCTGGAAATTTTCGCCCGGTGTCAGCAACAGCGAGGCACGCAAGGCGTCAACACTGCGGAACGACGCCCATTCGTCGCGCTCGGTGCTGCGGGTGAAGCCGTCACTCTCCTCGTGCAGTCCGGACAGGCGCAGGACGGCACGTTCGGCAATGGGAGCGTTGATGCTGGCGCGCGCCGACCAGGTTTCGGCGTTGCCCCCGCCCACCTCGAAGGTGCCGCCCCAGTCGTCCCGCGGGGCCTGCGTGACGATGTTGATGGCGCCGCCCAAGGTATTTCGGCCGTAGAGCGTGCCCTGTGGGCCCTTGAGAAATTCGATTCGCTCGACATCGAACAGCGGCTGCGAGAAGAACTGGGCACCCGGCTGGTAGACACCATCGACGAACACGGCCAAGCTGGGCTGCGAACCGCCGCCTTGGGCGCCGATGCCGCGAAAGCCGGTGAACGCGCGCTGCGAATGATCGGTGCGGAAGGAAAAACTGGGCACGAAGCGCGCCGACTCACGGATGTCACGGATTCCATGGTCGGTGAGGAACGATCCGTCCAGCACGGTCACTGCCACGGGAACGTCCTGCTGCCGCTCGACGGTCTTGCGGGCGGTGACCAGCACCTGGCCGAGCTGCGGTTCGGTCGTCGCCGCGGCGTCGGCGTCGTCTTGTGCGGAGGCGAGGTCGGATGCCGTCGCGCAGCTCAGGGCCGCGGTCGCCAGTGCCAGGGAATGGATCGCTGCGGAGATGCGTCGATTGCGCGTGCGATGGTCCAACATGAGGGCCTCTCGCTGAAGGGTGTGTGGGTGAAGCTCCCACTGCTCAAGCTACGCGCTCGCCCCACTCGCAGGTATTTCGATCGGATGAAAGACTACTGCTGCTTCCAGGCGCATCGCGCGACTGCATCTATTGCGATGCGATTGCCGGTACCCGCTCCTTCAGGAACCGAAGAATGCGCCCCCACGTATCGTACGTCGCGCTGCAGTTGGCAGCCGATTCGCCGCCGGTGGACACCCAGGACCCGGAGACGGGGTGCACGTTGAATCCCGACATCTCGTTGCCGATACCCACCCGGGTAATACCGTGGCCGGCGCCCGGATAAGTGTGGGCGGCGACCAGATCCCCTTTGCCGTGCGCCGCCATGCGGGCGCGAATCTGATTCACGCCGAACGCAGAGGGCCACATGGTATCCGCCTCGCCGCCCAACAGAAGGATGGGCACCGCGATGCGCTCCACCGGTATGCCGAAGAGTAGCTGGACAGCAGGATCGCTCCAATCTTCGAGAAAATAGGGCGTGCCGGCGTATCCGGGCGGACCCTTCGAATCCTCCGTGCGGCGCTGCCGCCGCTCCGTCGACCCATCGGTCTCGACGCTGGAACTGGGACGAACCGGTGGGATGCCGCGACCGCCGATTGTCCAGGGGGCGATTCCGCGAGCGGGGGCGACGGTTCTACCGAACGCGCCGTTGACGACCGGGGAAGGCGCGAGCGCGACCACACCGACAATGTTCGCGGGCAAGTAGGCAGCAGTGAGCATCACCGCTTCGGAACCTCTCGACGTCCCCATCAAGACGACTCCGCGCGCACCGGTTCTCTCCTTCAACCAGGCGGCAGCGTCGGAAAAGGTTTCCAGCGGAATCTCGGCGAGTGAGGCCGGCAGATCCTTGTAGCCGAAATAGGCAATGGCCAGGGCGGGATGTCCGCGGCTCGCGAGAAGGGCGGCACTCGAGTGCTGCAATCCGCCACCTGAACCGCCGAGCACGACGACCGGCTGGCCATGCAGTCCGGGCGCGGGTTCGAAGTAACGTCCCTGCACCCTTCCGGCGCCGACATCCTGTGCAACGACGCTTGCGACACGGTATTCGCGGACGACGCTGATCGGGCCGAGTGTGCGCAACCCGACTCGCGCGCTGACGCGCATCGTGAAGTTGTCTTGCTCTCCAATGTTCGGCGTCGTTCGATCGGGCTTCTCACGCAGCTTTTGCAGATACGACGGAAGCTGCTCCGGAGGTATTGGCAGGGCCGAACAAGACAATCCTCCCGGCGATACGCCGCGATAGGTTCCTGCGAGCGAGGTTGCTGTTGCGGTATCGACGACACCGGATGCATCCGCGACAAACTCCGCGCTGGCAGTCCAGGTGCGTCCGTCGTCATCGATCAGCTCCGCCTGCACCCGAACGGCGGATCCGGGTCGCGCGCCGGTGACGCGAACCTCAATGGGCTGGTCTACCAGGCCGCGTTGAGGCGAGACCGTCAACCTCGCGCCTGCCAGGCAATTCGCAGAGACGGCGACCAACAGGGAAGCGAAAAGAAGAGCCTTGCGGGTTGTCATCATCCGAAGCTAGCAACGGGCGATGCAGCCGAATGCTGCGAAGCGACCGGAATCTATTTCGCCTGGACCGCCGTGGGTGACGGTACGCGGTCACCCTTCCTTGCGCTCTTCGTCCTCTGGACTCACCCCTGCGGCGCGCAGCGCCGAAGTCAATCGCGGATCGTCGGCTCCGGCACCGTAAGGGAAGCTCAGGTAGCTCGAGACGACCCGGCCGTCCTTGTCCACCACGAAGAACGAAGGGATGTCGGCGCGGAATTGCTTGAGCGCATCCATGAAATTGGTGAATCGGACATGCGCGAACCGGAACCCGTACTTACCCTGTTCTGCCGCAAGCCATTGCTGGTAGGCCGATGCGTCCTCATCGAAACTCAGCAACACGAACTCGACGCCCCGCGTGCGGACCGCGCGCCGCGTTTTCTCGTAAAACGGCATGGCCTGCTTGCAATAGGGGCACCAGGTCGCCCACGTCATGACGACGAAAGGCTTGCCTCGATAGTCGCCCCACCGGACTGGCCGGCCTTCGGTATCGATGGCGTCGATATCCGGCAGGGTCTCACCGCGCTTCGTGAGATGGGCGTCCGAGGGTGGGCGTTCTTGCGTCGTCGCAGCCGCGGCGACCAAGGCGATCACAGCCGCCACACCGGCGAATGCCGGGTATTTTTTCGCAGATGCCTTCATAGACCGTCCCCCGCGAGCAGGCGCCCGCGCTTCCGCAGGCCCCCACTGACCATGATGGTTGGACCGGGAAAGTCCGCCAGCCAGCACGAGATTGTTCGAGATCTATTGCCTCATCTCGCCAAGAGCTCGTAGCCGTATCGCTCGTCTAGCCGAGATCTGATCTGTGACAACTACCGCGCGCACAAGCATCCCAAGGTGCGCGCCTGCCTCGCGCGCCGTCCGCACTAGCTACTTTCCTTCGCGGGCTCGCGCATGATCCGCTCCCTGGCTTTTGAGAGCATCTCGTCGAGCTCAGCGCGCTCGATCAATCGGCCCCGTATCACGACCGCGCGAATCCTTCGCGAGTTGCGGATATCTTCCAGGGGGTTCGCCTCGAGAAGAACGAGGTCCGCCTCGTAGTTTGCCTGCACTCGGCCCAGCTGGTTGTCGAGCCGGGCGAACCGAACCGGATTGATCGTCGCCGCTTGCAAAGCTTCGCGCGGCGTCAGTCCGGCGGCCACGAGCCTTTCGAGCTCCCCATGCAGCGAGAAGCCCAGTGGCCCGATGTCGGTGCCAGCCAGCAGAGGCACGCCGGCGGCTTGCAGACTGCGCAGGAATGCGTCCTCCCGCTGGTCGCCGCGCAGCGCGTGCTGAAAGTCTTCGGTCGTGAAGTTGCTGAGCCACTTCACTTTCTGTCGGTTGCGGAGCATTCCGACTGCGCCTCGTGTCAGATACTGCGCTTCCGGCAGCGCAAGGTAGTTCTCAACCACGTCCGCGGGAGATTCGTAGATTCGCGTGCTGAGCGTTGGACACTGCCAGGCGCCGGCGGCAAGCGTTTCGCGAACCAGCGCGGGGAAGCGCGTTGCGTCCACGTACTCCCACGCCAGCGTGCGCGACCGCAGATCGACACCGGGTTGTACCGGTGCGTCGGCTGGCACGAGCCGTTCGACGTA
>Ga0187892_10003214_pt1 | contig 30311 bp, 28 predicted proteins | sample MA1701073metaG_FD_139345 | JGI IMG/M metagenome (GOLD analysis project Ga0187892, IMG submission 139345) | Bio-ooze microbial communities from a basaltic lava cave in the Kipuka Kanohina Cave System on the Island of Hawaii, USA - MA170107-3 metaG ...
CCCCAGATGGTGCGCACCATCGCGGGCCAGGGGCGCTTGATGACGAGAATCCCGCCCTTGCCGCGACCGACCGGTTGCCCCGTCTCGTCGACGACATCGGCGAAGATCCCCGGCAGCGGCAGCGTCGCCGAGCCGGGCTTGGTCGGCGTCGCGCCAGGGAGCGGCGAGATCAGATGCCCGCCGGTTTCGGTCTGCCACCAGGTGTCCACGATCGGGCAGCGCTCCCGCCCCACGGTCCTGTGGTACCACATCCATGCTTCCGGGTTGATCGGCTCGCCGACGGTGCCGAGGATGCGCAGGCTCGAAAGGTCGTATTTCCCCGGCAGCTCCCCGCCCGCCTTGATGAGCGAGCGAATCGCCGTCGGCGCGGTGTAGAAGACGCTGACCTTGTGGTCCTGGATGAGCTTCCAGAAGCGCCCCGCGTCCGGGTAGGTCGGGACGCCCTCGAACATCACCTCGGTGGCACCGACCGCGAGCGGGCCGTAGGTGATATAGGTGTGCCCGGTCACCCAGCCCACGTCCGCAGTGCACCAGAACACGTCGCTCGGCTTGTGGTCGAAGACCCACTTCATGGTGAGCGTCGCCCAGAGCAGATAGCCGCCGGTGGAATGCTGGATCCCCTTGGGCTTGCCGGTCGAGCCCGAGGTGTACAGGATGAAGAGCGGGTGCTCCGCGTTCACCCAGGTCGGCTCGCAGGACTCGGCCTGCCCGCGCACGACATCGTCCCACCACTTGTCGCGCGGCGCGCTCATCGGCACCTTGCTGCCGGAGCGCCTGTAGACGATGACGTTGCGCACCTTCTCGCAGCCGCCCATCGCGAAGGCCTCGTCGACCACCGGCTTCAGCGGGATCTCCTTGCCGCCGCGGAACTGGCCGTCGGCCGTAATCACCTCGGTCGCGCCGGCGTCGACGATCCGCTCCTGCAGGCTCTTGGCCGAAAACCCGCCGAACACGACCGAGTGGGTCGCGCCGATGCGCGCGCAGGCCTGCATCGCGACCACCACCTGGATCGACATCGGCATGTAGATGAGCACGCGGTCGCCGCTCTTGACGCCGTGCGCCTTGAGGGCGTTCGCCAGCCGGCACACTTCCGCGTAGAGCGCCTGGTAGCTGATCCGGGTCACCTTGCCGTCGTCCGCCTCGAAGATGATCGCGGTCTTGTCGGGCTGCCCCTCGAGATGGCGGTCGAGGCAGTTGTACGAGGCGTTGAGCTCGCCGTCGTGGAACCATCGGAAGAACGGGGCGTTGCTCTCGTCGAGCACTTTCGTGAACGGCTTGTGCCAGAGCACGTGCTCTTTCGCGAGCCGGCCCCAGAAGCCCTCGAAATCGCGCTCCGCCTCCGCGACCAGTTTGCGGTAGGCCTCCATTCCGGAGAGATTCGCCTGCCGTACAAACTCGGGCGCGGGCGGGAAGATGCGCTTCTCCGTCAGCACCGACTCGATGGTGGCTGCCATGCGGCTTTCTCCTCCTCCTGATGATCGCAGGCGGATTCTTGCGCCGCCGACTTACAGGGCGCTGACTCGCCTGCGCCCGAGATAGAATCATCAAATCAAGTCCCTGTAAAGCGCTCCGGGCCATGACCACCGTTCGCAAGGGCGACCTCGTGCAGAGCGTCGCCGACGCGCTGCAGTTCATCTCCTACTACCACCCGCTCGATTACATCCGGGCGCTCGGCCGCGCCTACGAGCGCGAGCGCTCGCCCGCGGCGAAGGACGCGATCGCGCAGATCCTGACCAACTCGCGCATGTGCGCCGAGGGCCACCGGCCGATCTGCCAGGACACCGGCATCGTCAACGTGTTCCTCAAGGTCGGCATGGACGTGCGCTGGGAGGGGGTAAGCGACCTCGAGGCGGCGATCAACGAGGGCGTGCGGCGCGGGTTCCTCGACCCGGACAACAAGCTGCGCGCCTCGGTGCTCGACGATCCGCAGTTCGCGCGCCGCAACACGAAGGACAACACGCCGGCCGTGATCCACATCCAGCTCGTGCCGGGCGGCAAGGTCGAAGTCGACGTCGCGGCGAAAGGCGGCGGGTCGGAAGCGAAGTCGAAGTTCGTCATGCTCAACCCGTCGGATTCGATCGTCGACTGGGTGCTGAAGACCGTGCCGACCATGGGCGCCGGCTGGTGCCCGCCGGGGATGCTCGGCATCGGCATCGGCGGCACCGCCGAGAAGGCGATGCTGCTCGCCAAGGAGGCGCTCATGGAGCCGATCGACATGGCGGAACTCAAGGCGCGCGGGCCGCGGGACAGGTACGAGGAGCTGCGCATCGAGCTCTACGACAAAGTGAACGCGCTCGGCATCGGCGCGCAGGGCCTGGGCGGGCTCTCGACCGTGCTCGACGTCAAGATCCGCGCCTATCCGACGCACGCCGCCAACAAGCCCGTCGGCATGATCCCGAACTGCGCCGCGACGCGCCACGTGCACTTCGTGCTCGACGGCTCGGGGCCGGCGGAGTTCGCGGCGCCGCGGCTCTCCGACTGGCCCTCGGTCTCGTGGAAACCCGACGCGAGATCGAGGCGCGTGGACCTGGACCGCCTGACGCGGGCCGAGGTCGCGACCTGGAAGCCCGGCGAGACGCTGCTGCTCTCCGGAAAGCTCCTCACCGGGCGCGACGCTGCGCACAAGCGTATCCAGGACATGCTCGACAAGGGCGAGAAGCTGCCGGTGGACTTCGCCAACCGCGTGATCTACTACGTCGGCCCGGTGGACCCGGTGCGCGACGAGGTGGTCGGCCCGGCCGGCCCGACCACCGCCACGCGCATGGACAAGTTCACCGAGATGATGCTCGGCCGCACCGGCCTCGCCGCGATGGTTGGCAAGGGCGAGCGCGGCCCGGTCGCCGTCGAGGCGATCCGCAAGCACGGCGCCGCATCGCTGATCGCGGTCGGCGGCGCCGCCTACCTCGTCGCCAAGGCGATCCGCAAGTCGCGCGTCCTCGCCTTCGCCGACCTCGGCATGGAGGCGATCTACGAGTTCGAGGTGCAGGACATGCCGGTCACCGTCGCCGTGGACGCGAGGGGATCGTCGGTCCACCAGACCGGGCCCGAGCAATGGCAGAGAAAGATCGTCGAGCTGAAGCTCCCGGTCGCCGCGGCTTGAACGCAGCTGACGCTGCATGACTTCCGTCGCCCCCGCGTAGGCGGGGGCCCATGACGTGCCCTCCGGCCACGTCACGAACTGGACCGCAGTCTGGGCCGTGTTGGCGGCCGGGCTGCTGTCGGGGGCGTTCATCGGCAAGGTGCCGCCTGCCCTGCCCGCGCTGCGCGCCGACTTCGGCCTGACGCTGGTCGAGGCGGGCTATGTCGCCACCATGCTGAACGTGCTCGGCGGCACGGTCGGCATGTTCGCGGGCGTCTTCTCGGACCGCTTCGGCCACAAGCGCATCGCGCTCGGCGGCCTCGCCCTTCTCGCGATCGGCGGCACGCTCGGCGCGCTGGCCGGCGGCTATCCACTGATCCTCGTTGCGCGCTTTCTCGAAGGCACGGGCTTCATCATGACGACGGTGGCCGGGGCTGCGCTGACGGCACAGGCGGCCGCGGCTGCGGACCGCGCCAAGGCGCTGGCGCTGTGGAGCTGCTACATGCCGGCCGGAGGGAGTCTCGCCATGCTTGCGGCCTCCGCGGCGCTGGTCCTGAGCGGCTGGCGCGACCTGTGGCTTGCGCTGGCCGCCGCCGCCGCGGCGTGTTTCCTGCTTCTTGCCCGCAGCGTGCCCGCGCCCCGCTCGCGCGCCACGGTCGGCCTGGCGCGGCTCGCGCTGGAATCGCTCGGCCATCCGGCGAACCTGCTGCTGTGCCTCGTCTTCGCCGGCTACACGGCGCAATGGGCGGTCTTCCTCACCTGGCTGCCCACCTTCGTCGTCGGCGAGCGCGCCGGGTCGGCGAGCCTGGGCTCGCTGCTGACGGCGCTCTGGGTGGCGATCAACGTGCCCGGCGTGCTGCTCGGCGGCTGGCTGATCGCGCGCGGCGCGCGGCGCTCGCACGTGATCGCCGCCGCGAGCATCGTTCAGGCGCTCGCCGGTGCCGGCGCCTTCCTCGACCTGCTGCCTGACGCCGGGCGCTATGCCAGCTGCCTCGCGTTCTCGTTCTTCGGCGGCGTGATCCCGGCCGCCGTCTTCTCCGGCGTCGCGGCGCTGGCGCGCTCGCCGCAGCACATCGGCACGGCCAACGGCATGGTGATGCAGTTCTCCCAGCTGAGCCAGTTCCTGTCGCCGATCGCGGTGGCGTGGCTCGTGACCCGGTCCGGCTGGAGCGCTTCGCTCCCGGTGATGCTGGCCTGCGCGGCGCTCGCGTTCGCCGGCGCCCTTTGCCTCGGCGCGCTCGAGCGGCGCGCTAGAATCGGCCCCGGGAGACCTGAGACGTGAGAGACGTGCTGATCTGCGAAGTGGGCCCGCGCGACGGGCTGCAGAACGCGAAGCACGTGATGCCCACCGAGGCCAAGAAGCGCTGGATCGGCGCGCTCGCCGCGGCCGGAATCGACGAGATCGAGGTCGGCTCGTTCGTGCCGGCGAAAGTGATTCCCGCGATGGCCGACACCGCCGAGTTGGTGGCGTTCGCGCGCACCCTCCCCGGCCTCAAGGTGGTCGCGCTCGCCCCCAACGTCAAGGGCTTCGAGCGCGCGCGTGCCGCCGGCGCGCACAAGGTCACGTTCCCGGTCTCGGCCTCGCGCAAGCACAGCGAGTCGAACGTGCGCATGACCCCGGAGCAGATGATCGAGCAGGTGCGCCAGTCGGCGGCGCTGCGCGGCAAGGACGGACCCGAGATCGAGGGCGCCGTCTCGACCGCGTTCGGCTGCACGCTCCAGGGCGCGGTTCCCGAGGACGACGTGGTGCGCATCGCCGCCGCGCTGGCGGAGTTCTGCGACGGCGTGGCGCTCGCCGACACGGTCGGCTACGCCAACCCGGCCCAGGTGAAGCGCATCTTCGCGCGCGTGCGCCGGGAGATCGGCGCCAAGCTCGAAGGCGCGCATTTCCACAACACGCGCGGCCTCGGTCTCGCCAACGCGCTCGCCGCCTACGAGGAAGGCGTGCGCGCGTTCGATTCCTCGATGGGCGGCCTCGGCGGCTGCCCGTTCGCGCCCGGCGCGAGCGGCAACGTCGTCACCGAGGACCTGGTGTTCATGTTCGAGGCGATGGGCGTCGCCACCGGGATCGACTTCGACCGGCTCATGCAGGCGCGCCAGGCGCTGGCGCGCGGCCTGCCGGAGGAGCCGATCTACGGCCACACGCCCGAGGCCGGCCTTCCGAGGGGGTTCCGCAAGCCATGAGCGAACAGACCGTATTGACCGCCACCGCCGGCGCGGTGACCACCGTCACGCTGAACCGGCCGAAGGCGCTCAACGCCCTCAACCGCGACCTGACGCTGGCGCTGCGCGACGCGGTGTTCGCGGCCGAGGCCGATCCCGCGGTGCGCTGCGTGGTGATCCGCGGCGGCGAGCACTTCATGGCGGGCGGCGACGTCAAGAGCTTCCACGAGCGGCTGCAGGCGAGGGCCTCGGGGGCGCAGACCCGCGCCCAGTTCGAGACCTTCATCCACGAGGTGCACGCGATCATCATCAGCATGCGCCGCATGCCCAAGCCCGTGGTCGCGAGCGTGTCCGGCGCCGTGGCCGGCTTCGGCGTGAGCCTGATGATGGCCTGCGACCTGGTGATCGCCGCCGACAACGCCTACTTCACGCTCGCCTACGTGCACATCGGCACCAGCCCCGACGGCGGCTCCACCTTCTCGCTGCCGCGCATCGTCGGCGCCAAGAAGGCGCTGGAGATCGCGCTGCTCGGCGAGCGCTTCGACGCCGCCACCGCCGAGCGCCTCGGCCTCGTCAACCGCGTCGTGCCGGCCGCAGCGCTCGAGGCCGAGACCGCGCAGCTCGCCGCGCGCCTCGCCGCCGGCCCGACCGCGGTCTACGGCCGCACCAAGGCGCTGCTGAACCGCTCGCTCAACAACCCGCTCGAGGCGCAGCTGCAGTTCGAGGCCGAATGCTTCTCGCAGAGCGCCGCCGAGCCCGATTTCGCCGAGGGCGTGCGCGCTTTCGTGGAAAAGCGCAAGGCCCGGTTCAAGGGCTCGTAAGTGGCTTCGCTGAAGGGCAAGACGCTGTTCGTCACCGGCGGCAGCCGCGGCATCGGGCTCGCGATCGCGCTGCGCGCGGCGCGCGACGGCGCCAACATCGCCATCGCCGCCAAGACCGTGGAGGCGCATCCGAAGCTGCCGGGCACCATCCACACGGCGGCTCGGGAGATCGAGGCCGCGGGCGGCAATTGCCTGCCGGTGCAATGCGACATCCGCGACGAGGCGCAGATCGCCGCGGCGGTCGCGGCGACGACGCAGCGCTTCGGCGGCATCGACATCCTGGTCAACAACGCGAGCGCGATCAGCCTCACCGGCACGCTGGAGACGCCGCTGAAGCGCTTCGACCTCATGTTCGGCATCAACGTGCGCGGCACCTACGCCACCTCGCAGGCGTGCATCCCGCACCTGCGCAAGGCCGGGAACCCGCACATCCTCACGCTTTGCTCGCCGCTCAACCTGAACCCGCGCTGGTTCAAGAACCACGTCGCCTACACCATGGCGAAGTACGGCATGAGCATGTGCGTGCTCGGCATGGCGGAGGAGTTCCGCGAGGCCGGCATCGCGGTCAACGCGCTCTGGCCGCGCACCATCATCGCCACGGCGGCGCTGCAGATGGTGCCCGGCGTGGACACCGGCCGCGCGCGCAAGCCCGAGATCATGGCCGACGCCGCGCACTGGATCCTGACGCAGCCGAGCCGCCAGTGCAGCGGCAACTTCTTCATCGACGAGGAGGTGCTGCGCAAGGCGGGCGTGAAGGATCTCGGCCAGTACGCGGTCGATCCGTCGAAGCCGCTCGCCACCGACCTGTTCCTGGACTGAGGGGGCCCGCGGTGCTGCCGCTCGAAGGGCTGCGCGTCGTCGAGTTCGCGCACATGGTGATGGGCCCGAGCTGCGGCCTGGTGCTCGCCGACCTCGGCGCCGAGGTGATCAAGGTCGAGCCGCTCGAGGGCGACAACACGCGCCGCCTGCAGGCGGCCGGCGCCGGCTTCTTCCCGGTGTTCAACCGCAACAAGAAGAGCCTCGCGGTCGACCTGAAGCGCGAGGAGGGCCGCGCGGTGGTGCTGCGGCTCCTCGACAGCGCCGATGTCCTGACCGAGAACTTCCGCCCGGGGGCGCTCGAGAAGCTGGGCTTCGGCTACGAGGCGCTCGCCGCGCGCAACCCGCGGCTCGTCTACTGCTCGCTGAAGGGGTTCCTGCACGGGCCGTACGAGCAGCGCGCGGCGCTCGACGAGGTGGTGCAGATGATGGGCGGGCTCGCGTACATGACCGGCCTCCCGGACCGCCCGCTGCGGGCCGGCTCGTCGGTGGTGGACATCATGGGCGGGACCTTCGGCGCAGTCGGCATCCTCGCCGCGCTGCGCGAGCGCGAGACGACCGGCCGCGGCCGGCGGGTGACGAGCGCGCTGTTCGAGAGCACGGCATACCTCGTCGCGCAGCACATGGCGCAGTACGAGCTCACCGGCGAGGCGCCGCCGCCGATGTCGGTGAAGCGCCCGGCCTGGGGCGTGTACGACATCTTCGAGACCGCCGACGCGGACGGCACCGACGCGCGGCTCTTCGTCGGCATCGTGACCGATACCCAGTGGGAGGTGTTCTGCCGCGAGTTCTGGCAACCCGAGCTCGCCGCCGATCCGCGCCTGGCGCGCAACGCCGACCGCGTGCGCGAGCGCGGCTGGCTGATCCCGAGGCTGGGCGAGATCCTGCGCGGCTACACCCGCGCCGCGCTCGCCGCCAGGCTCGAGGCGGCGGGACTCCCCTTCGCGCCGATCGCGAAGCCCTGGGACCTGCTCGATGACCCGCATCTGGTGGCTTCCGGCGGCCTGGTCGAGACCAAGGTGCCGGGCGGCGGACGGTTCCGCGCACCCACGCTGCCGCTCGCGCTCGACGAGCAGCGCCTGCCCAAGCGGGCCGACCCGCCCGCGCTCGGCGACGCGACGCGCGAGGTGCTGCTGGGGCTGGGCTACGCGGAGCGCGAGATCGAGGCGCTCGCGCAGGAGCGCGTCATCGCGCTCGCCTGACGCTCATTTCAGGGCGTCGGCGCCCGCTTTCCCGACGATGGCGTCCTGGTCCCCGCGCGCGCCCGAGACGCCGATCGCCCCGATGATCCTGCCGTCGACGATGATCGGCAGCGCCCCGTCCGCCTGGTCGAGGGTGATCGGCGGCCCGTACGGCTGCGCCTGGGCGCTCAGGGCGAAAGCGGCCGCTGCTTCACCGCGCGCCGAGCGCGTCCTTCACCTGCTCGAGCGCGCCCGGGTCCTCGATGGTGGTGAGATCGCCCGGGTCGCGCCCCTCGGCGAGCGCCTGGATCGAGCGCCGCAGCGTCTTGCCGGAGCGCGTCTTCGGCAGCAGCGTGACGAAGTGCACCGCCTTCGGCCGCGCGATCGCGCCGAGCTGCTTGTCGACCGTGTCCATGACCTCCTTCTCGAGCGCCTTGCGGCCCTCGGGTGTGCCGAGCTTCGAGGCATCCTTCGCCACGGCGAAGGCGAGCGGCATCTGGCCCTTGAGCGCGTCCGCCACCCCGACCACCGCGCACTCGGCGATGTTGGCGTGCATGTTGACCGCCTCCTCGATCTCGCGCGTGCCGAGGCGGTGGCCGGCGACGTTGATCACGTCGTCGGTGCGCCCGAGGATGAAGTAGTAGCCGTCCGCGTCGCGGATGCCCCAGTCGAAGGTGGTGTAGACGAGCTTCTTCGGGAAGGTCCTGAAGTACGTGCCGACGTAGCGCTCGTCGTCGCCCCAGACCGTGGACATGAATCCGGGCGGCAGCGGCGGCTCGATCGCGACCACTGCCTTTTCGTTCGGCCCCGCCTCGCTCGCATCGGACTCGCGCAGCAGCTTCAGGTCGTAGCCGAACACCGGGAACGACGGGCTGCCGAGCTTGACCGGCGTCTTCTCCACTCCGGGCACCTGCGACAGGATCGGCCAGCCGGATTCGGTCTGCCAGTAGTGGTCCACCACCGGGCGGCCGAGGCCCTCGGAGATCCAGGCGTGCGTCGGCTCGTCGAGCGGCTCGCCGGCGAGGAACAGGTGCTTGAGCGTGGAGAGGTCGTACTTCCTGAGGTACGCCGGGTCCTGCTTCTTCAGCACCCGGATCGCGGTGGGCGCAGAGAACATCACCGCCACCTTCTCGTCCTGCACGATGCGCCACCAGATGCCGGCGTCCGGGCGCACCGGGACGCCCTCGTAGAGGATCGTCGTCATGCCCGCGATGAGCGGGGCGTAGATGATGTAGGAGTGCCCCACGACCCAGCCGATATCGGAGGTCGTGAACATCGTCTCGCCGGCCTCGCCGCAGAAGATGTACTTCATCGAGGCGGCGAGCGCGACCGCGTAGCCGCCGACGTCGCGCTGCGCACCCTTCGGCCGCCCGGTCGTGCCCGAGGTGTAGAGGATGTAGGAGGGTTCGTTCGACTCGAGCCAGGCGCACGGCACCTGCGCGCCGGCGTGCCGCGCCGCGAGCTCCTGCCAGTCCAGGTCGCGGCCCGGCGCGAGCGCCATGTCCCGGTCGAGGCCGCGCCGGAAGATCAGCGCCTTCTGCGGCGGATGCCTGGCGAGCTTGAGCGACTCGTCGACGAGGCTCTTGTAGAGCACCACCTTGCCCATGCGGCTGCCGCCGTCGGCGGTGATCATGAGCCTGGGCCGGGCGTCGTCGATGCGCGCGGCGAGGCTCGCCGCGGCGAAGCCACCGAACACGACCGAGTGGATCGCGCCGATGCGCGCACAGGCGAGGATGGCGAAGACCGCCTCGGGGATCATCGGCATGTAGATGATCACCCGGTCGCCCTTGCCGACGCCGAGCGAGCGCATCATCGCGGCGGCGCGCTGCACCTCGGCGTGCAGCTCGCGGTAGCTGTACGTCCTGCGCTGCGCCACCTCGGTCGAGACGTAGACCAGCGCCGTCTGCTGCCCGCGGGCCGACAGGTGCCGGTCGACGGCGTTGTAGCAGAGATTGGTCTCGCCGCCGATGAACCATTTCGTGAACGGCGGCCGCGAGTAGTCGAGCACCTGCGAGAAGGGCTTGTGCCAGTCGACCAGCCTCGCCTGCTCGGCCCAGAAGCCTTCCCGGTCCGTGATCGAGCGCCGGTGGAATTCCTTGTAGGTGGTCATGCGTTCAAGTCCACGACGACGCGCCGGGACACCTTTGCGTTGATGAAATCGTCGAACACTTTCGGCAGCTCGCCGAACGGCACCGTGCGCGCCATCTCCTTGAGCAGCGGCGGCCGCATGTCGGTCGCCAGGCGCTGCCATACCGTGCGCTCGAGCTCCGGCGTCGGGCAGTCGCTCGAGTTGATGCCGAGCAGGCTCACGCCGCGCAGGATGAAGGGCATCACGGTGGTCTTCAGCTCCGCGCTCGCCGCGAGCCCGATGGACGCGATCACGCCGTTGAATTTCATCGTGCTCGCCATCCAGGCGAGCACCTCGCCGCCGAGGTTGTCGACGCCGCCCGCCCAGGTCGCCTTGTCGAGCGGCCGGATTTTCGCCAGGTCCAGGCTCGAGCGCGCGAGGATCGCCTTGGCACCGAGCTTCTTCAGCCAATCGCTCTCCGACTCCTTGCCAGTGAGCGCGGTCACCTCGTAGCCGAGCTTCGCGAGCGCCGCGAGCGCGATCGAGCCCACGCCGCCGGTCGCGCCGTCGATCACCACCGGGCCGTTCGAAGGCTTCAGGCCGTTGTGCTCCATGCGAATGATCGCGAGCCCCGCGGTGTAGCCGGCGGTGCCGAGCGCCATCGCTTCCCAGAGCGTCATGCCTTTCGGGATCTTCACCGCCCAGCCGGCCGGGACGCGCGCGTACTCGGCGTAGCCGCCATGGTGCTTGACGCCGAGCTCGTGCCCTACCGCGAGCACGGCGTCGCCCTTGGCGAAGCGTGCATCGGCCGAAGCTACGACCGTGCCGGCGAGATCGATGCCGCCGATGCACGAGGGCCGCAGCAGGATGCGCCCCCTGCCGGTCGCGGCAAGCGCGTCCTTGTAGTTGACGTCCGAGTACGCGACGCGCACTACCACCTCACCCGGGTCGAGATCGTCGAGCGTGCAATCGACGAACTGCGCCTGCACGCCCTTGCCGGCCTGGTCGATCCGGTAGGCCCTGAACTTATCCACCCGCCCTCCTCCTCCCGGCCTGAAGATACTCCGCGGACTGCATCTCGTGCAGCCGGCTCGCGCTGCGCGCGAACTCGGCCGCTGCGGTCTTCGCGTCGCCGCCCTCGGTGAAGAGCTCCTCGGGCTGCGCCTCTGCGCCGACGATGAGCTTCACCCGGTCATCGTAAAACACGTCCACCAGCCACGTGAAGCGGCGCGCGGCATCGGCGTTGCGCGGCCCCATGCGCGGCACGCCGGAGAGGATCACGGTGTGAAAGCGCTGCGCCAGGTCCACGTAGTCGGCGTAGGAGCGCGGCCCGCCGCACAGGGCCCCGAAATCGAACCACACCAGGCCCCCGGCGCGCTTGCGGTAGGGAATCCTGCGCCCCTCGACGTCGAGCGGCTGGCGCTCCTCCTCGACGTCCCGGAGCGTGCCGAAGATCCGCTCCAGCTCGGATTCGCCCTGCGGGCCGACCTGGTAGACCTTGAGCCGCTCCATCTTGAGCCGCCGGTAGTCGGTGCCGTTGTCCACCTGGATGACGTCGAGGCGGGCCTTGAGCAGCGCGATCGCGGGCAGGAAGCGCTCGCGCTGCAGCCCATTCGCATACAACTGGTCCGGGCGGTAGTTGCTGGTCATGACGAACTCGACGCCGCGCTCCATGACCTGCTCCAGGAAGCGGCCGAGGATCATGGCGTCGGCGATGTCGGCGACGTGGAACTCGTCGAAGCAGACCAGCCGGTAGCGCCGCGCGGTGTGCGCGGCGAGCTCGGCAAGCGGATCCTCGGTGCCTTTCAGCTCGGCGAGCTCGCGGTGCACCTCGCGCATGAAATGATGAAAGTGCACCCGGCGTTTGCGCACCAGAGGCACGCAGCGGTAGAAGGCGTCCATCAGGAAGCTCTTGCCGCGCCCGACCCCGCCCCACAGGTAGACGCCCTTGGGCAGCGGCGGCTTGACCAGCAGGCGCTTGAGCGCGGTGCTGCGGCGCGCCTTGTAGGCGCTCCATTCCTCGTACAGGCGCTGCAGCCGCTCGACCGCGCGCGACTGCGCCGGGTCGGAGACGAAGCCGCGGCGCGCCAGCGCCTCGCGGTAGAGCTCGATGACGCTCTGCGCCTCGTCGGGCGCGGCGGTGTGGGCGCTCTCGGGCATTCGGGTTGGCGCGCCTAGGGCCGCGCCTCGCGGCGCGCGAGCCACAGGGTGCTGGCGAGGATCACGCAGCCGCCCGCCACGGTCCAGCCGGCGGGCGCGGTGCCGAAGACGATGAAGCCGAGGATCGCCGCCCACACCAGCTCGAGGAACTTGACCGACTGCACCGCCGAGATGTCGGCGACGGCGAACGAGCGCGTCATGCAGTAGTGGCCGGCCGCGCCGAGCAAGCCGCAGACCACGAGCAGCGCCCACTGCGCGGCGTCGGGCGCGCTCCACAGGGCGAGCGCGAACGGCGCCAGCAGCGCCGATACCGAGAGGTGCTGCCAGAGCACGATCACGTCCGGGCGGTCGTGGCGCGTCAGCACCTTGGCGACGAGGAACGAGCCGGCGAACACCGGGGCGGAGGCGAGCATCAGCAGCATGCCGGGCGAGACGCCGCCGAAGGCGCCGCCCTGCCAGGGCCTGACCACCAGCAGCACGCCGAGGAAGCCCACCAGCACCGCGGCCCAGCGCGCCCCGGTCATGCGCTCGCGCAGAAAGAGGACGGCGCCGAGGCAGATGAAGATCGGGCCGCTGAAGCTGATCGCGGTCAGCTCGGCGAGCGTGACGAGCGGCAGCGCGGCGAACCACAGCATCATGCCGCCGGCGTGGAACAGGCCGCGCGCGAACTGCAGCTTCGGCGCCCGCGTCCACAGCCCGCCCGCGCCCAGCCGCAGCGCCGGGGCGAGGATCACGAGCGCGCCCAGCAGGTAGCGCAGGAAGCCGACCAGCCAGGGGTGCATCTCGTGCGAGAGCTTCTTCATCGCCGCGTTGAGGACGACGAAGATGACCCCCGTGGCCGCCATCCAGAGCATGCCGCGGACGGTGGCGCTGAGGCGGTGCGTGCGGTCCGCGCTCAGATGTTCAGGGCGCGCTTGCCCACGGCGAGGGCCGCGTCCTTCATCGCCTCCGAGAGCGACGGGTGGGCGTGCACGATCATGCCGATGTCCTCGCTCGAGCCGCGGAACTCCATCGCCACCACCGCCTCGGCGATCAGCTCCGAGGCGTAGGCGCCGAGGATGTGCACCCCGAGAATGGCGTCGTTCTTGGCGTGCGCCAGAACTTTCACCAGGCCGCTCGTGTCGCCCAGCGCGCGCGCCCGGGCGTTGGCCGAGAACGGGAACATGCCGGCGCGGTACTCGACGCCTTCAGCCTTCAGCTGCTGCTCGGTCTTGCCGACCCAGGCGATCTCGGGCGTGGTGTAGATCACCCACGGAATGGTGTTGTAGTCGAGGTGCGCACGCTGGCCGGCGATCCGCTCGGCGACCGTCACCCCCTCCTCCTCGCCTTTGTGCGCCAGCATCGGGCCGCGCACCACGTCGCCGATCGCCCAGACGCCGGCGAGGTTGGTGCGGCACTCGTCATCGACCCCGATGAAGCCGCGCTCGTCGATCCTGAGCCCGACCGTGGCCCCGTTCAGGCCCTCGGTGTTGGGAACCCGGCCGATCGAAACGACCAGCCGGTCGCACTCCAAGATTTTAGTTGAATTGCCAGGCGCAGTGTATTGAACAGTAACGTTTTTCTTCGATACCGTCACCTTTGTGATCTTGACCCCGAGCTGGATCGCGAGACCCTGCTTGGCGAACACCTTGGCGGCCTCGCGCGCGATCGTCTCGTCGGCGGCACCGAGAAACTCGGGGAGCGCCTCGAGGATCGTCACTTCGGCGCCGAGCCGCCGCCAGACGCTGCCCATCTCCAGGCCGATGACGCCCGCGCCGATGACGCCGAGGCGCTTGGGCACCTCGGGGATGGCGAGCGCGCCGCTGTTGCTGAGGATGCGGTCCTCGTCGAAGGCGGCGCCGGGCAGCGCGCGCGGGTTGGAGCCGGTGGCGATGATCACGTGCCTGGCGAGCACGGCCTCGGGCTTCGCCCCGGCGACGGCGACCTCGTAGCCGGCGTCGCGCTTGCCGGCGAAGCCGGCGCGGCCGTGGAAGAACGCGATCTTGTTCTTGCGAAAAAGGTAGGCGATGCCGTCGTTGCTCGCCTTCACCACCTTGTCCTTGCGCTTGAGCATCTGCGCCAGGTCGAGCTCGACGCCCTTCACCTTGACGCCGTGCTCGGCGAAGTGGTGCCCGGCCTGCTCGAAGTTCTCCGACGACTGCAGCAGCGCCTTGGACGGGATGCAGCCGGCGTTGGTGCAGGTGCCGCCGAGCGCCGCCTTGCCGTCGGCGCCGCGCCACTCGTCGATGCACGCGGTCGAGAGGCCCAGCTGCGCAGCGCGGATCGCCGCAATGTAGCCGGCGGGCCCCGCGCCGATCACGACGACGTCGAAATTCGCCACGTCCTCAGATGTCCAGCGCGAGGCGCGCCGGGTCCTCCAGCGCCTCCTTCATCGCCACCAGCGACAGCACCGCTTCGCGGCCGTCGATGATGCGGTGATCGTAGGAAAGCGCCAGGTAGTTCATCGGTCGCACCACGATCTGCCCGCTCTCCACCACCGCGCGCTCCTTGGTCAGGTGCACGCCGAGGATCGCCGACTGCGGCGGGTTGATGATCGGCGTCGACAGCATCGAGCCGAACACGCCGCCGTTGGAGATCGAGAAGGTGCCGCCGGTCAGCTCCTCGAGCGCGAGCTTGCCGTCCTGCGCCTTCTTGCCGAACTCGGCGATCTTCTTCTCGATCGCGGCGAACGACATCTGGTCGGCGTCGCGCAGGATCGGCACCACCAGGCCGCGCGGGCTGCCGACCGCGACGCCGATGTCGAAATAGCCGTGGTAGACGATGTCGTTGCCGTCCACCGAAGCGTTCACCACCGGGTATTTCTTCAGCGCGTGCACCGCGGCCTTGACGAAGAACGACATGAAGCCCAGGCGCACGCCGTGCTCCTTCTCGAAGCGCTCGGCGTATTTCCTGCGCAACTCCATCGCCGGCTGCATGTTCACTTCGTTGAAGGTCGTCAGGATCGCGGCGGTGGACTGCGACTGCACCAGCCGCTCCGCGATGCGCGCGCGCAGGCGCGACATCGGCACGCGCTGCTCGGGCCGCCCGGCGAGCACCTGCTCGAGCGGGACCGGCGGCGCCGGCGCGAGCGCCGGCTGGGTCCCCGCCTTCGCGGGGACGACGTCCTTCGTCGCCTGCGGCTTCGCCGCCTGCTCCAGGACGTCACCCTTGGTGACGCGGCCGCCGCGCCCGGTGCCGGCGACCGCAGCGGTGTCGACGCCGAGATCGGCGGCGGTCTTGCGCGCTGCGGGCAGCACGGCTGCTGGTCCTGCCGCCCGGGCGGTCTGGGTCCCCGCCTCCGCCGGGACGACAGCAGGTCTGGGAGCGGCGGCCGCGGCGACCGGAGAAGAACCGGAAGCGACGACGGCCTTCGCGTCGGTATCGATCTTGGCGATGACCTCGCCCGCGACCACGGTGCCCTTGTCGGCTTTCAGGATGCTCACCAGCACGCCGTCGGCCGGGCTCGGCAGCTCGAGCACCACCTTGTCGGTCTCGATGTCGATCAGGTTCTCGTCGCGCCTGACCGCTTCGCCCTGCTTCTTGTGCCAGGCGAGCAGCGTCGCCTCGGAGACCGACTCCGAGAGCTGCGGCACCTTGACTTCGACGAGCATGCGTCCTCCCTCAGGAAGCGCGCTGCGCCTTGCCCGACTTGCGGCCGGTGCCCTGCACCGGCATCACCACATTGTCGGTGATCTCCGCGAACGCGGCATCCACCAGCTCCTTCTGCTGCTGACTGTGCAGCGAGAGATACCCCACCGCCGGCGAGGCCGATGACCTGCGTGTCGCGTAGGCGAGCACCTGGTCGGCGCGCATGTGCCGCAGCAGGTAATGCTGGATGCGGTGCCACGCCCCCTGGTTGCCCGGCTCCTCCTGGCACCAGAGCACCTCATGCGCGTTCGGATAGCGGTCGATCTGCGCCTGGAACTCGTCGTGCGGGAACGGGTAGAGCTGGGCGATGCGCGCGATCGCCATGTCGCGCACGCCGTTCTCCTTGCGCGCCGCCATCAGATCGAAGAAGACCTTGCCGCTGCAGAAGATGATGCGCTTGACCTCGCCGGGACGGATCGTCTCGTCCCAGTCGGCGTTCACCGGCTGCAGCTTGCTCTCGGCGAACTCGGCGAGCGGTGAAACCGACTCCTTGTGCCGCAGCAGGCTCTTCGGCGTGAAGATCACGAGCGGCTTCCTCCACGGCCGGATCATCTGCCGGCGCAGCAGGAAGAACATCTGCACCGGCGTCGCCGGCACGCAGACCTGGATGTTGTAGTCCGCGCACAGCTGCAGGAAGCGCTCGACGCGCGCGGAGGAATGCTCCGGCCCCTGGCCCTCGTAGCCGTGCGGCAGCATCAGCACCATGCCGCAGATGCGGCCCCACTTCACCTCGCCGGCGGCGATGAACTGGTCGATCACCACCTGGGCGCCGTTGGCGAAGTCGCCGAACTGGGCCTCCCAGACCACCAGCTCGTTGGGCTCGGAGGTGGCGTAGCCGTACTCGAAGCCGAGCACCGCCTCCTCGGAGAGCACCGAGTCGATCGCGACGAAGTCGCCCTGGTTGGGAGCGACGTGCTGCAGCGGGATGTAGGTGCCCGCATCCCACTTCTCCCGGTTCTGGTCGTGCAGCACCGCGTGCCGGTGGAAGAACGTGCCGCGCCCGCAGTCCTGCCCGGAGATGCGGATGGCGTAGCCGTCCCTGAGGAGCGAGGCGTAGGCGAGGTTCTCCGCCATGCCCCAGTCGACCGGCATCTTGCCCTGCCCCATCAGGCGCCGGTCGGCGATGATCTTCTCGACCCTCGGGTGGAGCTTGAAGTTCGCCGGCACGGTGGTGAGCTTCTCGGCCAGCATCTGCAGGTCGGCGAGCGGCAGCTTGGTGTCGTCGTTCTCGTTCCACTTCGTGCCCTTGTACTTCGACCACTCGACCGCGAACGGCGGCTTGAAATTCGACAGGATCGTCCTGTTGGTGTGGAAGCCGCCCTCCATCGCCTGCCGGTAGCTCGTCGCCATTTTCTCGGCATCGTCGGCCGCGATCACGCCCTGCGCCGCGAGCCTTTCGCCGTACAGCCTGCGCGTGCCCGGATGCTGGCCGATGAGCTTGTACATGAGCGGCTGCGTCACCATCGGCTCGTCCTGCTCGTTGTGGCCGAGCTTGCGGAAGCAGATCAGGTCGACCACCACGTCCTTCCTGAACTGCATGCGGTAGTCGAGCGCGATCTCGATCGCCATCAGCGCGGCCTCGGGGTCGTCGGCGTTGACGTGGAAGATCGGCGCCTCGATCATCTTCATCACGTCGGTGCAGTAGAGCGTGCTGCGGCTGTCGCGCGGATCCGACGTCGTGAACCCGATCTGGTTGTTGATCACGATGTGCACCGTGCCGCCGGTGCCGTAGCCGCGCGTCTGCGAGAGATTCAGCGTCTCCATCACCACGCCCTGCCCCGCCACCGCGGCGTCGCCGTGGATCAGGACCGGGAGCACCTGCGAGCCGTCGCGGTCCTTGCGCCGGTGCTGGCGCGCCCGCACCGAGCCCTCGACCACCGGGTTGACGATCTCCAGGTGCGAGGGATTGAACGCTAGCGTCAGGTGCATCGGCCCGCCCGGGGTGTTGATGTCGGACGAGAAGCCCTGGTGATATTTGACGTCGCCCGCGAGCAGCGCCTCGTCGTGCTTGCCTTCGAACTCGCTGAACAGGTCCTTCGGCATCTTGCCGAGGGTGTTGACCAGCACATTAAGGCGCCCGCGGTGCGCCATGCCGATCACCAGTTCCTGCACGCCCGCCGCGCCGGCGCGCTGCAGCAGGTGATCGAGCACCGGGATCAGCGTGTCGCCTCCCTCGAGCGAGAAGCGCTTCTGCCCGACGTAGCGCGTGTGCAGGTAGCGCTCCAGGCCCTCGGCGGCGGTGAGGCGCTCGAGGATGTGCACCTTGTAGTCGGGCGGGAAATTGGGCTTGGAGCGGATCGGCTCCAGCCGCTGCTGGATCCAGAGCTTCTCGGCGCGGCTCGAGAGGTACATGTATTCGACCCCGAGCGTGCCGCAGTACGTCTCGCGCAGCGCGCGGATGATCTCGCGCAGGCTCGCCTGCTCCTGGCCGATGAACGAGCCGTGGTTGAACACGGTGTCCATGTCGGCCTCGGTCAGGTCGTAGTAGGCGGGCTCGAGCTCGGCGATGTGCGGCTTGGGTTGGCGCTTGAGCGGATCGAGATCGGCCAGCAGGCAGCCGCGGAAGCGGTACTCCGCCACCAGCTGGATGACCGAGACCTGCTTGCGATCGAGCGCGGCCGGCGCGGCGGCGCGCACCGCGCCGGCGCGCGCGCGCTGCGCGAACGATTCCACTATCGGCGCGTGCGCCACGTCGCTCGCGGCGCCGCCCTCCGCGGGAAGCAGCTGCAGGCGGTCGAAGTACTCGCGCCACTTCTGCGGCACCGACTGCGGGTCGGCGAGGTAGGCCTCGTACAGCTCCTCGACGAACGGCGCATTGCCGCCGAAGAGGTAAGAGTTGCCGAGAAACTCCTTCATGACGGGCATGGCGGCGCTCCTATCGCTTCTCGATCGGCGCCACCTCGCGGCGCGTGGCGCCGCGGTAGAGCTGGCGCGGGCGGCCGATCTTGTACTCCGGATCGGCGATCATCTCCTGCCACTGCGCGATCCAGCCCACGGTGCGGGCGAGCGCGAAGATGCAGGTGAACATCGACACCGGGATGCCGAGCGCGCGCTGCACGATCCCGGAGTAGAAATCCACGTTCGGGTAGAGCTTGCGGCTGACGAAGTACTCGTCCTCGAGCGCGATCTTCTCCAGCGCGATCGCCAGCTTGAACAGGCGGTCGTTGTGCAGCCCGAGCTCGTTCAGCACCTCGTGGCAGGTTTCGCGCATGAGCTTGGCGCGCGGGTCGTGGTTCTTGTAGACGCGGTGGCCGAAGCCCATCAGGCGCACGCCGCTCGCCTTGTCCTTGGCCTTCTTGATGAACTCGCCGATCTTGGAGACGTCGCCGATCTCCTCCAGCATCTCGAGGCAGGCCTCGTTGGCGCCGCCATGCGCCGGTCCCCACAGGCAGGCGATCCCCGCCGAGATGCAGGCGTAGGGATTGGCGCCCGAGGAGCCCGACAGGCGCACCGTCGAGGTCGAGGCGTTCTGCTCGTGGTCCGCGTGCAGGATGAAGATGCGGTCGAGCGCGCGCACCAGCACGTCGTTCACCTTGTACTCCTCGGCCGGCACCGCGAACATCATGCGCATGAAGTTGGCCGTGTAGGAGAGATCGTTCCTCGGGTAGATGAACGGCTGCCCGACCGAGTACTTGTAGGCCATCGCGACGATGGTCGGCATCTTCGCGATCAGCCGGAACGCGGAGACGATGCGGTGCTCCGGCTTGTTGATGTCGAGCGCGTCGTGGTAGAAGGCCGAGAGCGCGCCCACCACGCCGACCATGGTGGCCATCGGGTGCGCGTCGCGGCGGAACCCGGTGAAGAAGCGGTTGATCTGCTCGTGGACCATGGTGTGGCGCGTCACGGTGTCGACGAACTCGTGCTTCTGCTGTGCGGTGGGCAGCTCGCCGCTGAGCAGCAGATAGCAGACCTCGAGGAAGTCGCAATGCTGCGCCAGCTGCTCGATCGGGTAGCCCCGGTACAGCAGCACGCCGGCGTCGCCGTCGATGTAGGTGATGCTCGAGTTGCAGCTCGCGGTGGAGAGGAACCCCGGGTCGTACGTGAACACGCCCATCTTGCCGTACAGCGCGCGGATGTCGAGGACCTCGGGGCCGATCGAGCCCGGCATGACCGGGAACTCGATCTTCCTGCCGTCGTGCAGCGTGAGCGTGGCCTTCTTGTCCATGGCGCGTTCCTCTTTCAGGTGCTGCGCAGTTTCCACACGATGCCCTCGAGCGCCGGGTCATACTGCTCGCTGCGGCCGCTGACGACCTCCCACAGGTCGTTGTCCGGGTAGTCGAGCAGCCGCGCGAGCGACGCCGCCTCCGCGTCCGTCATGCCCGCCGCGTGACGCTCGAGGAACCTCTCCAGCACCAAGTCCAGCTCCAGCAGCCCGCGGCGGCAGCGCCAGCGCAGGCGCTCATGGTCGGCGCGCTTCACACGGCCCGCCGGACCATCAGCTCCTTGATCTTGCCGATCGCCTTGGTCGGGTTCAGCCCCTTCGGGCAGACGTCGACGCAGTTCATGATCGTGTGGCAGCGGAACAGGCGGTACGGGTCCTCGAGATCGTCGAGCCGCTCGCTGGTCGTCTGGTCGCGGCTGTCGGCGATGAAGCGGTAGGCCTGCAGCAGGCCCGCCGGGCCGACGAACTTGTCCGGGTTCCACCAGAACGAGGGGCACGCGGTCGAGCAGCAGGCGCACAGGATGCACTCGTACAGCCCGTTCAGCTCGTCGCGCTCCTCGGGCGACTGCAGGCGCTCGCGCTCCGGCGGCGCGTCGTGGTTGACGACGTAGGGCTTGATCGAGTGGTACTGCTTGAAGAATTGCGTCATGTCGACGATCAGGTCGCGCACCACCGGCAAGCCCGGCAACGGCCGCAGCGTGACGTGCGCGGGCAGATCGACGATCTTGGTGACGCAGGCGAGCCCGTTCTTGCCGTTGATGTTGATCGCGTCCGAGCCGCACACGCCCTCGCGGCAGGAGCGGCGGAAGGCGAGCGAGTCGTCCTGCGCCTTCACCCGCACCAGGGCATCGAGCAGCATCCGGTCGGTCGGCTCGAGCGCCACCTCGTAGTCCTTCATGTAGGGGCGCTCATCCTTGTCGGGGTCGTAGCGGTAGATCGAGAGGCGCATGGCTCGGGGGGTCAGTACGTTCTCACTTTGGGCTCAAAGGTCTCGACGGTCAACGGCCTCAGGTGCACCGGCTTGTAGGCGAGCCGGCTGCCCTCCTTGTACCAGAGCGTGTGCTTCATCCAGTTCTTGTCGTCGCGCTCGGGGAAGTCGGCCCGCGCCTGCGCCCCGCGGCTCTCCTTGCGCGCCTCGGCCGAGACGATTACCGAGAGCGCCGACTCGACCAGGTTGTCCAGCTCGAGCGCCTCGACCCGCGCCGTGTTGAAGACCCTGGATTTGTCGGCGATGAAGGTGCGGCCGGCGCGCGCCGCGATCTCCTTGACCTTGCCGACGCCCGCGACCAGCAGGTCGGGGAAGCGGAACACGCTGCAATGCGCCTGCATGACCCGGCGCAGGTCGTTCAGCACGTCGGGGACGCGCTCGCCGGTGGAGAGCGCCCCCTCGAGGCGCGCGAGGCGCGCGCGCGTGGCGTCCTCGGCGTCCTCGGGCAGGTTGCGCTGCGGCCTGGGCATGGAGCGGATGTCCTTGATCATCTGCTCGCCGGATGACTTGCCGAAGACCAGCAGGTCGAGGAGCGAATTGGTGCCTAGGCGGTTGGCGCCGTGCACCGAAACGCAGGCGCACTCGCCCGCGGCATAGAACCCCGGCACGATCGATTCGACGCTCGCGCCCTCCGGCGCGACCACCTGGCCCATGTAGTTCGTCGGGATGCCGCCCATCTGGTAATGCACCGTGGGCACCACCGGGACCGGCTCGCGCACCGGGTCGACGTTGGCGAACTTGATCGAGATCTCGCGGATCCCGGGCAGGCGCTGGTTGATCACTTCGGGCCCGAGGTGGTCGAGCTTGAGCAGCACGTGGTCGGCTTCCGGCCCGCAGCCCCTGCCTTCCTTGATCTCGGTGGTCATCGCGCGCGAGACCACGTCGCGGCTCGCCAGGTCCTTGGCGTTGGGCGCGTAGCGCTCCATGAAGCGCTCGCCGCTCTTGTTGAGCAGGTACCCGCCCTCCCCGCGCACGCCCTCGGTGATGAGCACGCCGGCGCCGTGCACGCCCGTCGGATGGAACTGGTAGAACTCCATGTCCTGGAGCGGGATGCCGGCGCGCGCCGCCATGCCCAGGCCGTCGCCGGTGTTGATGAAGGCGTTGGTGCTGGCGGCGTAGATGCGTCCGGCGCCGCCGGTGGCGAGCAGCGTCGCCTTCGCCTGCAGCAGGTAGACCTCGCCGGTCTCCATCTCGAGCGCGGTCACCCCGAGCAGCGCGCCGTCCTGCGCGTCGCGCACCAGGTCGAGCGCCATCCACTCGACGAGGAACTGGGTGTTGGCGCGCACGTTCTGCTGGTAGAGGGTGTGCAGCATGGCGTGGCCGGTGCGGTCGGCGGCAGCGCAGGCGCGCATCGCCATCTTGGCACTGCCGTAATTCTGGGTGTGGCCGCCGAAAGGGCGCTGGTAGATCTTGCCGTTCTCCAGCCGGTCGAACGGCATCCCCATGTGCTCGAGCTCGACCACGACCTCGTTGGCGCGCCGGCACATGTACTCGATCGCGTCCTGGTCGCCGAGGTAGTCCGAGCCCTTGACCGTGTCGTACATGTGCCAGTGCCAGTGGTCCTCGCCCGAGTTGGCGAGCGGCGCCGCGACGCCGCCCTGCGCGGCCACGGTGTGCGAGCGCGTCGGGAACACCTTGCTGAGCACCGCCACCTTCAGCTCGGCGCGCGCCAGCTCGAGCGCGGCGCGCATGCCCGAGCCTCCGGCACCCACCACGATCGCATCGAACCTGCGAACCGGCAGCGCCACGCTCATCGCCAGAGAATCTGGATCGTCCAGCCGAGGTACGCGGCGATCGTCAGCAGCACCAGCACCTGCAGCGCGAGGCGCAGCCCGTCGGGCTTGATGTAGTCCATCAGGATGTCGCGCACCCCGACCCAGGCGTGCCAGGCGAGGCTGGCGGCAAACAGCAGCGTCGCGACGCGCATCCAGCCCGCCGCGAACAGCTCCTGCCACCGGGCGTAGGTCAGCGCCGGGCCGGCGAGGATCGCCCACAGCACGACCACCGTGTAGAGCGCCATGAGCGCCGCGGTGATGCGCTGCGCCAGCCAGTCGCGCAGCCCGTAGTGCGCGCCGACGACGACGCGGCTCACCACAGCAGCACCCCGAGCCACGCCGCGAGCGCGAGGCTCACGACGAGCACGATCACGCTGGTCGCCCTTGCGGTCTCACGATCCACGCCCTTGTCGAGGTCGAGGAACAGGAACCGGATCCCGGCGCAGAAATGATGGCAATAGGCCCAGACCAGCACCAGCAGCGAGAGCTTGACCGGCCACAGGCCGGCGTAGCGCTTCACCGCGTCGAACCCCGCCTCCGAGGCGAGGCTGCGGTCGAGCATCCACAGCAGCCAGACCATGGCGACGAACAGCAGCGCGCCGCTCACCCGGTGCAGGATCGAGACCCAGCCGGGAAGCGGCAGGCGGATCTCGAAGATCAGTGCCTGGAGGCTGAGGTACCTCGGCCTGATCTTCTTCGCTGCCGCCTCGGACATGCGTTCGATTATATCTCTGCGGCGGTGCGGTAGAATTCTCCGCTCCCGCGCATCCCGGAGTTCTCCATGTCAAAAACCCCCGTCCGCGTCGCCGTCACGGGCGCCGCCGGCCAGATCGGATACGCGCTGCTGTTTCGCATCGCGAGCGGCGAGATGCTCGGCGCCGACCAGCCGGTGATCCTGCAGCTGCTCGAGATCCCGGACGAGAAGGCGCAGAAGGCGCTCAAAGGCGTCATGATGGAGCTCGACGATTGCGCGTTCCCGCTGCTGCACGGCATGAGCGCCGCTTCCGAGCCGATGGTCGCGTTCAAGGACGTGGGCGTCGCGCTGCTGGTCGGCGCGCGGCCGCGCGGCCCCGGCATGGAGCGCAAGGATCTGCTCGAGGCGAACGGCAAGATCTTCGCGCCGCAGGGCCAGGCGCTCGACCGCGTCGCGCGGCGGGACGTGAAAGTGCTCGTGGTCGGCAACCCCGCCAACACCAACGCGCTGATCGCGATGAAGAATGCCCGCGGCCTCAAGCCCGGCCAGTTCACCGCCATGATGCGCCTCGACCACAACCGGGCGCTGTCGCAGATCGCGCAGAAAATCGGCAAGCCCGTGGCGCAGGTGCGCAAGGGGGCCGTCTGGGGCAACCATTCCGCGACCCAGTACCCCGACATCTTCCAGGCCGAGGTCGTCGACGGCGACGCCGCGAAGAAGGTCTGGCCGATGATCAACGACCAGGAGTGGCTGGAGAAGACCTTCATCCCGACGGTGCAGAAGCGCGGCGCCGCCATCATCGATGCGCGCGGCCTGTCCTCGGCGGCGAGCGCCGCGAACGCCGCCATCGCTCACGTGCGCGACTGGGTGCACGGCACGCCGGACGGCGACTGGGTCTCGATGGGAATTCCCTCGGACGGCAGCTACGGGATCGCCGAGGGCGTGCTCTACGGCTACCCCGTGACCTGCCGCAGCGGCGAGTGCCGGATCGTCAAGGGCATCGAGGTGAGCGACTTCGCGCGCAAGCGCATGGACGCCACGCTCAAGGAGCTGCACGAGGAGCGCGACGGCGTGCGGCAGCTCCTCGGATGACGCCGGGCGCGCGCTTCCGGCAGGCGCTCGCCGAGGAGAAGCCGCTCCAGGTGGTCGGCGCGATCTGCGCCTACCACGCCTTGCTCGCGAAGCGCTCGGGCTTCCGGGCCCTCTATCTCTCAGGGGGCGGCGTCGCCGCGGGCTCGCTCGGCATGCCGGACCTCGGGATCTCGGGCCTGGACGACGTGCTCACCGACGTGCGGCGCATCACCGAGGTGTGCGACCTGCCGCTGCTCGTGGACGTGGACACCGGGTTCGGCGCCAGCGCATTCAACGTCGCGCGCACGACGCGCTCGCTCGTCAAGTTCGGCGCCGCGGCGATGCACATCGAGGACCAGGTGGGCGCGAAGCGCTGCGGCCACCGCCCCGGCAAGGAGCTGGTGCCGCCGGACGAAATGTGCGACCGGATCAAGGCGGCGGTGGATGCACGCACCGATCCTGCGTTCGGCATCATGGCGCGCACCGACGCGCTGGCGAGCGAGGGCATGGAGCGCGCCCTCGAGCGGGCGCAGCGCTACGTCGAAGCCGGCGCCGACATGATCTTTCCCGAGGCGCTCACCGAGCTCGAGATGTTTCGCCGGTTCGCAGGCACGCTGAAGGTGCCAGTGCTCGCCAACATCACCGAGTTCGGCAAGACGCCGCTCTTCACGCTCGAGCAGCTGCGCTCGACCGGGGTCGCGCTGGCGCTGTATCCGCTGTCCGCGTTTCGCGCCATGAACAAGGCGGCGCTCGGCGTGTACCAGACGCTGCGCCGCGACGGCACGCAGCAGAGCCAGCTCGGCGCGATGCAGACGCGCGACGAGCTGTACGAGTTCCTCGACTACCATTCGTACGAGCGCAAGCTCGACGAGCTGTTCTCGCGGGAGGCACGCAAGTGAGCGAAGCGCCTGCCGCGGCGCCCAAGCCCAAGAAGTCGGTCGCGCTCTCGGGCGTCGCGGCCGGCAACACCGCGTTGTGCACCGTCGGACGCACCGGCAACGACCTGCACTACCGCGGCTACGACATTCTCGATTTCGCCGCTGCCGCCGAGTTCGAGGAGATCGCCTACCTGCTGGTGCACGAGAAGCTGCCGACCGCGCCCGAGCTCGCGGCCTACAAGGCGAAGCTGCGGGCGCGGCGCGGGCTGCCCGAGCGCCTGCGGCGCGCGCTCGAGGCAATCCCCGCCTCGGCGCACCCGATGGATGTGATGCGCACTGGTTGCTCGGTGCTCGGCTCGCTCGAGCCCGAGAAGGAGGGCCACGACCCCGCCGGCGCGCGCGACATCGCCGACCGGCTGATGGCGAGCTTCGGCTCGATGCTGCTCTACTGGCACCACTTCGCGAACTCCGGCAAGCGCATCGAGGTCGAGACCGGCGACGATTCGATCGGCGGGCACTTCCTGCGCCTGCTGCACGGCCGGACGCCCTCGCCCTCCCACGTGCGCGCCATGCACACCTCCCTAATCCTCTACGCGGAGCACGAGTTCAACGCCTCGACGTTCACCGCGCGCGTCATCGCCGGCACCGGCAGCGACCTCTACTCGGCCATCACGGGCGCCATCGGCGCCCTGCGCGGACCGAAGCACGGCGGCGCGAACGAAGTCTCGTACGAGATCCAGGGGCGCTATCGCGGCGCGGCCGAGGCCGAGGCCGACATCCGCCGGCGGCTCGCCGCCAAGGAAGTCGTGATCGGCTTCGGCCACCCGGTGTACACCACGGGCGATCCGCGCAACAAGGTGATCAAGGAGGTCGCGCTGCGCCTGTGCCGCGAGCGCGGCGACCTCCAGCTGTTCGAGATCGCCGACCGCATCGAGTCGGTGATGTGGAGCGAGAAGGGGATGTTCGCCAACCTCGACTGGTTCAGCGCGGTTTCCTACCACGAGCTGGGCGTGCCGACCGCGATGTTCACGCCGCTGTTCGTCGTCTCTCGCACCAGCGGCTGGTCGGCGCACGTGATCGAGCAGCGCATCGACGGCAAGATCATCCGCCCCAGCGCCAACTACACCGGGCCGGAGAATCTCGAGTGGGTTCCGCTGCAGGAGCGCAAATAGCCATGTACGAATCCGAGCACACCAAGTTCATCCGCAAGTACCTCGAGGAGCACCCGGAGGAGATCGAGTCGCAGAAGATCGGCCGCGCCGCTTGGTGGGACAAGTCGCCCGAGGAGCGCACGCCGCCGCCCCCGGCGAAGAATTCCCCCAAGGCAGGCGGCGCCGAGTACACCTTCGAGCCGTTGTCCGAGCCGGAGGCCTGATCGTGCTGCGGGAGCGTTTCGTCAGCCACCGTATCGCATGGTCCCGCGCGTTCGTGGTCGCGGCCTTTCCTCTGGTGCTGTTCGGCTCTCCGCCGAAGGTCCTAGCGGGTTGGGTGGCGGAGCTGCTCGAACTCCTGGGCTTCGCGCTGCTGGTGGCGGCCACGCTGTGGCGCATCTGGTGCCATCTGTTCATCGCCGGCTGGAAGGACGGCGAGCTTTCGATCGAGGGACCCTATTCGGTCGTACGCAACCCGCTGTACGTCGGCAACTTTCTCGGCGTCGTGGGGTTCGGGCTGGCGGTGGAACTGCCGTACCTCGCGCTCGCCTTCGCGCTGGCTTTCCTGGCCTTCTACCCCGCCGTGGTCGACGCCGAGGAGAAGCGGCTGGAGGGCAGGTTCGGCGGGCGCTATCGCGCTTACCGCGACCGCGTGCCGCGCTGGATTCCCGACTGGCCGCTGTACCGTGAGCCGGGGACCATCGCCGTCTCGCCGCGGCACGTGCGCCGCTCGATTCTCGACGCGATGTGGTTCCTGTGGGCGTTCGCCCTCTGGGAATTCATCGAGGAGCTGCACAAGAACAACCTGCTGCCGAGACTGTTCTGATGTCCGGACACGTTTCCAATGTCCGGCCGAAGCCGGACGCGGTGCTGGTCAAGATCGCGGACTACGCGACCGGGTACACGATCCGCAGCAAGGAGGCGTACGAGACCGCGCGCTACTGCCTCATGGATACGCTCGGCTGCGGCCTCGAGGCGCTCGAGTACCCGGCCTGCACCAAGCTGCTCGGGCCGGTGGTCAAGGGCACCGTGGTGCCGAACGGCGCGCGCGTGCCCGGCACCCAGTTCCAGCTCGACCCGGTGCAGGCGGCGTTCAACATCGGCGCCATGATCCGCTGGCTCGACTTCAACGACACCTGGCTTGCCGCCGAGTGGGGCCACCCCTCGGACAACCTCGGCGGGATCCTGGCGGCCGCCGACTGGCTCTCGCGCACCGCGGTCGCGCACGGCATGGCGCCGCTCGTCGTGCGCGACGTGCTCACCGCCATGATCAAGGCGCACGAGATCCAGGGGGTGCTCGCGCTCGAGAACAGCTTCAACCGCGTCGGCCTCGATCACGTCGTGCTGGTCAAGGTCGCCTCGACCGCGGTGGTGGCGCAGATGATCGGCTGCAGCCGCGACGAAGTGGTGAACGCGGTGTCGCAAGCGTGGGTGGACGGCCAGTCGCTGCGCACGTACCGCCACGCGCCCAACACGGGCTCGCGCAAGAGCTGGGCCGCAGGCGATGCGACGGCGCGCGCGGTGCGCCTTGCGCTCATCTCCAAGACCGGCGAGATGGGCTACCCGTCGGTGCTCACCGCCAGGGGCTGGGGCTTCTATGACGTGCTGTTCAAGGGAAAGCGGTTCCGGTTCCAGCGCCCGTTCGGCTCCTACGTCATGGAGCAGGTGCTCTTCAAGATCTCCTACCCGGCGGAATTCCACGCGCAGACGGCGGTCGAATGCGCGATGCAGGTCTTTCAGCAGATGAAATCGAGGCGTAAAACGGCTGAAGACATTAGGAAAATCAGGATCAGGACGCACGAGGCGGCAATCCGCATAATCGACAAGAAAGGACCGCTCGCGAATCCCGCCGACCGCGATCATTGCATCCAGTACATGGTGGCCGTGCCGCTCATCTTCGGACGCCTGACCGCGGCGGACTACGAGGACCGCGTCGCCGCCGATCCCCGCATCGACGCCTTGCGTCGGAAGATCGTCTGCGTCGAGGACAAGGGGTTCTCCCGCGACTATCACGACCCGGCGAAGCGCTCGATCGCCAATGCGCTCTCGGTCGAGTTCAGCCACGGCTCGAAGCTCCCCGAGGTCGTCTGCGAGTACCCGATCGGGCACAGGCGCCGGCGCAAGGAAGGCATGCCGGTGCTGGTGGAGAAGTTCAAGACCAATCTCGCGCGTCGGCTTCCCGAGAAGCAGCGCCGCGCCATCCTCGAGCTTTGCCTGGACGGGCCGCGCCTCGAGCGCACGCCGGTGAACGAGTTCGTCGATCTCTTTGTCATCTGAGGCCCGATCATGACCATGCGCCATCCACGATTGCAGGGCCGCCTCGAGCGGCGCGCCGCCGAGCTGAGCGACGAGATCCGCCACTACCCCAGCCCGATCGCGCGCTGCGATGGGCAGCTGACCGACCTGCTGGAGCGCCGGGCGCGCGTGTTCGAGATCCTCCGCAGGCTCGGCGAGCGCCCGGCGCAGCGCGCCGCCTGCGCTCCGCTCGCCGTCTGGACCAACGACGGAGGACGGGATGCCGCATGAGCGCGGCGGCGTGCAGCGGCGGCGCCTCATGCGGCGGCTCGGCGTGCTCGCGGCGGCGCTGCTGCTCGCGGTGCAGGCGGCGGCGCAGGCGCCACAGGTGCGCCCTGGGCTGTGGGAGTACAAGATGAAGATGGACATGGGCGGCAAGGCGCAGCCGATGCAGATGGAGCACAAGGCCTGCCTCACCAAGGAGCAGATCGCGAAGAGCGAGCACGTGGTGCCGCGCCAGAGCGGCGACAAGTCCGATTGCCGGGTGACCAGCCAGAACGTGTCCGGCAACTCGGTGACCTTCGTCATGGAGTGCTCCAAGCCCGAGCCGATGCGCACCGAGGGCCGCACCACGTTCAAGGGCGACAGCTTCGAGAGCGACATGACCTTCACCGGGCGCGGCCAGAAGTTCCGCCAGCAGATCTCGGCGCGCCGCGTCGGCGAGTGCCCCAAGTAGCGGGCGCCGCATGGTGCTGCCGCGGTTCCTGATCCTGGTCGGCGCCCTGGAGCTTGCCGAGGCGGGGAGTGCCGTGCAGCCCTGGCAGGCGTTCTTCGATCCGCCCCAGAGCGATCTCAGGCTGCAGCTGGACAAGGCCCGCGCCGAGAGCCGGCGCGGCATCGTGGCGATGTACCACTTCGACGAGTGCCCGGGCTGCAATCAGATGAAGCGCGACGTGCTGAGCAGCCTCGCGGTGCAGCGCTGGTACCGCGCCCAGTTTGTCGTGCTGGCGATCGACACGCGCGGCGAGCGGTCGGTCATCGGATTCGACGGCGCGACGCGCACCGAGAAGGAGCACGCGCGCAGCGCGCAGGTTTTCGCCACGCCGTCCTTCGACTTCTACGACCTCGAGGGCGCACGTGTCTACCGCCAGGTGGGCGGGATCTACAATGCGGCCGAGTTCGTGCTGCTCGGCCAGTATGTGGCCACCGGCGCGAGCGCGTCGCAGAGCTTCGAGGAATTCAAGCGATCCAGGAAGGGACACTGACCATGAGCCAGGACACGTTCAAGACCCTGCAGAGCTTCAAGCTGGCCTCGGGCAAGACCGGCAAGCTCCACTCGCTCCCCGCGCTGGGCAAGGCGCTCGGTGTGAAAATCGAGCGGCTGCCGGTCTCGATCCGCATCGTGCTCGAGTCGGTGCTGCGCAACTGCGACGGCAAGAAGG
>Ga0187892_10003215_pt1 | contig 30307 bp, 31 predicted proteins | sample MA1701073metaG_FD_139345 | JGI IMG/M metagenome (GOLD analysis project Ga0187892, IMG submission 139345) | Bio-ooze microbial communities from a basaltic lava cave in the Kipuka Kanohina Cave System on the Island of Hawaii, USA - MA170107-3 metaG ...
GGCTTTCGCGCTCGGCGGCCCCGTCCTGGAGATGCGCCTGCGCGGGCAGATCGAGGGCATCGGGGCGCACCCGAGCTTCACCGCGCGCGATGCGCAGGGAACGAAGCTCGCGGATCACGCGCTGGAGGCGAACCAGGGGCGCGACCAGGGTACAAGTCTGGCCTTCCTGGCGTCGTGGCTGCAGCAGGCGATGCAAGATGCGCAGCTCGCGGGGGTGGGCCATCGCGTGGTCCACGGCGGCGCGCGCTACTCCGCGCCGGTGCGCGTCAACCGCACCGTGCTGGCAGAGCTGGAGGCGCTGGTGCCCCTCGCGCCTCTGCACCAGCCGTTCAATCTGGCGCCGGTGCGCGCGCTGCTCGAGTCGCGCCCCGGCCTGGGACAGGTCGCGTGCTTCGACACCGCCTTCCACCGCACGCAGCCGATGCTGGCCGAGCTGTTCGCGCTGCCGCGCCGCTACTACGACGACGGCGTGCGCCGCTACGGCTTCCACGGGCTGTCCTACGAGTACATCGCCCAGCAGCTTCCGAACGTGGCGCCGGAGATCGCGCTGCAGCGCGTGGCGGCCGCGCACCTGGGCAACGGCGTGAGCCTGTGCGCCATGCAGCAGGGGCGCAGCGTCGCCACCACCATGGGCTTCACCGCCCTGGACGGGCTGCCGATGGGCACGCGCTGCGGCGAGCTCGATCCCGGCGTGGTGATCTATCTCGCGCGCGAGCGCGGGATGAGCATGGACCAGATCGAGTCGCTGCTGTACCGGCAGTCCGGGTTGCTGGGCCTGTCCGGACTGAGCAACGACATGCGCGAGCTGCTCGCCTCCGACGCCCCGGATGCGCGGCTGGCGGTGGACTACTTCGTGTACCGCGTCGCGCGCGGCGTAGGCGGGCTGGCCGGTGCGCTGGGCGGGCTGGACGCGCTGGTGTTCACCGCCGGCATCGGCGAGAACAGCCCGGAGATCCGAGCGCGCGTGTGCTGGCGCCTGGGATGGATGGGGCTGGATTTCGATCCGGAGGCCAACGTCGCCGGCGCAGCGCGCATCTCGCGCCCCGGCAGCCGCGTGTCGGCCTGGGTGGTGCCCACCGACGAGGAGCTGATGATCGCGCGGCACACGCGCGATGTGCTGGGCCTCACCTGAGTCAGCCGCGGCCGCGGTAAGGCGCGACTCCCTGTCCGGAAATCCACCTCGCGAGCCCTCAGAACAGGCCCACCACCCTGCCGTCCCCGGCGAGATCGATGTTCTCGGCCGAAGGCACCTTGGGCAGGCCGGGCATGGTCATGATGTCGCCGCAGATCATCACCACGAACTCCGCGCCCGCGCACAGCCGCACCTCGCGCACGTTCACCGTGTGCCCGGCCGGCGCCCCGCGCAGCCCCGGGTCGGTGGAGAACGAGTACTGCGTCTTCGCGACGCACACCGGATAGCGGCCGTAGCCTTCGGCTTCCAGCCTGGCGATCTGCGCGCGCACCTTGCTGTCGGCGGTGACCTGGGCCGCGCCGTAGATCTTGCCGGCCACCGCCTCCATCTTTTCCCACAGCGGCTGATCGTCGTGATAGACGAAGCGGAAGTCCGACGGCACGCGCGCGATCAGGTCCGCCACCGCGTGCGCCAGCTCCTCGGCGCCCTTGCCGCCCTCGGCCCAGTGGCGCGCGACCACCACCGGCGCTTCGTGATGCGCCATCTTGCGCTTGAGCAAGGCGATCTCGGCGTCGGTGTCGCGCGTGAAATGATTGATGCACACCACGCAGGGCAGGCCGAAGTGATTGCGCACGTTGTTCACGTGCCGCTCCAGGTTGGCGATGCCCTTCTCCAGCGCCGCCGGGTCCGGCCGATCCAGCGCGTTGAGATCGGCGCCGCCGTGATACTTGAGCGCGCGCACGGTGGCGACGATCACCACCGCGTCGGGGCGCAGTCCCGACTTGCGGCACTTGATGTCGACGAACTTCTCCGCCCCCAGATCGGCGCCGAAGCCGGCCTCGGTCACCACGTAGTCGGCGAGCTTGAGCCCGGCGCGGGTGGCGATCACCGAGTTGCAGCCGTGCGCGATGTTGCCGAACGGGCCGCCGTGGATGATCGCCAGGTTGTGCTCCAGGGTCTGCACCAGATTGGGTTTGAGCGCGTCCTTCAGGAGCACCGCCATGGCGCCGTCGGCCTTGAGGTCGCGCGCACGCACCGGCTGCCGGTCTCGGGTGTAGGCGACCACGATGCTGGCCAGCCGCGCCTTCAGATCCTGCAGCGAGGCCGCCAGGCAGAAGATCGCCATCACCTCGGAGGCGACCACGATGTCGAAGCCGTCTTCGCGCGGATAGCCGTTCGCGGTGCCGCCCAGCGCCACGACGATGTCGCGCAGGGCGCGGTCGTTCACGTCCACCACGCGCCGCCAGGTGACGCGGCGCGCGTCGATACCCAGCTCGTTGCCGTGGTGGATGTGGTTGTCCACCATCGCCGCCAGCAGGTTGTTCGCCAGCCCGATGGCGCCGAAGTCGCCGGTGAAGTGCAGGTTGATGTCCTCCATCGGCACCACCTGGGCGTAGCCGCCGCCGGCCGCCCCGCCTTTCATGCCGAACACCGGTCCCAGCGACGGCTCGCGCAGGCAGATGACCGCCTTCTTGCCGATGCGGTTGAGCGCGTCACCCAGCCCCACGGTCGTGGTGGTCTTGCCCTCGCCCGCGGGCGTCGGACTGATCGCGGTGACCAGCACCAGCTTGCCGTCGGGCCGCGCCGCCAGCGAGTCGAGATAGCCGAGCGCAATCTTGGCCTTGTAATGGCCGTAGGGTTCCAGCGCGTCGTCGGGGATGGCGAGGCGCTCGCGTGCCAGGTCGGCGATGCGGCGCAGACTGGTCTGCTGGGCGATCTCGATGTCGGTAGGCATGCGCATCGGACAGAGCGGGAAAGGGCGCCATTCTACGCCTCGGTTTCAGCCTGGGGTCCCAGCCCGGGGCCGGCCACTGTCGGGGACAGCCGCTTTGGCTACAATGGCCTCCCCGTCCTGGCGAGTGCCCATGAAAGCGGCTGAACTGAACTCCGGGCTGCGCGGACCGCTGCTCAAGCTCGAGCAGAAGATCCTGCACAACCACGAGGCGATCGAGCACTGGCTGCGGGCGCAGTGGCAGGAGCACGAGACGCCGTTCTACGCATCGGTGGATCTGCGCAACGCCGGCTTCAAGCTGGCGCCGGTCGACACCAATCTGTTCCCCGGCGGCTTCAACAACCTGAAGCCGGAGTTCCGGCCGCTGTGCGTGCAGGCCGCGATGACCGCGATCCAGAAGCTGTGCCCCGACGCCAAGGGCGTGCTGCTGATCCCGGAGAGCCACACGCGCAACGTGTTCTACCTCGAGAACCTCGCGCAGCTCACGTCGATCCTGCGCATGGCGGGGATGAAGGTGCGGGTGGGGACGTTGATCCCCGAGATCACCGCACCGGCCGTGCTCGATCTTCCGAGCGACGCCAAGGTCACGCTCGAGCCGCTGGTGCGCAAGGGCAACCGCATCGGCGCAGAAGGCTTCGACCCCTGCGTGGTGCTGCTCAACAACGACCTGTCCGGCGGCATCCCGCCGATCCTGGAGAACATCGAGCAGCAGGTGATCCCGCCGCTCTACGCGGGCTGGTCCACGCGCCGCAAGTCGCGCCACTTCGCCGCCTACAGCGGCGTGGCGCAGGAGTTCGGCCGGCTGATCGACATCGACCCGTGGCTGATCGACCCGTACTTCGCCACCTGCGGCGAGATCAACTTCCAGGAGCGCAAGGGCGAGGAATGCCTCGCCGGCCACGTCGAGGGCATCCTGGCGCGGGTGCGCAGCAAGTACCGCGAATACGGCGTCGAGCGCGAGCCGTTCTGCATCGTCAAGGCGGATGCCGGCACCTACGGCATGGGTGTGATGACGGTCAAGGACCCGGCCGAGGTGCGCGATCTCAACCGCAAGCAGCGCACCAGGATGGCGGTGGTCAAGGAGGGGCTGCCGGTCACCGAGGTCATGGTGCAGGAGGGCGTGTACACCTTCGAGACGGTGGGCGATGCGGTCGCCGAGCCGGTGATCTACATGATCGACCAGTTCGTGGTGGGCGGCTTCTACCGCGTGCACACCGACCGCGGCCAGGACGAGAACCTGAACGCGCCCGGCATGCGCTTCGAGCCGATGCCCTTCGACGGCACCTGTCTGCTGCCCGATCTGGAGTCGAGCACCGAGTGCGCGCCCAACCGCTTCTATGCCTACGGCGTGATCGCCCGGCTGGCGCTGGTGTCCGCCGCCATCGAGCTGGAGCAGATGGCGCAGGGCGCGCAGGCCGGTGAGGCGCGGCTGCGCAAGATGGCATGAAGCTCGCCTTCGTCCTCGACCCGCTCGATTCGATCAAGACCTACAAGGACTCCTCCTTTGCCATGATGGAGGAGGCAGCGCGGCGCGGGCACGCCCTGTTCGTGCTACACCAGGAGCACATCGTGTGCCGCGGCGAGCAGGTGACGGCGCGCGCGGCCGCGATCGAGCTGACCGGCGACCGGCACCAGTGGTACCGCCTGGGCGAGGAGGTCGACGCGGCGCTGCAGGCCTTCGATGCGGTGCTGATGCGCAAGGACCCGCCGTTCGACATGGAGTACATCTACAGCACTTATCTGCTGGAGTTGGCCGAGAAGCGGGGGGCGCACATCGTGAACCGCCCGCGTGCGCTGCGCGATTACAACGAGAAGTTCTCGATCACCGGCTTTGCGCGCTTCACCGTTCCCACCCTGGTCACCCGGCTGGAGGGCGAGCTGCGCGCCTTTCTCGAGGAGCAGGGCGATATCGTGCTCAAGCCCCTGGACGGCATGGGCGGGGCCTCGGTGTTCCGCCTGCACCGGCAGGACCCCAACGTCGGCGTGGTGATCGAGACGCTCACGCACTACGGCCGCCGCACCGCGATGGCGCAGCGCTACATCCCCGAGATCGCCGACGGCGACAAGCGCATTCTGGTGATCGGGGGCAAGCCTGCGCCCTACGCGCTGGCGCGCATCCCCAAGCCCGGCGAGACGCGCGGCAACCTCGCCGCCGGCGCGCGCGGTGTCGCGCAGCCCCTGTCCGACCGCGACCGCGAGATCGCCGAGACGGTGGGCCCCGCTCTGCTGCGCGACGGCCTGTTGCTGGTCGGGCTGGACGTGATCGGCGACTGGCTGACCGAAATCAACGTGACCAGCCCCACTGGAATGCGGGAGATCCACGATCAGACCGGGTTCAGCGTGGCCGCAATGGCGATCGACGCCGTCGAGGCGCTCGGCCGCGCCTGACGGCGTAGAATGCGGCCGTCGACGCGGCCTTCAACCCGATGGTCGGAATCCTCATCATCGCGCACGGCACCCTCGGCGAGAGCCTGATCCACTGCGCCAGCCACGTGCTGGGCAGCCGCCCGCATTCCCTGATGCAGATCGGCGTGACCGTGCACGACGACCCGATGCAGCTGCTGCCGCAGGCGATCAAGCTGGTGAAGCAGCTCGACCACGGCGAAGGCGTGCTGGTGCTCACCGATGTGTACGGGGCCACGCCGGCAAACATCGCGGCGCAGCTGCTGGTCCCGGGCCGCGTGGAGGGGGTCGCGGGAGTGAGCCTGCCGATGCTGGTGCGCGCGCTCACCTACCGCAACGAGCCGCTCGACGCGCTTGCCCGCAAGGCGGTGTCCGGCGGCATCGAGGGGGTGATGCGCATGCCGTCCGCGGGTCATGGCAATGCAGCAACGGGAAGTTGAGATCGTCAACAAGCTCGGGCTGCACGCCCGCGCGGCGGCCAAGCTCACCCAGCTGGCCGCCGGCTTCCAATGCGAAATCTGGCTGTCGCGCAGCGGCCGCCGGGTGAACGCGAAGAGCATCATGGGCGTGATGATGCTGGCGGCGGCCAAGGGCTCGAAAGTCTCGATCGAGACCAGCGGCGCCGACGAGGAGCCGGCGATGCAGGCGATCGTGGAGCTGATCGCGGACAAATTCGGGGAAAGCGAATAGGGGCCGGCGTGAATCGTGATTCGTCGCTCGTGACTAGAACCTCCGTGCCCCTTCCGCCCGCGCCCGACACCCCCATGTCCCTCACCATGCACGGCATCGGCGTGTCCGGCGGCATCGCCATCGGCCGCGCCCACCTGCTCACGCACACCCAGCTCGAGGTCGAGCACTACGACATCGCGCCCGGCGATGTCGAGCAGGAGAAGACGCGCTTCGACCGGGCGATCAACAGCGTGCGCGCGGAGCTCGCCGCCCTGGCCGAGCACATCGCGCCGGGCTCCCCCGCGGAGTTCGAGGGTTTCCTCAGGCTGCACCTGATGATCCTCGACGACGCCACCCTGTCGCAGGCGCCCAAGCGGCTGATCGAGGAGCAGCGCGCCAACGCCGAATGGGCGCTGACGCAGCAGGCGGAGTCGCTGCTGACACAGTTCGACCGCATCGAGGACGAGTATCTGCGCGAGCGCAAGGCCGACGTGGTGCAGGTGGTCGAACGCGTGCTCAAGGCGCTGATGGGCCAGCCGCGCGCGATTCCCGCGCCGCTGCACCCGGAGGAGGACAGCGTCCTGGTGGCGCACGACCTGTCGCCCGCCGACGTGATCCTGTTCAAGCAGCATCGTTTCGCGAGCTTCGTCACCGACCTGGGCGGGGCCACCTCGCACACCGCGATCCTGGCGCACAGCCTGGGCATCCCGTCGGTGGTCGCCCTGCACCACGCGCGCCAGCTGATCCACGAGGGCGAGCTGTTGATCGTGGACGGCACCCACGGCGTGGTGATCGTCAACCCCGACGCCAACGTGCTGTCGGAGTACCACCTGCGCCAGGAGCAGTGGATTCTCGAGCGCGAAAAGCTCAAGCGCCTCAAGACCACGCGCGCCGCCACGCTGGACGGCACGCGGGTGGAGTTGCACGCCAACATCGAGCTGCCCGAGGACGTGCACCAGGCGAAGGAGAACGCCGCCGCCGGGATCGGCTTGTTCCGCAGCGAGTTCCTGTTCCTGAACCGCCAGCAGCTGCCCTCCGAAGAGGAGCAGTTCGAGGCCTACCGCAAGGTGGCGGTGGAGATGGGCGCGCTGCCGGTGACCATCCGCACCCTGGACCTGGGCGCGGACAAGACCTGGAACGGCGTGGACCGCTTCTCGCCCAACCCGGCCCTGGGGCTGCGCGCCATCCGCCTGTGCCTGGCCGAGCCGCAGCTGTTCCACCGGCAGCTGCGCGCCATCCTGCGCGCCTCGCACTACGGCAAGATCCGGATCCTGGTGCCGATGCTGTCCACCGTGCACGAGCTGAATCAGACGCTGCACCTGATCGAGGAGGCCAAGCGCAGCCTGGACCAGGACGACATCCCGTACGATCCCGCGGTCGCCATCGGCGGCATGATCGAGGTGCCCGCCGCCGCGCTCTCGCTGAGCGCCTTCACCCGGCGCCTGGACTTCCTGTCGATCGGCACCAACGACCTGATCCAGTACACGCTCGCGATCGATCGCACCGACGACGCGGTGGCTCACTTGTACGACCCGCTGCACCCGGCGGTGCTGCACCTGGTGGCGCAGATCATCCGCGGCGGGCACAAGGCCGGCAAGCCGGTCGCGGTGTGCGGCGAGATGGCGGGCGACGTGAAGCTCACCCGCATCCTCCTCGGGTTCGGACTGCGTCAGTTCTCCATGCACCCGGCCGAGTTGCTCAGCATCAAGCAGCAGGTGCTGCGCACCGATCTGGAGGAGGTCACTCTGTTCGCCAACCGCATGCTCAAGACCGACGATCCGGAGCGGTTGCGCGGGCTGCTCGAGAAGATGAACGCGTGACCCGCATGCTCCGTGAAATCGCGGCGGTGATGCAGGACCGGGCGGACTTGCGCCGGCGCTGGTTCCAGGACGATTACTTCGACCTGTTCGTATGGGTCGCCGCGGACGGCGGCATCGCGGCATTCCAGCTCGCCTATGACCGCAGCGGCAAGGAGCGCGTGCTGGGCTGGGACCGCGACACCGGTTACCTGCACCGCCAGGTCGACGGCGGCGAGGAGTCGCCGTTTCAGAAGATGACCCCGCTGCTGACGCGCGCGGGGCGCTTCCCCAGGCTCGCGGTGATGGCGCAGTTCGACGCCCGCAGCGACGGCCTGCAGGAAGACATCCGTCGGTTCGTGCGCGACAAGGCGGCACGCTATCGTGCGCGCGCGCGGCGCGCCTCCCGCCGCGGCTGACCGTGCGCATCGACACCGAACAGCTCGCCCAGCACCTGCAGCGCGCGCTCGCGCCGCTGTACGCGGTGCACGGCGAAGAGCCCCTGCTCGCGCTGGAGGCGGCCGATCGCATCCGGGAGCAGGCGCGGGCGCAAGGTTACGCGGAGCGCGACGTGCTCATCGCCGAAGCGGGCTTCGACTGGTCGCAGCTCGCGATGAGCGCCAACAGCCTGTCGCTGTTCGCCTCGCGCCGCCTCCTGGAGTTGCGCATCCCGTCGGGCAAGCCGGGAAACGACGGCGCCGAAGCGCTCAAACGCTTCGCCTCCGACTTGCCGCCGGACACGGTGACGCTGGTGTCGCTGCCCAGGCTGGATCGCGCGACGCTGGGCGCCGGCTGGTTCCAGGCGCTGGAACAAGCCGGCGTGACGGTCGCCGCCAACGCCGTGACGCCCGCGCGGCTGCCGCAGTGGCTGAGCGGACGCCTGCGGCAGCAGGGGCAGGAGGCCGACGCCGACACGCTGGCGCTGCTGGCGGGCATGGTGGAAGGCAACCTGCTCGCCGCGCAGCAGGAGTTGCACAAGCTGGCGCTGCTGTTCTCCCCGGGCAAGCTCACGCGCGAAGGGGTGGAATCCGCGGTGCTCGACGTCGCGCGCTTCGACGTGTTCAAGCTGGGCGAGGCGCTGCTCGGCGGCGATCCCGTGCGCCTCACGCGCGTGCTGGAAGGGTTGAAGGGCGAGGGCGCCGCGCCGCCGCTGATGCTGTGGGCGATCGCCGAGGAGCTGCGCGCGCTGTGGCGGGTATCGGCCGCGACGGCCGCCGGCAAGCCGCTGCAGATCGCCCTGCGCGAGGCGCGCGTGTGGGGCCCGCGAACAGAGCTGCTGCCGCGCGCGCTGCGCCGCCTCCGCGCGTGCGAGCTGGAGGCGGCGCTGCTTGCCGCCGCCGACGTGGATCGCACGATCAAGGGCTTGAGGCGCGGCGACGCATGGGAGGAGCTGCTGCGCCTGGGCCTGCAACTCGCAGCCCACTGAGCGGACAGGCGATTCACCGCGGAGGACGCGGAGGGCGCAGAGGAAATGCGTCGTCTCGGTTTTCCTCGGCGTCCTCCGCGTCCACGGCGGTTCGTCTTACGCTTCATCCCGGTCGCGGTCCACGCCTGGCAATCGCGGTAGAATGAACGCCTGATCTGCTGCCGCGGTCGCGCGAATGGACATCCAGTCTTACATGCACGGCGTGGGGCGCGAGGCGCGCCGGGCCTCGCGCGCGATGGCGCGGGCCGACACCCGCGCCAAGGACGAAGCGCTCGCCGCCATGGCGCTCGCGATCGAGCGCGACGCCGCGCGCCTGCTCGAAGCCAACGCGCAAGACGTCGACGCCGCCCGCGCCAAGGGCCTGGAGGCGGCGCTGATCGATCGCCTCAGCCTCACCGGCAAGAGCATCGCCGCCATGGCGCAGGGCCTGCGCGAGATCGCGCAGCTGCGCGATCCGGTGGGCGAGATCACCGATCTCGCCTTCCGTCCCAGCGGGATCCAGGTCGGCCGCATGCGCGTGCCCCTGGGCGTGGTGGCGATCATCTACGAGGCGCGCCCCAACGTCACCGCCGACGCCGCCGGGCTGTGCTTGAAGGCCGGCAACGCCGCGATCCTGCGCGGGGGATCGGAGGCGATCCGCTCCAACCAGGCGATCGCCGCCTGCGTCCGCGAGGGCCTCGGCCGCGCCGGGTTGCCGGAAGCCGCGGTGCAGGTGATCGAGGTGACCGACCGGGCCGCGGTGGGCGAGCTGATCGCCATGAAGGATTACGTGGACATCGTCGTGCCGCGCGGAGGAAAGGGATTGATCGAACGCGTCGCGGCCGAGTCGCGCATCCCCGTGCTCAAGCATCTGGACGGGGTGTGTCACGTCTATATCGACGAGCGCGCCGATCCGGACAAGGCGATCCGCGTCGCGGACAACGCCAAGACGCAGCGCTACGGCACTTGCAACACCATGGAGACGCTGCTGGTGCACCGCGCGATCGCCGCGAGCGTACTGCCGCCGCTGGCGAAGCTCTACCAGGCCAAGAACGTGGAGCTGCGCGGCTGCCCGCGGGCGCGCGCGATCGTGCCGCAGATGCAGGAGGCGGTCGAGGCCGACTGGTACACCGAGTACCTGGCGCCGATCCTGAGCGTGCGCGTGGTGGACGATCTGGACCAGGCGATGGAGCACATCGCCGTCTACGGTTCCCAGCACACCGACGCCATCGTCACCGAGGACTACGCGCGCGCGCGCCGCTTCCTGCGCGAGGTGGATTCCAGCTCGGTGCTGGTGAACGCCTCCACGCGCTTCGCCGACGGCTACGAGTACGGCCTCGGCGCGGAGATCGGCATCTCCACCGACAAGCTGCACGCGCGCGGCCCGGTGGGGCTGGATGGCCTCACCTCCCAGAAGTTCGTCGTCCTCGGCGACGGCCACGTCCGTAGCTAGCTGCGCGGCCGCTCCGGGCCGCGCGACGACAACAAGGGTTTCGAGCCATGAGCAACCTGGTCGAGGTGAAAGTCCCCGACATCGGCGATTTCAAAGACGTTCCGGTCATCGAGGTGCTGGTCAAGCCCGGCGATCGCGTGGAGCAGGAGACGTCCCTGATCACGCTGGAGTCGGACAAGGCGACCATGGAAGTGCCTTCTCCGCAGGCCGGCGTGGTGAAGGACATGCGGCTGAAGCTCGGCGACAAGGTGTCCCAGGGTGCGGTGATCTTGATGCTGGAGACCGACGGCGCTGCGGCGGCTGCGCCCGCCGCCAAGTCTGAACCCGCGACGCCGAAAGCCGAAGCTCCGGCGGCCAGGACGCCGTCGCCCATCGCGCCGCCGGCGCCCACCACGCCGGAGGTTTCGCGCCCCACAGCGGGCGCGGTCGAGCGCGGCGACTATCACGCCGAAGTCCTGGTCCTCGGCGCGGGCCCCGGCGGCTACACGGCCGCGTTTCGCGCCGCCGATCTGGGCAAGAAAACGGTGCTGGTGGAACGCTATCCCACGCTGGGCGGCGTGTGCCTGAATGTGGGCTGCATCCCATCCAAGGCGCTGCTGCACGCGGCCAAGGTGATCGGCGAGGCCGAGGAAATGTCGCACCTGGGCGTGCAGTTCGGCACGCCGGCCATCGATCTCACCAAGCTGCGCGGCTGGAAGGACGGCGTGGTAAGCCGTCTGACCAAGGGACTGGCCGGGCTCGCCAAGCAGCGCAAGGTGCAGGTGCTGACCGGCGTGGCCAAGTTCACCGCCGCGCACATGCTGGCGGTGGAAACCGCAGAGGGCCGCAGGCGCGTGTCCTTCGACCACGCTATCATCGCCGCCGGCTCGCAGGCGGCGCGCATCCCGGGCTTCCCCTACGACGACCCGCGCCTGATGGACTCGACCAGCGCGCTGCTGCTGCGCGACATCCCCAAGCGGCTGCTGGTGATCGGCGGCGGCATCATCGGGCTGGAGATGGCCACGGTGTACGACGCGCTCGGCTCCAGGGTGACCGTGGTGGAATTGCTGGACGGGCTGATCCCGGGCGCGGACCGCGACTTGATCCGGCCGCTGCACCGGCGCATCGAGAAGCGCTACGAGGCGATCCATCTCAAGACCAAGGTCACACGCCTCGAGACCCTCGCCGACGGCCTGCGCGCCACGTTCGAAGGCGAGAACGCGCCCGCGCCGCAGGTGTACGACCGGGTGCTGCTGTCGGTGGGAAGGCGGCCCAACGGCAAGGCGATCGACGCGGCGGCCGCCGGCGTGCGAGTGGACGAGCGCGGCTACATCGCGGTGGACCGGCAGCTGCGCACCAACGTGCCGCACATCTTCGCCATCGGCGACATCGTCGGCGAGCCGATGCTCGCCCACAAGGCCACGCACGAAGCCAAGGTCGCTGCCGAAGTGATCGCGGGGCACAAGGCCGCGTTCGATGCGCGCACCATTCCTTCGGTGGCCTACACCGACCCGGAAGTCGCGTGGATGGGCATGAGCGAAACCAGCGCCAAGGCGCAGGGGGTCGAGTACGAGAAGGCGGTGTTCCCCTGGTCCGCCAGCGGCCGGGCGCTCGGCATCGCGCGCGACGAGGGGCTCACCAAGCTGCTGTTCGACAGGAGCACGCACCGCCTGCTGGGCGCGGGCATCGTTGGGCCGAACGCCGGCGAGCTGATCTCGGAGACGGTGCTGGCGCTGGAGATGGGCGCCGAGGCGCAGGACATCGGACTCACCATCCACCCACACCCGACGCTGTCGGAGACCGTGTACTTCGCGGCGGAGATCGCGGAGGGCAGCATCACCGACCTGTACCTGCCGAAGCGGTGAGCGCGAGCCATGTCCGAGGTGTTCGTCCCGCTCATCGCCCCGCCGCAATCGGTGAGCGCGCCCGCCCTGTGGTTCGTGTTCCAGGGGAGCCAGGTTCTGGTGCAGCGGGTGGAGGCGCGCGCACACCTGCCGGCCGCCCTGCACGTGCGCGAGATCGGGCTGGAACCGCTGCGCCACCAGTACCTGGGTCTGTACGCCGGGCAGCATTGCTTCTCCTGCGAGGTCGCGGCCGACGCGCCCGCGCCCGCTGGCATGGCCTGGTCCGGGCTGCGCAGCCTGTTCGGCGCGCTCGACGACGCGCTGTTCGCCCTGGTCGGCCGCGCCATCCAGGTGATGGACTGGGACCGTTCGCACCAGTACTGCGGCCGTTGCGGCACGCCCACCGTGGTCAAGGACGGCGAGCGTGCGCGCCAGTGTCCGGGCTGCGGGCAGATACATTACCCGCGCATCGCCCCCGCGGTGATGGCGCTGGTACGCAAGGGCGATGCGCTGCTGCTCGCGCGCTCGCCGCACTTCCCGCCGGGCATGCACAGCGCGCTGGCGGGGTTCGTCGAGCCGGGGGAAAGCCTCGAGCAGTGCCTGCACCGGGAAGTGCGCGAGGAAGTCGGGCTCGAGGTGACCAACCTGCGCTACTTCTCGAGCCAGCCCTGGCCGTTCCCGCATTCGCTCATGATCGCTTTCAACTGCGATTACGCCGGCGGCGAGATCACGCCCGAAACGGGCGAGATCGAAGCGGCGGCGTGGTTCGGCATCGACGACCTGCCGGTGCTGCCCAACCGCATCAGCATCGCGCGGCGGCTCATCGACGCGGCCATCGCGCAGATCGGCGCGGGCCGGCCGGCGACCATACAACCCGGATAACTCATGACAAGGTACGCACGACACTTCGACAGGGGGAAGCCATGCTCAAGGTCTGGGGGCGCAACAACTCCGTGAACGTGCAGAAGGTGCTGTGGTGCTGCGAGGAAATGGGTCTGAAGTACGAGCGCATCGACGCCGGCGGGCAGCACGGGATCGTCAACACGCCGCAATACCGCGCGCTCAATCCCAACGGGCTGGTCCCCACCGTCGAGGACGGTCCGTTCGTGCTGTGGGAATCGAACGCCATCGTGCGCTACCTGACCGCCAAGCACAGCCCCGGCAAGCTGTGGCCGGAGGACCTCAAAGTCAGGGCCGAAGGCGACAAGTGGATGGACTGGCACAACAGCACGTTCTGGCCCGCCTTCCGGCCGCTGTTCTGGAATCTGGTGCGCACGCCCGTCGACCAGCGCGACGAGAAGGCGATGGAAGAATCGCGGCTGAGGACGGCGGAAGTGCTCGCCTACCTCGACGCGCATCTCAAGCACCGCGATTACATCGCGGGCGAAGCGCTCACCATGGGCGACATCCCCATGGGATGCGCCGCCTGGCGCTGGTTCGGCCTGCAGTTCGAGCGCCCGGAGCTGCCCAACCTCGAGCGCTGGTTCGGCACCCTGAAGCAGCGCCCGGCCTACGCCAGCGTGGTGCTGCTGCCGCTCACTTGATGCGCCAGGCCGAAGGCTGCGTGTGAGGCTGCGCAGCGCCTGGCTCGGGCTGGGTTGGCTCGGCGTGGCCGGTGTGGTGGTGCTGTCCCTGATTCCGTCGCCTCCGCAGCTGGGGGTGGAGCACGGCGACAAGTTCGGCCACACCGCCGCGTACGCATTGCTCATGTGGTGGTTCACCCAGGCCTGGCTGCGCCGCGAGCGGCGCGCACTCACCGCCGTGAGCTTGTTGGCCTTGGGCGTGGCGATCGAGTTCGCGCAAGGCTGGTCCGGCTTGCGCGACTTCTCGGTCGCGGACATGGGCGCCGACGCGTTCGGCATCGCTCTCGGCTGGCTGCTCGCTCCGCCGCGCGCCCCAACCTGCTGCAGCGCGCCTCGGCTTACTTCGGCTGAAAGCCCGAACACCGCTCTTCCCGCGCTCGCGGGCGCGTGAATAGTTCACAGGTCCCGGTCGCAATAGTTCCTGCGGTCTCATCCCCCGTCCGCCGTACAGTGTTCACAACAACGAACGCTGCACGAGGACTGCGACGATGACCACCAATCTGCTGACCGGACTGCTGATCGGAGCGCTGCTCGCCGGCTCCGCGCTGGCCGACAACCGCATCGACGTGAGCATCGTCAACGGCAAGCAGCAAGCCAACTTCAGCCTGGGCGATTCCAAGTGCGTCCTGGTGAACGAAGTGATCCGCTGCGCCCCGGTGCTCGTGGCTTCCAACTGATTCGTTGTGTGTCGAGCCCTTCCCCTGTCAACCGTTTCACGTAGGAGATGGAAATGAACGCCAAACTGATCAGAGCCAGATCGCTCACCCTGGGCGCCGCCCTTGCCCTGCTCGCGTCGACCAGCGCGCTCGCCGGCCAGCCCTTCGGGCGCGACTCGGTATACGCCGCTCCGGGCAGCCCCGTCACCAAGGTCGCGGCCGCCAAGCCGGGCAACGGCCGCGGCAGCGTGTACGCCGCCGACCTGCCGGCGCCCACGCCGAAGGACCAGGTCATCGCCGTGACGTTCAAGCCCGGGCGCGCGTAAGCCGTCGAACCCCGTGGGGCGGGGCGCAATGCGGGGGTGGTGCGGAGTCTGCATCGCACCACCCCGCCGGCGGTCTCGCCTCCTTTCCCTTCGGCCCGCCTTGCGCGGGCCGCCTTATTTCGTGAGCATGGCGGGCGCTTCTCCCCGCCGGGCGACTGTCAGCCGATCTCGCGCGCGGCCGCCAGCAGCCGCCGCAACACCGCGCCCAGGGTTTGCGCTTCGGCCTCGCTGAGCCGGCCTTCGAACAGCTGGCGGATCCCGCCCTCGTAGACCGGCCACATCCGCCGCCGCGTTTCGCGGCCGGCTTCGGCGAGCACCGCGTACGCCCCGCGCCGGTCGTCCTCGGAGCGCTCGCGCGCGACCAGCCCGGCCTCCTCGAGCCGATCCACCAGCCGCGTCAGATTGCTGCGCGACAGCACCACCTTCTCCGCCAACTCGCTCATGCGCAGCCGCTGCCCCGGCGAGCGCTCCAGCGCCCAGAGCAAGTCGTACCAGCTCAGTGGCGGTAGATCGGCTTGCGCCAACCGCCGCTCGATCGCGTCGACCAGTACGGCGTGTGCGCTGAGAAACAGGGCCCAGACGGAACCCTTTGTCGATTCGAGAGATTTGCCCATCGGCCGGCTCCCGTTGGCGATAATAATTGCAATTGCAATAAAACAATGGTAGGCTTGCGCTTGCAAATGATATTATATCTTCTTCAATCATATCCGTGGAGTCACAAATGACCAGAACCATCACCCGTGAAGAGCTGGCTCGCCATATCCAAGCCGGCAATCCTCTCATCCTGCTGGAGGCGCTCCCCGAGCGCTATTACGTCCAAAAGCATCTCCCCGGGGCGCTGCTGTTCCCGCATGATCAGGTGGCAGCGCTGGCGCCGACCGTGGTGCCCGATCGCGGAGCGCAAATCGTCGTGTATTGCGCCAGCCGCACGTGCCAGAACAGCCACATCGCCGCGCAGCAGCTGACGCGTCTCGGCTACACCGATGTGACGGTGTACGCCGGGGGCAAGCAGGATTGGGAAGAGGGCGGACTGCCCTTCGAGACGGCCGGCGCGACGGCCGCAGCGTAACGCGGTCGCGCGGATGCAAAGCTCGCCGCGCCCCCGCGCGCGGGGGCGCGGCGCTATCGTCCTGCGCCGCCGAGGTAGTCGATCGTGAGGTGCAGCAGGGTGCGCACGCCCAGCAGCAGCGCCGACTCGTCCGCGTAGAAGCGCGGGGAGTGGTTGTAGGCCACCTTGGACATGTCGGTACCCTTGGGCGAGCCGCCCAGGAACACGAACAGCCCGGGCACCTGCTGCGCGTAGAAAGAGAAATCCTCCGCCCCGGTGCGGCGCTCGGCCAGGAGCACGTTGATCTCGCCGGCCACGCGCCCGAGCGTCGGGCGCATGCGCTCGGTGAGCGCCGGGTCGTTGACCGTCACCGCGTACGGCTTCTCGATCGCGACCTCCGCCGAAGCGCCGGAGGCCGCCGCGATGCCCTCCGCGGTCAGCCGGATGCGGTGATGGACGTCGTCGCGCAGGCGCTCGTCGAAGCTGCGCACCGTGCCCACCATCTCGACCTTGTCGGGGATGATGTTGAAGCGGTTGCCGCCGTCGATGCCGCCGATGGTGACCACCACCGGCTCCTTGGTGATGTTCACCTGGCGGCTGACGATGGTCTGCAGCCCGAGCACGATCTGGGCGGCGACCACGATCGGATCCACTCCGCCCCAGGGCGCCGAGCCGTGCGTCTGCCGGCCCTTCACCGTGATGCGCAGAACGTCCGCGGCCGCCATCACCGGACCGGGGCGGTACGCGAGCTGACCGACCTCGTAGGTGGCGCCGATGTGCAGGCCGAAGATGGCGTCGGGCCTCGGATTCTCGAGCACGCCCTGCTTGATCATGAGCGCGGCGCCGCCTTCCTCGCCCGGCGGCGGCCCCTCTTCCGCCGGCTGAAAGATGAACTTGACGCTGCCCGGCAGTTCCGCCTTCATGCCGGCGAGGACCTCGGCGGCGCCCATCAGCATCGCCACGTGCGTATCGTGGCCGCAGGCGTGCATCACCCCGGTGTCCTTGCCGGCCCATTGCGTGCGAACCTTCGAGGCGAAAGGCAGGTCCACTTCTTCAGTGACCGGCAGCGCGTCCATGTCGGCGCGCAGCGCCACCACCGGCCCCGGCTTGCCGCCGCGCAGCAGCGCCACCACGCCGGTGTGAGCGACTCCGGTGCGCACCTCCAGGCCCAGGGCGCGCAGATGCGCGGCGACCAGTGCGGCGGTGCGCACCTCGCGGTTGCCCAGCTCGGGGTGCGCGTGGATGTCGCGCCGCCAGGCGATCACCCTCGATTCGACCGCCGCCGCCCGCGCGTCGATGCGCGCGCGCGCCGCGTCGTCGGCGTACGCCGCCGCCGACACCAGCAACAGGGGAAAGATCACAAACCGTTTCAATTTTCTCTCGCTGTTCGTGTAATCGTCGACGGCATCGCCTGCGCCGGCGCACCATCAGAACGACGCGAATGCGCTGGCACAAGTGATGCTCGAGAGCATGCCACAGCACTGTCACATGCGCAGGCGCTGAGGAGAAGAGACAGATGAAGTTCGATGCACCGCATGGGAGCGTGTTCGGCGGATACGGGTTCTGGAGCTACTCGGCGGCGCCCAACTCCCATCCGTCCGCCGGCAATTTCAGTTCCCCCGCCGCGACGTCGCCGGAGCGCAGCGCGCTGAGCCTGCGCTGGCTGCTCGATCACGCGCGTCGCATGCTGCGCCGCGCGCGCGCCTGATCCCGTCGCTTGCCCCCGCACCGGCACCGAAGTCCGGTGATGAAGCGCGCGGCAGCACGTTCCGCATCACACTGTCAGGACCCGCGGGCGGGGATGCGCTCCACGTCCGCCAGCCAGGCGGCGGCTTCGCTGTCGCTGGGCGCACGCCAGTCGCTGCGCGGCGAGAGCGAGCCGCCCGAGCCCACCTTGGGGCCGTTCGGCAGCGCGCTGCGCTTGTACTGCGACAGCTGAAAGAAGCGCCGGACGAACACACCCAGCCATTTGCGGATGTCGCCGATGCTGTATTGGCGCCGGTGCGGCACCGGAACATCGGGCCACGCACCGCACGCGCGGTCGCGCCAGGCGCACCACGCCATGAACGCGACCTTGCTGGGCAGATAGCCGAAGCGCAGCAGGTAGTAGAGGTGGAAATCCTGCAGCTCGTAGGGCCCGATCACCGCCTCGGTGCTCTGACCCGGTTCACTGCGGCCGTCCGCGGGCACCAGCTCCGGGCTGATGGTGGTGTCCAGCACGTCCAGCAGCACGCGGCCGGCGTCCGCACCCAGCTGACCGGTGCGCGCCACGTAGCGGATCAGATGTTGGATCAGCGTCTTCGGCACGCTGGCGTTCACGTGGTAGTGCGCCATGTGATCGCCCACGCCATACGTGGACCAGCCCAGCGCCAGCTCCGACAGATCGCTGGTGCCCACCACCGGCGCGCCGTGCAGGTTCGCCAGACGGAACAGGTGGCTGGTGCGCTCGCCCGCCTGCACGTTCTCGAAGGTGACGTCGTAAACCGGCTTGCCGGCGGCAAAGGGATGGCCGATGTCCTTGAACATCTGCATGCAACTGGGCCGGATATCGATCTCGTGCGCGCTGCAGCCCACCGCCTGCATCAGCCGCCGCGACTGGTCCAGCGTGCGCTCGCTGGTGGCGAATCCCGGCATGGTGTAGGCGAGGACGTTGGCACGCGGCAGTCCCATGACGTCCATGGCGCGCGCGCACACGATCAACGCCTGGGTCGAGTCCAGCCCGCCCGAGACGCCGATCACGGCCTGCTGCGCATTCATCGCGCGCAGCCGCTTGACCAGCCCCTGCACCTGGATCTCGTACACCTCGTGACAGCGCTCGTCGCGTGTGGCCGGATCGGCCGGCACGTAGGGGAAGCGGTCGTGGGGGCGCACCAGCGGCAGGGCGCCGTCGGCCGGCAGCGGCAGCGAGATCGAGACGCTGCGAAAGCGCTGGATGGCTTCCCGATGCCGCTGCACCGACTGGCCGAACGTGTTGGTGCGCATGCGATCCTGCGCTAGGCGATCGAGGTCGATGTCCGCGGTCGTGAGCTGCGAGTGGTAGGCGAAGCGCTCGGTCTCGGCGATGCGCGTGCCGTTCTCGTAGATCATGCCGTGCCCGTCCCAGGCCAGGTCGGTGGTCGATTCGCCGTACCCGGCCGCGCAGTACAGATACGCGGCGATGCAGCGTCCGGACTGGCTCGCGACCAGCTGCCGCCGCCAGTCGTCCTTGCCCACCGTGACGTTGGAGGCGGACAGATTCACCAGCACGGTGGCGCCCGCCAGCGCCGCGGAGGACGACGGCGGCAGCGGCGTCCACAAGTCCTCGCAGATCTCCACCGCGAAGCGCAGCAGCGGCTGCTCCTCCACGCCGAAGATCAGGCGCGTCCCGAAAGGCGCATCCTGCCCCAGCAGGTGGATCGAGTCGCGCGCGCTGAAATCTCCCGGGGCGAACTGCCGCAGCTCGTAGAACTCGCGGTAACTCGGCAGGTAGGTCTTGGGCACCACACCCAGGATCCGCCCGCGCGAGACCACCACGGCACAGTTGAACAGCAGATCGTCCACCTGCAACGGCACGCCGACCACGGCCGCCACCGGCAGCTGGCGCGTACCCGCGAGCACTTTGGCCAGGGCATCCCGGCAGGCGTGCAGCAGCGCCTGCTGGTGAAACAGATCCTCGCAAGAGTAAGCCGACAGGCCCAGCTCGGGCAGCGCCACCAGCAGCGCGCGTTCCGAGGCCGCTCGGGCGATCAGGTCGACGCTCTGCGACGCGTTGAACGCCGGGTCGGCCACCCGCACCTCGGGGATGGCCACCGCGACGCGCACGAAGTTATGCCGGTACAGGTTGAAGAAGCTCACAGACTCGATAGTATAGGGACTAGGCGTCCGCCGTGTCGCCGGATCCGGTGTAGAACTGCGGCCAGCGCCGCTCGACGATCGGCCCATCCGAGGCGTACGCATGGCAGGAGTCGACCAGGCCGGGCTTGTGCGTGAGCGGTTGTTCCCGATCGCGCTTCGCGCGCGCCGGATAGATGGTCTGAAACGCGGTGGTCGCCACCGGGCCCAGCAGCTCTACCAGATGCGTGCAACCGCGGGTGCCGCCCAGCAGCTCGCGGGTCTTCTGCGTCCAGCCGCTCTTGATCACCAGTCCGTTGAGCACCTTGAAGTTGTCCACGATGTTGCCGCAGATGTTGTAGGGGCCGTGGTCGGTGCGCGCCTCGACGTCGTGCACCACCAGGTCCACATCCACCGTCAGGCGGATCCACATCTCGTGCAGCGGCTCGCCCGCGGGAATCGTCCCGCCGCGGTCCTCGCTCGGGATGTCGAACGGCTTGGTGTCGGTGAGGTGGGCCTCGATGTCCCACAATCCGTCGTCGCGCAGATAGCCGGCGCAATGCACCGTGCGCGTGTGCATCAGCCTGCGGCTGACGGGTTTGGTCAATGGCATTGGCAGCAACCGTGGAGGGTCAGGAACCGAATCGAAGTAGCCGATAAATGTCCCCCGACACGCGACGCCGGGGTCATGCTCGCGACGACTGCAGTGCGCGTCGTTGCGCGATGCGCTCGAGGACGGCGCGCTTGTCTTCCGCGCTCATCTCGACCCAGTTTGCCACCTCGTCGATGGTGCGATAGCACCCCACGCAGTAGCCGCTGCGCGGATCGAGCGCACACACCTTCGCGCAGGGAGAGGGGACGTGCTCGGGCGCCAGGTTCATGCGATAACGGGGCTCACGCGACAGCCTTCGCCTCGCGCTTGCGCTTCGCCAGCAGCGCCCGGCCGGCGCGCGAAGCGGTCGGCCGGTTGAGGAAGCCGCAGATGTACTCGCCAGCCTCGAGCAGCTTGCCCATGTCCACGCCGGTCTCGATGCCCAGGCCGTCGAGCATGTACAGCACGTCCTCGGTGGCGACGTTGCCGGTCGCGCCCGGCGCGTACGGGCAGCCGCCCAGGCCGGACACCGAGCTGTCGAACGCGGCCATGCCCATCTCGAGCGAGGCCAGGATGTTGGCGAGCGCCTGGCCGTAGGTGTCGTGGTAGTGCCCGCCCAGCCGTTCCACCGCGATGCGGCGCGCGACCGCTTCGATCATGCGCCGCGTCTTGCCCGGGGTGCCCGCGCCGATGGTGTCGCCCAGGCTGATCTCGTAGCAACCCATCTGATCCAGGCGCTGCGCCACCGCCGCCACCGCCTCGGGCTGCACTTCGCCCTCGAACGGGCAGCCCAGCACCACCGAGATGTAGCCGCGCACCTTCAGCCCGTTGTCGAGCGCGGTGCGGCACACCGGCTCGAAGCGCTCGAACGACTCCTGGATCGAACAGTTGGTGTTGCGGCGGGAGAACGTCTCGGTAGCGGCGCCGAACACGGCGATCTCCTCGGCGCCGGCCGCCATCGCCCCCTCCAGGCCTTTCAGGTTGGGCACCAGCACCGGATAGCTCACGCCCGGCTTGCGCCGGATGCCGGCCATCACCTGCGGCGCATCGGCCATCTGCGGCACCCACTTCGGCGACACGAAGCTGGTCGCCTCGACCGCCGGCAGGCCGGCCGCGCTGAGCCGGTCGATCAGGCCGATCTTGATCTCAGTCGGCACGCTGCCGGGTTCGTTCTGCAGCCCGTCGCGCGGGCCGACGTCGACGATCTTGACGCGTTGTGGCAGTTGCATTGTCTTACCCCTCACCCCCCGCCCCTCTCCCGCTAGGGGAGAGGGGAGTATGGCTCACCCCGGCCCCTCTCCCGCAGGGGGAGCGGCGTTTCTCTTCCGTGACCCCGCTCCCGCAGGAGAAAGGACGGTCGGTTCGAACTGGAACAGCATATCTCCTTCCTGTACCTGGTCGCCGCGCGCGAACAGCACCCGCGCGATCGCGCCTTCGGCGGGCGCCGCGATGGTGTGCTCCATCTTCATCGCTTCGATGATCATCAGCGGCTGGCCTTTCCCCACCCGCTGGCCCGCCTTCACCAGCACCTGCACCACGTTTCCCGGCATGGGCGCGGTCAGCGAGCCCCCGGCTTCTTCATCGGCGACGCTGTCGAACTCCTTCAGTTCCAGCCGATGGCTCACACCGCCGGCGAACACCGTCAGCACGCGACCGCTGCGCACCACGCTGGCGTGCAGGCGCACGCCGCCCAGGTCGGCGACCAGGCGCCCGTCCGGCTCCGCCTCGGCGCGGGCGAGCACCTGCGCGCCTGCAGCCGCCTCGGACCGGGGCAGATCCAGCAGGAACCCGCCCTTGCGGTAGTGGGCGGTGACCGCGATCTCGCGCTCCCCATCGCGGAGCGTGAACACGTGGTGGTTGTCCTCGTTCAAGCGCCAGCCGTCGCGGGCGTGCCAGGGCGACCAGGGGTCGCCGGAGGCCCGCGCCAGGGCGCGCGCCTCGTCGTCGATGCGCGTGAGCTCGGCGAGCACCGCGAGCGCGAGGACCTCGCGCGAGGCGGGCTGCGGCTCGGGCAGCAGCTCGCCCTTATGGCGTGCGATCAGGCCGGTGTCCAGCAATCCGGACTCGCGGTGCGCCTGAGCGAAAGCGCGGTGTGCAGCCACCGCGAGCAGGAATTGCACGTTGGTGGCGAGGCCCACGATCTGGTAGTCGACGAGCGCCGCTCGCAGGTGCCGCACGGCTGCGTCGCGGTCCGCGTCCCACACCACCAGCTTGGCGATCATGGGGTCGTAGTGCACCCCGATCTCGTCGCCTTCGCGCACGCCCGTGTCCACGCGCACGTGCGACGAAACCTGGGGCTGGCGCAGGCGCTGGATGCGACCCGCCGCCGGCAGGAAATCGCGCATCGGGTCCTCGGCGTAGATGCGCGCCTCGATGGCATGGCCTTCCAGCGCGATCCGGTCCTGCGCGAGCGGGAGCGGCTCGCCGGCGGCGACCTTGAGCTGCCACTCGACCAGGTCCAGCCCGGTGACCATCTCGGTGACCGGATGCTCCACCTGCAGCCGGGTGTTCATCTCCATGAAGTAGAACTCGCCCGCTTCGTCGGCGATGAACTCCACCGTCCCGGCGTTCACGTAACCCACGGCGCGGGCGGCCGCCACCGCGGCCGACCCTATCAGGCGCCGGCGTGCCGCCGTCATGCCGGGGGCGGGGGCCTCCTCCAGCACCTTCTGGTGGCGCCGCTGCACGGAGCAGTCGCGCTCGTACAGGTGCACCACGTTGCCCTGCGTGTCGGCGAACACCTGCATCTCGATGTGGCGCGGGCGCGTCAGATATTTCTCGATCAGCACGCGGTCGTCGCCGAAGGCGGCGGCGGCTTCGCGCTTGGCGGAGGCGAGCGCGCTCTCGAGCTGCGCGGCGTCGTCGACCACGCGCATGCCCTTTCCGCCGCCGCCGGCCGAGGCCTTGATCAGCACCGGATAGCCGACGCTCTGCGCCGCGCGCGCAAGCGTGTCCAGGCCCTGCGCCTCGCCGTGGTAGCCCGGCACCAGCGGCACTCCGGCCTTCTCCATCAGCGCCTTGGCCGCGCTCTTCGAGCCCGCCGCGCGGATCGCCGCGGCGGGCGGCCCGACGAACACCAGACCGGCCGCGGCGCAGGCCTCGGCGAAGACGGCATTCTCCGACAGGAAGCCGTAGCCGGGATGTACGGCCTGCGCGCGGCTGCGTTGCGCCACCTCGATGATGCGCGCGCCGTTGAGATAACTGTCCCGCGCCGGGGCGGGGCCGATCAGATGCGCCTCGTCGCAGGCGGCGACATGCATCGCGTTGGCGTCGGCCTCGGAATACACCGCGACCGTGCGGATGCCCAGCCGACGACAGGTGCGCGCGACGCGCACCGCGATCTCGCCGCGGTTGGCGATCAGGACCTTGTCGAACACGCTATGTCTTCTGGGTCCACCCCGGCGAGCGCTTCTCGAGGAACGCGGTGATGCCCTCGCGCCCTTCGGCGGTCACCCGGATGCGGGCGATGCGTTCGGCGGTGTCCTCCACCAGGCGTCGATCGATGGGGCGGTTGGCCACCGACGCGATCAAGTCCTTCGCGGCGGCCAGCGCCTTGGGCCCGCCCTTGAGCAGGTGGTCGACGACGGCGTCCACCGCCGCGTCGAGCTGCGCCTCCTCGACCACCGTGTGCAGCAGCCCGATGCGCAGGGCTTCCGCGGCGTCGAAACGTTCGGCGGTGAGGAAGTAGCGCCGCGCCTGGCGCTCGCCGATGGCGGCGACGACGTGCGGGCTGATCACCGCCGGGATCAGGCCCAGCCGCACCTCCGACAGCGAGAACGCCGCGGCGTGGCTGCCCACCGCGATATCGCAGCATGCCACCAGGCCGACGCCGCCGCCGTAGGCCGGGCCCTGGACGCGCGCGACCACCGGCTTGGCCAGCGCGCTGATGGTGTGCATCAAGTCCGCCAGCCCCACCGCGTCGCGCAGGTTCTCGCCCTCCGAATAGCGCGCCATGCGCTTCATCCAGTTCAGGTCGGCGCCGGCGGAGAAGCTCTTGCCGTTGGCCGCAAGCACGATCACGCGCACCTCGGGGTCGTGCGCGGCCTCGCGCAGCCTGTGCGCCAGCTCCGCGATCAGGCGGTCGTCGAAGGCGTTGTGGATCTCGGGGCGGTTCAAGGTGAGCGTGGCCACACCCCGTGCGTCCATGCGCAGGACCACCCCTTGCGGGCTCGCCGGAGCTTCGTCGGGTGTGCTCATGAGCGCTTTGCCACCTCCTCGAGCATCACTTCGGTCGCGCCCCCGCCGATGGTGAGCACGCGCGCGTCGCGCAGCAGCCGCTCGATCGGGCTTTCGCGCATGTAGCCCATGCCGCCATGAAACTGCTGGCAGGTGTACACCACCTCGTTGGCGAGTTCGCCGGCGAGCGCCTTGAGCATCGACACTTCGCGCACGCAATCGCGCCCCTGCGTGACCAGCCAGGCGCAGTGATACATGAGCTGGCGCGCGGCTTCGGACTTCGCCTGCAGCATGGCCAGGCGCTGGCGGATAGCCTGCTTCTCGAACAGCGCTCCGCCGAAGGCGCGGCGCTGCTTCACGTAGCCGAGCGTCAAGTCGAGCGCCGTCAGCGCGTGCCCCACCGCCATCGCCGACAGCGCGATGCGCTCGGTCTGGAAGTTCTTCATGATGGCAAAGAAACCGGCGTTCTCGCGCCCCAGCAGATGGTCTTCCGGGATGCGGCAGTCCTCGAACACCAGCTCGGCCGTGTCCGAGCACAGCCAGCCCTGTTTCTTCAGCGCGCGGCCCACGCGAAAGCCGGGCGCGCCCTTCTCCACCAGGAACATCGACAGCGCCTGCGCGCCCTGCCCGTCGGGGTCGGTACGCGCCGCCACGACGTACAGGTCCGCATGCACGCCGTTGGTGATGAACATCTTGCTGCCGTTCAGCACCCACTCACCGCGGCTGCGCCGCGCGCGCGTGCGGATCGCCTTCACGTCCGAGCCGGCATCCGGCTCGGTGATCGCCACCGCGGTGATCAGCTCGCCCGAGATCACCTTGGGCAGATAGCGCTCGAGCTGTGCCGGGGAGCCGGCATGCACCAGGTGCGGCGAGGCCATGTCGGTATGCACCAGCACGGTCACGGCGAAGCCGCCGAAGGTGGTGCGCGACAGCGCTTCGGCGAACACCAGCGAAGTCAGCGCATCGGCGCCCGCGCCGCCGTACTCCTGGGGATAAGTGATCCCGAGCAGCCCCAGGGAACCGAGCTTGCGCAATACTTCGCGCGGCACGTAACCCTGCTCTTCCCAGGCTTCGGCCACCGGTTCGACTTCGCGCGCGAGGAAGCGCGCCACCTGCTCGCGCAGCGCGAGGTGCTCGGAAGTCGTGTAAACGGTGTCGGTCACGAAGTTCGAGGCGACGGGTTGCCCGCGCCGTTGGGACCGGCGATGACGCTACAGCGCTGTCTGCGCTGCCCTTGGCCCATCCGCGATTATATGCCGGCGGGTCCGCAGCGGTCCTGCGGTCGCGCGGCGGGCGGGGCAAGGTTGCCCGGCGCCGCTCCTGGCTAGTCGCTCTGCGCCGCCTCCTGAGCGCGCAGCTGCTCGGCCGCCTGATCCACCGTGTCCTGCACCGACTTGGCCTTGTCCAGGGCGTCGCGCTGGGTGTCGAAGATCCGCGTCTGCTCGGCCTGGCGGGACGACGCCCGCTCGCCGCAGCCGTGGATGGCGAGGCAGCCCAGGATGAGAAGGAGTGTGCCACTGCGCATGCGTAGCCTCCGTCATGGAGACGATCGTGGCAACTCGCGAAGCAAAGGCCAGGCCCGTGCCTGCGGCCGCGGCCGGGGCTACATCCGGAACACGCCGAACTGCGTCGGCTCGATCGGGGCGTTGAGGCTCGCGGAGATGCACAGCCCCAGCACCCGCCGCGTCTCGCCGGGATCGATCACCCCGTCGTCCCACAGGCGGGCGCTGGCGTAGTAGGGGTGCCCCTGGATCTCGTATTGGCGGCGAATCGGGGCCTTGACCGCTTCCTCGTCGCGCTTGCTCCAGGTCTTGCCCGCCTTCTCCGCTCCTTCGCGGCGCACGGTGGCCAGCACGCTCGCCGCCTGCTCCCCGCCCATCACCGAGATGCGCGCGTTGGGCCACATCCACAGGAACCTGGGAGCATAAGCGCGGCCGCACATGCCGTAGTTGCCGGCGCCGAAGCTCCCGCCGACGATCACGGTGAACTTGGGCACCTTGGAGGTGGCGACCGCGGTGACCATCTTGGCGCCGTCCTTGGCGATCCCGCCGGCTTCGTACTTGCGGCCCACCATGAAGCCGGTGATGTTCTGCAGGAACAGCAGCGGGATGCGGCGCTGGCTGCACAGCTCGATGAAGTGCGCGCCTTTGAGCGCCGACTCGGAGAACAGGATGCCGTTGTTGGCGACGACGCCCACGGGGTAGCCGCAGATGTGCGCGAACCCCGTGACCAGCGTCGTGCCGTAGAGCGGCTTGAACTCGTCCAGCTCGCTCGCGTCCACGATGCGCGCGATGATCTCGCGCACGTCGTAGGGCTTGCGCGGATCGGTGGGGATCACCCCGTGCAGCTCGGCCGGGTCGTACGCCGGCTCCTGCGGCTCGCGCACATCGAGGTCGGCGCGCTTGGTGCGGTTCAGATGCGACACGATACGCCGTGCGATCTGCAGCGCGTGCAGGTCGTTCAAGGCGTAATGGTCGGCGACGCCGGAGGTGCGCGCGTGCACGTCTGCGCCGCCCAGCTCCTCGGCGCTCACCACCTCGCCGGTGGCCGCCTTCACCAGCGGCGGCCCGCCCAGGAAGATGGTGCCCTGATCCTTGACGATGACCGATTCGTCGGACATCGCCGGCACGTACGCGCCGCCGGCGGTGCAGGAGCCCATCACCAGCGCGATCTGGGGAATGCCCAGCGCCGACATGTTGGCCTGGTTGTAGAAGATGCGGCCGAAGTGATCGCGGTCCGGGAACACCTCGTCCTGATTCGGCAGGTTGGCGCCGCCCGAATCCACCAGGTAAACACAGGGCAGGCGGTTCTGCTGCGCGATCTCCTGCGCGCGCAGGTGCTTCTTCACCGTAATCGGGTAATAGGTGCCGCCCTTCACCGTGGCGTCGTTCGCCACGATCATGCACTCGCGCCCGCTGACGCGGCCGATGCCGGTGACGATGCCCGCCGCCGGCACCTGGTTGTCGTACATCCCCCAGGCCGCTAGCTGGGACAGCTCGAGAAACGGCGAGCCCACGTCGAGCAGGTTGCGCACGCGCTCGCGCGGCAGCAGCTTGCCGCGCGCCGTGTGCTTCTCGCGCGCCGCCTCGCCGCCGCCCTGCTTGACCAGCTCGACCTTGTCGCGCAAATCGGCCACCAGCGCGCCCATGGCCGCGGCGCTGGCGCCGACCTCCGCCGAGCGCGGGTCGAGGTTGGAGCGGATGCGGCTCATCGTGGCCGTATTATGCCGTTTCCGGAGTGAGCCACTGCTCCAGCGGCGGCGGGCGGAACGCTTCAATCGCCGCGAGCATGGCGCCCGCGGCGGGGCGCTCAGAACCCGCCTTCCCGCAACCAGCGCTCGATCTGATCGAAGCGGTCGACGCCCCAGAACTGCTCCTCGCCGACGAACACGGTAGGGGAGCCGAACACGCCGCGGTCGATGGCCGCCTGAGTCTCGTTGCGCAGCCGGTCCTTCATCGCCTGGTCGTTGGTGGCGGCCAGCGCGGCGACACGGTCGACCCCGAGCCCGGCGACCATGTCCGCCGCGACTTCCGGATCGGCGATGTTGCGGCCGTCGACGAAGTACGCGCGATACAGCGCCAGCGTAGCCGGCTCGACTTTTTCGGGCGCAGTCACTGCCAGCCAGTAGACGATGCGCGCCGGCGCCTGGGTGGGAATCGGGAACGGTTCGGGAAAGTTGTAAGGAATGCCGAGGAAGCGCGCGGTGCGCGCCATGTCCTTCAACCCGTAGGGGCCCTTCAGCGGTAGGCTCGGCAACGGCCCGCTGCCGGTGACCTTGAACACCGCTCCGAGCAGGATCGGGCGCCAGTTCACGCCGCGCCCATGCGTCGCGGCCAGCACCGAGATTCGGGTCGCCGCGAAATAGCCGTAGGGCGAGGAAAAGTCGTAGTAGAAGTCGAGGGTGGCCATGGTGGTCTAGGTCCGCCCGGGCGGGTAGTCGCCGCGCGCTCCGCGGGCGCCGACGCCTGCGCCCGGGCGCCGCGCCGTCACTTCGATCTCGATCTTGATCGCGTCATCGACCAGGCGACAGACGATCGCGGTGGCCGCCGGCCGCGCTTCGCCCAGGAATTCGCCGAAGATCGGCGCCACCTGCTTGAAGTACGCCTGGTCGGTCAGGTAGTAGTGCACCCGCACCACGTCGTTGAGTGTGCAGCCGGCCTGCGCCAGGGCCTGGTCGATGTTGCGAAACGTCTGCCGCGTCTGGGATACCACGTCCGGTGCGATGGTCATGGTGGAGTAGTCGTAGCCGGTGGTGCCCGCGACGAACACCCAGTCACCGTCCACCACCGCCCGGCTGTAGCCGGCGATCTTCTCGAAAGCCGAACCGGAAGAGATCAGTCTGCGTTCGCTCATGGGAGTCCTAGCCGAGCTCGACGGCGAGCGCAGTCGCCTCGCCGCCGCCGATGCACAGGCTCGCGACGCCGCGCCGCAGCCCGTGCTTGCGCAGCGCACCGAGCAACGTCACCACGATGCGCGCGCCGGACGCGCCGATGGGGTGACCCAGCGCGCACGCTCCGCCGTGCACGTTCACTTTGTCGTGCGGCAGACCGTGCTCCTTCATCGCGGCCAAAGTCACCACGGCGAAGGCCTCGTTGATCTCGTACAGATCGACGTCCTGCGGCCTCCAGCCGGTCTTGTCGTAGAGCTTGCGGATCGCGCTCACCGGCGCCGTGGTGAACCAGCCCGGCTCCTGGGCATGCGTGGTGTGGGCGACGATGCGCGCCAGCGGCTGGAGCCCGCGCCGCCCGGCCTCGGACTGACGCATCAGGATCAGCGCCGCCGCGCCGTCGGAGATGGAGCTGGAGTTGGCGGCGGTCACTGTGCCGTCCTTCTTGAACGCCGGCTTGAGCTGGGCAATTTTTGCCAGGTTGGCCTTGAACGGCTGCTCGTCCTTGTCCACGAAGCGATCGCCCTTGCCGGACTTGAGCGCCACATGCGCGGTTTCCCAGGCGAACCAGCCTTCGTTGTTGGCCTGCTGCGCGCGCTGCAGCGACGCCACCGCGAACGCGTCCTGCTCCTGACGCGTGAAGCCGTACTTGGCGGCGCACTCCTCGGCGAACGTGCCCATCAGCCGGCCCTTGTCGTAGGCGTCCTCCAGGCCGTCCAGGAACATGTGGTCGAGCACCTGCTGGTGACCCATGCGGTAACCGGCGCGCGCCTTGGGCAACAGGTAGGGAGCATTGGTCATGCTCTCCATGCCGCCCGCGACCATCACCTTGCCGGTACCGGCCAGCAACAGGTCGTGGGCGAGCATCGCCGCCTTCATGCCCGAGCCGCACATCTTGTTCACCGTGGTGCAGCCGGTGGCGAGCGGCAGGCCGGCGCCGAGCGCGGCCTGCCGCGCAGGCGCCTGACCCTGGCCTGCAGGCAGGACGCAGCCCATGATCACTTCTTCGACCTCTTCGGACTTCACCCCTGCGCGCTCGAGCGCGGCGCGGATCGCGACCGCCCCCAGCTCGGCGGCGGTGAAATCCTTGAGCTCTCCTTGGAACGCGCCCATGGGCGTTCTAGCGGCACCGACTATCACGACAGAATCATTCATGTCCTATGCTCCAAAGGTGAATACCCCTCTCCCGTCGAGGGAGAGCAACTGTGTTCGAAGTCAAGCGTTTTTTTGGTGCAGCGTGAGATCAAAGGGTTTGCCGTCGCGCATCATCGCGTTGAGGATGGTGAGCAGTTTGCGCATGCACGCCACCAGCGCGA
>Ga0187892_10003217_pt1 | contig 30303 bp, 20 predicted proteins | sample MA1701073metaG_FD_139345 | JGI IMG/M metagenome (GOLD analysis project Ga0187892, IMG submission 139345) | Bio-ooze microbial communities from a basaltic lava cave in the Kipuka Kanohina Cave System on the Island of Hawaii, USA - MA170107-3 metaG ...
GCTTTGACGATAGGTGTTGCTCATGACGATCGTCTTAAGCAGCGCTTTCATGTTCCAACCGTTTTGCTGAAACTCGACCGCAAGCCAGTCGAGCAACTCCGGATGTGAAGGCCGCTCGCCCTGAGCGCCAAAATCCTCGGATGTCTTCACCAGCCCATTGCTGAAAAGCATCTGCCAGAAGCGATTGACAGTCACGAGTGCGGTCAGCGGGTTTTCCGGGCGGACAAGCCAGCGGGCCAATCCCAGGCGGTTATTTGTCAACGACTCTTGCATGGCCGGCAGTACCGCAGGGACACCTCGGTCGACGCTGGCTCCGCGATTCAACAAGAAGGCAGGCCGCGGACGGGGCAGTTCCTGCATGACCATCAAAGTCACAATCGAGGCTTCGAGCGCTGCCTTCTGCTGTCGGAGTTCATGTAGAGCGTTCCACTCGCGCTGGGCGGTCGTCGGTGCGGCTTCGTCAAGGAATGCGTTGCGGATCTTCAGCCGCTGTGCCTCGCTTCGCATTTGCGGCGGGATCGCCGCAATCTGCGAAAGCGAATCAGGACAGGACAGAATCGCGATCTGTTCGGGGCTGGGTAGCGCCTTGTAGATCCGCACCTCGTCCAGCATGCCTTTGAAATGCCACTGCGGTCCGCCACCAGCGCCCAGTCGCAAATGGGCGTCGTTGTTGGCGAACTGACGGAACAAACGGTTGTTGTTTATCTTCAGGGCTTGCTTCTGCCCGTTAACGTAGATCTGCACCTTGTCATAAGGCTGCAGGCTGTCGAACACAGCCACCACGTGGTGCCAGCGCCTGATCGGCAGTGTATTCTCTGTTTCGACACGGAACGAATCATCGGCCCACACACCCACCAGGTTGAAATGCACTTTGCCATTGACGAAAAACACTCCGTAGCCACGCCCTTTGGGCAGATTGTTTTCCTGCTCGGCCACGTTTTCTCCCATGCGCGTGACCAATGCACCGCTGTTCTCAGACTCGGGATAAAACCAGGCTGAGATGGCGAACTGATCTTTGAAGTCGTGCACGCGGTCGCGGTAGTCGAAGGTGGCCACTGTGCCCGCGTCGAACGAAAGTTTGCCCTCGAAAACAACACCCTTGCCAAGCGGGGAGGCGGCATATTGCGGCAGGCCGTCTTTGAAGCCAATCTCCAGTTTCTTTTCATCCTTTGGAGGATTGACGTCCGCCTCATTGGGCTCGGTCGGTTCGTTCGACCTGGGGGTTTCCTTAACGAAGAGACGGGCGTTTTGGTCGAGCGCGTGGTGCAGGATCAAGCTGTCAGACGGAAACCAATGCCGGCTCTCGGAAGCGGCCAGCGACTTTTCCCAACGCCGCTCGGCCGGTACAGCCTCCTTCAGCGATGCTGCCAGTCGTTTCTCCGCCAGAGCGATCTTCGCTTCCAGTGAACGGAGCTGTTGTTCTTGCTCGCGCGTGGGCGCAGGCATCCACGGACGGGAGTTGCCGAAGTTAGCGAACCGCCCGTCTTCAGGGATGCTGTTGAAGTAGGCGTAGAGCTGGTAATACTCCTTCTGTGTGAAGGGATCGTATTTGTGGTTGTGGCAGCGGGCGCAGCCCATGGTCAGGCCCAGAAACACTGTGGAGACGGTATCGACTCGGTCTACAACATACTCAACAGCGTACTCTTCGGGCACCAGCCCGTCTTCCGAATTGCCGCGATGGTTGCGATTGAAGGCCGTCGCGATTCGCTGCTCCAAAGTGGGGTTTGGTAGCAAGTCTCCTGCGAGTTGCTCGATGACGAACTGATCAAAGGGTAGATTGCGATTGAACGCTTCGATCACCCAGTCGCGCCAGCGCCACATTTCCCGTTCGCCGTCGAGCTGGTAGCCGTTCGTATCCGCATAGCGCGCCGCATCGAGCCAGCGAAAGGCCATCCGCTCCCCGTGGCGTGGCGAAGCCAGCAGGCGGTCCACCACCTTTTCGTAGGCCTTGGGTGATCGGTCATTGAGGAATGCGTCAATTTCCTGCGGCGTGGGGGGCAAACCCGTTAGGTCAAACGAAACACGGCGGATCAAGGTCGCACGATCTGCTTCCTCCGCAGGCTTCAGGCCTTCCTGCTCCAGTCTGGCCAGCACGAAGGAATCGATGCTATTGCGAAGCCACGCCCTGTTTTTTACTGCCGGCGATGGCAGCCGAACAGGAGCGGTGAACGCCCAGTGCTGCTGCCACTGTGCTCCCTGGGCAACCCAATTGGTCAGCTGGTCGATTTCCTGTTTCGTCAGCTTGTGCGTCGAATACACCGGGGGCATCCGTAGAGATTCATTTTCTGCCGTGATGCGACGTACCAACTCGCTCTGCTCCGGATGGCCGCGGACGATGGCTTGCCGACCCTCTCCCAGATCCGCAAAGGCGTGAGCTTCGGTGTCGAACCGCAGGGGACTCTTGTTGTTCGGCGCATCCGGGCCATGGCAGGCGAAACATTTGTCCGAAAGAATCGGTCGGATGTCGCGGCTGAAGTCAATCCGGCGCGCTGACGCGGCGCCGGAAGGCGTGGTGTTCTGTAACGCCCTTACCGGTGGTGGGTAGGCAAGCGCAGCCAGACCGAACGTGGAGGCTGCCAGACAAATCAGGCATTTGAGATGGGTTCCGCGAAATCGATGCATGCGTTTCTTGGCCGCTGAGAGACCCTAGGCGGCTAATCCTCCATTCGAACCCACCCAAACCGCTCCGGAACGTGAAAATTCAACTGAAGCGTCGGGCTCCACGCCAGGAACCGGCGCTGACTGTCGTTGCCCAAGCCATCGCACCGGTAGAAATTGATGCGCCACTCCATGTCGCGTTCGATCTGCCGGATCCCCAGCGACGCCGCCGGGATTCGCATCTCACAAGTCCAGAGTTTAGACCTCTTGTCAACGCAACTGGCATGCGCGAAACCGGAGTTCCAGCCGGCGTCCAGGCGAATTTCATCGAGTTTCTCAATGGCGAGATCAATCCATAGGTTGTTAGGCGCAAGTTCGAACTCCCAATAGCGATGAGGGCTTTCTGGAAAGGGGGTCAGGAATACTTCAGCAACATCTCGGTTCCAAAGTTCCCAACGCTCCCGCCCTGAGTCTTCCCCCAAGTATAGATTCAATTCAGTGTATTGGCACCAGAAGGCCACATAGAGATGCTCTGGACTCCAACGTACGCTGACTTCCGTCTCTGCTCCAGGATGCGAACGCTGAGGGTTCTCTGTATCCACGAGACTCACTCGCGAAACCCCTTCCCAGGCAGCTTTCGAGAGGTTGGCATCGGGGCGATAGTCTCTCTCCAATCGGTGTGCAACCACTCGATAATCGCTTGAAGGAACGGATTCGCCTGTCATGGCTGTCCCCGTAGGCCGGAAAGTGTGGGAGGCGTGCTCCGCCGCGGCTACTCTGGGTCGGAGTTGCGTGCAAAGTCGCCATCCGGAGGACGCCTCCCACCTTGGCGCCCGACGTGGAAGTTTCCCCACAACACACTATTACGGGTTCAAATGGACCGGTTGCCAGAATGCTCCATTGCCGGCGGAATCCCAAGCCGCCAATCGCACCCACTTTTTTCCGGTTGCATCGAAAGGAATCTTGAATCGATGCGATCCAAACGGTGGGTGATCGGTGGCCCTTACCAACTGCCGGTCTGTCCTCTGCCCATCTCCCCAGACCACTTCCAGAAACTCCAAGGGATAGGTCCACTGCAGATCGGCCACGAGGGTCCGCTGCGGCGCGGTTCCTTCAACAGCGAAGTCTTTGAACAACACTTCGCCACTGGTGACAAAGAAATTCCCCGCGCGTAACGATCTAACAATCGGAGTCCAATCTTCTCCAAAGCCTGGTAGGCGATCGAGCTTCAGGTAGTTCACCATCAGATGTTGGTAGGTGTCATCGTCGGGGAACTTTGCATAGGTGTCTCCCTCAGCCATCAAGTACTTCGGGCCTGCCCAGTTGTTCATGTCGTCCAAAGTACCCAGGCAACGAACCTCACAAAGTCGTTCCTCCGACAAGTCCACCGGCAGCGACTGGAAGGCTCCACCCAGGAAGCGGTCGCTGCGAAAATACTCTGTCTCCCGTGTTGCATCCGGGTAGCCGCTGGAGCCCTTGGTCCGAGGGTGTGCCTGCCACACCAAACCGTTCTCCGCCTTCAGCATCTCCAGTTCGTCAGCAGCCGATCCTACGTGGTACACCTTGCCGTATTTCGCGTGGTTTTCCACCAGCGCCTGCCCAGGCTGTCGAACGTGTGTCCAGAAAACCGCTCGGGGGAAAACCGTCGTGTAATGACCGCCGAAATGTGCATTGGGTTCTTCGCCTGGCATGATCAGAAAATCACGATCCGAATGGCGCCGCGACGCTTCGAAGTAAGCCTTCTGTTCCGGGAGCCTCAGAGGTCCCGGGTCCTTGGCATGACCGTCACCATGGAAGTCTGACATCATCGCAATGTTGATGCCCAGCGATCGAAACGTTGGAATCCAGGGAGGCTGAAAATCGAGGCTCCCTGCGTCCAGCACCTGCTCATGAAACGCTGTGTGGAAATGGCTGACCGCGACCTGAAAGCCCGGCACGGGCGCATATCGATCGTCGTGTGTAAACGCCATCACACGCTCCTGAGTCGCTGCGCCCGATTCAGGGCTGAGATAGTAGTACACAGCCATGCGTTGCCATGTGCCGGGCGGGGCGTTGTAGAGTGCGAAGTTGCCCATGGCAAAGCTACGTGCCTGTCGCGAGCGCCGCTGCCAAACGTCATCGGACATGCCGAAAGGCCGGTACATCTCCTCCCGGTCTGCCTGGCGAACGCCCACGGAAAAGGATTGGTCATCATCCTTGCGGTACCACACATATCCCAGATTCAATTCAATTTCACGGCCGAAGAAAAACTTGTGCGGTGGCGGGAACACGGCAATCGAGCCGGTGCCGGTTTCCACGATGGCCAAGCGGTTGCGCGCGCGCAGGGCTACCGGGTCGGTGTTGGGCGATCCGCCAAACTCAACCTTTTGCCAGCCGCGCGCCACGTCGCGCCACACAACCCGCTTGGCACCACCGACCTGGAAGCCGCGCAACCCGGCACGATAGTGGTAGGCCACCGCCGTTTCCTCGGTCTTCGCAATCGCTTCCTGACGCAGCAAATTGGTTCCACGATACGCAGTAAACTGAAGTCGTCCCGAGAAGATACCCATCAAGAGTCCGGAGAATGACACCTCGACGCGCGCTCCGTCGCTCTTCACGCGGCAGTCCCGGGAATCGAAGGTCGCTGCGGCGCGTCGAATTTCATCAGCGCTCCGCGGAAGCCCTGGATTGGTTCCCGACGAGCCAGGAACGACCAGCGGCGCGTCCCAGAAGACTTTCCACTTCTCGCGCTCCAGAAACTCAGCATCCCGATCCAAGCCGAGCTTGCTCAAGGGCTCCAACTGCTGCTGCGAAATGCGGCGACGACCCGCGGTCACGTGGAATTCCGGGTGGAGGTCTTGTCCCAGAATTACCCGCGCGCCTCCCAACTTGCGGATGCTCATCTCGCGAATTATGGGAGACGTGCCTTGGAGCCCGAAGCTAACCTGCACTTGCTGGCGGGCGGCTCCGTCCCAACTGAGCTGAAGAACGCCGCTCTTGAGTTCAGCTCGAATGCCCTCGGCAGGCTGGTATTGGCTGAAGTCGCAAGACAACGGCGTTGCATTTCCACTGACTGCGAAGACGAGAGGAATCCAAAGTGATTTGATTAACCTGGAGGTCTTCATTATCTCCTCAGATCCTCGTCAAAAGGCGGAGGCCCAGCAACAACGTCGCAGAACCCCAGGGGGTTGTCTCGACGAATTCTTGGTCAGTCTGGAAGTTGTCGCGATTTCAGCACCGAACTGGATGCCCTACTGGGTTTTTCATTCCCCGGGGTGATGTTCTTTCCAAACATGATGGTTTTGAATTCAAGCAGATTGTAGGCGAATTTCATCAGAGTCGTAAGCGGGAATCCAGCTAGGCCTTAGCTAAGGACGTGCTCGCACCCGAAATTCAAGCCGACCGCGGAACCTGAGCCTTTCGTTGATGAGCCTTTCGTTGATTGAGTTTTTTGTACAAAGATGTTAGTTTCCCACTGGATACAAGCACATTGTGCAGAGGTGCGGCCATGGGCATTGAAGCGATTTTGCGGTCGAGAAGAATTCGCCAACTGGAACTTCCGCGATATCTGGCGGTCGATGCCGGCAACAGCTTGCAGGAGACGCTTCAGGCTATGCAGGGATCGGGTTCGGGATCAGTGCTTGTGACGGAGAATGGACGCCTGGCGGGCATTTTCACAGAGCGGGACCTCATCTCCAAGGTTGGGGTTGCCACCGTGGATAGTACCCAGCCCATCCGTGAGTTCATGACACCCAATCCAACCGTCCTCAGCCCTGAAGACTCTGTTTTCGATGCCATCTACTTGATGGACGAACGCGGCTATCGCAACATTCCGTTGGTGGAAGCGGACGGACGCTTGGTGGGCAGTTTGCCGGTTTCCAAAGTCGTTGAATTCCTGGCTGAGAGTTTGCCGCAAGAAGTGCTAGCCCTACCGCCAGGGGGTGAACAGAAATTTGCAGCGGCCGATGGCGCTTGATCCGATTCCCTTTATTCTTAACAACAAATCAAAATTGAGGGCGCACAGTTTATGCCGGTGATTGAAACCGAAAACAGGAAAGATCTGGTTGAGATTGAGAACGTAACAATCCGCTTCGCCGGAGATTCTGGCGATGGCATGCAGCTAACGGGGACGCAGTTCACAAATACCTCAGCCATTCTGGGCAATGACATCAGCACCCTGCCGGATTTCCCAGCCGAGATCCGAGCCCCCGCAGGTTCGCTTCCGGGAGTTAGCGGGTTCCAGATCAATTTCAGCAGCCGCGATATTCGCACCCCGGGTGATGAGCCCAACGTGTTGGTCGCGATGAACCCGGCAGCGCTCAAGGTCAATCTCCACGATCTCGAAAAGGGTGGCATCCTCATCATCAATAGTGACGCTTTCGCCGAATTGAATCTGAAGAAAGCCGGTTACGAAAAGAATCCCCTGGAAGACGGATCCTTGTCGGCCTATCGCGTCATCTCGATACCTCTCACTGAGCTGAATCTGAATGCGCTGAAGGATTTGAATCTCGGAAGAAAGGAAGCGGACCGCTGCAAGAACTTTTTCGCACTGGGCATGATGTACTGGCTGTATGACCGTCCGCTGGACCCGACGCTGAAGTGGATGCAATCGAAGTTTCAAAAGAATCCTGTGGTCCTTGAAGCGAACGTCCGGGCTTTGCGTGCCGGGTTCAACTATGCGGACACCACCGAACTCTTCACGACCCACTACCGGGTGCGGAAGGCCAGCCTGGCGCCAGGAAAGTATCGGAACATCACGGGCAATGAGGCCACGGCTCTAGGATTTATCGCGGCCGCACAAGTGGCCAAACGGCCGTTGTTTTACGCCAGCTATCCAATCACGCCGGCCAGCGACATCCTTCATGAATTGTCGCGCCACAAAAATTTCGGCATCAAGACGTTTCAGGCCGAGGATGAGATTGCGGCCATGACCGCTGCGATTGGAGCTTCCTTTGCCGGACATCTCGGTCTGACAGGGACCAGCGGACCCGGCGTGGCATTGAAGTCCGAAGCCATTGGCTTGGCGGTGATGACGGAACTGCCGGTCGTGATCGCAAACATTCAGCGAGGCGGGCCAAGCACTGGCTTGCCAACCAAGACGGAACAGGCGGACTTGCTGCAGGCGATGTTCGGTCGCAATGGAGAGTGCCCGGTGCCCATTGTAGCCGCGGCGACTCCGTCGGATTGTTTTGCGATGGCTTTTGAGGCCTTCCGGATTGCCACGATGTTTATGACGCCGGTGTTTTACCTTTCGGACGGCTACCTTGGCAACGGCTCGGAGCCCTGGAAACTCCCGAAGGTGGACGAGCTACCGAACATTGACATCGAATATCGAACTGAAGCGGAAGGTTTCCATCCCTACCTGAGGAACGAAGCCACTTTGGGACGGCCGTGGGCGATTCCGGGAACACCGGGTCTAGAACATCGGATCGGTGGTTTGGAGAAACAGCACATTACGGGCAATGTCAGTTACGACCCAGACAACCACGAGTTTATGGTGCGATTGCGCGCGGAAAAAGTTGCGCGCATCGCGAACTTCATCCCGGAAGTTGAAGTGTTCGGGAAGCCCGAAGGCAAGTTGCTCGTAGTCGGGTGGGGAGGAACCTACGGAGCAATCACCTCCGCGGTGGAAGTGATGCAGACGCGAGGCAAATCCGTATCGAGTGTACATCTTCGCCACTTGAATCCATTCCCCAAGAACTTGGGCGGGGTGCTCTCGCGGTTTGAGAAGGTTCTTGTCCCTGAGCTGAATCTTGGCCAACTCTGCTTGCTCCTGCGGGCTCGTTATCTCGTGGATGCCATCGGGTTCAACAAGGTCAAAGGGCATCCGTTCAAAATTTCAGAGTTGGTTCGAAAGATGGAAGAGTTGGTTTGAGTTTTTTGTTTCGTGAGCACAAATTCAAAGAAAGAGCACGACGCTATCGATTGGTTTGCACTGGAGATGATTCCTAATGAGTGAAAATGGCAAGCAGAACGGCAAGGGTGCCGGGGTACTCGAACTCAAGCGCCAGGACTTCATGACCGACCAGGAGGTCCGCTGGTGTCCTGGTTGCGGCGACTACTCCATTCTTGCCCAAACGCAGAAGACGTTGCCCGATCTGAAGATCCCACGAGAGAAGTTTGTTTTCGTTTCGGGCATCGGCTGTTCGAGTCGATTTCCGTATTACGTCAATAGCTATGGGTTTCATAGCATCCATGGCCGGGCGCCTGCTGTGGCCACGGGCATCAAGGCCGCGCGTCCGGAACTTTCGGTGTGGGTCATTACAGGTGACGGCGATGCCTTGAGCATTGGCGGCAATCATTTCATGCACGCGATCCGGCGCAACCTGGACATCAACATCATTCTGTTCAACAACCGGATTTATGGATTGACGAAGGGGCAGTACTCTCCCACATCGGAATTTGGAAAGAAGACCAAATCAACGCCACAGGGCTCGATTGACTACCCGATCAACCCGTTGTGCGTGGCACTGGCCAACGAGGCAACGTTTGTGGGGCGGTCGATTGACGTTGACGTGAAGCACCTGAGCACAGTTCTCACCCAGGCTGCCAACCATAAAGGTGTCTCGTTTGTTGAGGTGTTTCAAAACTGCAACATCTTCAATGATGGAGCGTTCAAGCATTTCACCGAGCGAGAGCACCGCGAGGATCGCACGATCAACCTCGAGCATGGCAAGCGGATGATTTTTGGGAAAGACCGGAACAAAGGCATTCGTCTCAATGGCATCAAGCTTGAGGTCGTTGACCTTGGCAACGGAATCACCGAAACCGACTTGCTCATGCACGACGCGCATTCCTCGGATCCCAGCCTGGCTTACATGTTGGCTCGGATGGAGTATCCCGAATTCCCAGTTCCCATCGGAGTGTTTCACGCGGTAGGAAAGCCGACATACGACGAACTTATGGAAGCTCAGGTGCAAGATTCCATCAGTCGCATGGGCCCGGGAAATCTGGAAAAACTGCTCAACAGTGGAGACACCTGGGTCGTGGAGTGACGAAGTACGAAGGGCGATCGACATTCGCACTTCGAGCTTCAGATCGGCTGGTTTGATCCATAAAAGGGGAATGCTCATGCTCTGTCCATCTTGTGGCCACGACAATTTGCCAGGCTTGGATCGATGTGAAACTTGCATGGCGTCCCTGATGAAGTTGGACGTTCCCCATGCAAAGTCTGGGCTGCAGGAGCGCCTGATGGAAGATTCGATTTCGGCCCTGCGGCCTGCTCAGGCCATTTCACTCTCCGCAGAGGCTTCCGTTCTGGAAGCAGTTGCGACGATGAAGGACCGTCATGTCGGCTGCATTTTGGTACTGAAAGACGGGCAGTTGGTTGGAATTTTTTCGGAGAGAGATTTCCTGCTGAAGGCTGCCAATCTGGGTCGCAGCCTGGGGGAGGTTCAGCTTGGGGAAGTCATGACGCCTAGTCCAATCACGTTAAGCCCGGAACACTCCATTCGCTTTGCTCTTCACGAAATGTCTGTCGGTGGCTTTCGGCACATCCCGCTCGTTCGCAATCGTGAACCGGTCGGCATCATTTCAGCTCGCGATGTGATTGGCTACCTCTGCCATCAAATCCAGCATGCTGAAGTGTCTGCCGCAGGTGCCGGCACCAACGGCTAGTCCCTTCCATCACTCTGCTAGGCGCTCCTGGTACTCCGTTGGCTCCCTGCAGCACAAACAAATCCCGGGTGCGTGGGTCGTAATGTTGCAGACTTCGCAGAAATAATGAAAGTCATAAGTCTTCCCGCCACGGATGAACTGAGATTTCACCAATTCAAACCAGGGCGAGGAGGCCTCGTCTTTTCGTAAGGTCAGTCTGAATTCCCGAGTCTGGAGGCGTTTTTCCGCGGAGAGAGCGTCGACATTTTCGTGTTTCTTGAGCGGATAAATTTTGCCTCCGGCTGCTTTTAGGCCTAGAATCTCCGGCGTTGCGCCGCAAGCCGTCTCTTTAAGAGTCCCATCCAGACAAACCAAAACGCCAGCAATCTGCAGATTTGCTGCCTCGGCCAGCGGCGGCCTCTCCCGGGCGAATCCGGCGGAAACTTGGCAGAACACAAGGGCCAGAAAGAGACAAACCGTCTTCAAGTCAGGGCACTTCATGACATCACGCTCCAGAAACCAGAGTAGCTCAGGGTGATGCCGTTTTCAAGCGATCCTCTCGCAGAGGGTCGTTCCCCCCTGCAAGTTTGGGAGCTGATCCTCGGACTGGCGGTCATTGTGGACGAAACTTCTCCAGTATGCGCATAGTCAACATTGCTCTTCTGGGCTCCGGCTTCGTGGCGGAGTTCTTCATGCAGGGTCTGGCCAACGTCAACGGCCAGAGGGTAGTTGTGAACTACTCACGTTCGCGCAAGAGAGCTCAGGAGTTCGCGCGGCACTGGAACATTCCGGAGAGCGTTACGAATCTGAAGAATGCAGCGGAACGCAGTGACGTTGACCTGTATCTCATCGCCCTACCGAACGAAGAGCACCTGCCCGCTTCGTTGCTGTTGTCAAAGCATAAAAAGAACCAAGTCTGTACCAAACCGTTGGCCCGCAATCCGCGAGAAGCGCGGGCCATGCTCGAGGCGGCCAGGAAGTCGGGAATGATGTACGGCTATGCTGAAACCGAAGTGTTTGCGCCAGCGGTCGTGAAGGCAAAGGAAACCGTTGAGCAAGGAGGAATAGGGAGAGTTCTCTGGGTTCGATCGCGAGAGTCGCACAGCGGCCCCCATAGTCCGCACTTCTGGGATGTCGCCAAGACTGGAGGTGGTGCCTTACACGACCTGGGTTGCCACTGCGTTGAAGCTGCACGATACTTTTTCGGCAAGGACGATTCTGTCGTTGAAGTCATGGCCTGGGGAGCGACACTCGTGCATCACAAGAAAACGAAAGGCGAGGACAACGCGCTTCTGCTCCTTCGATTTGCGAGCGGTGGCATTGCCCATTGTGAGCTTTCCTGGACGACGCGTGGAGGCCTGGACCTTCGCAACGAGATTCACGGATCAGAGGGCTCGTTGTTTACCGATGTAACTCGTCAAACTCCCCTAATCTCTTTTACCCCACGACCGGCAGGCTATGTCATCGAGAAAGCCGACCTCGACTTCGGCTGGACGCGGCCTCTGCCGGAAGAAGCTTTCGCTTATGGCTACCAGGCCGAGATGCGGCATTTCGTTGAATGCGTTCGTGGCGGAATAACCCCACGGGAAACCTACGAGGACGGTTACGTCGTCAATTGCATCCTTGAAGCCGGGTACAGCTCGATGCGGAGCCGGAAATGGGAGAAAGTGTAGAAGTTCGAACGGCTAGGTTCGAAGTACGAATCGACGCTCGAACTTCGTCATTCGAACTTCGTACTCTACAACGTTGTGACCTATGAAATGCCCCAACTGTGGCGGTGATGCCAGTCCGGATCAGGTGCGCTGCTCGTGGTGTCACGGATCATTGGCAACGGTTGCCTGCCCATCCTGCTTTGCAACCATCTTCACCGGGATGAAACACTGTCCCTGGTGCGGCGCCGAAGTTGCGAAGGCTGAACCTCTCAAGCAAATCGCGGCGGCTTGCCCGCATTGCCAGGCAACCATGACATTCGTTCAACTCGGTGCCAGCCAATTAAGCGAGTGCCGCTCCTGCGGCGGGGTTTGGGTCACTAAGGATTCCTTTGAGAAGATTTGCCAGGATAGGGAGCAGCAGGAGGCGGTCCTTGGGCGGCCGGTGGCGGAGATTGTGGCGCAAAATGAAGCCGGCAAACCACGAAGGGTCTATGTTCCCTGTCCGGCTTGCAAGAAGCTGATGAACCGAATGAATTTCGCAGGCTGTTCAGGCGTCGTCATCGATTGGTGCAGGAACCATGGAACTTGGTTGGACCATACAGAGTTACCCCAGATCATTGCCTTCATCCGAGGTGGTGGTTTGCGCAAGGCTCGCGACCGGGAGAAGACAATGCTGCAGGCCGAGTCGCGCCGACTCAGGATGAAGGAGCTGCAGTTGGCCGCGAAGGAGGGCAAGCTGCCTCGAGATGCTTCGACCGTTTCCTGGAACGACGACCCCGACTCCTTGATGGACTTGCTTGCCTCCATGTGGCAAAGCCTCAAGGATTGAATTTCATTTGACACCTCTTCTGCACTCCTAACAGTTCGGGCCGGTCTCGCAAGACCGTAGCAGTTCCAGAGAAGTATAGGAAGCATCAGGATTTGCGGGATGCTCTCGATTCGAGAACGACGGGAATGCCGATTACGATCTGTTCCGGATTCATTTGAACGGTTCATTTGACTGGTTTAGAATTGCTGGTGGTTCCGGGGTGACCCCAGCCGTTTAGAGAGGGTGCGGCATCGATGGCAACAGCGAGACAAGAACTTGCTTCGGAGACCCCCCCCCATGTAAATGCCACAGAACAAGTGCCAGACTGCCTCGTTTGGGACCTGGGGCCGCGCGAGTACCTCCCAAGTTTGGAGCTGCAGCGTAACGTCGTACAGAAACGAAAGAGTAGCGAAGTACCCGATTGCCTTTTATTTGTTGAGTATCCGCACACCATCACCTTGGGGCGTGGGGGAAAGGCCGAGCATCTGTTGGCCGCCCCTTCGGAGCTGAAGAGCAGATCGGTCACCTATTGTGAAACGGACCGTGGGGGCGACATCACCTATCACGGGCCCGGCCAGATGATCGCCTACCCCGTTCTCGACTTGAAGAACCTCCACCGCGACATCGACTGGTATCTAAGAAGCCTGGAGGAGTGCACCATCGACACTCTGGTTGACTTTGGCGTGTGCTCTGAAAGAGTTTCCGGGGCTACGGGAGTCTGGGTAGGCGACGAAAAGATTGCCGCAATTGGGATTCGAACCAGCCAATGGGTGACCTCCCACGGTATTGCCTTGAATGTCCATACCGATCTGGACTACTTCGACTTGATTGTGCCCTGTGGCCTTCGGTCACGAGGAGTTACTTCTTTATCAAGAATTCAAGGGAGCCGGGCCCCTAGGCTGCACGAGGTGCAGTCTCGTTTTATCCTCCACTTTGGACGGATCTTCGACCGATCCATGCACGAGACCGCCCCAGTGTTGGATTGAGTGCCTCAAGCATTAGAGTTCTCATTTTTAGGTTTGAAGCAGCAGGATTCTCGCAAGGAGCTGACCGTCCATGGAGCTCAATCAGCAGACGCTGCTCGACATGCTCTACTACATGAAGCTGACGCGCGAGATTGAGACGCGTATCGAGCGAAAGCTGTACCGGCAGGGAAAGATCGTTGGGGGTGTTTATGTCGGACGCGGTCAGGAAGCCATCGCGGTGGGTTCTGCCATTCAACTTGAGAAGGACGACTGTATCTGCCCATCGCATCGCGACATGGGAGCATTTCTGATTCGCGGAATCACGCCTCGAGAGATTTTTGCCCAGTACATGGGGCGCCGGACCGGTGTAACCAAAGGCAAAGAAGCCAACATGCACATGGGCGACATGCGCCGGGGCGTTATTGCTTTCGTCAGCATGCTCGCCGACACCATTCCGGTGGCCGCCGGCATTGCCATGACGTACAAAATGCGGAGGCAGAACAACGTGGTGCTCTGTTATTTTGGCGACGGCGCCACCAGCCGGGGAGATTGGCACGAGGGTTTGAATCTGGCCTCTGTGCAGAAGGCCCCGGTTGTGTATATCTGCAACAACAACTACTACGCCTATTCGACGCCGCTGGAAAAACAGATGGCGGTCAAGGACATCGCCGTTCGTGGCGCGGCCTATGCGATGCCCGGCATTATCGTCGACGGCAATGACGCGATTGAGGTGTTCAAGGCCACTCAAGAGGCCATCCGGCTGGCGAGGCAAGGCGGCGGCCCCAGCCTCCTCGAATGCAAAACGTTCCGCATGACGGGGCATTCGGCGCATGACGACGTCAAGTATGTTCCAAAGGAGCTCTTCGCAGAGTGGGAAAAGAAGGATCCAATCCTTAAGCTGGAGTCCTCGTTGCTCCGGCAGAGAGTGGTGTCGGAAGATGCTGTCAAGAAGCTGGCGGCCCGCATCACGCGAGAGGTGGACGAGGGCCTGGCAATGGCAGAAAACGATCCTTTCCCAGCTCAGGCCGAGACACTAGAGGGCGTCTACGCGGACCAGAACGTCGAAGCTCCGCTGGCATTTGCCAATTCCTTTTTTTCCCAGGAGCGATAGGAGAACGCTGTGGCCGCTGTTACTTACCTGGAGGCAATCCGCCAGGGCATTTGGGAGGAAATGGAACGAGACTCCAGCGTCTTTGTTCTGGGTGAAGACGTGGGCGTCTACGGCGGCGCTTTCAAGTTGACGGAAGGTATGCTGGAGCGCTTTGGCGAAGACCGTGTGGTCGATACGCCGATTTCCGAATCGGCCATTGTCGGAGCTGCCATTGGCGCTGCCTTAATGGGCATGCGGCCGATTGCGGAAATGCAGTTTGCCGATTTCATCTCCTGCGCCTTTGACCAGATCACGAATTTCGCAGCCAAGTGCCGCTATCGCTGGGGAGCGGGGGTTCCGCTCGTGATCCGCGGCCCGTCCGGAGGCGGCATCCACGGCGGCCCCTACCATTCCCAGAATCCTGAGATGCACTATGTTCACACGCCTGGCTTGAAGGTAGTGGCCCCCTCTACCGTATACGACGCAAAGGGCTTGATCAAGTCGGCGATCCGGGATGAAGATCCGGTCGTCTATTTTGAACACAAATTCCTGTATCGTCGGCTGAAGGAAGAGCTCCCGGAGGGAGACTGGACCGTCCCGATAGGCAAAGCCGATATCAAGCGCACGGGCTCTGACATCTCCGTGATCACCTACGGCGCCATGGTCCATCTGGCGTTGGAGGCTGCCGCGACCCTCGCTAACGATGGAATCGAGCTGGAGGTCGTCGATTTGCGAACGCTCGTACCCCTGGATAAGGAACGCGTTCTCGACTCCGTCAAGAAAACCAGCAAGGTGATTCTCCTGCACGAAGACGTTCGAACGGGTGGGATGGCGGGAGAATTGGCGGCGATCATCGCAGAGGAAGCGTTCGAATACCTGGATGGCCCGATTATGCGGATTACCGCACCCGACACACCGGTTCCCTATAGCCCGCCGCTGGAAGAATTCTTCCTGCCCAAAACATCAGACATCATTCGGGTCGCCAGACAGTTGGCTGCCTATTAGTCCGAACCCTTACAGGAGCGTTGCATGCCGTCCAATGTGATCATGCCTCAGATGGGCGAGAGCATTTTCGAAGGCACCCTCACCAAGTGGTTAAAGAAGGTTGGCGAGCCGGTGAAGCGTGACGAGCCTCTGTTTGAGATTTCCACCGACAAGGTGGATTCAGAGATTCCCGCTCCGGCTTCGGGAGTGCTTTCAGAAATCCGGGTGAACGAGGGAGAAACCGTTCAGATCAACACGGTGGTTGGCGTGATTGCCGAGGAGGGAGCTGCTGCCAGTCCCGCGCCAGCGAAGGTGGAAATGGAGGACGCTCCAAAGCCGCAGGCGGTCCAGCCTGCACCGCAAGAGCCTGAGTTGACACCTGAGCCGGAACCCGCGGCTGCAGCATCGCGAAGCGTGCGCTCTTCACCCCTGGTCAAGCGCATCGCACGTGAAGAGGACGTGGATCTGGGCCAGTTGGAGGGCACCGGGCTCGGCGGCCGTATTACGAAGAAAGACATCCTGTCGCATTTGTCGGGCCGGCAGGGCAGCGACGTCCCACCGTCCGCCGCTCCAGCGCCACGGATGCCGGGCACCGAGCGAAGCCCCGCAGGCTCCAGCGAAGTGGTGCCCATGTCAGCCATGCGGAAGAGCATTGCCGAGCATATGCTTGCCAGCCGGCGCACATCGGCACATGTGACCACGGTTTTCGAAGTTGACCTCACGCGCATCGTGAACATCAAGAACCAGCATGCGCAGGAGTTCTTGGAGCGTGAAGGCGGCAAATTGTCATACATGCCTTTCTTCATCAAGACCGTTGCGGGCGCGTTGAAGGAATTTCCGGTCGTTAACGCTTCGATTTCCGGAACAGACATCATCTACAAGAAGGACGTGAACATCGGCGTAGCTGTGGCGCTCGATTGGGGTCTCATCGTTCCCGTGGTCAAGAATGCCGATGAGAAGAGTTTTCTGGGAATCGCCAAAACAGCCTCCAGTTTGGCTGAACGGGCACGACAGAAGAAGCTGGCTCCCGAGGATGTCCAGGGCGGTACCTTCACCATTTCGAATCCAGGCGTGTTCGGGAGCTTACTGGGAACACCCATTATCAACCAGCCGCAAGTGGCCATCCTTTGCATTGGCGCCATCACCAAGCGACCGGTGGTCATCAACGACGCGATCGCGATCCGTTCCATGGCCTATTTGACGCTCACCTTTGACCACCGGCTGATCGACGGCGCCGTCGCCGACCATTTCATGTCCAGCCTCAAGAATAAGCTGGAACAGTGGGACGAACCGTTGTTCTGATTGAGATTGCCGAATGATGACATACTTCGGCTCCCCTCTCTCCATGTATGGCCCGGAGAATGGTGGACGGGAGAGGAGTTGGGTGTGAGGGCGCGATCGGACATTTAGAGTGTCACTACAATTAGGGAGATGGGCCTTTCTGATGAGTTGCAAATGAACAAAAAGACAACAACCGCTTCAGAACAAATCGCGAGCATGGTGGAAAACATCCTGGTGGAGCTGGGAGAGAATCCCGGTCGAGAAGGTTTGCGGCGCACGCCGGAGCGCGTTGACGCGAGCTTGAGATTTCTGACGCGCGGATATCATCTCGACATCGACAAGATCATCAACGGGGCCGTCTTTAACGCGGAGTATGATGAGATGGTGATCGTGAAGGACATTGAAGTGTACAGCCTTTGCGAGCACCACATGCTGCCGTTCTATGGCAAGTGCCACATCGCCTATCTGCCGCAGGCCAAGATCATCGGCCTCAGCAAGTTGCCACGGATCGTCGACGTTTTTGCGCGCCGCTTGCAGGTTCAGGAAAGGTTGACGACACAAGTCGCTTCAGCTCTTGAGAAGTGTCTCGAACCCAAAGGAGTCGGCGTGGTGGTGGAGGCCTATCACCTTTGCATGATGATGCGAGGTGTCCAGAAGCAGAACAGCAGCACCATTACGAGCTGCATGCTGGGCCGCTTCAAGAGCGACAGCAAAACACGCAGTGAGTTTCTGGACTTCATCAAGTAAAGCTCTCCAGCCACCGAAAGCCTTCGCGGCGAGAAGGTGTGTCATGCAAAAAAGCCGCAAGTCTGTTGCCTACTCTTCATCCCAACCTGGATCCGTCGTGAAGAAGACACACGCACAACAACTGGAGGAACTGAGAGCGGCACTTAAAGAGAAGGAAGCGCTTTGTGCGAAGACACAGGCCGAATTCGAAAATTATCGGAAGCGCACCGCCAAAGATGGAAACGTCGAGGCCAGGGTACTGATCCGCGAGCTGCTATTGGATCTGGTGGCCGTGCAAGACAGTTTTGATCGGGCCTTCCAATCTGAGGCATTGAAAGCCGAACCTCAGGTCTACCAAGGCATGCGTTCCATCCAGCGGCAAATCCACCAACTATTGGAGCAGCGTGGCGTGCTGACGTTCGAAAGCGTGGGCCAGCCTTTTAGCCCCTCCTTGCACGAAGCCGTTGATACAGAACCCAGTCACGAATATCCAGAAGCAACCATCTCCCGCGAAATTGAAAAAGGCTATCTCTGGGAAGGCAAGGTGCTCCGTGCTGCTAAAGTCGTGGTTACCAAAGCCCTGCCGTTCGTTCGCGTGGACGAAAGAGTTTAGCAAGAGGATTCCTTGGGAAAGGGCACAACTGTAGAACCGGAATCTTGCCTGTGAGTTTGATGGCTACATGTAAATCCCTCTTTGGAAGGGGATGAAGGCTTGAGAAGCCTTTGCCGCAGCGCCGGGGTCGGTTCTTCCTGGCCCCCCACTCCGAAGCCTTCGGCTTCGGCCCTCCCAGGAGGGGATCAATTCACTTAGCTTGTTGTCTTAGAGAGCTGCTCCCCTCATGGTCTTTGGAGGTGTCAGGCTGGAAGCCTGACGTACTCTGGTTCCGGTCTCTAAGAGAACTGTCTTGACTCTTGCTGGATGGATCAAACACATGGAAAACGACACCCGTTGTAACCATCATGTCAGCCGCGTTGCACGACTCGCGTTTCTCTACGGGCTATTGGCCATCTCGATCGGCAGCGATACTGGTTTTTGTGCCGATCGAGCGACGATACCGTCCACAACCCTGAACGTTGCCGGGCTGGCAAAACCTGCCGAGATCCTCATTGACCGCTGGGGTGTACCTCATATTTACGCAAAGTCTGAAAGGGATGCCTTCTTTGTGCAAGGCTTCAACGCGGCGCGCGATCGGCTTTTCCAGATCGACCTGTGGCGGCGTCGAGGGCTAGGGCAATTGGCCGAAGTCTTTGGTCCGGCTTATGTCGAGCAAGACAAGGCTGCGCGCCTCTTTCTATATCGAGGCGACCTGGACAAAGAATGGAGGAGCTACAGCTCCAAAGGGACAACCGAGGCCCACGGCATCGTGACGGCCTTCGTTCAAGGCATCAATGCCTACATTGAATGGCTGGCCAGCCACCCGGAACAGATGCCGTTTGAGTTCAAGCATCTGGGCTACTCACCTGCCAAATGGACGGCCGAGGACGTGGTGAGGATTCGTTCTCACGGCCTTCACCGCAATCTTCAAAGCGAAGTCGATCGGGCCAATACGGCCTGCACGGCTGGTCTGAAGGCAGACGAAATTCGCATTCCTTTGCAGCCAGCCTGGGAAACGCAGGTTCCAGCTGGTCTCGATCCCTGTCTGCCTAAGGATGTATTGAAGACCTTCCTTCTTGCCACTCAGGCCGTCACCGTCACGAAGGAGTCGCTCATGACCAGCGACGCCGAGACAACACGAATTGCCACAATCGACAGGACAGATGAAGAACTCGAAGGTAGCAATAACTGGGTGGTGTCCCCGAATCGGTCGGCTACTGGAAGAGCCATCATGGCGAATGACCCGCACCGCGCCTACTCTGCTCCGAGCCTGCGTTACATCACGCACCTCAACGCACCCGGTCTGAATGTGATTGGTGGTGGAGAACCGGCACTGCCGGGGATTTCTATCGGACACAATGGCACCATCGCTTTTGGTATAACGATCTTTCCCATCGATCAGCAGGACTTCTACGTTTACGAACTCAATCCCGCCCACCCGAACGAATACCGTTACAAGTCAGCCTGGGAACCGTTCAAAGTCGTCCGTGAGGAGATCAAAATCAAGAACGGCCAGGCCGTCGCTGCCGACCTGCTCTTCACGCGCCATGGGCCGGTGATTTTTCTAGAGAAGGATGATCGAAAGTCAGGAGGTCGAGCTTTTGCAGTGCGTTCGGTCTGGCTGGAACCTGGCACGTTGTCATATTTCAACGCCATCGACTCGATGCGGGCACACACGTTGGAACAGTTCAGGCATTCGATGCAGAAGTGGGGGGCGCCACCGTTGAATCATGTTTACGCCGACGTGAAGGGAAACATTGCCTGGCTGCCCCGAGGGCTGACGCCTAAGCGCCCTAATTGGGACGGACTGCTACCCGTTCCTGGCGATGGTCGTTACGAATGGGCAGGATTCTTGAATGGTGAGGAACTGCCTTCAGTTCAGAACCCAGCGCAAGGCTGGTTCGCGACAGCCAACAGCATGAACCTGCCGCCCGACTATCCCTACCGGGAACGCAAGCCTGGCTTTGAATGGGCGAACCCATCGCGCTTCAACCGAATCAGCGAAGTGTTGTCTGGCCTTCCGAAGATTTCGCTCGACCAGGTTCAAGAGCTGCAGAACGACATCCTCTCGATCCCGGCTCGCCGGATTATTACTTTGCTGGCTGGGCTGTCGGCAGCCGACGCCAAGACCCAAACCGCTCTCGACTTGTTGCGAGGCTGGGACTATCGGGAGCTGGCAGAATCGGCTCCGGCTGCTCTCTTTGAGGTCTGGCAGAGCCGCCACCTGAGGAAAGCATTTGCCGAAGCGGTGTTGCCGAAGGCGGCCAGTGAACTTCCTTCCGGCTCCGACATGCGTGTGCTGCTGGACGCGTTGGAGAATCCCTCAGCGCACTTTGGCGCCAACGCGGTGCAGCGGCGCAACGACCTCCTACTGACCACGCTCAAAGCAGCGTTTGTCGAGGTGGAGAAACTGCAGGGGAGCGATCCGAAAGCGTGGCAATGGGGCATGCTGCACCACAACTTCAATGAGCATCCTTTCTCCAAAATCGTGGATGAGTCGATGCGCGCGAAACTCGACGTCGGTCCCATTGCGAAGCACGGCAGTGAGTTTACGCCCAACCAATCCGCTTATCGTGTCACGGATTTCCGGCAAACTGGAGGTTCGTCCTTCCGAATCGTCGTTGACGTGGGTAATTGGGACAACTCGCGAGCGATGAACCATCCCGGACAGTCTGGAGATGTCCAGAACCCACACTATCGGGATCTCGCACCGCTATGGCGGCGCGGCGAATATTTTCCGCTGCGCTATTCACGCAAGGCTGTCGAGCAAGAGACAGAACACGTCATCCGCCTGGTACCTGCAGGCAAGTCGCAGTAGATGTCTCGTGACTCTGGGAGCGCGGGCGTCCCGCCCGCATTTGGTTGTGGAAGACTAAGGCCTTGGCTTCGGGTCACACTTCTGCAAGCGAGACTCCCGCGCCCGCGTCTTCCTGTGTCTTGTTCTCGGAGATTCACGCATTGCTGAACATCCGGCTCTCAGTGTTGCTTTTGGGGCTTTCACTGTCCAACGTCGGTTGCCGCACAAGGGTAACGCAGCCGCCGTTTTCACCGCAGGAGGCGTTGGCAACATTCCGCCTTCCGGAGGGATTCCGGATTGAACTGGTGGCAGCCGAGCCCGACGTAGCCGACCCGGTTGCGATAGCCTTCGACTCTCAGGGACGGCTCTACGCGGTCGAGATGCTCGACTATCCGGACGATCGGGAACCGGAGGGACGAATCCGCCTGCTCGAAGACCGCGACGGGGAAGGCCGCTTCGAAACCAGCTTCGTTTTTGCCGACGGATTTCATTTTCCAACAGGCGTCATGCCTTGGAAGGATGGGATCCTGGTTGCTGCAGCACCGGACATTTTCTACCTGGTCGATACCGACGGTGACCATCGCGCCGACAAGCGGCAGGTGCTCCTCTCCGGATTCAACCCGTTCAACCCGCAACTGCGCGTCAACGGACTCCTGTACGGGATGGATAATTGGATCTACGGCGCCTATCCCAAGTATGGGCCTTCAAGGCGGAATCCTGAACAGTTCGGCAAACCCGGCAGCCCGCTTCACTTCCCAGATCACGCGGAAGTCCCACCAGTGGACATTGCGCAGTTGGGCACCGATTTTCGTTTTCGACCCGATCAGCTCAAGATCGAGCCCGCAGCCGGGAATTCCCAGTATGGCAATACGCTGAACGAGCGCCAGCACCGCTTTGGGCTGTGGAACAACAACCACATCCGTCACATGGTCATCGAGAACAAGTACCTGGAGCGCAATCCCTACCAGACCGTCTCCTCGGCAATGCAGTTTTCGTCGGACCACGAGAACCAATCGATCGTCTACCCGATCACCGAGCGTCCAATCTACATCCACGAATCGCAGGTCGGAATGTTCACTTCGGCCTGCGGCAACACTACTTACGCGGGCGGCAATTTTCCGGCGCCGTACGACCATTCTTACTTCGTCTGCGAGCCGGTCCATAACCTGGTGCACAGCGACCTGCTGACTCCTCGGGGCGCCACTTACGTCGCGCAGCGATCCGTGGATAAGGCTGAGTTCCTGGCATCGACCGACAGCTGGTTCAAACCCGTATTCACGACGGTTGGACCTGACGGCGCGCTCTATGTGGTGGACTACTATCGCAAGTACGTCGAACATCCCGACTACGTACCAGAAGGCATGGAAGGGCAGTTCGACCTCCGCGCGGGTGCCAGGCAGGGCCGCATTTACCGCGTCCTGCACAACAGCAGCAAACCGGTGCCTAAACCGCGTTTAAGGGATGCCGGTGCCGCTGAGCTGGTCAGCCAACTGTCGAATCCGAATCTGTGGTGGCGCACGACGGCGCAAAGGCTGCTGGTCGAGCGTCAGGAGATGTCCGTCGTGCCGCAGCTGGAGGTGCTGGCTCAGCAGTCGGCTGCGCCGCAAGGTCGGACACACGCGCTGTGGACGCTTGAAGGGCTGGGCCGGCTGAAAGCCGAACTGGTCCTTGCGGCCCTGGAGGACTCGAGTCCAATGGTTCGCGAACAGGCCGTGCGTCTCTCCGAGCAGGTCGTCACGCAGTTGCACAAAAATGTTCGTCCCCCCTTGGACAAGGGGGGACTTCAGGGGGGTTTGCACGGTAACCCCACACCGAACCCTCCCCTTAACCACCTCCTTGTGCAAGGAGGGGGAACGACCTCCACAAAAATCCGTCAGAAGCTCCTCGGAATGGCAGCAGATGCCGACGACCGGGTGCTCTTCCAATTGCTCTGTACGCTGGGCACAAACGTCGATGAGCCAGCCTTCGCCGTGTTGACCAAAATCGCGCTCGCTCACATCGAAGACTCGTGGTTCCAGATTGCAGCGTTGTCGGCGGCTCCTGTCACCGGCGGAATGTGGTTTCGAGCGATCGATCGTGAGCCTGGTTTCCTGTCCAGCCACTCCAAGGGGAAAGAAGACTTCCTGAAGCGCGCCGCCTCTATCGTTGGCGCCAAGCAGGACAATCACGAGATGGCGGCCTCGCTGGTTAGCGTCAACCGTGCGACCGGTGCCGACTGGTGGCGAGTAGCGACGCTGTCGGGTCTGGCCGAAGGCATACAGCGCGGCAGCCACCGTCAAATCACATTGTCACCGGCAGCCCAGGCGGCACTCTCCGGGCTACTCAACGCTTCCCCTGCAGTGGTGTCGGCCACGCTCGATGTCATCGAGCAGACGACTCTATCCGGCCTGCCGCACTTGCAGGCTGCGATCCAACGCTCGGTTGCGGTTGCCCGTAGTGAATCGACTCCCCTGGGGGTTCGCGTCAACGCCGTCCGGCTGCTGGGACTGGATCGTTCGAATAGCTCCGTCGCCTTGCTCAACCAGCTCCTGGTGCCACAACAGCCTACCGAGATCCAGCAGGCAGCGGCCAGGTCACTACTGGCGGGCAAGGACGTAAGCGCGCCTCGGCTCCTGATCGACAAGTGGAAAGATTTTCCTGTACCGGTCAGCGAAGCTGTCTGGAACGCATTCCTGCGAAACATGGAGTATTCACACCAATTGCTGGATGCCATCGAAGCCGGTAAGCTTCCACCGTTCAGCTTCAACGTTGCCCGTGTCAATCAACTGTTGCGTCATAGCGACGAAGGCATTCGCAAGCGGGCCAAAACGTTGTTTGCCGAAGTGGCCAGCGATCGACAGAAGGTCATCGCCGGCTACCACGATGCAGCCAGCCGTCGCGGAGACGTTGCCCGCGGCAAGGAAGTTTTTCGCAGGGTCTGCAGCGGCTGCCACCGCATCGGCGACCTGGGGTCGGAAGTTGGGCCCGATCTTGTCAATCTGGGTGGACGCCTGACCAAAGGCAATGTGCTGACTCAGATCCTTGATCCCAATGCCAGCATCGCTCCAGGTTACGAAGAGTACCTGATCGAAACGACAGATGGCCGCACCATCACCGGCATCCTGGCTGAGGACAGCGCCACGTCCGTCACGTTGCGCCGCAAGGAAGGACACCAGGACACGGTGCTGCGCAGCAACATCAGCCACATGCGCACAAGCACCGTTTCAGCCATGCCCGAAGGACACGAGCGTGAGATCAATACGCAACAGATGTCTGATCTGCTCGAGTATCTCCAGGGTCTGGGATCAACGCAGGCCCAGCAGTCCGGAAGGTAGCGGCGCAACCCCTCTGAATCCATTCCCAAAACGAGAAGTTCGACTCCGGAGGAAATGCCAATGAATCGTCGCGCTTTTTTGAAGGCCATTGGAACCGGATCCGCTGGCGTTTTCGCTGCCCTGTCCCACGCCCAGCAGGCTCGTTATGACATCCTCATCAAGAATGGTGAGATACGCGACCCGGGTCGCGCCCTTCGGAATCGTTCTGACGTGGCGATCCTGGACGGCAAGATCGCTGCCATCGAAACCAGCATCCCAGCCGATCGGGCACTCGACGTCATCGATGCGAAAGGACTCTACGTCACTCCCGGCCTCATCGATCTCCACACCCACTGTTTTTGGGGCGGAAGCGGCATCGGGATAGAAACCGATCCCATTGCGGCTCGATCGGGGGCCACCACCTGGGTTGACGCCGGGAGTTTTGGATATGACCAGGTGGACGGGTTCCGGCGCCTCACCGTGGTTCGCTCGCAGGCAAGAATCTTTGGCTACATCTATCTGTACCCAAGCAGCCGTAACCCGGACATCGATCCAGTGAAATACGTTCGGGGCGTGATGCGCCAGACGGGGGAAGCGGCCCAGGCAAATCGCGACATCATCCTGGGGATCAAGTTCCAGGCGGGTTCAAATATGAACGGCAAGTACAGCCTGGAGTTTCTGAAGATTGCCCGGGAACTGTGCGACCGGTTCAAGCTTCCGCTGATGACGCACATCAGTTTTGCTCCACCTGAAACTCCAGAAGTGATGGAACTGATGCGTCCGGGCGACGTAGTGACGCATTGTTACAACGGACACTCGCTGGGCATTGTGGACCAGGAGGGCAAAATCAAACCCGGGGTACAGGAAGCCCGGGCGCGCGGGGTGTTGTTTGATGTGGGCCACGGGCTGGGAAGCTTCAACTTCCCGGCAGCTCGCAAGGCTATGCAGGCGGGGTTCTTACCGGATACTATCTCGACGGATATCTACACCCTCAACCTCAATGGTCCTGTCTATGATCTGCCGACCACCATGTCGAAGTTGCTGCACCTTGGCATGAGCTTTGACGAGGTGCTGAAGCGTACCACCACCAACCCTGCGAAGGTGATCAACCGGATTCAAGGTCTCGGGAGCATTGAGGTCGGCGCGCCTGCTGACCTGGCACTACTGGCCATCGAAGACGGAGAGTTTCAGCTCATCGACTCCCAGAAGAACACCGTTACCGCCAAACAACGCATCGCCAGTCGCTTGACCATCTGCCGCGGCAAGCGACTGCTTGCGCCACCGTAGCAACCCTCTGGGGAAAGATCTGTTTCACCAAGTGTAGTGAGCCGTGTACCGGATCACCGCTTCTCCGTTGGCGGCAATCGTGGGCCGAAACTCGATGGTGCGCGCATCAATATTTCGGTGTTCCATTGAACCGGTCGGGATCGTCCATTGAAGCCAGCGGTACAGATGTTCCACCACGCGAACTTCAACACGTTCCTTCTTGTGGTTCCGCACCTTCATCTCGAACGATTCATCCAGCCAGTGGTTGTTACTGTCGAGCTTGAAGCTGGTCTGGCGGCGTTCCCCCACAATGTCAAACGCGTTGCCGGTATACAGGCGAACGGTTTCGTCTTTCGGGGTATGGTCGATCTGATCCTCGCCGATAAATTCGTTTCGTCCGTCCAGATCGCGCCTGTAGAGCTTCACTTTGCCCTTGGGAAGCGGCATGCCCAAATGACCTTTCTCCGAGTTCTGGAATTCGAGCATCACCCATACCTTGGGATTTGAAATCGTTCCATACTCAGGCTGGTTGCGGATGCTCGAGTAATCCCAGCCGCGGTAGCGCTGATCGAGCTTGAATCCATCGTAAACATACACCCGGCTGGCAGGAACATTGGCCGCACGGACGAACTCAACCTGTTTGATTTCCCGATCCAGCACCGTCGTTGGCCGCGCTAGCGTGTACAGGTGGTACTCCTCAAACGTGCGCTCGGTGACAGCCGGGCCTCCGGCTGCTGCATCTCTCGCCATGCCGCCAACAGCCTGGAGTCTTTCCATCTCCGGAGTGGCACGGGCCACGTCCCCGGCCATGAGCTTTACATTCGCGTTGTCGAAGTCTTTGCCGCTCACGTTTTCAAGTGTTACCCAGCCCACAATGTCAAACGTGTCTCCCTTCTCCGGTGCCACGGCATTGTAGTTGGCTTCCCACCGCATTCCACCGGTCAGGTAGGAAAACTCAACCTCGTGCTTGCCGGCGGAGTCGGCCCACAATTTCCACAACAGCGTCGGCTTCAGAAAACTCCTCGGGTCAAGCGCGTCAAAGATCGGTTTGCCTGGAAGACCGAATTGGATCTTGCCATCGACTTCCACAATCGGTTGTCCGCCGCCTTGCGGGCTGGCATACATCATCTGGCTGTACTGATACTGCTGGCCGTAACGCTGAAAGGCAGACGTGTGAGGGATGTATCCGCTCCTCAGAATCTTTCCCTTGACGATCTTTTTCTCGCCACTGGTTGGCAACGTGATTTCAAAATCGATCATCCTCCCCTCCGACTTGCGCAACAGCAAGCCTTCGCTCAGAGGATCGCTCTCGTAGTTTTGCTCAAGAATCTTGATCAAGTCGGGTTGGCGAAGGTGGCGCAGCACCACCGACTCAGGCTCAAGGTGAGCTGTGATGTCGGTCATGCGGACTTCGTTCTCGCCTTTCTTTAACTCCAGAACTCGGTTCTCCTTCACCGTGGCGAAATTCTGGTTGTAGACGGTGACCTGCGTCTGTGCGCTTACCGTGCCAACTGCAAGGAACAGGATTCCAATCAGTGATTTCATAGGTTGCTCCTAAAATTCCCCCTTAAGAGAGGAGAAGGCGCAACGATGACGGTCGTGGAGCCTTCTGGAGGTTGTTTGCCGGCCTACTCGGCCCACGCCGGACAAACCCCGCGCCTAAGGGGCGCTGCCCACTTTGTTAAGTGGGAATCACAAGTCGTCTTGCTGCACCATGACCAATGGACGGAAGCACAACCAATACTTGCAGGAATCAATGTCGATTTCTTATTCTCTTTCGGCTAGCGATGAGTTGAACTGCAATTATGTAAGACGCCGATTCGGAGCTGGAAGTTGGCGGGAGGGCAGCGCCGGTTTGGAAACCAAAGCCGAGTTCACCTTGACCTCGATGAACTGGATTCACTTGGGCGGTGGTGCTTTCTGAGGGGAAGGAGCTCTGTTCACCAAATCTTCGAGCGATCGTTTGCGATTGATGGACTCCTCGATCATGTTCCGCAAAGATTCCGCGGAGGCTTTATACCCATCTTGGGTATCAGCTGTAAGCAAAGGCTCCAGTGCCGCTCGCGCCTCAGCTAACTTCTTGGAATAAAAGAGCAGACCTGCCAGAGCGAGCCGATACTCCGGCTTGGCGGGCTCCAATCTTATGGCAACCGCGGCGTGGGGTATGCCTTCTTCAAAGCCACGACCCAGCATGAGGTTCAGATGAGCCAGGGAATGGTGCGCCGCCGCGAAGTTCGGTCTCAACTGAACTGCAATCTCCAACTCGCGTCGAGCGAAATCGGCCAGGGTTGCGTTGTCGGTTTCCCTGCTCAATTCCTGCAGTAACATTTCGGCGTGATAGTAATGCGATAGTGGGTTCTTCGAGCCGTATTGGTTCGCTTGTTTGAAATAATCGACCGCCTCGCCTCGACGATTCTGACGCATGCGCAGCCAACCCAATCCTTCATAGGCCAACGGCAACCGCGGATCGAGCGTCATGGCCTTGTTGAACCAATCCTCCGCTTCAGTTTCTCTCAGGGACCGATAAAGCAAATCGCCGATATAGGCCTGCACCTCTGGCAAAGAGGGCTGCGTTGTCGAAGTCTTCTGGGCATCCCAAGGCTCTTCGAGGTCGACTTGCATCGCGGAAAAGGCAAATTTGCGACCGGTTTGTTTCAGCTCTGCGTCTAAGGTGGCGGCATCGATTTGAAACGCCTTGAGCAATGCTTGCTGCGGGTCGTTTGCGCTCGAAAGCAGACGGTTAAAGTCTGCTGCTCCAACCACGCGCTTGGCACCACTTCTGATGAGCAGTTTGTGAACCAGCAGCCAGGACGTCGCGAAGAAGGAGCCGCTCTTGGTACCTTCATCATAGGAAAGAGCGTTCCGGTCGACACTAAAAAGTTCGGCAAGCGGCAATGGGGGATGCGCCCGCAAGTACGCTAAGTGTCTTTCTGGGGCCTGGCCGAGGCGGACTTTGTTGGTTCCGAACTCCGCAGTGGACAAGAACTCAGCCAGTCCCTCTCTCCACCACGCGGGCCACTCTGTGAGCGGACCGGAGAGAAGATGAACATACAAATGGAAAGCGACTTCGGAGGTCTGTCGTGTGCCGGCGTCAAGGTGGAGGACGAGCGTCTCACGATCCAGATCTCTATGGAAGAAGCCGGACGACTGGAGAGGCTTGCCCTCCTTCAGGGGCAGGAACGGTTGGAGATCTCGATCTCCTTCGAAAAGATAAACCCGCAATGCCGGGCCCCCGACTCTGGAAATACCCAGCGTCTTCAGGAACAGCTGATGGAAAAGGGCAAGCCGTCGCGCCATTTCCTCGGCTGCATCTTCCGACACCGCTCCCACCACTTCGAGGTCAGGGCTGGAGAAATAGTTCCATCGGGTCGCCGCTTCAGCTGGAGATGGCGAGAATGTCAGGAAACAGGCGGCAATGAACCAGCGAGGGATTGCAGAACGCATAAGACCAGTCCGTGCTCCACTGGCGGGGAATCCGGTCAGAATCTTGCAGGCTCCGTCTGTTCGGCTGAGAAGGTACCAGTCGAGAGTCTTGCTCGGGGAGTGACGAACAACCTCACAGTCATTCACTTTTCCGTCACCACCAGGCACGTGCTCAGGAACGGTGCTGGACCCGGTCTGAATGAGGCCAACGACTCAACTGGCTTCGTGCCCGCCCGCCTGCAAGGCTAACCGCCACGTGCCCGCTCCTCAAGTGCTTGTTCAATTTTGCGTACCCACGCGAGGTTTTCTCCTCGCTTGGCACGGGCTTCGCGGATCAAACGCAGAGTGCGAGCCGTGGTTTCGGGTTCCCAATCTTCCCGCACTACCGCCAGCGCCTGGGCTGCGGCCGAGACGGCCTTTGATTCTTCCTTTGCCAGAACAGCAAGTTCGAGGATCGTCGCGTAGTCCCAGTAGTCGGGCTTGCCAGTGGCTATGCGGCGGTTAACGGCATAGGCCACGACAGGCAGCAACTGTAACCGGGCCGGATCGGGTGGATCCTTCAGTTCCATCAGAGTCACCGCGTTAATCCCTGGAAAAGCGTCCCGCCAATCGGCTTCAAAGCCCTGGCGGTAAGCATTAATGGCCTTCTGAAGACATTCGCTGGCAAGGCGTTTGTCACCAGCGTTGACTCCGGCCTCCCATCGATCCTTGTACACTCGCCCTAAGATTGCGCAGGTCTCGCTGGTTGGCCCCTGACGTTCGAGTAGCGCTTTCAAGACACTCTCCGCCTCTGTACCTTGGCCGGCTCGATTCAGGGCCAGCGCCAATTGCTCTTGAACCATAATCGTTTGAGCGAGAAGAAGCGGCATCTTCCCGGCCAAAGCAATCATCTCCGACCAACCCCTCACGGCGCGATAGGAAAGCAAAAGGTCGATCACAACGGCCGACTCCTGCATCTGAATTGGCTCGAATGATTTTTCCAGCTCGCGCAAGGCTTCAATACCCGATTGACGTGCGACAGCAAGCCTCTTCTTCAGTTCTGATGAATAGCGAACACGCTCCCGGAAAACATCCGTTTTGGTGTGCGCAATTCCCTGGAACTCCTCCAGTAGATCAACAATCGGCCGATTCGAAAGCGGATTCTCCTTGTGCGTCCGATAAGCTTCTTCAAGGCTCCGGGTTAGGGTTGCCCGGGCGGTCGCGATATCAGTTGGAGTTCCATCAGCGTCCAGCGAATAAGCGATAGCGCC
>Ga0187892_10003220_pt1 | contig 30260 bp, 35 predicted proteins | sample MA1701073metaG_FD_139345 | JGI IMG/M metagenome (GOLD analysis project Ga0187892, IMG submission 139345) | Bio-ooze microbial communities from a basaltic lava cave in the Kipuka Kanohina Cave System on the Island of Hawaii, USA - MA170107-3 metaG ...
AAAGGAGATCGACGTGCCGCAACGGCGCATCGGCGAGATCGTGGCGGGCAAGCGTGCGATCACGGCCGACACGGGCTTGCGACTGTCGCGGTTTTTCGGCATGTCGGAAAGCTTTTGGATCGGCTTGCAGTCGGACTTTGATCGACAGGTCGCCGAAGACGCTCTTGCGAAGACGCTGGCGAAGATCAAACCCTGGGCCGGCGCGGCAGTTTGACGGCGTTTCCCCGCGGAGGAACGCGACCGCAAGGAGCGGCGCAGGAGTATCAAGCGTGGACCTGTGGGTTGCCCCTGTTGAGCTCTAAGTCGATCTTCGCGGCGGCACGATCGTACCTATCAATATGCCAGTCACTGCGTAGATCAACCACGCTTCGGCGCTCTGCACGAGTACGACGCCAGGTGGGTTGCCGACGGCGAAGTTCATGATCGGTGAACGCAGCAGCGCGTCACTCATCAGCAAGAGAAGGAGCCCGTAAACAAGTCCCTTCTGCCAGGGACGCCGACCTGGCAATCGATCCTGCAACAGCCAATAGCCCAACACCTTGCCGGCCGCCGGCAACAGTGCGGTGACGCCGGCAAGAACAACGAGCCAGCTCGGGTACGGCTCGCGTAGCACCTCGTTCAAGCGGCCGGACGCAGCCGCTAGCTGCACGTACTCAATGACCCAGCCGCGACCGTACAGGATGTGGATCGTGAACCCGGCCGCGGCTGCCGCAGCGATTGCGCAGCCAAATCGAACCCACTTTGCGTTCATCGCGACGCCGGTCTACGCCACCGTCACGCGCGCCCACTTGCGTTTGCCCACCTGCACGACGTAGCGACCGGGTTTCACCACCAGCGTGCGATCGCTCACCTTTACGCCGTCGATCCTTACGCCGGACTGCTCGATGTTGCGGATCGCCTCCGATGTCGACGGCGCAAGCCCCGCCTGCTTGAGCAGCGCTGCGATTCCGATGCCGCCACCCGCGTCCGCCTTCAACGTGAACTCGGGCATCTCGTTTGGGATCGCGCCGGCTTTAAAACGCGCCATGAATTCGAACTGCGCCAGATCGGCGGCGCGCGCCGAGTGAAAGCGCGTCACCAGTTCCTTCGCCAGCACCACCTTGATGTCGCGCGGGTTACGTCCTTTATCGGCCTCGCGCCGAAACGCTGCGATCTCGTCATTCGATCGCAGCGACACCAGGCCGAACCAGCGCCACATCAGCGCGTCTGAAATCGACATCACCTTGCTGAACATCTCGAACGGCGGCTCGGCGATACCGACATAGTTGTTCTTGGACTTCGACATCTTTTCGACGCCGTCCAGCCCTTCGAGCAAGGGCATCGTCAAAATGCACTGCGGTTCCTGGCCGTAGTGGCGTTGCAGTTCACGACCGACCAGCAGGTTGAACTTCTGGTCGGTGCCGCCGAGTTCAAGATCCGCTTGCAGCGCGACCGAGTCGTAACCTTGCATCAGCGGATACAGCAGCTCGTGCATCGCAATTGGGTTGCCGTCGCGATAACGCTGCGCAAAGTCATCGCGCTCCAGCAGCCGCGCCAGCGTGTATTTCGCCGACAGGCGGATCAGGCCGTCAGCGCCCAGCGGCAGCGACCACTCCGAGTTGTAGCGGATCTCGGTCTTGCTCCGATCGAGCACCAGCGAAGCCTGGTCGAAATACGTCTTCGCGTTCTCCCGTATCTCGTCGCGCGACAGTGGCGGGCGCATCGCGTTGCGGCCCGACGGATCGCCGATCATCGCCGTGAAATCGCCGATCAGGAAGATCACGGTGTGGCCAAGGTCCTGCAGCTGCCGCAGCTTGTTCAGCACGACGGTGTGACCGAGGTGGATATTGGGTGCGGTCGGATCGAGTCCGAGCTTGCAGCGCAGCGGCTTGCCGGTTGCGGCACTGCGCGCAAGTTTTTGCGCGAATTCCGCTTCGACCAGCAGTTCATCGGCGCCGCGCCTGGCGAGCGCAAGCGCGTGTTCGACCTCCGCCGTGACGGGAAAGCGCGTGTTGTCTTCTGACATGCTTGGCGCAACGAGTGTGGCCGGAGTCTAATTCGGCATGGCTCCGCGAGAACTTCTGATCGGCCTTATGTCGGGCACCAGCCTCGACGGCGTCGATGCCGTGCTCGCCGATTTTGGCGGCCCCCGTCCGCGCGTGCTGGGCCATGCGCATCACGATTTTGCCCCCGAGCTGCGCAAGGAACTGCTGCTGCTTGCGACCGCCGGCTGGGACGACCTGCATCGGGCGGCAGTGGCCTCGCAGCACCTGGCGCGCGCGTACGCGGGCGCGGTCGAAGACGTGCTGCTGCACGCGGAGGTCGACGCGCGCGAGGTGCGCGCTATCGGCGCCCACGGGCAGACCGTGCGTCATCGTCCCGAATCCGGGTACACGATCCAGTTGAACGCACCCGCGACACTGGCCGAGTTGTCCGGCATCGACGTTGTGGCCGACTTTCGCAGCCGCGACATCGCGGCAGGCGGCCAAGGCGCGCCGCTTGTTCCCGCGTTTCATTCCGCGGTGTTCGGCGCCGACGCACCACGCGCGATCGTCAACCTTGGCGGCATCAGCAACCTGACCGGGCTGCCTGCGCGTGGTGACGGCAAGCTCATCGGCTTCGATTGCGGACCGGGCAATGTCCTGATCGACGCATGGGCGCTCGAACATCTTCGCGAACCGCTCGATCGCAACGGGCGCTGGGCAGCGAGCGGGCACTCGGACGTTGATTTGTTGGAGTCGATGCTGGCCGAGCCGTACTTTGCCGCGCCGCCGCCGAAAAGCACTGGACGGGAACTCTTCGACGCCCACTGGCTGAAAACGAAACTGCTCGCCACAGGACGCAAGATGGACCCGCGCAACGTTGCAACCACGGTCACCCGGCTTTCGGCCGTTGTTATCGGGCGAGCGATCGGCGCGCACTTCCCGCAAGCGGTTGACGTAGTCGTGTGCGGCGGCGGCGCGCGCAACGCAACGCTGATGTCAATGCTTGCGGAGGCGTGCGCGCCGCGTCCGGTGACAAATTGCGCGTCGCTGGGTTTTGCTTCCGAGCAGGTGGAAGCGCTGGCGTTCGCCTGGCTCGCACAGCGGCACCTCGAGCGGCGCGCCGGCAACGTTCCCGCGGTGACGGGCGCGGACGGGGAGCGAATACTCGGCGCACTTTATCCGGCATGAAGCACGGAAACCCCTCACCCCAACCCCTCTCCCGGAGGGAGAGGGGCCTCTGACGCGAGACCACTATGACCAGCAAACTAACCGCTCTGACCGAAGAACAGATCACCGCGCGGCTGCAAGAAGAATTGCCGCACTGGTATTTCGAATCGGGAACCATCCGGCGCAAGTTCCGCACCGAAGGCTGGAAGGGCACGCTGATGGTCGTCAACGCCGTCGGCCACCTTGCCGAAGCCGCGTGGCACCATCCGGACCTGACCGTCTCGTACGCGTTTGTCATCGTCAAGCTGGTCACCCATTCCGAAAAGGGAGTGACGGACCGCGACTTCGCACTGGCACGCAAGATCGAGGAGGTCGTGCACTGGCAGCCAAAGCTCGAAGGTGGATTCCTCGAAGGCACACCGAACGATGATCAGCGCTTCCGCTACATCAAGTACGACAAACCGGCGGGTGCCTGACGCTCGTCGCGCCGTTCGCGTTTGTGTTGCTGCGCCGGCGCGGCTGCATCTGGGTTTTTTCGATCCCAACGCGTCGCTCGGGCGAGCGTTCGGAAGCCTCGGCCTGACACTCGACGCGCCGGTCACTCAGGTCGAGATCGGGAGCGCTGACGACGATCGCGTCGACGCGCCACCGGAAGCCGCACGCGAAACGCAGCGAGCACGCGCGCACATCGCGCGCTTGAAGCAGCTGACCGGCAAACACGACGCGCTCGCCGTCCGGCTCGAGCGCGTGCTGCCGGCCCATGCGGGATTGGGTTCCGGCACGCAACTCGCACTTTCTCTGGGACGCGCTTTCGCTGAACTACACGGGATCGAAATCAGCACAACCGAACTGGCCGGTGGATTGGACCGCGGCAAACGCTCCGGCGTCGGCGTCGCCGGCTTCGATCGAGGCGGGCTGCTGGTCGACGGTGGCCGGCGCGCCGACGGTGCCGTCGCGCCGCTTCTCGCGCGGCTCGACTTTCCATCCGCCTGGCGGGTGCTGCTGCTCATCGATCCTCGAGCGAGAGGACTGCACGGCGAGGCCGAGCGCGCCGCGTTGGCTGCGCTGCCAGCGCTTTCAGAGGTTGCCGCAGCGCATCTGTGTCACCTGGTTCTGATGCGCGTGCTGCCCGCGGTGGCGGAAGCGGATTTCGCGCCATTTGCCGACGGGATCAACCGCATGCAGCGCGCTATCGGTGCCTACTTCGCTCCGGTGCAACGCGGAAGGATTTACCTCAGCGCCGAAGTCGAGAGCACTCTTGAATGGATGCAAGCCAACGAAGGCGCCGGGGTTGGACAGAGTTCGTGGGGCCCTACGGGCTTTGCCTTTCTGCCCTCGATGGAAGCCGCGCAACGCGCGCTCGCCCGCGCGCAATCGGCCGGGGTCGTTGATCAAGCCCTGCAGCCAATGATCGTTTCTGCGCAGAACTCGGGCGCCACCACGCTGAGGAAATAACGCCATGGATCGCCAGTTCATTCTTCATATGTTCACCCCAGGCCGCCAGATGAGCCCGTTTGACGTCAACATGGCGGTCGACGCTGGCTATCAGGTCGTCGTGCCGTATGCCGAGGTCGGCGCCGACAACGTCGCCGCGATGACCCAGGACGCGATTTTTTCGCGCGGGCCGAAAGGAACCGCGTTTACCGGCATCTTTATCGGCGGCCGCGATGTCGTGCTCGCGTCAGACATGCTCGACGCGGCGCGCAAGGCAATGGTGCCGCCGTTTGAAGCGTCCGTGTTCGCCGATCCGAGCGGCTCTTACACCACGGCCGCCGCACTGGTCGCGTGCGTCGGCCGGCAATTGCAGAAAGCGCACTCCACCGACTTCAACGGCAAACGCGTGCTCGTGCTGGGCGGCACCGGCGCGGTTGGACGCATTGCCGGCGTGCTCGCCGCACAACTCGGAGCGGACGTCACTCTGGCGAGCCAGAGCAGCATCGAGCGGGCGCGCAACGCAGCGGCAGAGACCGGCAAGCGATTTGGCGCCAGTTTGAATGCGGCCGCGTCAAGTACAGCTTCCGACCGACAGTCAGCGCTGGCGCAGGCCGATGTGGTCTTCGCTACCGCCGCAGCTGGCGCGCAGGTGATGAACGAATCCGACGTCGCCGCCGCGGGGGCTCTGCTGGTGGCAGCCGATGTCAATGCGGTGCCGCCGGCAGGCATCGCCGACGTTGGCGTGTTCGACGACGGCAAGGCGTTTGGGGGAAAGAGCGCCGTCGGTATTGGCGCGCTCGCGATCGGCAACGTCAAGTATCAGGTCCAGCACCGGATGTTCGTGCGCATGCGCGAAACGAAAAAGCCGGTCTACCTCGGCATCTCGGAGGCACTCGCGACCGCGCGCGAAGTCGTCGCTGGTTAATGCTCTCGACGGTCGCCGTCGCTGCGCTATCCGCGCGTGTGCTGACGCAGTCCGCGGCGCGCGCCGGGCTCGATGTCGTCGCGCTCGATCTGTTTGGCGATGTCGACACGCAGCGCGCGGCACATCGCTGGTGGCGGATTGGCGATCCGTCACGGCTGAGAATCGATGAAGAACGGTTTGTGACCGCACTCGAGCACGCGCGCAATCTCGGCGCGCAGGCTTGGATCGCGGGCGCCGGATTCGAGCCCGTCGCCGGCGCGATGGAACGCGGTGAACGCCTATTGCCGCTCATCGGAAACGGCGTCGGCGTCGTTCGCCGGTTGCGGGAGCCGCAGACGTTTTTCTCGTTGCTCGACGCCAATGCCATCGCACATCCCGAGGTCGCGTTCACCCTTCCTGCCGAACCCGAAGGCTGGCTGCAAAAGAATTTCGGCGGCAGCGGCGGCTGGCACATTCGCCGCGCCAAGGACCGCAGCGCCGCGCCACATCGTGGCGCGTACTTTCAACGTGCTGCTTCCGGTCGCCCGGTCTCGGCGTTGTTTGTCGCCGACGGCGTGCGCGCGCGAATCGTCGCGGTCAGCGAACAACTGATCGAGCCGATCGGAGCGCACCCATTCGCCTATTGCGGTGCGCTGGGTCCGATCGACGTGCCGCGCGTCGTCATCGATCAACTACAGCATGCGATCGATGTGCTGACGCGAGCCGCGCACCTGGCTGGACTCGCGAGCCTCGACGTGCTGCTCGAGGGCGAGCACGTCGCGGTGCTCGAAGTCAATCCGCGACCGTCTGCGACCATGGCGGTGTACGACTCGTTCTACGCGCGCGGTCTGATCCATGCGCATATCACGGCGTGTCGCGACCGTACGCTGCCCGGGCAGCCGCCACGCAGCAGCGTCTTGAATGGCACACGTGTCGTGTTTGCGCCCGCCGACATTTCGATCTCATCGGGCTGCACCGCGCGGCTGCTGGCCAGCGATTGTGGCGATGTGCCGCAACCCGGCACAATGATCGGGCGCGGCGATCCGATGTGCACGGTGAGGGCGAGCGGCGCGACCCCGGCGGAAGTTCACGCTGCCCTCGCGCAACGGCGCGACGCCGTGCTGCATGAATTCGTCAAGGAGCCGTCGCGTGTCGGAGTCGATCAGCGTTAACGAACTCGCCTGGCCGCTTGTCGAGTCGATGCTCGCGCGAGCGCCGCAGTTGCGGATCACGACGCACGCCGGCGCCCACGACGCGCTGATCGTCGATGCCGGCATAGCCGTTGCCGGCAGCGTGGCGGCCGGCGTTGCGATCGCGGAGATCTGCATGGCCGGCCTCGGCCGCATCGCCTTGCGCGAGGGCGCGGCCGACGGCTGGCCAACGTGGATCGACGTGACGTGCTCGCAGCCGGTGCTCGCCTGTCTGGCCAGCCAGTACGCGGGCTGGAGTCTTGCCGCGAGCAAGGAGCAGACTGGCGGCAAGAAGTTTTTCTCGCTCGGCTCGGGGCCGGCGCGCGCGCTCGCGTGCAAGGAGGACCTCTTCGCCGAGTTGGCCTATCGCGACAACGCGAACCGCGGTGCGCTGGTGCTTGAAACCGATCGCGAGCCGCCTGCCGTCGTCATCGAAAGGGTGCAGCGCGACTGCGGGCTGCAAGGCGCAAACCTCGCGCTGATCTTGACGCCGACCACAAGCCTCGCGGGCACTACCCAGGTGGTTGCGCGCGTGCTTGAGGCGGCGCTGCACAAGGTTCACGTGCTCGGTTTTCCGCTTGCCGACATAGTCGAAGGCGCAGCCAGCGCGCCGTTGCCAGTACCAGGCAGCGACGGCATCGAAGCGATGGGACGCACCAACGACGCGATCCTGTACGGCGGCCGCGTGCACTTGACGGTGAACTCCGGCGATGCCGCCGCGCGCGATCTGGCGCAGCGGCTGCCGTCGTCGAATTCGCGCGACTATGGCCGTTCGTTTGCTGAGGTGTTTCGCGAGGTCGACTTCGATTTCTATCGGATCGACCCGAAACTGTTCGCGCCGGCCGAGGTGTGGGTCAGCAGCCTTCACAGCGGTCACACCTGGCACGCGGGCCGCATCAACATTGAACTGCTCAGACACCTATGGCTGCGGGAAGCCTGATGCGCATTGCGATTTTCACGGATGAGATCGGATGGCACACCGCACGACTGCAGCGTGCGCTGCGCGAGCGCGGCTGCCTCGGGCGCTGCGTTGATCTCGCCGCATGTCGCTTCGATACCAACTTTGCATGGCATGGACTCGTCATTCCGGGATACGGACGCGAGTTGCCCGATGCGGCGATCGTGCGCGGCATCGCCGGCGGCAGCTTCGAGCAGGTGACTGTGCGGCTCGGCGTTCTGCACGCGCTGCGCGAACTCGGCGTACCGGTCTATAACGACGCGCGCGCGATCGAGCGCAGCGTCGACAAGTCGATGACAAGTTTCCTTCTGCATCTTGCCGGCATTCCGACGCCGGCCGCATGGACAACCGAGTCTGCGGCAAGTGCACGTCGCATCGCCTTGCGCGAAGCGGCTTTGCGGCGCGCGGTGGTGCAAAAGCCGTTGTTTGGTTCGCAAGGCGAAGGGCTGGCGCAAGCCGGCGCGGTCGGTGAGAAGTTCGTCGCGCCGCGCGATCTCGCTCACTATGGAGGCCTCGCGTACCTGCAACGTTTTGAGCCGGCGACGGCGCCTGTCGGCTCCGGCTCCGCCTTCGACTGGCGTGTGCTTGTGATCGGCGGCCGCGCCGTCACCGCGATGCGACGGTCAAGCGATCACTGGATACATAACGTCGCGCAGGGCGCGCGTTGTGCCGCGGCGCCGCTGCAGGGTTCAATGCTGGAGGTCGCGTCGATCGCCGAGCAGGCGGCTGCTGCGCTCGAGCTGGACTACGCCGGCGTCGATCTGCTTCCAGCCAGCGATGGATCAAGCCCCGCCACCGTGATCGAAGTCAACGGTGTGGCCGCATGGCGCGGACTGCAATCGGTGACCGCGTTCGATATCGCGCGAAAACTCGTCGACGATTTGTTGACGCGCAAGCTTGGGGTGTTGGCGCGCAATTCTGCGCAGGCGAGCCGCAAGCATGCGGCCTGAAGACGCGCGCGCCGCGTTTCTGTGGGCGTGCGCGCTCGATGTCCATGTGCGCAAGCCCGGCAACGTAAGCGTGGCATCGCCCGGCCACGGCATGACGGCCGCTGTTTTTCTTGCGAGCGCGAGCGCCTCCATCGATCCGCTATTCGAAAAAGGCGCGCGCGTCGGTCGCCGCATCGAGGGCGCGATAGAACGCACGCGCGCGGTCGCCGGGTGCAATACGAACCTTGGCATCGTTCTGCTGTGCGCGCCGCTTGCAGCAGCCGTCGAGCGACTGACCCCGGATCGGAGTCCGGGGCAGGGCCCATCCGTTTCACTGCAACACGAATTGAAGAACGTGCTGGCAACGCTCGACGTTGAGGACGCGCGCGCCGCGTACCGTGCAATTGCGCTGGCCAATCCCGGCGGGCTGGGACGAGCACGGCAACAGGACGTGGCGCAGACGCCGACGGTTGATCTCGTCGCCACCATGAAGCTGGCAGCGGAGCGCGATCGAATCGCGATGCAATACGCCGCCGGTTTCGATGATGTTTTCGGCTTCGGCCTGCGCTGGTTCAAGAGCCGCGCGACGCCGGCAGACGCGGTGCTATTCACCTATCTCGCCTTCCTTGCGAACTTTCCGGATTCACACATTGTTCGGAAATTCGGCCCAGAGCTGGCACAAACTGTCATGGGCGAGGCGCGCGCAAGGTTCGCCGCTTGCCGGGAACGGTCGTGTGCCTGCGCCCCGCTCGCCCTGGCGGAATGGGACGATGACTTGAAGGCGCGCCGCATCAATCCTGGCACAAGCGCCGATCTGACGGTTGCAACAGCTTTTGTCGCGGCGATGTTTGACCCTGCCCTCCTCGCGCGAGTGCCTTTGGAACAAATTGTGTAAACAATAGCGGCAACGTCGAGACAGCAAAGCGAGCGCCGCTCGCGCAGTCCCACGTTGTTTGGGAGGCTTTGAAAAACGTAGCGAGCGGCCCGACTAATTTGGCAAATGAGCGCCGAGCAGCGAACCTGTACGGAGTAGTGCAGCGAGCAGCGCAGGCGCAAGATCGGGCCGCGCAGTGGTTTCACAGAGCTTCCTTCGGATTCGAACAACTTATCGGAGACGACAGATGGCAAAAATCGACCGTGTTCTTGTCGGCGAATCGCTCGTCGGTGACGGCAACGAAGTCGCTCATATCGACCTGATCATGGGTCCGCGCGGCTCGGCTGCAGAAGTCGCGTTCTGCAACGCGATCACCAACAACAAGGACGGATTCACATCGCTGCTCGCGGTGGTCGCGCCCAACCTGCAGACGAAGCCCAACACCATCCTGTTCAACAAGGTGACGATCAAGGGCGCGAAGCAGGCGGTGCAAATGTTCGGCCCGGCGCAGCGCGCGGTCGCGCTGGCGGTTGCCGACAGCGTTGAAGACGGCACGATTCCGGCCGACGAAGCCGACGACATATTCATCTGCGTCGGCGTGTTCATCCACTGGCTGGCGGCGGACGACAAGAAGATCCAGGACTACAACTACAAAGCAACGCGCGAATCGATCCAGCGCGCCGTCGCGCGCGAACCCAAGGCGCGCGAGGTGGTTGCGAAGAAGGGTTCATCGGCTCACCCGTTCCAGGCGAAGTAAACAAAAACGCCGGCGCAAGCCGGCGTTTTTCGTCGGGCGGCGGGCGCTGGCGTCGGGCGCATGACGGCACACGCCAAGCCCGGAGCGACCTACACTCGCCGGATGCGCATTGTCGGCGATCGCGATCGATCGGACATCGAAACGGACCCGCTGCGGGCGTGGCGCCGCGGGCGGCGCCTCGATGCCTGGCTGCGTGCCGCTGCGCCGCCATGGCCGCGGGGCGTCGTCCGATGCACGCACGCCGCGATGTCCCGACAAGACGATGCGCGAATGTTGCAAGCGGCGCGACGGATCAATCGTTCGTGATCCGGTCCGACCCACTGCTGCATCTGTTGGCGCGCTTCGCCGAGGAGCGGGTCGAATACGTACTGATTGGCGGCCAGGCGGTGCGTCTTAACGGATTCGTTCGCGCAACCGAGGATGTCGACGTGCTCATCCGGGCCGGCCGCGAAAACGGGGAAAGAATCAAGCGGGCGATGAATTTCCTGCCGTCGGCCGCCGAACTCGAACTCCACTGGTTCGATCCGCAGCATGGTGAGGTTGAAAATATCCGCGTGGCGGACGAACTGCTCGTGGACCTGCTTTTCGCCGCCAACGGCGAGACCTACGAGACCGTGCAGCCGCACATCCGCCAGATCGAAATCGACGGCGTGACGCTGCGGGTTCTCGATATCGACGGTCTGCTCAAGACCAAGACCGACTATCGGGAAAAGGACCTGCTCGACAAGCGAATGCTGGAAAAAATCAAGCGCGGGCTCGATCCACAGAAAAGCAGCGAATATCCCGGCTGACGCCGGACCGGGATCTCGTCGCGGCCGACGCCCGACGCCCGACGCTTAACCGTCTTTGCCCGGCACCATCCCCGAACCGATCAGCGTCAGCACCGACGCCTCGCGTCTCGGTTCGGCCACTCTGCGGCGTTCGATCACAACGCCAACGGCGTCGACGTCGTCGAACTTCCCCGGTTTGGCCGCCGCGACCCGCACCCAGTGCGCGCCGAAATCTTCCAGCAGCCGGCGCGCGATCTCTTCGGCGAGCGCCTCCAGCAACCGGAATCGATGCCCGGCGAGCAGCCCGAGAACGGCGGCGTGCACTTCGCTGTAATCGATCGTGTCGCCGATGCGGTCGGTCCGGCACGCCAGCGCACGCGGCGTCCCCAGCGTGATATCGATCCGTACCGGCTGCGGCACGTGCAGTTCACTCTGGTGGATGCCGATCACCGTCTCGGCGCACAGCCCTTCGATGAAAACCAGGTCAAGCGGCTCACCCGCAAACTCGGGTGCGGGCACTCGCAATTCGGATGGAAACCGGCGGGGTTCGGAGGTGCTCATCACTCGATCCGTAAGTGTCAGGCAATGATCGGGGCGGCTACCCTGATTCGCAAGCAAAAACCACGCAAGAGCGGCACGCATTCGCGTGCAGCTATGGTAATTTGCCGTGCAACGATCCGGTCGCGGCGAGGGTCCCGCCGCGACACATAACCAGTGCGCCGCCCCCGGGTGATTCGCCGCTTTCCGGCGAGCAGCGCCGCATAGGAGGCACGATGGCCGCAGTCGCAGAAAGCGTCAGCGCGCATCTGGATCGCATTCTTGCGGTGGTTCGCCATGGCCTTTCGCGCGGTGACATGAGCGACGCGGTGGCGCGGTCCTGGACCCGCTGCATCAACGACTACCGGCTTGACCCGACAGCGATCCGCACTCCAACCATTCTGAGCGCGCGCGAGTTTCGCGAGCGCCAGGAAAGATCGGCTGACGTCATCGAATGCTCCAAGCTCGAAATGACGAGCCTTTATCAGCAGCTCGGCGATCCGGAATGCGCGATCGTGCTCGCCGGACGCGACGGCGTGATACTGCACATGGTGTCGTCCCCGAACTTCGCCGATGACGTGGCGTCGATGGGCTTTCGAGTCGGCGCCGTCTGGAGCGAGCAGGAAGCCGGTACCAATGGCATGGGTACCTGCGCGGCCGCGGCAGCGCCGGTAGCGGTGTGCCGCACCGATCACTTCTATTCGCACTACGCGTCGCTCACCTGCTCGGCGGTGCCCGTTTTCGATCAGCACGGCGCGATCGCCGCGGTGCTCGACGTGACCAGCCGCTCGCCACTGTTGCAGCAGCATTCGCTGGTATTGATGGGCATGACGGCGCAGACGATCGAGAATCGTTTGCTTGACGAGCGCTTCCGCAACGCGTATCCGATTCATTTTCACAGCCGCCCCGAGTTCGTCTACACGTTGCAAGCCGGCAAACTGGTGGTCGAGTCGGGTGGCACCATCGTTGCGGCCAATCGCAGCGCGCTGTTTCAACTGGGCTTGCGTTCGCTCGACGAGATACGCGGGCGCCGCGTCGACGAGGTTTTTCAGGCTTCGCTCGTCGAGCTTCTCCAGCGCAGTCACACGAGTTCGTTTCACCCGGCGCCGGTGTACGGCGTGCGGACTGCCCATCGCTTCTTCGCCGTCGCGCAGCAGCCGGTCGCCGCCTGCGAAGCGATGGCGCGCGTCCAGGCGCAGCTGTCGTCACCGATGGTCGCTCCGGCACGTGAGAACACTGCCGGCCACATCGAGTTCGGCGATCCTGAAATCGGCAAGCAGCTCTCGCTCGCGCGTCGCGTGATTGCACGCCGTATTCCCGTGCTCCTGCATGGGGAAACCGGCATCGGCAAGGAGGTTTTTGCCAAGGCCGTTCACAACGGCAGTCCGCAAGCGGGCGGAATTTTTGTCGCGGTCAATTGCGCGTCGCTGCCCGAAAGCCTGATCGAAAGCGAATTGTTCGGCTACCGCGCCGGCGCCTTCACCGGCGCTCAGCGCAGCGGGAGGCGCGGCAAGATTCTGCAGGCCGACAAGGGCACGCTCTTTCTCGACGAGATCGGCGATATGCCGCTCGCCTTACAGGCGCGCCTGCTGCGCGTGCTCGACGAGCGCCGCGTGACGCCGCTGGGCGCCGAAGAGTCGATCAATGTCGACTTTCAGTTGATCAGCGCGAGCCACCGCGATCTGGAAGCGCAGATGCGCGCGGGACTGTTCCGCGAAGATCTTTACTACCGGCTGAGCGGCGTTGTCATCGACCTTCCGCCACTGCGCGAACGCGCGGACAAAGCGGCGCTGGTCCGGCACATTCTCCAAGAGGAAGGCGCGCGCTTCACGCTGACGCCGGATGCTGAAGTGGCGTTGCTCGAGCACCCGTGGCCCGGCAACGTGCGGCAATTGCGGCACGTGTTGCGCACGCTGGCAGCGCTGTATGACAGCGGGACGGTGGACTGCGAACGTCTGCTGCGGCAGATACCGAAATGCGACGGGGGCGCAACGACGAACAGCGGCGCCGAATCCGCGCACGACACGGTTCGGCGCCACGAGCGCGCCGAACGCGATCCGTCGCTGCCACCGCTCAATCCGATTCAGGCCAACGAGCGGCAGGTGCTGCTGCGTCTTCTGGAAGAGCATCGCTGGAACGTGAGCAACGTGGCTAAGGCGCTCGCAATCAGCCGCAATACGCTGTACCGGAAGTTCCATCGGCTGGATATCGAGTTGAGCCACGACAAGCGCATTGGGTGACGAAACTCGTTCGATCGATCCGCGCATTGCGGCGGCCGGCGCGCCGGAAGCAATCACCAAGCCGCGGTTCGCCTGGGCGATCACCGGCTCCGGGCATTTCCTTGAAGAATCGCTGGCGCTGGCGGGCGCACTGCCTAATGTCGATCTGTTTTTGTCCAGCGCCGCAGAAGAGGTTTTGCCGCTGTACAAGCTGCGCCTCGAACAGCTGAAGAAAAACTTCCGCGTGGTGCGTGACCGCACCGCGAGCAGCGTACCGGTTGGAATGCTGTATTCGGACTGGTATCACACGATCGTGCTGGCGCCGACCACCAGCAACACGGTCGCTAAGTGTGTGTTCGGCATCTCCGACACGCTGCCCACCAACATGTTCGCGCAGGCCGGCAAACTCGGCATCCCGAGCATCGTCTATGCGTGCGACACCGAGCCCGTGGTCATCACGAAAAGTCCCCGCGAATGGGTCGAGCTGCGGCCGCGCCGGATTGAACTCGACAACGTCGAGCGCTTGCGCGGATTCGAATTCTGCCGCGTCGTATGCACGGTCGATGAACTGCGCACAGCGCTCGAACTCCGGCTCGGCGAATTGTCGTTGACATGGAACACATCGTCTTCCTGACCGGGCGCCTGGCGCAACCCAGTCTGACGCGCGTGCTCGAAAGCATGGCGCCGGCGCCCTTCGAATGGGAAGTACGCGAAATCGGCTTGCAGGTGGCCGGGCTGATGACCGCTGATCTGATCGAGCGGCGCGTCAGCGCACCGGTACGGGCCGACCGAATTCTGGTGCCGGGCCGCTGTCGCGGCGACCTCGATGCGTTGTCGCGCCACTATGGCGTTCCGGTCGCGCGAGGCCCGGAGGAGCTGAAGGATCTGCCCGCCTTCTTCGATCGCGCCGCAAAGCCGGTCGACCTCAGCCGCCACGACATTGCGATCTTTGCCGAGGTGGTCGACGCACCGCAGCTTGACGTTGACGCCCTCGTCGCCCGAGCACGGCAACTGCGCGCCGACGGCGCCGATGTGATCGACCTTGGTTGTTTGCCCGCCACGGCGTTTCCGCATCTGGAGGATGCGGTGCGCGCACTGAAGGGCGAAGACTTTCGTGTCAGCGTCGATTCGCAGGACGGAGAAGAACTGCGGCGCGGCGGTCGCGCCGGCGCCGACTATCTGCTCAGCCTGAAGCCGGACACGTTGTGGCTCACCGATGAAGTGGACGCGACGCCGGTGCTGATCGGCGACTCTCCCGCCGATGAGATTTCGCTGTTCAAAGCGATCGAATCGATGGCAGCTCGCGGCCGGCCCTTTCTTGCCGACAGCATTCTCGATCCGCTTCCGTTCGGACTCACGGCGTCGATCGTCCGCTATTACCGGCTGCGCGAACGGTTTCCCGACGTACGCATCATGATGGGTACCGGCAACCTGACCGAGCTGACCGATGCCGACACGAGCGGCGTTAACGCCGTGTTGCTTGGCATTGCTGCCGAACTGCGTGCCAGCGCCATTTTGACGACGCAGGTCGCCGAACATGCACGCAGAGTCGTTCGCGAAGTCGACGCCGCGCGGCGGCTGATGTATGCGGCGCGCAAGGAGCAGACCCTGCCGAAGGGCCTGAGCGACGCGCTGCTGACGGTGCATGACCGGCGTCCTTTCCCCGACACCGCGGCGGAAATCGCCGCGACCGCGCGTGCGATCAAGGATCCGAACTTCCGCGTTCAGGTTTGCGCCGGCGGTATTCATGTCTATAACCGCGATGGTCACCACATCGCGGCCGATGCGTTCGCGTTGTTTCCGCATTTGAAGGTCGAAAGCGACGGCGCGCATGCCTTTTACCTTGGCGTGGAACTGGCCCGCGCGGAGATCGCGTTGCAGCTCGGCAAACGCTACGTACAGGATCAACCGCTGGACTGGGGAGTCGCGGCGGATCGGGCCGACGACGATCTGACCTCGTGGCACGCGGCCGGAACCACGCTCGCGCACAAACGATGATCTACGAGACCGTCGTCACCACGCTGGCCGCCGACGGCGCCGCGCACGTTGCGCCGATGGGCGTGCGCTACGACAACGGCGCCGTCGTGCTGATGCCGTTCAAGCCGTCGACCACGCTCGACAATATTCTTGCCTTGCGCTGTGCGGTGGTGAACTTCACCACCGATGTGCGCGTGTTCGCCGGCTGCGTCACCGGCCGGCGCGACTGGCCGCTCGTCCCGGCCGAGCGCGTGCGCGGCGTGCGGCTTGCCAACGCGCTCGGCCACGCCGAGCTGGAACTGGAATCGATCCAGGACGACGCGACTCGCCCGGTGTTGCGGATGAATCGCGTGTTCGAAGCGGCACACGGCCGCTTTGCCGGATTCAACCGCGCGCAAGCCGCAGTGATCGAAGGCGCGGTGCTTGTGAGTCGCCTGCGCATGCTGCCGCGCGAGAAGATCGATGCGGAGTTGAAGTATCTGCAGATTGCGATCGACAAGACCGCGGGTCCGCAAGAAAGACAGGCATGGGAGTGGCTGGTCGAAGCGATCGCTGCTTTTCGCGCGGAGGAGAAATCGTGATCGCGCTGCTCGCCAGCGTGCGAACGGTGGAAGAAGCGCTGAACGCCGCAGCCTCCGGCGCCGACATCATCGATTTGAAGGAGCCGCGCGGCGGCGCGCTCGGCGCGTTGCCACTGACAGTGATCCGCGAGATCGTCTGTGCCTTGCGCATAGATCGGCCGCGCATTCCCATCAGCGCAACGGTCGGTGAGGAGCCGCTGTCGCGCGTGCAATCGGTCGTGGACTGCGGTGTTGACTACGTGAAGGTCGGCGTTCAATCGCCGGCCGCGCTTCAATCGCTGGCCTCACTCGCGTCGCCGGTCGTGCCCGTGCTGCTCGCGGATACCGGACTGGACATTGCCTGCGTTGAACTGGCGTGTCAGCTTGGATTTCCGATCGTGATGCTCGACACCGCGGACAAGAGCCGCGGCAGCCTTCTCGACTGCGTGCCGCTAGCCGCATTGCTCCGGATCGTTAAACGAGTCCAAGCGAGCGGCGTCCGCATCGGCCTGGCTGGCGCGCTGCGTTTTGAGCATGCGGCCGCGCTGCGCGAACTCGCGCCCGACATCGCGGGGTTTCGCGGCGCCTTGTGCGATGGCGGTCGCGGCGGGAAGCTTGACCCGCGCAAGCTCAGCGAGTTGTGCGCGGTGCTTGCGGCGCTGCCCGCAGCAGCGCTCGTATCGGGCGCAGGTCAGACTTGCCAACCACGTCGATCGCGTAGCGCGCATTGCGCGTGAACGTGTCGAAGCTTTGATCCACGATGCCCGTTGCGATCAGGCTCGCGAGCGTTGCCTCAGCGTCCACCGCGCAGGCTTTGACGAGGACGAGCCGCTCCGCGTGCAGCCGATTCGCCAACCACGCGGATAGGCTGTCCGACGTTACGCCCCAGTTCGTCAATTCGTCCGGTGCCTCGCGCATGAGCGCGAGCGGCTGCCACAACGGAACGCGCCCTTTGCGCAGCGCGCGCCGAATCTCGTCGTCACCGGGGGCCGGCACGAGTTGCGGACAGATCGAGCTCAGCATGATTGCGTACTGCGCCATCGCCAGTACCGCCATGTTGTGCGCAACCAGATCGTCGAAGCGCCAGTGCGCCTGATGCGTCCGCACCTGGTCCGCGAAAGCGCCGCCGCCGGGAACGATGACGACGCGCCCACCCCCTGTCTCGGCCAGGCACTCGAGCCAGTCCTTCAGCAGCGGATCGCGGCTGAGGCTGCCGCCGAGCTTTACGACCCACATCAACGCGTCTCCTTATCGAACAGCAGCGCGACAGCAACGCTGGGTGCACACGCGCGTGCCCACGTTGCGTACTGTCGATCGATGCCGGCCAACTGATCGAAGTCGACGCTGCGCCGCCCGATCGATTCGGCCAGCGCCCGCACCAGAAAATCGCCGCAGCCCGCCGCGACGAGCGGCGCTTGGGCGGGCAATCCGCTTGCGGCAAGCACGCGCGCGACGTTGCCGCGGATCTGCGCCAACTGCGCGGCGCGCCAGCGCGCGGCAAACCCGATCCATTGCCGATCGTTCGCGTCGCGCGCATCGAAACCGATCATCCGCGCGATACGGCGGCAACTCGCGGCCACGTCCTTGCTGCCGCCATCAGCGGGCGGATGCAGATCGAATGCCGGATCGAGTTCGCCGGTCAATCGATAGACATCCGCGGTCGTCGCGAAAAACTCATTCATCACATTGAACTCGCGGTCGCCGAAGACAATCCGCGATGCCAGCGCGCACAGCGGCGTGCGCACAACGCCTTGATAGACGAGTTCACCGCTCGCAAGCCGAGCCGGGTCGTCGCTGGTGCGCGCGTGCGCTCTGCCGCCGGCAACCGCGATGATGTCGGTCGTTGTACTACCGATGTCGACAAGCAGCGCCGCATCGAGGCGCGCCGCGATGAGCGCCGCGGAGGCAGCCCAATTGGCGGAGGCGACGCGGCGCCAGTGCCGCGCGGCAAGGTTCGCATCAAGCCAGCCATCGCCGCCAAAAAAATGCGTGCGATCGCCGAACGCGTTCGCAAGCCGCGCGACCAGGCTTGCGACACCTTCCTCGCGGTGCTCGAACAGATCGACCATCTCCCCGGTCATCGTCACCGCATGACTGGCGTAGGTCGCTTCCGGCCAGCGTGCTTGCGCTGCTTCCAGCGCGCGATCCAGTTGCGCAATCCCTTGCCACAGCGGACACGCCCACAGTGCGACATCGCGCACCCGTCCTGCATCGACCCATGCCGCTTTCACGTGCGCGCCGCCGATGTCCCAGCCGATGATCACGTGCCCGCTCCAAGTATTTCGCCCGCGAGATTGCGGCCGAGCGCGGCTGACAGACCCACGTACGCGCAAGTGACGCGCGGATTGACTTCGATGACGACCGGCCCGTCCGCGCTCCATACGACGTCGATGCCCACATATCCGCGTAAGCCTGGGATCACGGCGGCGATGTCGTGCGAGAGTTGCGCCAGTCGCCCGCCGCGGCCGCCCGCGACGTCGATCTGGTTGACGCTGACGCCGCCAAACGAGACCCACCCCTGCTTGTCGACGCCGATGTGCTGGCGGTTGATGCTGATGAGTTCCGCATGGTTGTGTGCACACAGCACGGACAGGCTTAGCGCTTCGCCGTCGATCCAGGGCTCGAGCACGGCAGGCGCGCCGCGTTGCTCCAGGTCCTTTCTCGCCGTCGAGAATGATCGGTGCAGCCGCGTCGCCATCGCGCCGGCACCGTCGTCTGGTTTCACGACCCACGCGCTTGCGTCCGATCGCGCCGGTCCGGATGGAGGCCACGGACGGGTTGCCGCGATTCCCGCGGCGGTCAATCGCATCGATGCCGCCCGCTTGCTCGAGGCCACGTCGATCGCCGTGCGATCGCAGCCGATCCAGCGTCTTGTGTCGACGGCAGAGCACAGCGCGCCGAGCACACCGCCGGTCTCCGGCGCGATGATCCATGCGCGATCGTGGCGCTGCGCCTGGCTTCGCACGAAGTCGGTCGCCGATTCGTCAGCGCGCGGTTCGCACCAGGCGAGCCGGGCAGCTTCGAGCGGTCGATCGTTTCCGGTGGTCGCGCACGAGATGCTCACGTTCTCGAGCGCCAGCAGGTCGGCCACAATCGCGTCGCGCATCGCCCGGCCGGCGGCCAGCAGTTCACCGGCGCCGCCATCGCGTGCGCCACCGCCACTCAGAAACTCATAGACGAACACGCGCATGCAACTGATCCCGGTTATCGATGTTGCCGCCGGCCAGGTGGTGCACGCGGTGCGCGGTGAGCGAGACTCGTATCGTCCGGTGCGCTCGGCATTGGTCGCGAACGCGGATCCGCTCGACGTCGCGCACGCACTGCTGCGCTACACGCATTCCGCTGTGCTGTACGTGGCCGATCTCGACGCGCTGGCCGGCAGCGAGCCGCAACGCGACGTGCTGCGCAAGCTGATCGATTCGTTTCCCGCCACGCGGTTCTGGATCGATGGAGGTTTCGTTCGAGCCGGCGATGCGGCGCGACTGCTGCGGGCTATTGGCAATGCGACACCGGTGTTTGCCAGCGAATCGCTCGCGGACGATCGTGAGCCCGAGCGCTGTTTCGCCGCGTTCACCGATGCAATCCTGTCGCTCGACCGCCGCAATGGGCAAGCACTGGACTGTGCGGGACTCTGGGCAGGTCCCGAACGGTGGCCGCGACGTGTGATTGTGATGACACTTGACCGCGTTGGCAGCGCCGAAGGACCCGATCTCGAAACTCTCGACGATGTGCAGCGGCGCGCCTCTCATCTGCGGCCGAAGCGAGATCTGATCGGTGCCGGCGGCTTGCGCAACGACGACGATGTCCGCGCGGCCGAACGTACCGGCGCGTCGGCATGGCTCGCCGCGTCGGCGCTGCACGATCTTGCGCTCACACCGCCGTGTCAGACTTTGCGCCATCGACTCTGTCCTGATGCACACACGCATCGACCATGAAGTTTGTTCTTTCGCCCCACAACGCGCGCGCATTCAATCACGGTTTGCGATGACTGAGGGGACCGGCGTTCTTGCAGCGAATCGCCACGCGCGGCCGTGGACCTGTCCGTTCTGCGCTTTGTTGTGTGACCGGTTCGGCGTAACGACGGAGACCGAAGGCAGATTTGCGCTGGTGGGAAGCCGTTGTCCGCGGGCGCTGCGCTCGCTCGAACAATTTTCGGCGCGCGCCGAACCCGCCAGTGCAACGATCGACGGCGCGCCGGTTTCGCTCGACGCGGCGCTCGATGCCGCCGCACAGATACTCGCGCGAGCGCGCCAGCCGCTGTTCGCCGGCCTCGCCACCGATCTTGCGGGCGCACGCGCGTTGTACCTGTTGGGCAGCACCTGTCACGCCATCTTCGACCACGCGCACAGCGAGACGATGCTTCCGGGCCTGCGCGCGTTGCAGGATCGCGGCGCGATCCAGACGACGCTGGCCGAGATCCGCAGCCGCGCTGATTTACTCATCTGCCTCGGCACACAGCCGTCGTTGCAGTATCCGGAGTTCTTTCGACGAATCGAGTCGGCTGTCGACTCGACAACGCGCGACTTTGTTTTTCTCGGCGTCGACGTTGATCCTGCGCTCAAAAGCGAAAGCGCCCGCCGCGTCGATCTGCACGGTGACTGGTTTCAAACGCTCGCCATACTGAATGCACTTGCGCGCAAAGGCCGGCTGCCGGCGCAATCGCCGGCGCTAGCGGCGCTCGTCGAGCAACTGCTCGCCGCGCGCTACGCCGTTCTTGTGTGGGAGCCCGCCGCGCTGCCGGGAACACAGGTCGCCTTGCTGGTCGAGTCGATCAACGAGCTGCTGAAGACCTTGAATCGAGGCACACGCGCGGGCGGACTTGCGCTGGCGGGCAACGATGGCGCATTGAGCTTTAACCAGGCGCTGACGTGGATGTCGGGCTTGCCGTTGCGGACGGGGCTTCACGCGAACGGGCCGGAGCACGAACCCCACCGCTATGCATCGCACCAGTTGCTAAGCGACGGCGCGGCGGATGCGCTGCTATGGATTTCTTCCTTTGGTGTCGAGCTGAAACCGCCGCCGACCGAGGTTCCGACCGTTGTGCTCGGCCATCCGGCGCTGTCGAGCGCGCGCGCCGACGGCGTCTTCATTCCAGTCTCCACCCCCGGTATCGGCTCGGCCGGTCATTTGACGCGCGTCGACGGCGTGGTCGTCGTGCCGCTGGCGCCGCTTTTTGCCGATCCGACTCCCACGGTCACAACCATCGCCGCGCGTCTGCTCGATCGCGTGAAAGCACTGCGTTCATGAGCACATTGCGTTTGCGCGGCGCCCGGGTGTTCGATCCAATGCACGGCGAAGACGGTGTCTTGCGCGACGTCTGCGCACGCGATGGACGCCTCGTCGACATCGCGCCGGATGAGCGTGTCGATAGCGAGTTCGACGCGCGCGGAATGGTCGTGATGGCGGGCGGCATCGACATGCACTCGCATATCGGCGGTGGCAAGGTCAACCTCGCGCGCATGCTGATGCCGGAGCTGCATCGACACCCGGCCACCAGTCGCTGCACGCCCGGCACGCTCGCGACCGGCCATCGCTATGCGCAGATGGGCTACACAGCGGTGTTCGAGCCGGCGATGCTCGCCACGAACGCGCGCCACACGCATTTCGAGATGGGCGATGTGCCGATCGTCGATCACGGCGCGTACGTGATGCTCGGCAACGATGAGCTGTTCCTGCGTCTGCTGGCGGAACGTGCCGACTTCGAACGCGTGCGCGACTATGTCGGCTGGACGATCAACGCCGCGAAGGCGCTCGGCGTCAAAGTGGTCAATCCGGGGGGCATCTCGGCGTTCAAGTTCAACCAGCGCAAGCTCGATGTCGATCAGGCGCACGTCCACTACGGCATCACGCCGCGGCGGGTCGTTCATACGCTGGCGCGTGCACTGGCCGAGCTTGGCATCCCGCACGCGCTGCACATCCACGCGAGCAACCTCGGCGTTCCGGGCAACATCGAATCGACGCTTGCGACGATAGCCGCGCTGGAAGGATTGCCGGCGCATTTGACGCACGTGCAGTTTCACAGCTACGGGACCGAAGGCGCGCGCAAGTTCTCGTCGGCCGCGCGGCGGCTGGCAGAGGCGGTCAACGCGCATCCGGAAGTATCGATCGATGTCGGGCAGATCATCTTCGGCCAGACGGTCACGGCCTCAGGCGACACGATGCGGCAGGCGGCCAATGCAGAGCTCGCGTCTCCGCGCAAATGGATCTCGGCCGATATCGAATGCGACGCCGGCTGCGGAGTCGTTCCATTCCGTTATCGCGAGCAAAGCTTCGTCAACGCGCTGCAGTGGGCGATCGGGCTCGAGCTCTTTCTGCTCGTCAAGAATCCGTGGCAAGTCGCGCTCACCACCGACCACCCGAACGGCGGGCCATTTTCCAGTTATCCGCACCTGATCCGCCTGCTGATGGACAAGCCGTTCCGCGACGAACAACTGGCAAGCCTGCATCCGGAAGTGGCCACGCAGGCCGATCTGAAGCACATCAAGCGTGAGCTTTCGTTGACCGAAGTGGCGATACTGACGCGCGCGGCGCCCGCCCGCCTGCTCGGTTTGCGCGACCGCGGGCGGCTCGCGCCGGGGGCTGCAGCCGACATCGCCGTGTATCGCGAAGACGCGAATCGCGAAACGATGTTCGCCACGCCGGCGCTCGTGTTCAAGGACGGGGAGCTCGTCGCGCGTGACGGCGAGATCGTTGCCGCGCCGGCAGGCAGTGTGCACTTTGTCGAGCCCGAATACGACCGCGCGATCGAGCGCACCGTGTCGGACTACAGCGACAAATACCTGGCGACCGCGTTCCGCCACGCCGCGATTGGGCGCGACGAACTGTGCGAGTGCTGCAATCCCGGCGGCAAGTTGCTCTTGACCCTGTGCATGGAGTCGGCGCGCGAACGCGCGGCAGACGGTCGTCTCCAGCCATGAACATCAACGGCGTCGCCATCGACGACACGTTTGCCGAAGCCTTCCCGATGAAGGCGACGCGCGTGATCATCACCGCACATCGAGCCGGGTGGGCGCACCATGCCGCGGTGTCGATGACCGGATTCGCGACGTCGGTGATCGCCTGCGGCTGCGAAGCTGCGATCGAGCGCGAGCTTGCGGACGGCGAAACGCCGGACGGCCGCCCGGGTTTCTCGGTGCTGATATTCGCGGTCTCTGGCAAGGAACTGGCAAAGCAGGTCGAGCGCCGCGTCGGCCAGTGCGTGATGACCTGTCCGTCGACGGCGATATTCGCGGGGCTGGATGAAGGCGAACCGATAGCGCTCGGGCGTGGCTTGCGATTCTTTGGCGACGGCTGGCAGATCGCCAAGAAGATCGGCGAAAAGCGCTACTGGCGCGTGCCGGTGATGGACGGCGAGTTCGTATGCGAAGAAACGACGCCGGTCGTCAAAGCAGTCGGAGGCGGCAACCTGCTGTTGCTGGCGCGCGATGTCGATGCAGCGCTCGATGCGGCCGAGGCAGCAGCGGCCGCGATGCGCGTGCCGAACGCGATCCTGCCGTTTCCCGGCGGTGTCGTGCGATCGGGTTCCAAAGTCGGATCGAAATACGCGGCGCTACCGGCATCGACCAACGACGTGTTCTGCCCTGCCCTCACGGGCCTGGCGGCGCGAACCGAACTCGCGCCCGATGTCCGCTGCGTGCTGGAGATCGTCATCGACGGACTAACCGAGGCCGACGTCGCTGCCTCGATGCGCGCCGGCATTGCCACTGTGACGGCGCGCGGAGCGGCCGCGGGCGTTGCGCGCATATCGGCCGGCAACTACGGCGGAAAGCTCGGTCCGTTTCATTTTCGTCTGCATGAGCTGGCGGTCGCTGCGTGAGTGACGTGCGATTGTCGTTGCGGCAGACACCGTCGCTGCGGGTCGATATGCGCGGCGTGCTGCCATCCAGCGCAAGCGCACGGACGATGGTCTGGCACGGCAATGAACAGATCGCGCTCGGCGAGTTGTTCGACATCGACGTACGCGCGCGCGATGAACCAGGGATCGTCTTTGCCGGCGACCTCAGGCGCTTCGATCGAATCGGCTGGCAACTCGACGGCGGAGCGATCGAAATCGAAGGCGACGCGGGAGACTATGTGGGCGCGCAGATGCGCGCCGGTTTCATTCGCGTCAACGGCAGCGCCGGCCTGTTCGCCGCCTGCGAACAGGCCGGCGGCGAGTTGGACGTCAAAGGCAATGCCGGCGACTTTGCAGCGGCCGCGTTGCCCGGCAGCATGGACGGAAAACGCGGCGGCACATTTATCGTGCGCGGCAATTGCGGCGAGCGCTTTGCCGATCGCATGCGACGCGGCACCGCGATCGTTTTCGGCAACGCTGGCGACTATCTCGCCTCGCGCCTTGTGGCGGGAACGGTCGTCATCGGTGGCGACGTCGGTGCACAACCCGCATTCGGCATGCGGCGCGGCTCACTCGTTCTCTTGCAGGCGCGCCCGAGCTTCGGCGCGACCTTCGTCGCAACCGCGCATGACTTCACGGTGTTTTGGGCGTTGCTTGCACGCGACCTGGCGCGCTTTGGTGGACCGCTAGCGCGGCTCAGGCGCTCCGCGCCGCAACGCTACGCCGGTGACATTGCCGTCGATGGGAAGGGAGAGGTGTTGCTGGTTGAGCGTTGAGCGCCCCCTCTCCCCAACCCTCTCCCGCAAGGGGAGAGGGCGAGTTCGGAACTAAACGCTAAATGAGGAGCCGCAGCCGCAGGTCGTCGTCGCATTCGGATTCTTGATGACGAACTGCGCGCCTTCGAGATCTTCTTTGTAGTCGATCTCGGCGCCGAGCAGGTACTGATAACTCATCGAGTCGATGAGCAGCGTGACGCCGTTTTTCTCCATCGCCGTGTCGTCCTCATTGACAACCTCGTCGAACGTGAAACCGTACTGGAAGCCCGAGCAGCCGCCGCCCTGTACAAAGACGCGCAGCTTGAGGTCGGTATTGCCTTCCTCGTCGATCAATTGCTTGACCTTGACGGCCGCCGAGTCCGAAAAGACGAGCGGTGCCGGCAATTCAACCGGGGCATTCATCGCTTACTCCGAAAGAGTGAACCGGCCGCATTATAGGAGCGGTCAGCCTACCGAACTGACCTTCGGTTCGACATTCGGTTCCAGACGGACCGTCGGTGGCGCGAGCTTGAGCCCCGGGCGGGCAACGGCCGGCTCGGCCGACACGTGCACCAGCATGCCGTCGACCACCGCGCCGTTGTGCATTTCAAGCGCCCGATAGTGCACGTCCCCGCTGATTCTCGCTCGGGGTTGCAGTTCCACCAGTTCGGTCGCGTGCACCGGACCTTCGATGCGACCGGCGACCACCAGATGCGCAGCCCGCACTTCGCCCTGGACGATGCCGGCTTCGCTAATGACCAGCATGCCGGCGGATTCGCCGTCGGTACAGCGCACCGCGCCGCGCACGGTGCCGTCGATCCTCAGGCCACCGCTGTATGTGACATCGCCAATCACCGTGCTGCCGGCGCCGATCAGGCTGGCGATTTCCTTGGGGGCCGAGACTTTCTTGCCGCTGAACATTGTCACCTCCTCGTCAGGAGACGGGAAAACTCTGCTGGGTTCGCGCCTCGCCGCCGGACAGGATGCGTACCTGGACCGATCGGGCGACTGCGCCTTCGGGCAGTTTGAACTTTCCTTCGACCCGTTGATAGTGGCGAAAAGACAGTTCAAGCCCCGCTTGTGGATCGCTTGCCGGATCAGGAACCTGCATTACGAGGTTACGACCACTCTGCGCAAAGCTCACGTGCAATTGCACCGCACCGTTGAAGTCGCGCTCAGGCTTGCCACTTTGCTGAACCAGCAAGCGATAGCGCATCTCGTTCGGTTCGCCCTCGGCCTGCAGTCGAAAGCTGCGAATCAGCACACCGCTGGCATTTGCCGGCATCGGCAGAAGACTTTCAAAGAACGAAAGGTCCTCGCGCAGCTTGTTCGACTCTGATTCCAGCGTGCTGACCTGCTTGATCAGCTGCTCTTGCGCCGAACGTTCGACGTTTATTTGGCTTTCGTACGCGGTCGAGACCGCCTGGAAGCGGTCGCGCTCGGCGCGCAGTTCACGCAATTGCGACTCCAGCTTGTCGATTTCGCCCTGTAGTTCGCGGCGGTCAGGACCAGCAAAGTTCTTGCCGTACTCATAGATCGCCACACCGGCGGCGGCGGCAATGGCAAGAACGAAAAATCCGAACATCGCCCGCACCGTCCAGGGCAGGCGCGCGCGCACTGACACCCGCGGTGCGCTGACCGTCATCTTGCGGCGGAAGAGTTTCCACTTCATCGCTTCATGGCACGACGGCGACGTGTGAGAGTCCTTCGGCCTCGGGCCGGCCGAACATCACATTCATGTTCTGCACTGCCTGGCCCGATGCTCCCTTGACGAGGTTGTCCTGCACCACCAGCACGACCAACTGGTCGCCGCCAGCCGGGCGATGGACGGCGATGCGAACGAGATTGGCCGCACGCACCGAGCGCGTGTCGGGCTCGCTGCCTGCCGGAAGGACATCGACAAACGGCTCATTCGCAAACCGTGATTCGAACAACTCTTGAAAGTCGGTGCCGCGCGCCGCGGGCAGGATGCGTGCATGCAGCGTCGTAAACATGCCGCGCACCATCGGAACCAGATGCGCGACGAACGTCAGCGTTATGTCGGCATGGCCGGCGGCGCGCTTTAGCTGTTCGAGCGTTTCCGGATGATGTCGATGGCCGGCCAGCCCATAGGCCTTGAAGTTGTCCGACGCCTCGGAGAAAAGGTAAGGCAGTTCCTCCTTGCGGCCGGCGCCCGAAACGCCCGATTTTGCGTCGGCGATAAGGCTCGTCGTGTCGACCAGCCGGCGGCCGTTTTCCAGCAGCGGCAAAGATCCGAGCAGGATCGTGGTCGGGTAGCAGCCGGGGTTGCCGACAATGCGGGCCTTGGCGATCCGCTCGCGATGAAGCTCGGGCACTCCATAGACCGCTTCGGCGAGCAGGTCACGGCAGGCATGCGGAAGCTTGTACCAGCGCTCGAACTCGGCCGCGTCCTGCAAGCGGAAGTCGGCAGCGAGATCGATCAGCCGCACACCGGCCGCAATAAGTTCGCGCGCCTGGCTCATCGCGACACCGTGCGGCGTGGCGAAAAAAACCACATCACATTTCGCCAGTGGCGCCCGGTCCGGCGCATCGAACACAAGATCGACCGCCCCGCGCAGGGACGGGAACATCGCGTCGACGCGGGCGCCGGCCTCTTTCCGCGAGGTGATCGTTACCAGCTCCGCCGCCGGGTGCTGTGCCAGCAAGCGCAGCAACTCCACGCCGGTGTATCCGGTGCCGCCGACTATTCCGATCCGAATGCGCCGACTCATGAACCTCCCGTCGGCTGCAAGACCGGCGCGCTTAAAACACCTGGGTGACGAATAGCCGAGCGGCTTTCAAGCGGCGAAAAGTATAGGCCCGCGCGGTCGCCGACGTGAGCGCGCGCATACCGCGCGAATCGACTAATCCCTCGCCCGCCTGATCGGGCGGTATCGCTTCAGCGTTTGGAGAACTGCTTGCGCCGCCGCGCCTTGCGTAGACCGACCTTCTTGCGTTCGACTTCGCGCGCGTCGCGTGTCACGAGCCCCGCCGCGGACAGCGGCGCCTTCAAGCTCGCGTCGTAGTTGATCAGCGCTCGCGTGATGCCGTGGCGAACCGCGCCCGCTTGTCCAGACTCGCCGCCGCCATCGACATTGACCTGAATATCGAAAGCGCTCGCATTGTTGGTCACTTCAAGCGGCTGGCGGGCGATCATGCGACCGGTCTCGCGATGGAAGTACTGTTCGATCGCACGGCCATTGATCACGATCTTGCCGGTGCCGCGCTTGATGAACACACGCGCCACCGAACTCTTGCGGCGGCCCGTGCCGTAGTTGCTATTGCCGATCATTCGAACCTCAGACTTCCAACGGTTTCGGTTGCTGCGCCGAATGCGGGTGGCGCCCTTCGGGGTAGATCTTGAGCTTTTTGATCATTGCGTAACCGAGCGGGCCTTTGGGCAGCATGCCCTTGACCGCGATTTGCAGTGCCCGGCCGGGAAATCGCTGTTGCATTTTGTCGAACGAGGTTTCGTTAACGCCGCCCGGATAGCCGGTATGCCGGTAGTAAATCTTGTCGGCGCCCTTGTTCCCGGTCACTCGCAGCTTGCCGGCGTTTACGACGACAATGAAATCGCCGGTATCGACGTGCGGGGTGTACTCGGGCTTGTGTTTGCCGCGCAGCCGGCGCGCGATCTCGACTGCCACGCGGCCGAGCGTCTTTTCGCTGGCGTCGACGAGAAGCCAGTCGCGCCGCACTTCATGCGGCTTGGCTGAGAATGTCTTCATAGTGATTTTCACTGCGCCGCGGCAGCCGCCGCAAAAAGCGCGCGATTGTAGCCTCGATCAAGGGGGAGAGCATGGATTGCACCGTTCGCTGGAGCGGACCCGGGGCCATGAGTTTTCTGGCAGAGACCGGCAGCGGGCATCTGGTCGCGCTCGACGGCGCGCCGGACGGCGGCGGCCGCAACCTGGCGCCACGGCCGATGGAAATGGTTCTGCTGGGCACCGGTGCATGCACCGCTTACGACGTGGTCCTGATCCTGCAACGCGGCCGGCACGAGATCACCGGGTGTGACGTGCACCTGCACGCCGAACGCGCGACAGACGATCCGAAGGTCTTTACGCGTATCGAGTTTCGATTCGTCGTGCGCGGTCGCAAACTGCGGCACGACGTGGTCGAGCGCGCGGTCCGGCTATCGCATGAGAAGTACTGCTCGGCTTCGGCGATGCTTGTCAAGACCGCGACGTTTTCGCACGCGGTCGAAGTGATTGACGAAGATGCGCGCGAGGTTTAGCGGGCGCTACTTCTTGTCGGCAGTGGTCGCTTCATAAACGACAATGGCCATGCCGCTCATGAAGATAACGACTGCCGCGACGACGAACCAGACCATTAGAGACGCCCCAATTCTTCCATCCGACGATAAGCCGCACGATTCACAACAATGATGCCGGCCGTAGCAGCAACAACGGCCACAAAAGCCAACACAAGCAGGACAACATCAGCGGTACCAAAATTCTGCGCCAGCCACGCGATCAACGACACGTCAATGACGATGAGCGCTCCAAAGACAACTTTCAGCCACCCCAGGATTTCCTTGATGCGGTCGATTTGAGACACGGTCGATTCTAGTCGCGATGATCGCGTTGTTCTAGATCCGGTACGCCGTCACCGTCATCACCTTCGCCGCCAGGCGCATCGCGAGTTTCGCCGGCCACGGCAATTCAGGACCGCCGAGTTCCGCCGCCGTGTGCGCGTGATGCGTTTCGTCTCGCCGCATCTGCTCGACGATCGCGCGCGACTCGCGATCATTCACGGACAGCCTTTCGAGATGATCTGTAAGGTGCTGCGCGACCTGGCGCTCCGTCTCGGCCATAAAGCCAAGGCTCGCTCGATCACCGAGCTTTGCAGCCAGCAGTCCGATCGCGAAGGCGCCGCTGTACCACAGCGGATTGAGGATCGACGGGCGGCCGCCGAGCGCTTCGATCCGGCGGCGCGTCCAGTCGAGATGGTCGATCTCCTCCTGCGCCGCGCGTTCGAAAGACGCGCGCAACTTGGGATCGGTGGTGCCGATCGCATGCGCTTCGTACAGTGCCTGTGCGCATATCTCGCCCACATGATTGACGCGCATCAACGCGGCGGATTCTTCGCGCTCGGAGTCTGACAGCGGGGGCGCTTCGACGTCTTCTTCTGCCGGCGACACTCTCTCGGCGCGAGATTCGCTGTACAGGGTCGCAAGCGCGCGGCCCGCAACGCTCAGCAATTCATCGGTCAGCGACTCGGTTCGCATTTGCGCTCGGGGACATCCATCAATCCCACACGGAGGGGATGAGTCGTCTTGCTTGTTGCGCTCAAGCCACAGGAAACGCGCCGGAGACTAACAAAACCGCGGCGAAGCTTTGCCCCGGTCATTCGATTTTGCTCAAATGTCCGCCGACTTCCCTGGCATCGCTTTGGGAGTTCTGGCGGGAAGCGAAGTCAGCGCCAGGAA
>Ga0187892_10003221_pt1 | contig 30253 bp, 26 predicted proteins | sample MA1701073metaG_FD_139345 | JGI IMG/M metagenome (GOLD analysis project Ga0187892, IMG submission 139345) | Bio-ooze microbial communities from a basaltic lava cave in the Kipuka Kanohina Cave System on the Island of Hawaii, USA - MA170107-3 metaG ...
TCCCACCCTTGGCCCAACGTGCGTTTTCGCCGCCTTCACCCAAGGCAGGAGCCGTGTGCGGTAACTCCGCTCGCACGGATCTGTACGGGGGGTGCCTCGTGAGAGGCATCCCTACCGTAACTTTATTTAAACCATCGCGGCGGCGATGAGGACGGCCGATTCGGTGATCTCGACCAGCGCTCCGGCCGTATCACCGGTCGCACCACCGAGGCGGCGGAGCATGGCGGCGCGCAGTAGCATAAACGTGGTGAATACGGACGCCAGCATCCACAAACCATTAGTGCCCATGGTCATCGGGATGGCGGCCGCGATAACGAGCACGACGATGACCGCCGGCCGGCGCGGAAGCGCTCGGGCGTGAACCTCCCCCAAGCCGCCGGGCCGGACGTAGGGCGTAGTAAGAAACAACGCCAGCAACGCGCCGCGTCCGAGCACGGGCGCAAGCACCAGCGGTAACGGTTGAGCGGCCAGCGCTTCCAACGCGGCGAGCTTGACGAGCAAGACCAGTATGAGCGCCACCGCGCCCGCCGGACCGCAGGCCGGATCCTTCATGATCGCCAGGCTGCGTTCGCGATCCCCCTGCCCCCCGGCCCAGGCGTCGGCGCTGTCGGCCAGCCCATCGAGGTGCAGCGCGCCGCTCATCAATACCCAGGCGGCCAGAAGGATCGCGGCGTGCAGCAGGCTGCTGCCATCTCCCATCGCCCAAGCCAACGCGGCCAGGGTGAATCCTAGCAGGAGACCGACTAAGGGGTAATAGAGCAGGGACCGGCCAATGTCTTGTTCGCAGGGCGCGTCCGGCAAGCGCACCGGCAGCCGGGTCAGAAACTGCAATGCGATGAGGAAGGTTTGCAATCGCTTCACGGCGTCACAGGGTCCCGCAATCGCACCTGCATCGTACCGTCTGCATTGACGCGGCCGCACAGCCGGTGCAGCGAAGCGGGTGGGACCTCAATCTGCAACGATTTCTCGATCGGTTTTCCCAATGCCTGGCAGAGCAGGATGCGGATCGGTCCGCCGTGGGTGATGAGCAGCAGGCGCCGATGGCGATATTGCGTTATCACGGCTTTCAGGGTGCCAAGCGTGCGTGCCTCAAGTTGCGATAAGGTTTCCGCGCCCGGAGGTGTATAGTTAAGCGGGTCCTGCCAGAAACGGGTCAGCGCTTCGGCATCGATGGCCGCGAGATCAGCGGCCGTGCGTCCTTCCCAGACGCCGAAGTGCATCTCCCGCAAGCCCTGCTTGAGCTCGATCGGCAGCGAGCGGCGCCGCGAAAGCTCACGGGCGAAACCGGCGCAGCGTGCGAGGGGAGAGCTGACGATGCGGTCCCAATAGACGTCCTCGGGGAGGGCCGCCCACATCCGCGCCCAGCCCTCGGCGGTGAGCGGATCGTCGCTGCTGCCGCGATAGCGCGCCCCGCCCACGGCTTCGCCGTGCCGCAGCAGATCCAAGAAAGTCATCGCGACACGCCTAGCGTTCCTTTCCGGAAACACCGGCCTCGGCAAAGGTGGCCATGTCTCGGTGCAAGGCACAGGCGAGCCGCAACAAGGGGACCGCGGCCGCGGCGCCGCTGCCTTCGCCGAGCCGCAGCCCGAGATCGAGGAGCGGTTGCGCGTCCATGGCCGCGAGCACCAGACGATGACCCGGCTCGGCCGAGCGGTGCGCGAAAATAAACCACTGGCCCGCGCCCGGATTAAGCCGCGCCGCCGCGAGCGCCGCGACGCTCGTGATGAAGCCATCCACAAGCACCGGTAAACCCAGCTGTGCGCACCCGAGATAGGCGCCCGCGAGCGCCGCGATTTCGAAGCCGCCCAGGCGCCGCAATGCCTCGTGAGGGTCGGCGAGATGCGCTTGATGCAGAACAAGCGCGCGCCGGATAACTTCCACTTTATGCGCAACACAGGCGGGAGCGAGCCCAGCGCCGGGCCCCGCGAGGTGTTCGGGCGGGAGGTCGAGCAGGGCGGAAGCCAGCGCCGCGGCGGCCGTGGTGTTGCCGATCCCCATCTCACCCCCGATGTAGAGCTGCGCCCCGGCGAGAAACGCGCGTTCGGCCGTGTCGCGGCCGGTGCGCGTTGCGCGCGCGCATTGCGCCGGGCTCATGGCCGGTACGCGGGTAAAATTTTCCGTGCCGGGACCGAGACGGCAGTCCAGTATGCCTTCGAGCGGCCCGGGATCGTTCACCGTGCCGAGATTGATGACTTCGAGGATTGCGCCCAGCTCCCGCGTCAGGACATTGATCGCGCCGCCCCCGTGGGCGAAGTTGCGTAGCATCTCCACGGTGACTCCTTGTGGAAAGGCCGAGACCTGCTCGGCGGCGACCCCATGATCGGCCGCGAACACCGTGACGTGCACGCGCTCTACGGCGGGCTTGGGCGTGCCCTGCAACGCGGCAAGCCGGATCGCGAGCGCCTCGAGTCGCCCCAGCGCACCCGGAGGCTTGGTCAACTGCAACTGGCGGTCCGCCGCCTCGCGGCCCGCCGCCGCATTCGGCGATACGACCGGTCCCCGAAGCCAGTCAATCGCATCATTCACAGCTCTTTTCCTTTCAACAGCCAGGGCAGACCGGCCAAGGTGAGGACAACGCGCTCGCACTGCTCTGCGAGCGCCTGGTGCAACCGCCCGGCCTCGTCCGCGAAGCGGCGGGTCAGGGCATCGAGCGGGACGATGCCGAGGCCGGTCTCGTTGCTCACCAGGATGAGGTGAGCCTCGATCTCGGGTAGCACGGCCAGTAGCGCGTCGCGTTCTTTCGCGAGTAACTCCTCGCCCGCGCATAGTAGCTGCGTGAGCCAGAGTGTGAGGCAGTCCACTACGGCACACCGGCCTTCCACCGCATGTACGCGCAGGGCGCCGGCGAGTGCGTAGGGTTCTTCCACCACCGTCCAGGCGGCCGGACGCCGCTTCCGGTGCAACTCGATACGGCGGCGCATCTCCTCGTCGCCCGCGATCGCAGTGGCGACATAGGTCACCGGAAGCCTGCTTTGCAGGGCGAGTGTCTCCGCGAGCCGGCTCTTGCCGGAGCGCACCCCGCCCAGGATCAGTGTCTTCAATGTCATCCAGCGCTAAAAGGTTTTCAAGTACTCGATGAGTGCGGTTTTCTCCTCCCCGGAGAGGTGGGTCCCGAACTCGTGCCCTTGATTTGCGTTGCCTCGCTTGCTGACGTCGTGGCGCGTCCCGATGCGCTCCGCCTCGGGCCCCTGCGCAATGAACCCGATGCGCTCGGGATCGTAGACATCGTAGCCGCGATAGAAAACGCGCGGCCGCTTTGCCGCCGCGTCCAAGAGATCGCGCAAGGTCGGCACCGAGCCGTTATGGAGGTAAGGCGCGCGCAGCCAGATCCCGTCGAGGTGCGGCACCTTGTAACCGATGAGATCCTCTTCCACGAGGCCGCGGCGTTCGATGCCCATGCCCGCGACCGTCCGGTTGGTCTTGACGGCGGCATTTCTGTTCCAGCGATCCAAGCGGCCGCGGCTGGTCCCGATTTCGACCAGCGGCAGCGGCCGGCCGACCCGGCCGCTGTCCTCGGCGTGGCAGAATGCGCATTGCGCATCGAACACGGCCTGTCCGTCAGCGGCCTTCGCGGTGTCGATCGGAAACGGGAACCCGGGCGGCGGGGTGCGTTTGGCGTAGTCCGTGATCCATTGCACCTCCTCGATAAGCTCCTCGGTATCATGCGGCGCGTCGCCCAAAAGCCCGAGCGCTGAATCCATGACGACGGTATACGCATCCCAGGTGTCGCCGGCGAGGTTCATGCGTTGCGGATCGCTGTCGGCGGGCGTCGAGTCGTATTTCTTGAGGTTCCAGATCGCTGGAAAGTCGGCCGGGCCGAAGGTGTCGTCACTCGGGTTCAGGGAATACGTAATGAGGTTTATGGCATCGTCCCGGCCGCGTCCCCAGTCGGGGACATCGGTGCGGTAGATCGACGGATACTGCGACTCGCGTTCCAGCAAGCGCTGCCTGATGGCCGGGATGACGAAAAAACGGTACATCAGCGTGTCGATCCAATCGAGAAAGGTAACGTTTTCGATCTCCTGCAGGATATTGTCACTGTTGAAGCGCGGGTCCTTGGCGCAATCGATCACGAACCGCAAGAATGCCTGGATATTCGTCGTGTGACCCGGTCCCAGCGGCGCAAACACGGGCTTGGCATCCGGTGCGGTCCGATAACGCGCGGTGTGACACAGGGCGCAGTTGTTGGCGACGCGCGGAAAACCGAAGGTCTTTTTCGTGAACCCGATGGGTAACTCCTGTCCTTCCTCCCAAGGCAGGCCGAGCGCGGCGTAACCGCCCGGGCCCGGAAGCTTTTCGGGAAACATCCGCGGCAGGACGTAAAAGATCCAGTACGGAATACCCGCATCCCGCTCCGCCCCGATCGAGCCATACATGAAGCGCGTCGCGTCGTCGCGCCGCACCCAATCCGGTTGCGGATGCTCGCGAAATCCGCGCTCCCAGGCGATGTAACCCACGACGCCGACCAGAGTCAAAAGCATCGAAAGAACAATCCCGATCCGCTTTGAACCGGTCTTCGTGATGATACTCATCGGTCGCGGCTAAAAGGTCTTGAGATACTCGAGTAACGCGTTTTTTTTGTCCGAGGACAATTCGGTGCCGTATTCGGCTCCTTCGTGCCCCTGATTGCCGTTGCCCGGGAACCGGGTATCAAAGGTGAAGAACTTTGTGCCGGCCGCCTCGGGTAGATCGGAGCGAAATCCCATGTTCTGCGGGTCGTAGACATCATTGCCGCGATAGAACACCGCCGGCCGGTTGTCGCTCGGTTCCAAGAGATCGCGCAGGCTTGGCACCGAGCCGTTGTGCAGATAGGGCGCGCGCAGCCAGATCCCGTCGAGCGGCAGGTTAGCGTAACCGTGGGTTTTGTGAAAATGCGTCCAGCGATAGGTGTTCTCTTCCTCCGCCTGCACGGCCGCCAAGCGTCCGCCGCCGCCCGCTCCCTCGGTGGTTTGCGCTCCGCCGGCGCCGAAATCGGCACTGCAGGGTTGCCGCGCCTGCCCGGCAAAGACCGTGGCCTGGTTGACGGCGAGCTCCTCGGTGAAATTGTCCAAGCGGTAGCGGTCGGTACCTATCTCGTCGATCGGGGTGACAAATCCGACCCGCCGGCCCGTGAAGTCTTGCCCGTTAAGACCGTGGCAATCCGCACAGTAGCGGCGGTAAAGCGGCTCGCCGCGGTTCGCTAGAGCGTTGTCGATCGGAAAGATATCGTCGTAGTTCGGGGGGGTGAAATCGAGCAACCAGCTCTCGATGCGGCATAGGGCTTGATGGTCGATGCTCGGTGGCAAGGCCCCGGTGCTGATAACGGCGCTCAAGTGGCGCTCCTTGCCGCGATCGTTATTGCCGTCCCAATGCAGCTCCATCTCGCGCCCGTCCGAGCGCTTCCTGCGCGGCCCTTGCAACCAGATCGACGGGAAGTCCGCGGTGCCTAGGCTCCGCGGGTCCACCTGTCGCTCGGTCCGCCAATCGGGCAGGTGCTCCCAAGGCATGTTAAAGAGACCCTTGGCATGGCTGAACGTGTCACCTCGGCCGGGCCCCCACTGCGGTTGGCGGTACGAGAAACCGAGCCTGCCCGCGAGCCACTGCCCGCGCTCGCGCATGCGCGCGATGGCGGCCGGATAGACGCCATAGCGATCGATCCAGCTTAGTTCGCCCCCGAGGGCCCGGATTTCGGGGATCAGATCGCGCTTGGAAAAGCGCTTGTGCCCAGCGCACTGGAAAAAGAAATGCTCGAAAGCGTAGAAGTTAAAGCGATGGGCCGGCATCCCGAGGACTAAGACCGCCCGGTCATCGGGAGTTTTACGCACCGTGCCCGCGTGGCAAGCCGCGCAGTTTAGGAACACCCGATCCACTCCGAGATACCGGCGCTTGGAAATACCGGCCGGGAGATCGCGTTCCTGACCGCTGCCGTCATGCTCATAGACAAGCCCCAGCGCTTTGTACCCCTCGCGGGAAAGCTGTCTGCGGGCTTCCGTGGCGCCAGCTTCATCGCTCATGTAGGCCGCGGCTCGCGTGAGATAATCCTGCGCCAAGCTGCCGCCGGCGACTTCGGTCAAGGACTCGGCGCAGACCAGCGGGGCCGCCTGCCAGATCCAGTACGGAATTCCGAGATTGACTTCGGCTCCCGTGGAACCGTACTTAAAATGCTCTTCGATGTCTACATACCTGACGGCGCGGTTCGGGAGCAATCGGTACGCGGCATACCCGGTGGCTAGCAACACCACCGAGGCGATCACCGCGGACAGTATCGCCCATGCCTTGCGCAGCGTGGCGCCCGCGGCGCCCGGAACTTTTTTAGGCGGTTGTTCTTCTGCCATTGCCAGCCTCCCGGCGCGTATAGGCATCAACGCCGGAGCGTTCCCGATAATAACGTTGTCGTGTGCGATGATCGAGGAAAATGTTAACTATGTCACAACGCGCCGGCGGCCCGCGGCGCAACAGCACCCGAGGCGACGTAGCCCCGGTCCTTAATCAACGTTAAAATCGACCGCTTGATCCTGGTATTTTTTCCCAATCCGTGCTCAACCACATGCATTTACCGAAATCTGCGATAATGATTATTCTCCTGCTAATAGTCCTCCTGCCACACGGCGTGTACGCGAAGGAGATCGTGGGGCGGCTGGAGAGGATCAAGCTCTACCCCGGAGAGATGATCTTGAAAGCGAAGATCGATACCGGGGCGAAGAACTCCTCCGTCAACGCCCGTAACATCGATGAATTTACCCGCGACGGAGACCCCTGGATGCGTTTCGAGGTCAGTGATCGGCATGGCCACAAGGTCAAGATCGAACGGCAATTGGAGCGCCGGGCGCGGATCCGGCGGCATTTCGGCAAACTGCAAACGCGGCCCGTCGTGGTGCTCGGCGTCTGTATGGGCGATATATACAAGGACGTCGAGGTGAATCTGGTCAATCGCAAAGGCTTTCTCTATCCGATGTTGATTGGGCGGAGCTTTCTAAAGGAGAATATACTAGTCGACGCGACGCTTACCTATACCCGCGAACCAGAGTGCAAAGGGGTGGGCCCGGGTGGGTAGCCGCCATGTTTATATTTTATCATCCCTACTGACGCTCCTCGGCGCGGGTCTTTTTTTATACAAGATCTTAGTCTTGGGTTTCCCGATCGTTCCGGGCGAAAAGTCCGATCTCTGGGATGTCGAGGTGCGTATCAGCTTCGTGGCGCGCGGCGGTCCGGTGAAGGTGTCGATGTATATTCCGCGGACCTCGCCTCGGCTTGCGGTCGTGGACGAAAATTTCATCTCGCGAGGCTTCGGTCTCACGACGACGCTCGTCAACGGTAACCGCCAGGCGGCGTGGGCGATCCGCAAGGCGAGCGGACCGCAGGCGTTGTATTATCGATCCTCGGTTCAGGCACTGGAACCGGCAGAAGAGGAGACCATCGCCAAGAAACCCGAGAGCCAACCGCCGCCCCCCCTCGAAGGTCCGTATCTCGCGGCGGCGGAAACCCTGCTGAAATCCGTGCGTGAGCAATCCGCGGACCTCGATACGATGGTCGCACAACTGATCAAGCATCTGTGGGAGCCGCACAATGACAGCAACGCGGCGCTGCTTACCGGTCCGCGGCCCGATCGCGACCGCGTTGCGGAGGCGGCGCTGCGCGTGCTGGCGCTCGCCGAAATCCCGGCGCGGCTGCTTCAAGGCGTAAGGCTCACGCTCCAAAGCGGCGAAGCGCCGATGTTGTCATGGTTGCAGGTTTATGCCGAGGGGCGATGGAGCTCCTTTGATCTCGGCACGGGCGAGACCGGTTTACCGGGCGATTACCTAGTATTCGCGATCGGGCCCGAACCGCTGGTCAAGGTAAAGGGGGGGGACAAGGTTCACTACACGATCGCGGTCCGGCGCACCGAGGCGGGCGGTCTCGAGGCCGCGGCCTTGCGAAGCCGCATCGTCAATCCTCAGCTCCTGGAATTCTCCTTGCTGAGCCTGCCGATGCAAACTCAGAGTGTCTACCGGGTCTTGCTTGCGGTGCCGGTGGGCGCCTTTCTATTGCTGATCATGCGCAATATCGTGGGGATCAAGACCTTCGGCACCTTCATGCCGGTGCTCATCGGACTCGCCTTCCGGGAGACGCAGTTGCTTTGGGGATTGGTCCTGTTCTGCGCCGTGGTGGCCTTGGGGCTCAGCGTGCGATTCTATTTCGAGCGCCTGCAGCTGCTCCTGGTCCCGCGGCTCGCCGCGGTACTGATCGTGGTGGTGTTGCTCATGGCGGCGCTCAGTATCGTCAGCCACCATCTGGGCCTGGAACGCGGGCTCTCGGTCGCCTTGTTCCCGATGGTGATCATGACCATGACCATCGAACGCATGTCGATCGTATGGGAAGAACGCGGGCCGGCCGAGGCGATTCAGCAGGGACTCGGCAGTCTGATCGTCGCGGCCTTGGCTTACCTGGCCATGGCCGCCGCCTACACCGAGCACCTGATGTTCGTGTTTCCGGAACTATTGCTCGTGCTCCTCGCGGGGTCGCTGCTTTTGGGTAAATACACAGGTTATCGTCTCGTTGAGTTAAGGCGCTTCAAGGCCCTCGCCTCGCCGCGGCCATGATATTCGGCACCGTTCGGCGCCTGCGGGAGGCGGGCGTGCTGGGGCTCAACGAGCGCAATAACCGCTACACGCTGGCGTACAACCCGCGGCATCTCTATCCCTTGGTCGATGACAAGCTCCGGACCAAGCAACTGGCCTCGAAGGCCGGGCTTTCCGTACCGGAGCTCTACGGCGTGATTGAGATCGAACACCAGATAGAAGATATCCATGACGCCCTCGCAGGGCATTGGGAATTCGTGATCAAACCCGCCCAAGGCAGCGGCGGAGACGGCGTGCTGGTCGTGGCCGGGCGGGCCAAGAACATGTACCGATTGGTGAGCGGCGTCATCATGGACCGGTCCCAGCTAGCCCATTACGCATCGAACATACTGAGCGGTCTCTTCAGCCTCGGCGGTCACCCCGACAAGGCCCTGATCGAATACCGCGTGCAGTTCGACCCCTTGTTCGGGGCGATCAGCTACCAGGGCGTTCCGGATATCCGCATCGTGGTGTTTCAGGGCTTCCCGGTCATGGCCATGGTGCGCCTGCCCACGCGCCTCTCCGACGGCAAGGCCAATTTGCATCAGGGCGCCATCGGCGCCGGTGTAGATATCGCGACGGGGCGCACCCTGACCGCGGTGTGGCGCAACGAGGTCGTGACCGAGCACCCCGACACCGGCAATCCCGTCACCGGGCTCCAAATCCCGCACTGGGATCGACTGCTCGGGATCGCGGCCCAAGCCTATGATCTCACGGGCTTGGGTTATGTGGGGGTCGATATAGTGCTCGATCGCGACAAGGGACCCTTGCTCTTGGAGCTGAACGCACGTCCAGGTCTCAACATCCAAATCGCCAATGGCGCGGGTCTCCTTCCCAGGCTGCAACTCATCGAGCGGATCGCCGCTCGGACTTATGCCGTGGAAGAACGCGTCGCGTTTGCGAAAGACCGTATGGCGGCGCGAGCATGACTTTGGCGAGCTGACGGGGTCAGGAGGTGCGATGTGCAACGGCGCGCACAGCACGCCCTACATACTGCAGTACTGTTCCTTTCGACAAAAACGGGCGTTTATTTTCCCTATGCCCCGTTCACGGGAAGTAGATGCGTAGTCCGAATTCCAATAGCACTGCGTTGTTTTCGATGGTTACAGTGCGTTCGCCTAAAATAGCATCGCTAGCGAAGGGAACGGTATATCTCGCCTCCAGGTTGAGGGCAACATTCTCGGCCAAGAAATAATCGACCCCGGCCCCAAAAGAGCCCACCGGACCATTTGATGTAGTCTTGTCAATAGGAAAGGTTGTCTCTGGGTGGCCAGGGTTGTTGACATTGGTCCACCCCAAACCGGCACCTGCGATGGCATAGGGAACAACGCGGTCGTCCAGGAGAGGATAGCGCCATCGCAGCTGGATAAGAACATTCCATAAGGCATATTCCGCGACCTCGCCAAAGCCGGCCGCGCCCAGGTTGGTCTCGTACTGCTCGCCCGTCAGTTCTATGCCCCAATGTTTGCTGAGATTAACGCCGACCGCACCGCTCCAGTCCAGAACCGTGTTATCCAGAATTTCAAGCGCCGCGGGCGAGCCAGTATTGGTAAAGAAGGCGCCGCCGGTGCGCAGGACCACGTAAGCGCGCCACCGATCGCTGTCAGCCGCGCGGGGTACTTGCTCGGTTGCCCCGCCGAGGCCGTCGAAGAACAACCGTATACCAGCGGACAAGAGCGTATTCTCAAGGTCGAGGTCTTTATTCTGGCCGGAAACGACGACGTCGTTCTCAAATCCAACTATGTGCTTTAGTTCAACGCCAAGCGCCAGGTTGCGCGCGACAAAGTACTCCAAACCCATGCCCACAGCGCCTATTAACGAGGTTTCTAGAGCCCCTCCGAACGGAACATCAAATTCCCTTTCGCGGTCGTTGAATTCACCGATACCGAGGCCCACGCCTGCTACGAGATAGGGAACAAGCCTGTCGCCGAGCAGGGGATAACGAAGCCGTACCTGTCCGAGGACTTGCCATATCGCGTATTCCCCTATTCTTTCGTTAGCGGATCCGTTCAGGTCTAAGGCATTCACGGCGGTCTCAATGTAATCAACGTCAAGTTCCATGCCCCAGTATCTATTCAAGTTCGCACCGAAGGCAAAGTGCTGAAACGGCCACTGAGAGGGATTTTCAAGCTCGATCCCTGGCACGGAATCCGGGTTAGAGAAATGGCCACCACCCAAGCGCAATGCAAAGTACGGTCGAACCTTATTGGAATCGGCGGCGTGAGAGCTGCCGCTGGCCAAGACAGAGACGGAAATTAAGACCGCCAGTGAGAAAAACTTACGGTAGAGGGGGCAGGACAACTTTGGGAACAGGACAATCGGGAGGAGCGTCCGAGTCGCGAAAATAGACTCATTCATTGTTTTCCTCCTTGCTTTTGACGGGGTACCGAAGGTTACTCTGGTGTGGTGGTCGTGCTAAGGCCTTGATGGTTGTCTTCTTGCTGACCCCGCCTCTGACAGGACAGTGCCTAATTCTTTCTAGGACGAGGATTTGACCTACGAGCCAAAGTCACTCCACGAAACTACAGTGGAGGGCCTTGTAAGTCAAACGACCGTATTCTTTACCGTTCTCAGGGCCGTAGCGATGAGCGTCTTGATCCTGCTGCACTTGCACCGAGCCGGACATCGATTTTGATGCTATCTTAGCATGGTGGTTTGGCAGCCGGGCTAATAAAATTGGGAGGGCAGATGACCGCGTTACTATTCCTTCTAGCCGTGATCGGGAGTTTCGGCGCCCTCGCCTATTTCGCCGCGCCCTTGTGGGCGTGGACGGCGGGGATGGCGCTGGCCGTCGCGCTGGCTTCCTTGCAGCTCCCGGGGTTCCTAGCCGCGGTACTCTGGCTATTATGGTTATCCGTCGCCCTGGCGAATATTCCCCTCGTGCGCCGTTATCTCTATAGCGCGCCGTTGCTGCGGCTGTATCGCCACAAGCTCCCAGCGATGTCCACGACGGAACGCGAGGCGCTCGAGGCCGGTAATGTCTGGTGGGACGCCGAGCTGTTCTCGGGCCGGCCCGAATGGCAGCGGTTGCTGGAGTTACCGAAACCCTCCTTGACGCCCGACGAACAGGCTTTCCTCGATGGCCCGGTCGACGAGCTTTGCCGCAGGATTGATGACTGGCGGATCACGTATGAGCTGCACGATTTGCCGCCCGAGATATGGGAGTTTGTCAAAGCGCACCGCTTCCTCGGCATGATCATCCCCAAGAACTACGGCGGGCTCGGGTTCTCGGCGCAAGCTCACTCCGCGGTGGTCGCCAAGGTCGCATCGCGAAGCGGCAGCGCGGCGGTCACGGTGATGGTGCCGAACTCGCTCGGACCGGCGGAGCTCCTCATGCATTACGGCACCGAGGCCCAGAAAAGCCATTACTTACCCCGGCTCGCCGAGGGCCGGGAGATCCCGTGCTTCGCCTTGACCAGTCCCTACGCCGGCTCGGACGCCTCGGCCATCCCCGACCGCGGCGTGGTCTGCCAGGGCGAATACCAAGGGCAAAGCGTCCTCGGAATTCGCGTCACCTGGGAGAAACGCTATATCACCTTAGCGCCCGTGGCGACGGTCTTGGGCCTCGCGTTTCAGCTCCACGATCCGGAACATCTGGTGGGAACCAAGGACAATGTGGGCATCACGCTTGCGCTCATTCCCACGAACCATCCCGGGGTCCGCATCGGCCGCCGGCACTTTCCGCTCAAGCTGGCGTTTCAGAACGGCCCGACCGCAGGGGAGGACGTGTTCATCCCGATGGACATGGTCATTGGCGGCCGCGAACGGCTCGGCCAAGGCTGGCGCATGCTGATGCAACGCTTGGCCGTGGGACGCTCTATCTCCCTGCCGGCGCTCGCCGCCGCCGCGGTTAAGTATTGTGCTCGCTACGCCGGGGCTTACGCCAGGGTGCGCAAGCAATTCAAGCTGCCGATCGGCCGCTTCGAGGGGATCGAGGAACGCTTGGCGCATATCGCCGCCGAGGCCTATGCGGTCGAGTCGGCGCGCCGGATCACGGCCGTGGCCTTGGATCACGGCCAAGAGCCGGCGGTAATTTCAGCTCTCCTGAAATACCAATCCACCGAACGCCAACGACGCGTGGTCAACGACGCCATGGACATTCTCGCCGGCCGGGCCATTTGCGAGGGCCCGAGTAACTACATGGCTAATGCGTATCAAGGCGTACCAGTCTCCATCACGGTCGAGGGCGCTAATATTCTCACCCGCAGCCTCATCGTGTTCGGCCAGGGCGCCATTCGCTGCCATCCCTGGTTATATAAGGAGATCCGGGCCGCCCTGGGATCCGATCAGCAGGCTGGGCTCGCCGCTTTTGATGAGGCGCTCGCGGGCCACCTCGGTTTCTTCCTGCGGAATCTGGCTCAGGCGTTCGTGCATAACCTCACCCGCGCCCGCTCGGTGACAACACCGCAGGCGGGACCGGCCGGCCGCTGGTATGCGGAGATCGGGCGTCTCAGCGCGAGCTTCGCGCTCAGCGCGGATCTCGCGCTGCTGTTGCTCGGCGGCGAGCTCAAGCGCCGCGAGCATCTTTCCGGACGCTTCGCGGACATTCTCGCGGAGATGTATTTTCTAAGCTGCGTTCTCAAACGCTTCGAGGACGAGGGCCGACAAGCCGGCGATCTGCCCTTGGTCGAGTATATAGGCGCCGCTGCCGTCGCCATCATCGAACAGCGGCTCGCGGAAATCCTGGCGAATTTCCCATCGCGCCCTCTGGGTTGGCTGTTACGCCGCATCGTGTTCCCTTGGGGACGGCAGAGCCGGCCGGCCGACGACCGGCTCACGCACCAAGCGGCGGGCCTGCTACTCGAAGCCTCCCCCGCGCGCGACCGGCTGACGGCCGGCATCTTCGTAAGCCGTGCGCCCGACGACATCACCGGCCGTATCGAGCATGCCTTCGAGCTGGTTCCGGACGCGGAAAGTATCGAGGCACGCATCAAGGCCGCGATCAAGGGTGGCGCCATCAAAGTGACCGATGAGCACTCGGCCCGCGCCGAGGCCCTGAACGCGGGGATCTGCTCGGCGGAAGACATGCGATTGCTCGAAGCTTGGGATCGGGCAGTACGCGCGGCGATCGATGTCGACGATTTCGCGCCCGAGGCGTTAGCGCCGTTGGCGCAGCGCGGATGAGCCGCGCCCGTGGCTTTCCTCACCATCGGGTCTACGGCGGAATATTAATATACTTCGCGGGCGGGGTATGAACCCCGCCCTTGACCAAAGGGGAGAGTTGCACTACTCCCCTTTGGAAACCCCAATGCTAAAATGCCCGCCGCAATGGCGGGATATTACTGAATAAAAAATACGAGGTCTCATGCATGTTGACTGGTTATATAACGCTTCCTTGGTGGGGCTATGTGCTGGTCACCTTGGGGTTGACGCACATAACGATCGTATCGGTGACCATTTTTTTGCACCGCCACCAAGCTCATCGAGCGTTGGACTTGCATCCAGCCGCCGCGCATTTCTTTCGCTTCTGGCTTTTTGTGACCACCGGGATGGCCACGAAGACCTGGGTCGCGGTGCACCGCAAGCACCATGCGTTTGTGGAAACTCCGGACGATCCTCACAGCCCGCACAACGTGGGCATAAGAAAACTGCTGTCGAGCGGCGCTGAAGCGTATGGGGAAGCGTATACGCGACATCCCGAAATTCTCGCGATCTATGGACACGGCACCCCCAGCGACTGGTTGGAAAGGTACCTCTACGGCCGCACGTATAGCTCTTGGCTCGGGGTCGTCCTACTAGGAATGGTTTATGTCCTTGCGTTTGGGCCCATCGGCCTCACGATGTGGGCGATACATATGATGTGGATCCCGTTCTTTGCCGCCGGAGTCATCAATGGGTTGGGTCATTGGTGGGGCTACCGCAATCATGCCTGTCCCGATGCTTCCACCAACCTTATCCCTTGGGGTATCTTAATCGGCGGAGAAGAATTGCATAACAATCATCATGCCTTCGCCAGTTCCGCGAGGTTTTCCAGCCAACCATGGGAATTCGACATCGGTTGGTGGTATATCCGCGCACTCCGTGCTCTCGGTCTCGCACGCGTGAAGAAAATCGCGCCCCGCTTGTATCGGGATCCTCGGAAATCGCTGATCGATGAGGACACCGTCCGAGCGGTCTCAAGCTGTCGCTTGCAAGTGCTCTGCGACTATACCAAACACGCCTTCCAGCGAGTATACCGAGAACAATGCGAATCCGAGGATCCAACGAACCGTCCTAAGCGGTTTCTCACGCGCTCGCAGAGTCCGAAAGATACCGATGTCCAGCAGCGGCTTGCGCAGGGACTCCGGGACAGTGCAATACTTGCAAAGGTTCATCACTTCCAAACTCGCTTGCAAACCATCGCTCAGGAAACGCCCGTATCATTAGAGCAACAGCGGCAGCTCCAAGAGTGGCACCAGCAAGCAAAAACGAGTGGCGTTGCGGCGCTCGAGCAATTTTCCAAGAAATTGCTCAGCTATTCCTTGCAACCGGGCACAGCGCAGATCGTCCGCCGGCCGCTTACTTCGTAATGCGAATAGGGTTATAGTTACAGCATCACGATGTTGGGAGGACGCGCGATGCTGACTCGCTCTTGCACTTCTCGTGGAACGTTATTGTGGGTGACGCTGGGTGTGGCTTTGGCTTCGCCCGGCCTCTTGGCCGAGATGTACAAATGGGTCGATGATGAGGGACAGGTCCAATACTCGCAGTCGCCGCCCCCAGGCCGACCGGCCCAGGCCATCAAACCTCCTCCGAAAGTCGATTCCAAGGCCGCCCGCGAGAAACTGAAGCAACAACTTCAGGACTTCGAAGTGCGGGGCGATAAACGGCAAGAACAAATGGAAGCCGATCAGAAGAAAGAAGCGGAAGCGGGTGAACACAAGGCGGCTTGCGAAGCGGCGCGCGAGCGCTTAGCGAAGCTTGAGGGCAAGCCTAGGATCCTGCAATACGCGGAAGACGGAAGCAGCAAGCGGCTTACCGAGGAAGAGCGCCAGACGGCTATCGCCGAGGCTCGCAAAAAGACCGAGAAACATTGTGCGCCTTGATCGCGTTCTCGCAGTGACCGCCGGCGAGTCCTCCCGAGTCTCCTAAGGAAACTCTGATATCCGTCGTGAGCAGTTGCAGATGCAACGCGCAGCAGATTAAACCTCATCGGTGTCAACCTGGCCGGAGAGCCACCGGTGGATGTGCGACCAGGACATCCCCACCGCCAGGACCGCACTGATGATAATAAGCACCAAATGGGTCATCGTCCGCAGGTTGCTGGCCGAAAACAACTCCCATTCGATCATTAACCAGATCAAACCCGCGCAAAACGCGACGGCGAGCACGACGCCAACGATCCCCAATGACCGCCGGGTCGCCTGGAGAAATACGACCCAGCCGATAAGCAGAACGACACCGGCAAGGAACTTCAATGGGGCCGGACCACCCCCTGGCATCTCTGAGCCGCCGAAAACGGGAGAGAGCGCCCAGTGATAGAAGGAATAGCCCTCGGGATTGTAGGTCGCGTACACCAGCGCGGCCGCGCCCAAGAACCGAAATAACAAACCCCACCACGTGAATTGTTCCGTTTGCATGCGCCCTCCGCGCTAGTTTAACGTCGCTACGGCGCTTACTTCGCGCACGAACGCGAACTCGCCGTCGCGCACCTCGACCCGAACGGTGTCGCCCGGTCCGAAGCGACCGGCTAAGAGCTCGCGCGCCAGCGGTGTCTCCACCCGCACCTGAAGCGCGCGCTTCAACGGACGAGCGCCGTAGACCGGATCGAAGCCGGCCTGCCCGAGCTTGTCCAGCGCCTCGGCCGAAACCGATAACCCGATATTCTGATCGCGCAGCCGCTTGCGCAAGCGTTCCACCTGGATCTCGGCGATGGCCCGGATATGCACCGATTGCAAGGAGTGAAACACGACGATTTCGTCGATACGGTTGATGAATTCTGGCCGGAAGAAGTTCGCGACACTCTCCATTACCGCCTTGCGCATGCGCTCGTAATGTTCCTCCCCGGCCATCTCCTGGATGAATTGCGAGCCGAGATTCGAGGTCATCACGATGACGGTATTACGGAAGTCCACGGTCCTGCCGTGACCGTCCGTCAGCCGGCCGTCATCGAGGATCTGGAGTAAGACGTTGAAGACTTCCGGATGGGCCTTCTCGATCTCATCCAGCAGCACGACCGAATAGGGCTTTCGCCGGACCGCTTCGGTCAAATAACCCCCTTCCTCGTAGCCGACATAACCGGGCGGCGCCCCGATGAGGCGCGCCACCGTATGTTTCTCCATGTACTCGGACATGTCGATGCGCACTATCGCCTCTTCGGTATCGAACAGGAACTCGGCCAAGGCCTTGCACAGTTCCGTCTTACCTATTCCCGTCGGCCCCAAGAACAAGAAGGAACCGTAGGGGCGGTTGGGATCGGCGATCCCCGCCCGCGCCCGGCGTATGGCGTCGGCGACCACCGTCACGGCCTGGTCCTGACCGACGACCCGCCGATGCAGGGCTTCTTCCATGCGCATCAGCTTCTCGCGTTCCCCCTCGAGCATCCTGGACACCGGGACTCCGGTCCACTTGGAAACCACCTCGGCGATCTCCTCCTCGGTAACTTTGTCACGGAGCAGTGTCATTGCTTGCGTCTCCGCGGTCGCCGCCTGCTCGAGCTGCTTCGTAAGCTCGGGGATTCGCCCATATTGCAGTTCCGACATGCGCGCGAGATCACCCGCACGCCGGGCGTTCTCGAACTCAAGCCGTGCCTGCTCGAGCCGTTCCTTCACCGTATGCGTGCCTTGCAAGCGTGCTTTTTCCGCTTTCCAAACCTCTTCGAGATCGCTGTACTCCCGCTCGAGCTTTGTTATTTCGGCCTCCAGATTGTCGAACCTCTTCTTCGAGGCCGCATCCGCCTCTTTTTTCAGGGCCTCGCGTTCAATTTTTAATTGGATTAACCTTCGTTCGAGACGGTCCATCGCTTCGGGCTTCGAGTCGATCTCGATACTGATGCGGCTTGCGGCTTCGTCGATGAGGTCGATGGCCTTGTCCGGTAACTGCCGATCGGTGATGTAGCGGTGCGACAGGGTGGCGGCGGCGACGATCGCAGGATCGGTGATCTGCACGCCATGGTGTACTTCGTAGCGCTCCTTGAGTCCGCGTAATATAGCGATGGTGTCCTCGACGCTCGGCTCATCGACCAGGATCTTCTGAAAGCGGCGTTCCAAGGCCGCGTCCTTCTCGACGTACTTCCGATACTCATCCAAGGTGGTCGCGCCGACACAATGAAGCTCGCCGCGCGCGAGCGCCGGCTTGAGCATGTTGCCGGCATCCATGGCCCCCTCGGCTTTGCCGGCACCGACCATGGTGTGCAATTCGTCGATAAAGAGAATGATCTGACCTTCCTGTTTGGCCAGATCCTTGAGCACCGCCTTGAGCCGCTCCTCGAACTCACCGCGATACTTGGCGCCGGCGATGAGAGCGCCGAGATCGAGCGCCAATACCCGCTTGCCCTTGAGTCCTTCCGGCACCTCGCCGTTCACGATGCGCTGCGCCAGGCCTTCGACTATCGCCGTCTTGCCCACGCCCGGCTCACCGATCAAAACGGGGTTATTCTTGGTGCGGCGCTGTAATACCTGAATCGTTCTGCGGATCTCGTCATCGCGTCCGATGACCGGATCCAGTTTTCCGTCCGTTGCGCGCGCGGTCAGGTCGATCGTGTAGCGCTCGAGCGCCTGGCGTTGTTCCTCGGCGCCCGGATCCTGTACCTTCTGCCCCCCGCGCAAGCGATCGATGGCTTCGTTCAGGCGCCGCTTGTCCGCGCCTGCCGCCCGCAATAAATCACCTAGCTGACCGCGGCCCTCTAGCGCCGCCAGCACCCAAAGCTCGCTGGCGATGTACTGATCCTTGCGTTGTTGCGCCAGTTTGTCGGTGAGATTCAAGAGCCGCTCAAGCTCGCGCGAGATGTGGACATCGCCGCCCGTGCCTTCGACCCGAGGCAAGCTCTCCAGGGCGTCATCCAGCCGAGCGCTTAGGGCGTCGACATTGACCCCTGCTTGGCTGAGGAGATGCTGCACCGTTCCGTCTTCCTGATGGAGCAGCGCGGCCATGACATGCAGCGGCTCGATGAATTGGTGATCGCGCCCGACGGCGAGGCTCTGAGCATCCGCCAAGGCTGTTTGGAATTTGGTCGTCAGCTTATCCGAACGCATCGTGTAATGCTCCTTGAAATCATGCTTGCTGTTCAGATAAGGGCGAGGAGGCGATATTCAAGGGCGATGAGTAGCTTTCGCCGCACAAGCTTTCCCTTAAGGAAGCATCGTGCTCAATCCATACACGAGACCGATCCCGGCGCTCATGAGAAAAACCTGCTGCATCGACTCGCGCGGCTCGGTGCGTTGATGCAGGCCGGGGATCAGATCGGCGACCGCGACATAGATGAAGCTCGCGGCCGCGACCGCCAACACATAGGGGAGGACCGTGGCAGCGCCCGCAAGGCTGGCCCACGCGATGAGCGCCCCTACGACCGTGGCGAGGCTCACCGCGAGGTTATACCCGAAGGCCTGGCGGCGCGTGTAACCACTCTGCAGAAGGATCGCAAAATCCCCGACCTCTTGGGGGATCTCATGTGCGACCACGGCCAGGCTCGTCAACACGCCGAGCTTGTAATCGGTGAGAAACGCGGTAGCGATCAGGATCCCGTCGACGAAATTGTGGATTCCGTCGCCGATCAATATCAGCGTCCCGGCCGCAAGCCCGCGGCCGTTATTCGGAGAGTCGCTATGCCGCTCGCAGTGCTCCTCGTGGCAGTGACGCCAAATGACCATCTTCTCTAGAAGAAAGAACAACACCAGCCCGAACAAGACGCACAAAGTAATCAAATGAGAGTCTTCGCGCTCCACGGCTTCCAGGGCTTCCGGGAGCAACCCGAGAAACGCCGTTCCGAGCAAAGCCCCGGTCGCGAGGCTCACCAGATGCGGCAACAGTTGCGCACGCACGCGGTCGGGGGCCAGCAGGAACGCCGCGGCCGCCAGGACGCTCACGAGCCCGGCAAGCAAGCTGAAGGTGATGATTGGGACCAGGGTGTCCATTACTTCATCGCATCGAGGATCACAGCCAGCGCCTTACCCGCGCCTTGTATTGCTGGTAGGCGGGACCGAAGTTTCTTTCTAGATAGCGTTCTTCTCGAATTATCACGCCCCAGTGCATGAACCACAGTGCACCGGGCAGCAACAACACGGGCCAAAGCGAATTCAAAAGCCCGGCCGCGCCGAGATAGATTACTGTCAGCGCAAGATACAGCGGATTACGGGAAAATCGAAATGGTCCGCCGGTCACTAGAGCCGTCGTTTGCGCATACGGGTTAACCGGCGTGCGTGCGCGGCGGAAAGCCGAAAGTGCAAACACCGCTATCAGCAGGCCAAAAGCGATTAAGTACCACCCAACGAATGCGCTCATAGACTCCGGGAACAACGCAGTCGGCGAATATTTTTCTATGAGATAGCCGAGCGCAAAACCGCCGGCATAGATGAGCGGCGGCGGTGCGGCGACACCGGGTTTGTCTGGTATTTCTCGGTCCACGGATTGTTTGCCTCTAGGAATGCGGAAGTATGGAATACGCTACTTCCCAACGCGAAATTTTTTTACCGCCCTTATATCGACGGCTAAGCGCTGCATAGCGCCTACGCCCCTATTTAGCGGTCTGAGTTGGGCAGCGGATATTGGCAGGCAGACAAGTTGATCCGCTCACCTGCGGCGCGCAGCGAATGGCCTACCTGATCCGGCGCCCTCTCGATGACGAGGCTCTAAGCGATATCTGGCCTAGCCAGCGCTTGGGCAATGAGCGCTTCTATGGCAAGCGCGAGAACATGACGGGGCAGCGGCGCGAGGCGAGGTCCCTAGTCGCTTCGCCCGACGATCCGGTAGACGATGCCGGCCCCGACCGCACCCGCTATGGGAGCCACCCAGAAGAGCCAGAGCTGTTCGATGGCCCACCCGCCGACAAAGAGGGCGGGCCCGGTGCTACGCGCTGGATTGACGGATAGGTTGGTCACGGGAATGCCGATCAGGTGGATGAGCGTCAGCCCCAGCCCGATGGCGATCGGGGCAAACCCCTGCGGTGCGCGAGGGTCCGTCGAGCCTAGGATTATAATCAAGAACATAAATGTCAGCGTGACCTCGGCCACGAGTGCCGCCGCGAGCGAGTATCCACCCGGTGAATGTTCGCCATAGCCGTTCGAGGCGAACCCACCCAACTCAAAACCCACCTTACCCGTCGCGATCAGATACAACACCGCGGCACCCGCGACCGCTCCCAGCACCTGCGCGACCAGATACGGCCCCAGGTGCGCGGCCGGAAACCGTCCACCGACCCACAAACCAACCGAGACCGCCGGGTTGAGGTGACAGCCGGAGATGTGGCCGATGGCATACGCCATCGTTAGCAGGGTCAATCCGAAGGCGAAGGATACACCCAAGAATCCAATACCTAACTCTGGAAACGCGGCTGCGAGCACTGCGCTCCCGCAACCGCCGAATACCAGCCAGAAGGTGCCGATCAATTCCGCCGCTAGCTTGTTCACCATGGCAAATCCCTCCTTCTCTCGTCCAAGCCCTTAAGTGACTACCACACCGCCCCCTTCAACCGAATCGATCGGCCGTTCCCCACCGGCAAACCCGGCATATCTGCATTCCTCTCCCCTTCGAGGGTGAAGGGGAGATCTATCGGTTGACTTTGTGCCCTTTCAAAAACTACTTGACGATAAAGTCGACACGGCGATTTTGATACCGGCCTTCCTCGGTGTCATTCGACGCGATGGGGTTGCCTTTCCCCATACCCACCGGCTCGAGCCTGTTGCCCTCAATGCCCTGGCTAACCAAATAATCCACCACCGCCTCGGCCCGCCGCTGCGAGAGCTGCAGGTTGTAAGCTTCCGATCCGATGCTGTCGGTATGTCCCTCGACCCGAACGCTTACACTAGGCGCATCGCGTAACTCCTGCACGGCCTGGTCCAGAACCTGTTCGGATTCCGGCGTGAGCTTGGCGCTATCGAAGGCGAAGTTGACACCCTGAATTCGCAAGAGGGTCTCGCCCTCCTTGGGGCAACCACTGGCGTCAACCTCTACCCCGGCGGGGGTACTTGCGCAGCGGTCATCGCAGTTGTTGACACCGTCGCCATCGTCATCAGGAGCGCAGGGGTCCGGCGCCGCCGGTTCTGGCGCGGCCACCGGTTGGGGCTTCGGCGGATAATCTCCACCGCAAAGCAAAAAGCTGGTCGCCGCGCCGAAGGCCGCACCCGCTGCCGCGGCCTCCACATCGGTATCTCCCGGATCGTCCGCGGCAGCTTCGTTGATACCGTAACCCACACCGGCGCCTAGCAGCGTGCCGCCGATGGTGCACCAGGGCTGGGGGATCTTTACGATCGGCTCACTGGCGCAGCCGAAGAGCATGATCCCGGGGACGCTGAGAGCGATCAGGGTACGTAGCTTATACATGCTTTCCTCCCTCTACTGTTGTTGTGCGAGTACAAGATTATAGTAGTTATTCCGGTTAGTTCAACATAGATCCTCGTAATAGTGTTACAAATATGCAACAAAAACGAGCCTTTTCACAGTACGATGATCGCAGGACCATGGAGTCCACTGTACGGATCGCGCGCGATGATCCTCAATCGATCCGGATCTTGCTAGCGTCATAGGTTGGTTGCGGGTAACGCATGTTCAACCCTTGAAGGGTGTCTACGATGATCGCGGCCACCACGAGATTGCGATACCACTTGTGATCGGCGGGAACGATATACCAGGGCGCCGAGCCGCTGGCCGTCTTACCGATCGCATCCCCGTAAGCTCGCATGTAGGCGGGCCAGCGCTTGCGATCCTTGAGATCATCGGGGTTGAATTTCCAGCGTTTATCCGGATCGTCCAGGCGCGCCTGCAACCGCAACTTTTGTTCGTGCTTACTGATGTGTAGGAAGAATTTGATGACGATAACCCCTTCCTCATGAAGCATCCCTTCAAAGTTATTGATCTGGGCAAATCGCCTGCTCCAAACCCGCGGCGACACCATCCGGCGCACGCGCGCGGCCACCACATCCTCATAGTGGCTGCGATTGAAGATCACCATTTCGCCGCGGCGCGGCACCTGTTTGTGCATCCGCCAGAGGTAATCGTATTCACGTTCTTCTGCGTTGGGGACCTTGAAGCTCACGACCCGAAGTCCTTGCGGATCGGCGTCCTGGAAGACCTTTCGGATGGTACCGTCCTTACCCCCGGCGTCCATCGCCTGCAAGACGATTAATAGCTTGTGCTCGTGGCTCGCGTAGAGCCGATCCTGGAGCTCGCCGAGGTCTCGGGTCAGCTCCGAGAATCGCGCCTGGGCGCGTGCCTCATTACCGTCACAGCCGCTGGTGTCATCGGGGTCCCACGCCTTGAGATCGACGTCACTGCCCGATCGCACCCGGTAGCGACCGACAAAGCCCCGGTTCTCAACCACGATGCTTGCTTACCATCTGAAGTTCGGAGCCCGAGTATAAACTCTTTGCTAAGGGATAGTCTAAGTGCCGTTTTACGAAGAAGTTAAAGGGGCCAGCTGCGCCCGTACCGGGGCAAGGGGAGTTGGGGTTGTGATCGATGAATGCGAGCCTGGCCCCTTTTGCTCTAGCTCCTTAGCCGACAACTTGCACTCACCGTTTCTATTACAACTGTAACCGAAACGGTTTCAACCGTAAGCAAATTGTCCTGTTTTGAAATCGTCCGGTAAGGCAGACCGCCTACCGTATCCCCACGATTGAGGCATGCGTATCGCGTAACCGGCGCAGATCGTTCCGGGAAGCCCGCGCAGACCCAATCGCGAAACGAGTATATATACAGCCTTTTCCTTTTAGGAGGGAGTAGACCATGAAACCGACAACACCCACTATCGAACCGAATACTCTGGCTCCCCCGATCCCACTTTCTTCCATCGGGCTTACCGGTACGGCCGCGCGCGGCCGCCGCCCATTGTGAAAATTCTGCCATTGGTAAATAGGAGGACGATCATGTTTAAGAGTTCTACACGCAGTACTTCGGGCCAAGTCCTTTGGATGTCGCTGCTCGCGACCCTCGGGCTAGCCGCCGCGTCCGCGTTCGCGGACGAGACCTACGTATTGGATGGAAGCGCCGGGACGAATGGTTCCGGAGCACTGTACCGGTTGGACGCGGCGAGCGGTGCGCGCACCCTGGTCTCGAATTTCGGCAACGCCGCCCAGGGGCCGCTCGGCCTCGACCCGTTCAATATGGCCCAGGAGGCGGGCGGCACGTTCCTGGTCATCGACGGCACCGCAGGGACGGGTGGTCGTGGCGCCCTGTTCCGGGTGGACAGGGTAAGCGGCAACCGCACCCTGGTCTCGGACTTCGGCAACGCCGCGAAAGGGCCGCTCGGCCTCGATCCCTCCGACCTCGCCCTGGAGGCAACCGGCACGCTCCTGGTCATCGACTTTAACGCGGGGACAGGTAATGCCGGGGCGCTGTTCCGGGTGGACGCCGCGACCGGCAACCGCACCCTGGTCTCGGACTTCGGTAACGGCGTCCAGGGGATGCTGGGCAGCGACCCCTTCGGCCTCGCCCTGGAGGCCGCAGGCACGGTGCTCGTCATCGACTTTAGCGCGGGGACGGATTTCAGGGGCGCGCTGTTCCGGGTGGATCGGGTAAGCGGCAATCGCAACCTGGTCTCGCTCCTCGCGAGCGGCAATCAGGGGCCGCTGGGCGAAAGCCCCTTCGACCTCGCTGTCGAGGCGGCCGGCACGGTGCTGATCGCGGACCGAAGTGCGGGGGCTACTCACAACGGTGCGTTATTCCGGGTGGACGCGGCGAGCGGCTTCCGCGGCCTGGTCTCGGACTTCGCGAGCGCCGCCCAGGGGCCGCTCGGCCGCACTCCCTTCGGCCTCACCCTGGAAGCGGCCGGCACGGTCCTGGTCATCGACGATGAGGCAGGGACGAATAACGCGGGCGCGCTGTTCCGGGTAGACCGGCTGACCGGGCGGCGGACGTTGGTCAGCGATTTCGGCAATGCCGCTCAGGGCGCCCTCGGCGTACATCCCTCAAGCGTGGCCGTGATCCTCCCCAACTGCGAGGGCCGCGTCCCGACCGTGGTGGGTGACAACGGCAACAACGTCCTCATCGGCTCCCAGGACGACGATGTGATCCTCGGGCGCGGTGGCGACGACCTCGTCGAAGGTCGGGGCGGTAACGACCTCATCTGCGGCGGGGACGGCAACGACGTCCTGCGCGGGGGTAGCGAGCACGACGGGGTCGAGGGCGGCGCGGGCGCCGATACGGTCGAAGGCGGTCCCGGCGACGACCGGCTGGACGGCGGCGTCGGCACCGATTTCGCCGCCGGCGGCACCGGCAGGGACCGCTGCGAGAACGCCGAGGTCAAGATCGGTTGTGAACTCTGAGGTGCTGATCGTATGTACCGGTGCGCCGCGCGGCGCACCGGCCTGCCGATCGCGTGCCCCACATCGGATAGTTCTACATCAATTCACGAAAATCAGGAGGACGAACATGTTCAAGACTTCTACACGCATGCCCCCGGGACGGGTCCTGGGGTTGCTCGCGATCCTCGGGCTCCCTGCTGCGCCCGCAGTCGCCGACCAGACCTACGTGGTGGATCGAGACGCGGGGACGGGCGCTCGCGGGGCGCTGTTCCGGGTAGACGCGGTAAGCGGAAACCGCACGCTGCTCTCGGACTTCGGCAACGCCAACTACGGACTTCTGGGTGTCCACCCCGAAGGCCTCGCCCTGGAGGCGGCCGGCACCATCCTGGTCATCGACATTGAAGCGGGGACAAACGGTCGCGGCGCGCTGTTCCGAGTGGACGGGATCACCGGCCTCCGCAACCTGGTCTCGGACTTCGGTGACGCGGCCCAAGGATCGCTGGGGGCCAACCCGCGCGGCCTCGCCGTGGAGGCGGTCGGCACGCTCCTGGTCATCGACCTAGCCGCGGGGACGGCGGGTAATGGGGCGCTATTCCGGGTGGACGGGATCACCGGCCTCCGCAGCCTGGTCTCGGACTTCGGCAACGCTAACCAGGGGCCCATGGGTGTCAACCCCAATAGCATCGCTCTGGAAGCGGGCGGCGCGGTTCTGGTCATCGACGATAGCGCCGGGACGGCAGCTACGGGGACGGCAGGTAATGGTGCGTTGTTCCGGGTGGACGCCGTAAGTGGCAACCGCAGCCTGGTCTCCGACTTCGGCAACGCCAACCAGGGGCCACTGGGGAGCAACCCCGGCGGGGTCGTACTGGAGGCGGCCGGCACTATCTTGGTCACCGACATTAACGCGGGAACGGGTGGCCGCGGGGCGCTGTTCCGCGTGGACCCGAATACCGGCAACCGCAGCCTGATCTCGGACGCCGCGAATACCAATCAGGGAACACCGGGCAATGCTCCCACCGGTCTTGCCCTGGAGGCCGCCGGCACCGTGCTGGTTATCGACCCGTCCGCGGGGACGGATTTCATAGGGGCGCTGTTCCGGGTGGATCGGTTGAGCGGGCGCCGGACGCTGATCAGCGATTTCGGCAATGCCGGACAGGGGGCGATCGGATTCAATCCTTATGGGGTGGCCGTGGTCGTGCCCAACTGCCAGGGCCGCGTCCCGACCGTGGTCGGCGATGACGGCAACAACGTCCTCATCGGCTCCCCGGGCAACGATGTGATCCTAGGCCGCGGGGGCGCAGACCTCATCGACGGCCGGGGCGGCAACGACTTCATCTGCGGCGGAGATAGCAACGACGCCCTGCGCGGAGGTGCCGGCAACGACCAAATCGAGGGCGGCGCGGGCAACGATACGCTCGAAGGCGGTCCCGGCGACGACCGGTTGGACGGCGGTACCGGCACCGATCTGGTCGCCGGCGGCACCAACACCGATCGCTGCCAGAACGCCGAGGTCAAGGTCGGCTGCGAGCTTTAGGCCGCTGATCATATGTACCTATACCCCACATCGGGTGGTTCCACATCCATTCACGAAACATCAGGAGAACGATCATGTTCAAGACTTCTACACGCATGTCCCCGGGACGCGTCCTGGCGTTGCTCGCGATCCTCGGACTCGTTGCTGTGCCCGCGGCCGCGGATGAGACCTACGTAGTCGATCTAAACGCCGGGACTGCACGTCGCGGTGCGCTGTTCCTGGTCGATCCGGCGAACGGCAATCGCAGCCTCGTCTCCGACTTCGGGAACGCCAATCAGGGTCCCCTGGGTGTCCACCCCGAAGGCCTCGCCCTGGAGGCGGCCGGCACCGTCCTGGTCATCGACACTGAAGCAGGGACAGGCGCTCGCGGCGCGCTGTTCCGGGTTGACGCGGCCAGCGGCGTGCGCGCCCTGCTCTCGGACTTCGGCAATTCCGCGCAGGGGCCGGTGGGCGTCGAGCCCAACGGTCTCGCGGTGGAGGCGGCCGGCACCGTCCTGGTCATCGACTATGAAGCCGGGCAAGGCAATCGCGGAGCGCTGTTCCGGGTGGACGCGGCGAGCGGCAACCGCAGCCTAGTCTCGGATTTCGGGAACCCCACCCAGGGACCGGTGGGCCTCAACCCCTTCGGAGTCGCCCTGGAGGCGGGCGGCGCGGTCCTGGTCATCGACGGTGACGCGGAGACGGGTTTCAGCGGCGCGCTGTTCCGGATCGACCCGGCGAGCGGCAACCGCAGTCTGGTCTCGAACTTCGGCAACTCCGCCCAGGGGCCGCTGGGCAGCAACCCGCGGGGCCTGGCCGTGGAGGCGGCCGGCACGGTCCTGGTCATCGACCGCACCGCGAGCACGGGTAGTCGCGGGGCCCTCTTCCGAGTGAACGCGGTTAACGGCAACCGCAGCCTGGTCTCGGACTTCGCGAACTCCGCGCAGGGGCCGCTCGGCATCCACCCCAACGGCCTCGCCCTGGAGGCATCCGGCACGGTCCTGGTCATCGACGATCACGCGGGGACAGGAGGTAACGGAACGGGTAACGGGGCGGGCGCACTGTTCCGGGTGGAACGGCTGAGCGGGCGCCGGTTCTTGGTCAGCGACTTCGGCAATGCCGGGCAGAGCGCTCTCGGCCTAGATCCCGTGGGCGTGGCCGTGGTCGTGTCCAACTGCCAGGGCCGCCTCCCGACGGTGGTGGGTGATAACGGCAATAACGTCCTCCTCGGCTCCCCCGGCAGCGATGTGATCGTCGGCCGCGGGGGCGCCGACCTCATCGACGGCCGGGGCGGTAACGACTTCATCTGCGGGGGGGACGGCAACGACGCCCTGCGCGGGGGTCCCGGCAACGACGGGGTCGAGGGCGGCGCGGGCGCCGACACGCTCGAAGGCGGTCCCGGCGACGACCAACTGGACGGCGGCACCGGCACCGATCTTGCCGCCGGCGGCACCAACACCGATCGCTGCCAGAACGCCGAGGTCAAGGTCGGCTGCGAGCTCTGAGCCGCTGATCGTATGTACCGGTGCGCCCCATGGCGCACCGGTACGGCGTCGGTTGCTCCGCATTTTATCGATTCGTACAACACCAATTCACGAAGCATCAGGAGGACGATCATCTTCAAGAATTCTACACGCACGCCCCCGGCACGCGTCCTGGGCCTGCTCGCGCCCCTCGGCTCCTTGCTGCGCCGGTGGCCGCGGATGAGACCTACGTGGTGGATCCAATGGCCGGGACAAACAGTTCCGGGATCCCTCAGGGACAGACCACGAATATTATTTCGGTCTAGGGGGTATCATACAGTTTACCCATTGGTACGGAGGTCTGTTGTCGCCGGCTAGAGGTCTTATCATTCGTGTAGAATACCGGGATGCGAGTTATCTCCAAGAAACCGCTCCGGGAGTTTTCGAAGCTGCATCCCGAATCCCGGCCGATCCTTGAAGGCTGGTTTCGCAAAGTATCTAAGGTAGAGGTCTCGTCGTTGTCCATGCTTCGGCAAACCTTCGGATCCGCCGATTACCTGGATGGCTTCACGATCTTTGATGTTGGGGGAAACCGCTACCGCATTGTCGCCGTCATCCACTACGACAAACAGCGGCTTTATGTTAGACAGGTTATGACGCACGCCGAGTACGACAGAAACACATGGAGAAAACGATGAGCGCGGTAATCGATCTGCACAAACTTATTCCGGCATGGCAGGCGCTCCAATCTGCGGCACCGCTAGCGCATATCGATGACGAGGCTGATTATGAGCAGGCCACGACCTTGCTAAATAGCCTGCTCGACGAAGTGCGCGATGATGCTAGCCATCCGCTCTATTCATTGGTGTCCGTCGTGGGGGACTTGATTGAGGCCTACGAAATCGACCACGATCCTCGACAGGAGACTTGATCGCCTGACCCTCAAATCCGTATCTCGCTAGCGTCGCAAGGATGACGATAACCCCTTCTTCATGACGTCACCGCCCGGTCGCACCCGATAGCGACCAACAAAGCCCCAGTTCTCAACAACGATGCTTGCTTCCCATCTGAAGTTCGGAGCCCGAGTATAGACTGTTTGCTATGGGATAGTCTAAGTGCCGTTTTGCGAAGAGCAATGGGACTTGCGCATGGCCCGGCTACTTCCGCTTACTATAGCTTCGAGCTTCTAGCAGTTAAAGGGGTCAGAGATGTGCCCGTACTGGGGCAAGGGGTTATGATAGAGCAATCCGATCCTGTCCCCTTTATTTGCTATTTCATTTGCTCCTCATCGTTTCGGTTACACCTGTAACCGAAACAATTTCAATTGTAAGCAGATTGTTCGGTTTTGAAATCCTCCGGTAAGGCAGACCGCCTACCGTATCCCCACGATTGAGGCATGCGTCTGGGGAAGCCCGCGCAGACCAATCGGAAAACCAGTATCTACCGAAATGTCATAAACAATCCATTGGAGTAACGATCATGAAAGCTAAACCAGGTTTTTTATTCACGGCATTGGCCGGAGCTACCGGCCTCGCGCTCATCTCGCTCGCCAGCTCGAGCAACGCTCTTGCCGCGACCAAGCGGTACACCCGTACCTACACCGTCGACGCCGTCGGGTTCCTCAATCCGAGGCCGGTGGTCGTCAGCGTCCCGACCATGGGCGTAATCGAGCTGCTTGGGTGCTTCGGCCCACCGCAGTACTCGCTGCGGACCCGCGCGCTCAGCTTCGAGGACGCCCCGCCGTACTTCTACGCCGGCACGGTGACCGGGAGCGATCTGCCCTCGGGTGTTAACGCGCCCGGCGTGGTAAGCGACCAGACCGCTGGGTCACTCTCAGGCGGTGGTGGCAACCCGTTGATCGCCAACAACGGCGACTCCCTATTCGGCACCGCCGGGCACTTTGAGTGGAGCATGTGGCGCAGTAACGGCACCAACAAAAGGGGCGCGCACGTGAGCATCGACGGGTGGAACAACCCGTTTAGCGGGAAGTGCCACTTCACCGCCACCGTGGTGCAGAACGACTAGCCGACAGGAGCGGACGCCCCGGCGCAGACTCGCCGGGGCGCTCGCGCTGACCCAATCTGGAAACGAGTATATATACAGCCTTTTCCATTTAGGAGGGAGTAGACCATGAAACCGACAACACACACTATCGAACCGAATGCGCCTGGAATGAAGCATCCAACCCAACCATTCGACGAGACCACAGTCGGAGTAGGAATGATGGTTGCCCATAACCCCCTCCACAGATCCGGACTGGCGGCTTTCCCGCATCCGGCTCTTGCCTCAGGTGATGACGCCAAGACGGCGCAGTGGGTAGGGATGACA